>WNGF01008373.1_pt1 | contig 20348 bp, 21 predicted proteins | sample 5400641 | NCBI WGS metagenome assembly WNGF01 (sample SAMN13153371, study PRJNA577476) | soil metagenome | isolation source: 80 cm soil or saprolite under grassland replicate 2 | place: USA:California | collected 2016-06-15
CGACCGCCGGCGTGAAATGGGCCTCGAAACGGGGCACCGAGAGTCCGACGAAGCCGATGAACGGCGGCCCGCCGGCGACCTCGACGGCCCACAGGCCCCAGCCGCGCTCGGCGAGCGCGGCGCGTGCGTGCACCGCGAGCTCGTCGCTCTGCGCGCGCCCGAGTCGAGCCGGGAAGTGACGCATGACCTCGGGGTCGGCGTTGAGCGCGGCGAACGGCTCGAGGTCGGCGTCCCGCCACTGCCGCAGCAGGAGCCGCGCCATCCGGAGCTCCGCCACCGGCTACGCGGAGACGGCCTGCGCCTGTTCCCGCGGCAGCCGGCGCGAGACGATCTGCGAGACGCCGTCGCCGCCCATGGTGACGCCGTAGAGGACGTCGGCGGCCTCCATCGTGCGCTTCTGGTGCGTGATCACGACGAACTGGGCTCGGTCCGAGTAGCTGCGCAGGAGCTCGACGAAGCGGCCGATGTTCGTGTCGTCGAGAGCCGCCTCGACCTCGTCGAGGAGGTAGAACGGGCACGGCCGCGCGAGGAAGAGCGCGAACAGGAACGAGATCGCGCCGAGCGCCTTCTCGCCGCCGGACAGGAGCGAGAGCCGCTGCACCTTCTTGCCGCCCGGGCGCAACTCGACCTCGATACCCGGCTGGCTCTCCTCGTCGTCCGCCTCGGTGAGGCTGAGCCGGCCCTCGCCGCCGGGGAAAAGCGTGGCGGCGACCTCCTCGAAGTTCCGCCGCACCGCATCGAACGTCTCGGCGAAGCGCCGCTCGACCGTCTCGGTCAGCTCGGCGCGCAGCCGTTCGAGCTCCGCGAGGCTCTGCTCGAGGTCGGCGCGCTGGGTCGAGAGCTCCTCGAGCCGCGCCTTCTCCGCGTCGTACTCCTCCTTCGCGAACGGGTTCACCTGGCCGAGCGCTTCGCGTCGCCGCTCGAGCCGCTCGAGCCGTTCCGCCAGCTCCTCGCGGTCCTCTCCGTCGGCCCGCTCGTCGGTGCCGGCGAGGTCGAGCCTGCGTCGCGCCTCGTCGGCCTCGGCTTCGATCCGCGCGACCTCGACGTCGATCGCGGCCGAACGCTCGGATGCGCGCGAGAGCTCCTGGCGCAGCTCGACCTCGGCGACGCCGAGCCGGCGCAGCTCCTCGGCGAGCTCGCCGGTTCGCGTCCCACCGGCGTCGACCCGGACCCGCAGCGGCGTCTTGAGGCGCGCTGCGGCCTCTGCTCCTCGTGCGAGCGTCTCGTCAAGCCGCTCGGCGGCTGCGCGTAAGCGGGCGAGCAACGGCGGTCGGGCGCGACGGCGCCCGGCGCGCACGGCCGCGTCGATCCGGACCGCCTCGGCGGCGCGCGCCCGCTCGGCCGCAGCCTCGGCGTCCGAGGCGGCGGCGTCGGCGGCGGTCACCAGCGCGCGCGCCTCGACGCGGAGCGCCTCGACATCGCCTCCTTCGATTGCGTCCCGGGCGGCGGCGCCGCCGAGCCGCACGAGGTCGCGCTCGGCCGACGCCGCACCCTCGGCCACGGCCGCGAGCTCGCGGCGCAGCGCACTCTCTTCCTCCCCGAGCGCACGCAGGCTCGCCCCGAGCTCGGCTGCGTGCTCGGCCCCGGACTCGCCACGTGCCCGCAGCGGCGACTCCACGGCGTCGACGGCCCGGTCGAGCGCGGCGAGGCTGCGCTCGAGCCGCCCGGCCGCGGCGAGCAGCGGACGCAAGGTCTCGACGCCGGCACGACACCGCCGGCGAGCGTCGAGCTCGAGCAGCACGGCCTCGGCGGTCTCGCCTGCGAACCAGAGCTCGCCGCGCTGCGGGTCGTAGCCATAGCCGTCGCGGGTGACCGCGGGCACCTCCGACGCGAGCAGCTCCCCGCGCTCGACGACGGGGAGCTCGGCGACGAGCTCGCGCGGGTCGCGGCCGGCCAGCACGCGCAGCGAGCCGAGGCCGGCCGCGGCCGCCTTCTCGAGCAGCTCGAACGCAGCCGTCGCGTCGCCTGCGACGAGCGCGGAGGCCCGCGGCCCGAGTGCGGCGGCGACGGCCCGCTCCAGGCCCGGCTCGACGTCGACGAGCGAGAGCGCGAGCCGCTCGCCCTGCTCGGCGAGCGCGCGCGCCGCAGGTGGGATCCCCTCCCGCTCGGCAAGCGAGCGCTCGAGCGTCTCGAGCCGCTCCTGCGCGGTCTGCCGGCGCTCCGCGAGCGTGTCACGCTCGTGCACTGCCGCCCGCGCGGCCGCCCGCGCGTCAAGCGTGAGCCGTTCCAGCTCCTCGGGCGATGGCCCGCCACGGGCGGCGTCGGTCTCGGCCTCGGCGAGCTCGGCTCGGAGCCTGGCGACCAGCCCCGCAGCCGACTCGCGCCGCACTGCGAGCCGCGCCGCGCGGCTGCGCAGCTCGTACGAGACCGACAGCGCGGCCTCCCGCTCGCCGGCGGCGCCGGTCAGCTCCTCCTCGATCAGCGTCCGCCGGGCGACCAGCTCGTCGACTCCGGCCTCGGCGGCTTCCCGAAGCGCACGCTCTGCGGCGAGCAGCCGCGCCAGGGCGCCGCGCGCACGCTCGGCGCACGCTTCCCGCTCGACCGCGGCGGCCCGCGCCGCCTCCGACGCCTGGCGCGCCGCCCGCTCGGGCTCGGCCGTCTCGACGCCTGGATCGCCGTCGTCCGCCTTCGGGTCGGCGTCCTCTGCCCGCAGGTGCTCCAGCAACGCCGATGCCGACTCGCGCCGGATGCCGAGACGCTCGCCGGCGCTGCGCAGCCGGTAGAGCGCCTGCATCGCGTGCTCGCGCCTGCCGGCGGCGTCGGCGAGCTCTTCCTCGGCCCGGCCGCGGTCGGCGAGCACCCGCTCGAGCCTCTCCTCCGCGGCGCGGCGCGCGAGCGCAGCCGCTGCGCGGCGCCCTTCCGACTCCGAGAGCCGCTCGTCGAGCAGCGCAAGGTCGAGCTCGGCGATGCGCGCATGCAGGTTCGCGATCTCGCCCCGCAGCTTCTCTGCACGCTCGGCGGCGGTGGCCTGGAGCGCGAGAGGCCGCAGCCGCTTGCGCACCTCGTCCTCACGGTCGCGCGCGCGCTCGACCTGCACCGCGACGCGGGAGAGCTTCAGCTCGGCGCGGTGCCGCCGCGCCTTGAAGCGGCCGAGCCCGGCCGCCTCCTCGATCAGCGCCCGCCGCTCCTCGGGCTTGGAGGCGAGGATCGCCTCGACCTTTCCCTGGCCGATGATCGAGTGCATGCCCTGTCCGAGCCCGAGATCCGCGAGCAGCTCGACCAGGTCGAGCCGCCGCACCGGCGTGCGGTTGAGGAGGTACTGGCCCTCGCCGCCGCGATGCAGGCGGCGCGTGATCGAGAGCTCCGAGTAGTCGAGGGGACCCGCGCCGTCCTCGTTGTCGAACAGGAGCTCGACCTCGCAGAATTCCGCGGAGCCGCGGTTCACCGCGCCCGCGAAGAGGACGTCGTCCGGCTTCTCGGCCCGCAGCTCGCTCGGGCTGAGCGACCCCGCCGCCCAGCGGATCGCGTCTGCGACGTTCGACTTGCCCGAGCCGTTCGGGCCCACGATCACGCCGACGCCCGGCTCGAGGCGCACCTCGACCGGGTCCGGGAAGGACTTGAAGCCACGGAGCTTTACGGCGCGGAGATGCACCCGCCGGAACGCTAGCGCCCGCCGCGGACGCCGCCTCGGGTCTTACTCCTCTTCGGGGTCGCGCCGCAGCGCCGTGTCCTCGTCCCGCGCGGGCTCGCGCTCGTCGACATCGAAGATCTCGAGGATGCCGGGCCGCTCCTCGGCCTGTGCAGCGTCCTCCTGGAGCCTGTCGAGCCGGAGCTCGAAGTTGCTCGGTCGTCTCTGCCGCATCCTGTAACAATGCCTGATCGGCGGCCGCCCTGCCGGAACGGAAATTACAGGGCCGCCAGCTCCGGCGCGAGCTTCTCGAGCGCCTCGCGGGCCGCCTCCTGCTCGGCGGCCTTCTTCGAGCGGCCCTCGCCGACGCCGAGCTGCTCGCCGTCGACGACCGCGGCGCAGGTGAAATGCCGCTCGTGGGGCGGGCCCTCGGCCGTGAGCACGGCGTAGGAGACCTGCCGGCCGAGGCGTGCGAGCGCCTCCTGGAGCTCGGTCTTGTGGTCGACGTACGTCGTGAGCGCGTACTCGATTCGCGCGGCGAACGCTCGAACGACCGCCGGCTCGATCCGCGCGAACCCGTGCTCGAGGAACAGCGCGCCGAGCACCGCCTCGAGCAGCGCGGCCAGCACGTTCCGGTTCTTCGCGAGCCGCTCGATCTCCTCGTCCTGCAAGGCGGCGCTCTGCTCCAGGAGCCGCCGTCCGAGATCGAGCTCGCGTGCGACGATGGCGCAGCTCGCCCGCGAGACGACGTGCGAGCGGATCTTCGCGAGCCGGCCCTCGGAGAACTCGGGGTAGCGCTCGTAGAGCGCGTGCGCGATCGCGAGCTCGAGCACGCTGTCACCGAGAAACTCGAGCCGCTCGTACGAGGCCGTGCGGTCGGCCGCCCACGACGCGTGGGTGAACGCCGTGATCGCGCGTGCCGGCGGCAGCGCGTCGATGAGATCCGCGAGCTCCCGACGCTCCCGCTCGCCGCTACTGGTGCGACGAGACGTAGTCGACGGCCTGGCCGACGGTCGTGATCTTCTGGGCGTCCTCGTCCGAGATCTTGATCCCGAACTGGTCCTCGAGCTCCATGATCAGCTCGACGAGGTCGAGCGAGTCCGCGTCGAGGTCTTCCTGGAACGACGCCTCTTCGGTGATGTCGCCCTCGTCGATGCCGAGCTGCTCGGTCAGGACTTCCTTGACCCGCTCGAAGACTTCCTCGCGCGACGCTGCCATGTCACCCCGTTCGATCGTTGTTGTGGCCGAAAAACGCGCCGATCATACAGCTTCGGCCCGCTGGGGAAGCCGCGCGGCGAGCCTGCCGGCCACGTCGTGCTCGACCCCGCGCGCGGCGAGACGGATCGCGTTCGCGATCGCCTTGCTCGATGAGTTGCCGTGGGCGATCACGGCGAGGCCGCGGAGGCCGAGCAGGTAGGCGCCGCCGTACGTGTCCGGGTCGAGCCGGTGCCGGAGCCGCCGCGCCGCGGGACGGATGAGCAGGCCGCCGAGCTTGCCGGCCGTCGTGGCGGTGATTTCCTCGCGGAACGCGTCGATCAGGCCAACGATCGTCCCCTCGAGGAGCTTCAGCGTCACGTTGCCGGTGAAGCCGTCGGTGACGACGACGTCGGCCGCTCCCGCCAGCAGGTCGCGGCCCTCGCAGTTGCCGCCGAAGTTCAGGTCGGCCGCGAGCAGCAGCTCGTGCGCCTCCAGCGTGAGCTGGTTCCCCTTCTCGCGCTCCTCGCCGATCGAGAGCAAGCGCACCTCCGGGTCGGCGATCCCGAGGATCTCCTCGGCGAAGACGGCCCCCATCGTCGCGAACTGGACGAGATGCTCCGGGCGGGCGTCGGCGTTGGCGCCGGAGTCGATGAGGACCGACGGGCCGCGCCGCGACGGGATCGGCACCGCGATCGCCGGCCGCAGCACGCCGGGGACCCGCCGCAGCTCGAGCAGCCCGGCGGCGAGCACGGCGCCCGTGTTCCCGGCCGAGACGACGGCCTGGGCGGCGCCCTCCGCGACGGCGCGGATCGAGGCGACGAGCGAGCTGCCCGGCTTGGCGCGGACCGCCTCGGCCGGCTTCTCGTTCATCCCGATCACGCCGGTCGTCTCGTGCAGCTCGAGCCCGTGTGTTTCGATGCCGGCGTCGCCGAAGAGGATCGGCGTGAGCGTGTCGCCGCGCGCGTCGAGCGCCCCCGCCACGATCTCGGGGGGGCCGAGGTCGCCCCCCATCGCGTCGACCGCGATGCGGGTCATCGCCCGCTACGGGGCGTCGATCCGGAGCGGCTCGACCTCACGGCCCTTGTACGTGCCGCAGGTCGGACAGACCCGGTGCGGCCGCTTCGGCTGCCCGCACTGCGGACAGACGTTGACGCGCGGCGCGCCGATCGCGTGCGTGGCGCGGCGCTTGTCGCGGCGCGACTTCGAGGTTTTCCGCTTCGGGACGGCCATGACCGGCGGCCACTATAGCCGACTCGTACAGCTGCCCAAGGCGCTGCTGCCGCGTCCCCGTGCGCCGTCCGACAAACTCCGGGTCATGAACACGCGCACGCTCGGACAGGAACTCGAGGTCTCGGAGCAGGGCCTCGGCTGCATGGGCATGTCCGCCTGGTACGGGAAGACGGACGAGCAGGAATCGGTCGCGACCATCCACCGGGCGCTCGAGCTCGGCATCCGCTTCCTCGACACCGCGGACGTCTACGGCCAGGGCGCGAACGAGGAGCTCGTCGGCCGCGCGATCGCCGGCCGGCGCGACGAGGTCGTGCTCGCGACGAAGTTCGGCAATGTCGTCCGCGAGGACGGCTCTCGCGGCATCGACGGGCGCCCCGAATACGTGCGCCAGGCGATCGAGGCCTCGCTCGGGCGGCTCGGCGTCGAGCACGTCGATCTCTACTACCAGCACCGCGTCGACGCCGACACGCCGATCGAGGAGACGGTAGGCGCGATGGCCGAGCTCGTGGCCGCAGGGAAGGTGCGGCACCTCGGCCTGTCCGAGGCGTCGGCGCAGACGATCCGGCGTGCGCACGCGGTCCACCCCATCACGGCCGTCCAGTCGGAGTACTCGCTCTGGACGCGCGACCCCGAGGACGGCGTCCTCGCCGCCTGCCGCGAGCTCGACATCGGCTTCGTGGCGTACAGCCCGCTCGGGCGAGGCTTTCTCGCCGGCCGGTTCCGCTCGCCGGACGAGCTCGACGAGGGCGACTTCCGGAAGCACCATCCGCGCTTCAGCGGCGAGAACTTCGAGCGCAACCGCCGGCTCGCGGAGCAGGTGCGCGAGATTGCCGCCGAGAAGGGCGTCACACCGGCGCAGCTCGCGCTCGCGTGGGTGCTGTCGCGCGGCGAGGACGTCGTCCCCATCCCCGGCACGAAGCGGCGGCGCTACCTCGAGGAGAACGCCGCCGCGTCGGACGTGATGCTCACGGACGAGGAGCTGGCCCGGCTCGAGGAGGCGTTTCCGCGCGGCGCGGCGGCCGGCGACCGCTACGCCGACATGTCGAGCATCGGCCGCTGATCCGTGCGGCCCCTCCCTGCTTGTAACAGACTGTTACTTGCGGCCCGGGTCACGAAGGATTCCGGGAGCAGTGCGGGGAAATCGCCGATCCCTGCGACCCTCACGGTGCTTGTAACAGTCTGTTACTTGCCGCCAGTGTCGCGCAGGGCCTCCAGCGCGGCCCAGCGCGGGTCGCTGTGCACCTCCTCGTGCGTGTGCGGCTCGAGATTCAGGTCCTTGCCGCAGACCGGGCAGAGACCGGCGCAGTCTGCGCGGCAGAGGATCTTGTCCGGCAGCTCGAGGGCGAGCGCGTCGCGGGCCCAGGCGGACAGGTCGAGGGCGTGGTCGACGACATACGGCGAGCGAAGCTCCTCGTCGGCATCCGGCTTCGCGGCCTGGTACTCGCGGGCGCCGATCGGCAGCTCGAGCGCGGCGTCGGCGAGGCAGCGGAAGCACGGCCCGTGCAGCCGCACCCGGAACGAGAGCTCGAAGACGGAGCCCGAGCTCGCCTTCGTGATCGTCAGCTCTGCCGGCACGGCCGCGGGCACCGGCAGGTACTCCTGACCGCCGAGGAGAAGCGGCTCCAGCTGCACCTCGATCTCGTCCCGGAGCTGCTCTCCGGGACGAAGCTTGACACGGCCGAGGTCGAACGTCGTCACGACGTCCACCGTAGCGCGACCGGCAGCGCTAACGGATCGTCCACCGGGTCGGCGGCCAGTAGGTGGCGACGACCGGCCCGATGAAGGAGTCGCGGGGCACGGAGCCCCACACGCGCGAGTCGCACGAGCCGATCCGGTTGTCGCCCAGGACGAAGTACCGGTCCGGGCCGAGCCGCGGCCAGGAGCCGCTCGCCGAGTCGCGGTTGAAAGAATCGACGTACGGCTCGTCGAGCTTGCGGCCGTCGACGTAGAAGAAGCCGTCTCGTTCGGTCACGCGGTCGCCGGGAACGCCGATCACGCGCTTGAGGTACGTCCCGCCCTCGCTGCAACGTTCCTTCGCAGCGGCCGGCGCATGGAAGACCGCGATCTCCTCCCGCCGCGGATCCCGGAAGCGGTACATGATCTTGGCGACGATCACGCGGTCGTTCAGGGACGCTGTGCAGCCCTGGGTGGGGCGCGCGCAGAGGAGCGTCGGCTCCATCGACGAGGTCGGGACGCGGAAGGGCTGCGCGACCTCCACCTCGAATGCGAGCACGACGGCCGCCGCGACGGCCAGGGTGACGACCCATTCGGACCTCCTTGCCGTCGCGCGGCACCACTCGGTCCCACCAGGCACCGACGATCCGCTCGAACTCGAACGGCTCGAGCGCGTCGACGATCCGCCGCACCGCCCCCTCGTCGAGCGGGATCAGGTTCGGATAGCTGTACATGAAGCTGACCCAGGCGCGGTCCGGGATCACCTGGACGATGTCGCCCGAGAGCAGGGTGGCGCCCTCGCCCCAGTGCAGCACCTGGCCGCCGGCGAAGTGCCCACCGCAGCGCACGAGCGTCAGCCCCCCGCCGAGGTCGCGCGTCTCGCCCTGCCAGTGCACGAGCCGATCATGCGGGCGCATCACCCACTCGCGGTCGTCGGCGTGGAGGTAGACCGGGCAGTCGAACCGCTCCGCCCACTCGACCATCGACGAGTAGTAGTGCGGATGGGAGATCGCGATCCCCGAGAGCCCGCCGCGGCGCTCGACCTCCTCCGCCGACTCGTCGTCGAGCAGCGAGATGCACTCCCACATCAGGTTCGAGCCCTGCCACGGCACGAGCAGCGCCCGCTGACCGATCGCGAACTCCGGCTGGGTGCCGATGCCGACGAGGCCGGCGTCCTCGCGCATCCAGTTGCCGTGGTCGCGCCGCAGCTCGGCGAGCGTCGTCCACCGCTGGCCGCCCACGGGAACGTACTGGCGTGCGTCCTCGCAGATCGGGCAGCGCGACGGCGACGGCACCGCGAACTGCGTGCCGCAGGTCGCGCAGAGCGCGTACGCCTCGCTACTCGAACTGCTGGTAGCCGAGATCGTCGTCGCTGCCGCCGCTCGGGCCGATGCCCGCGACGACCGTCTCCTGCGACCGCTCGTGCAGGCGCTCGCGCCCGCGCTTCACGGCCGACAGGAACTTGTCGAGGTTCATCTCGAGGGTGGAGAGGATCCCGTCCGCCCAGTCCTCCATCTCGAGCCGCGTCTCGCGCGCCTGGCGGCGGGCATCGTCGACGATGTCCTGAGCCTGGTGCTCGGCGATCTTGACGATCTCCGTCTGCGAGGCCTCGCGCACCGCCTGCTCGCGCGCCTCCGCCAGCAGCCGGTCGACCTCGCGCTTGGCCTCTGCGAGCATCTCCTGCCGCTCCTTGACGATCCAGCGCGCCTGCTTGATCTCCTCCGGGATCGTCGCCCGCATCTGGTCGAGGATGTCGTAGATCTCTTCGCGGTCGATCCGCACCTGGTCGGTGAGGGGCACGGCCTTCGCGTTGTGCACGAGGTCGTCGAGCTTGTCGATCAGTACGAGGACGTCCATACGGGGGAGTCTAGTGATGTGGCCGGCGATGTTGCCCGGTTCCTGGGTCGCGAGCACCAAGCCAGAGGCCGTCATCGTCCGAGGTAAGGCTGTTTTGCCTTGATGAGGACGAGGGCGGACTCTGGCGCCGCGTGATCGCGGGCCAGGGACCATGGTCCACGTCGCCGGTTACATCACTCCTCCCCGCGCCGGTCGAGCGGTCGGTCCAGTCATTCCCCCGGATTCTCGGGAGTCCCGGGCCGGCCGCTCGGGAAGAGGTCCTTGAACCGCTGCGCGACGGGGTCGGGCACGAGGGCGGACACGTCGCCGCCGAACTCGGCGATCTCCTTCACCCCGCTCGACGAGACGAAGCTGACCTGCGGGCTGGCCATCACGTAGACCGTCTCGACGTCCGGCGCGAGGTGCCGGTTGAGCTGGTTCATCTGGAACTCCCACTCGAAGTCCGAGATCACGCGCAGGCCCTTGACGATCACCTTCGCCTGCCACTTGTGCGCGAAGTCGACGACGAGCTCGCGGAAGACGTCGATCTCGACGTTGTCGAGGTGCGCGAGCGCAGTGCGCAGGAACTCGACACGCTCCTCGATCGTGAACATCGGCTGCTTGTGGTGCGGGTTGCCGACGACGCCGATCACGACGCGGTCGAAGATGCCTGCGGCGCGGGCGATCACGTCGACGTGCCCGTTCGTGACCGGGTCGTAGGAGCCCGGACAGATCGCGGTGATCACTGCGCCTCGAAGAGCGTCACGCGCGTCTGACCGTACTTGCGGCTCGTGCGCAGCGCGAGCGGCAGCTCCGGCTCGACGCGCGCCTCCGTCTCGACGACGAGCAGGCCGTCGGCGGCGAGCACCGCGGGAACGTAGCGCGCGAGCTGAGGCTGGAGGGTGGAGTACACGTCATACGGCGGGTCGACCAGCACGAGATCGTACTTCCTGCCCGCTGCGGCCTCCGTGGCGAGTGCGGTCGCCGCGTCCCGGCGCAGGACGGCGCCCGCGAGGCGCAGCCGGTCGAGGTTGCGCTCGATCGCGCGCACGGCCTCGGCGTCGTGCTCGACGAAGACGGCGCGGGCGGCGCCGCGCGAGAGCGCCTCGAGCCCCATCGCGCCCGAGCCGGCGAAGAGGTCCAGCACGGCGGCGCCGTCGACCGGGCCGACGAGGTTGAACACGTTCTCGCGCACGCGGTCGGAGGTGGGGCGCGTCTCCTGGCCTCGGGGCGCGTGGATCGTGTGCCCCTTGCGGCTGCCGGCGATGATGCGCACGCGGAGAAGCCTAGAAGCGGGCGAGGCAGGCGTCATGCGACGAGGCCGCCACGTGGATCTGCTCGCGGACGTGGCCCTGTGCGTCGAGCACGCACAGCGTGCCTGTGCTCAGCGACGGCGTCAGGAGCCGGCCTGCTCCGAACTGCACGTTGTAGGAGCCGACGGGGATGCGGGTCGCATGCAGCAGCCGCGCGCTCGCCTCGTCGTAGACGCGGAGCGTGCCGTCGGCGCCGCTCGTGACGAACGCGCGGCCGTCGAGGAAGCTGACGTGCTGCGGCGCCGTATCCGCGGGCAGCGTCCGGCCGTGCGCCGAGATCGTGCGCGCCTCGCCGGCCGTGATCCACAGGTGGCCGCTCGGCGCGAAGCCGACGTCGTGTGCGAGGAAGCTCGGGCGCCTGTAGCCGTGCAGCCGCGGCGAGCGCGGGTTGGCGACGTCCACGACGGCGACCTCGGACGATGCGGTGCCGAGGCCGATCCAGAGCGTCCGGCCGTCGCGGGAGAGCGAGAGATGCCGAGGCCACAGCTTCAGCCTCAGGCGCGCCACGATCTCTCCGCGCACGACGTCGACCGTCAACACCTCGATGCGGCCCGAGTCGGTGACGAACGCGTGGCGGCCGTCGTGTGCCGCCGCCGTGTACCGCGGCTCCTCGAAGCCTCCGAGCACGTGCCGTACCGCGAGAGCTCTCCCGTCGAGCACCGTGACGGCGCCGACGGCGGTGTGCGCGACGAGCGCGTGCTCGCCGACCCGCTCGACGCTGCGCGGTCCGGGTCGCGTCGGAATGCGGCGGCGGACGGCCCCGGTGGCGAGATCGACGACGGCGACGTGCGCCTCCGTGTCGGCGGTGACGAACGCGAGCGGCGTTGCCGCTCCGGCGAGCGCGGCCGGGATCCGGCGCAGCGCGAAGGGCGCCGCCGCCGCGGCGAGCAGGAAGCCGCGTCTGTCCATGCAGGCCCTACGTCAGGCGAGCCCGGCGGGGTCCGTGTCCGCGAAGAGCGCGTCCACCTCGTCCTGCAGGGGGCCGGGCTCCGCACCCAGCTCGGCGGCCACGGTGCGTGCGCGCTCGAGCAGCGGGCGGTCACGGCGGATGTGCGCGAACCGGAGGTCGCTGATCCCGTGTTGGCGCGTGCCGAGGAGCGCGCCGCCGCCGCGCAGGTCGAGGTCGACCTCCGCGAGCTTGAAGCCATCGGTGGACGCGACGAGCGCCTCGAGCCGGCGTTGCGCCGTCTCCGTCAGCTCCTCCTTTGCGCGCGAGACGAGCAGGCAGAACGACTGCTCGGCGCCACGACCGACCCGGCCACGGAGCTGGTGGAGCTGCGCGAGCCCGAACCGGTCGGCCTCCTGCACGATCATCACCGTCGCGTTCGCGACGTCGACCCCGACCTCGATCACCGTCGTCGCGACGAGCACGTCGAGGTCGCGCGCCTTGAAGCGCTCCATCAGCTCGCGCCGGTCGGCCGCCTTGAGGCGGCCGTGGAGGCAGCCCACCCGGAACTCGCGCAGCTCGGCTCCGCGCAGGCGCTCCGCCTCCGCCTCCGCGGCGCGGGCGAGCGTCGTCTCGGAGGCCTCGACGAGCGGGCAGACCACGTACGCCTGGCGCCCCTCACGGAGCAGCCGCGTCAGGCGCCGGTACGCCTCCGACGCGCGCTCCTCCGGGATCCAGCGCGTGACGACGGGCTTGCGCGACGCCGGCGGCTTGGCGATCTCGGAGACCGAGAGGTCGCCGTAGACGGTGAGGGCCAGCGTGCGCGGGATCGGCGTCGCCGTCATATGCAGGACGTGCGGGGCACGCCCCTGGGCGAGTGCCTTGCGTTGCTCGACGCCGAAGCGGTGCTGCTCGTCGACGACCGCGACGGCGAGATCGCGCAGCTCCACACCCTCCTGGATGAGCGCGTGCGTGCCGACGACGACGTCGGCGCCGAGCGCTGCCTCGCGCTCGCGCTTCCGCGACGCGCTCGTGAGCAGCGCGCAGGTGACGCCGAGCTCGGCGCACAGACCCTCGACGGTCAGGAAGTGCTGCTCCGCCAGCGTCTCCGTCGGCGCCATCAGCGCCCCCTGCCGCCCATTCTCGACCGCGCGCAGGAGCGCGTAGAGCGCGACGACCGTCTTGCCCGAGCCGACGTCGCCCTGGAGCAGCCGCTGCATCGGCATGGTGCGGGCGAGGTCGCCGTCGATCTCCCGGATCGCCTGCTCCTGGTACGGCGTGAGCGCGAACGGGAGCGCCCGCCGGTAGCGCGCGATCAGGTCGCCCGGAGCCCCGAGGGAGGCCGCGAGCGTCCGCTCGCGCTCGGCGGCGCGGCGTGCGATCCCGATCTGGAGCAGCAACAGCTCCTCGAAGGCGAGCCGCCGCCGCCCGGCCTCGGCCTCCTCCGCCGACTCCGGACGGTGGACGGCGACGAACGCGTCGCGCTTCAGCGGCAGGCCCTCCCGCAGCCGCAGCTCGGCCGGCAGCGCGTCGCAGTAGTCGCCGGCCCGCGCGAGCGCCATGCCGACGAGCGAGCGCAGCCGCCGCGGCGGCAGCTCCTCGCTCGCCGGATAGACCGGCGCGAAATCCGCTGTCGCGTCGCCTTCGCCGACGTCGTACGACTTGACGTCGAAGCCGTAGCGCCCCGGTCGCCCACGCAGCCGCACCCGTGTCCCCGGCACGAGCTGCTCCGCGAGCCACGGCTGGTTGAACCAGGTCGCCCCGACCGCCGCCGTGCCGTCGGAGACGCGGGCCGTCACGATCGTGAGGCGGCCGCGGCGCCGGGAGCTGACGTTCAGCACCTCGCCGGCGATCGCAACCTCCTCCTGGCCGGCGAGCGCCGCGATCGCGACCTCCGGCACCGCGGCCTCGTAGCGGCGCGGCCGGTGCTCGAGCAGGTCGCGGACGGTCTCGAGCCCGAGCTTCGCGAGCTTCCGCTTCACCGTCGGGCCGACGCCGGGCAGCGTGTCGAGCTGCGCCTCGAGCCGCCGCGGCTGCGGGCGCCCGCGGGTCGCCGGCCAGGCGGGCCAGCTTTTCGGCGGGTCCAGACCTGCGAAGACCGTCTGTCGACGGGAACGTTTCATCGTGCTCGGCGCCAGGCGGCGAGTATAGGAAGCCGGTCCGGACGGACCGGCTTCCGTTGAGACGGTTGACCGGGAGAGGTTGCACTCGGCCGTCTTTTGGTTTCGCCTAACAATCTTCGGGCAACCTTCAGTGGCTGCCCAGCGCTGAAGGGGGTCCGGTGCGACGGTTCTGGCTTGCGGTTGTCGTCCTCGGGTTCGCGTTGCTTGCACAGCCCGCCCTCGCCGGCGCGGCGCCGACGCCCGTGCAGGCCTGGTACATGTACGGCACGACCGTCAGCGGTCTCGAGTCAGCCGCGTACAACCACGGTTGCTATTTCGCGCAGCACCATCCGGGCGGCAGCCGGCTGATGACGCTCGACTTCGGGGCTGCGCGGAAGCTCGACGCCGGCACGTGGGGGACCGTCGACTTCAGCGGCGTGCGCTTCAGCAATTCCGAGATCCTCGCCGGTCTCGAGGCAGCGGCCAACGGCCACCACAACTGCTACGCGGGAACCGGCAGCACGATCGTCTCGTACGGGAACTCGAACTACCACATGTCCGCAAGCGGGATGAGCACCTCGGACGCCTGGTACGCCGGCTACTACCAGTCCTACCGGGCACAGCAGCTCTTCAACTACCAGCAGGCGAGCGGCTACAACCGGCAGAGCGCAGCCGCGGCGAGCGACATGGAGCCGGCTTGGGACGGACAGCTGATCACCAAACAGCTCGTCAACGGCGATACCGCGCACGGATGGGCGCTCTACTACGACTACGGCTCCGCCGACGGCTGCCCGTCGAGCGGAAGCAGCGGCTCCTGCAGCAACGGGTGGGACGTCGGCGACGTCGCCTACGTCTCCTACAAAGGGGCCGCGGTGCCGCTCCCGGAGATCTACTACACGGTCAACGCCGACCAGTGGACGGTCGTGCGCCGCTGGTGGAACACCTACTCCAGCGGCGAATACACGTTCTGGGGTACGACCGGGACGAGCGGAGTCGGCCTCACCCCGCAGGGAGGCTGGGATGCGCTGAGCTCGCGCAACTCCGGCCTGGTGCTGTCGGAGCTGATCTGCTTCTGCTGAGCCGCGAAGGAGAGCGAACGATGCGCAGGAGCTTCTTCATCCGGGCGAGGCGAGGTCGGCGGCTCGTCTCCGGCGGCCTCGGCGCCCTCATGCTTGCCATCGTCACCGGAGTTGCGCTGGCGGGCGCGACCGGAACGTACATCCCGCAGCTCGGCATCACGGTGCCCGATGAGAAGGCTGGACCGGTCGTCCACTCGCTTCCCCCGGGCGGTCCCGAGTCGTCGGCACGGGCGCCCGTTCCGGCGGGCCCGCCCGACCGGATTCCGGCGCACATGCTGCCCGCGGACACCCCGGTGCCGATCTCGCCCCAGGTTCTCCAGCCGGACAACGGCTGGCTCGTCAGCGACGGCGCGACACTCGTCGCCGTCTACGCAGGCGCGGCCGCCGGCGATCCGTCGAGCGGCAGGTTCGTGATCGTCCGGCAGAACCTCGCCGCCGGAAGGCAGACCGAGGACACGGTCGACGTCGCACGGGCCGGTGCGCTCGCGATTACCGACGCTCCCGCAGGCGAGGCGGTGGAGACGTCCGCTCAGCGCGCGCAGCTCGGCTTCCGCGGCTCAAACGACATCACCGGCGTCCTCGATCTCGCGACCGATCGGGCGAGGACGCGCTAGCCCGCGTCCGCGAACCAGAAGAAACCGACCGTTCCCGGGCCGGCGTGGGCGCCGAGCACGGCGCCGAGCATCGTCTCGATCTCGATCTGCGCCTGCGGGCGCAGGTGGCGCACCATCTTCACGAGCTGCTCCGCCCGCTCGGGTGCGGCCGCGTGCGCGATGCCGATCCGCAGCTCGGGCCCATCTTCCGTCTGCGACTCGAGCGCGTCGACGAACTCCTGCACGGCGCGGCGGTTGCCGCGGACACGCTTCACCGGAATCACCTCCCCGCCGCGAATCGACAGGATCGGCTTCACCTGCAGCAGCTCGCCCGCGAACGCGCGAGCCCGGCCGATGCGCCCACCGCGTGCGAGGTACTCGAGCGTGTCGACCGTGAACAGCAGGCCGTAGCCGTCTCGGTAGCGTGAGACGAGCGCGTCGACCTCCTCGTCGCTGGTGCCGCGCTCGAGGCGCCGCTGGATCGCGAGCGCGAGGATCGCGATCGCGGCCGACGTCGTCTCGGTGTCGATGGTGCGCACGCGGCCGTCGCCGAGCTCGGCCGCCGCGCTGCCCGCGCTCTGGAACGTGCCCGACAGGCTCGACGCGATGTGCAGCGAGAGGATCCGCTCGTACCCGGCGAGCTCCTCGTAACAGGCGAGGAAGTCCCCAGGCGTCGGCTGCGAGGTGGTCGGCAGCTCGGTCGTGCGCCGCAACCGGTCGTAGAACTCGGCGGCGTCGAGGTCGACGCCGTCACGGAAGCTCTCGGTGCCGAAGCTGACGTAGAGGGGAACGACGCGCCAGTTGGGAAAGCGGGCCGCCGCGCCGGGGAAGTCTGCGGTGGAGTCGAGGACGATCGCCGTGTTCGCGGCGGTCAGGTTCACGGCGCCGCGGCGGCGCTCTTGATCGCGGCGACGATCTCGTCCAGATCCTGGTCCTTCGTCAGGCACGCGAAGGCGCCGGCCTGGTAGAGCGCCTCGATCTCGCGCGCGTTCGCCGACGCCGTCAGGCAGACGACGGCGACGTCCGGGCACTCCTCGCGCAGGGCCGTCGTCGCCTGGACGCCGTCCAGCCCGGGCAACCGGTAGTCCATCAGCACGACGTCGGGCTTGTACTGGATGGTCGCCGGCACGGCCGCGCCGCCGTCGCCGACCGACGCGACGACGTCAATCTCGGCCCGCAGCCCGAGCAGGAGCTCGAGGGCTTCGCGGAAGACCTTGTTGTCCTCGACGAGCAGGATCCGGATTGCCCGGCCCATGGCCGCTGCGAACTCTACTCGGCGGAGACGAGCAGGTGATAGTGGGGCTGGCCGCCGTCCTGGACGTCGACCTCGACCTCGGGATGCGCCGCCGCGACCCGCTCGAGCAGGCTGTCGAGCTGCGGCCGGTCTCGGCCGACGAGCACGGTCAGGAGCTCCCGCTGCTCCGTGAGGAGGCGGTCGATCACGGCCTGGGCGACCTCGTCGAAGCTCTCGCCACCGGCCACCGGCCGGCCCTCGGCGAGGCCGAGCCACTCGCCTTTGCGAACGGCGAGACCGTCGAGCTGGACATCGCGCGAGGCGATCGTCACCTCGCCCGTCGCAACGGCGGCGGCCGCCTCGCGCATCTCCTCCGCGTTCTCGGCGGCGGGGCGCGAGCCGTCGAACGCGACCATCGCCGCGAGGCCGGCGGGAATCGAGTCGGTCGCGACAACCTCGACGGGCCTGTCGGCGTGGGCGGCGGCGTGCTCCGCGGCGAGCAGGACGTTCGCGTTGTTCGGCAGGATCACGGCCGCGTCGGCGTCGAGCGCGTTCACCGCCGCCAGGAGGTCGGCCGTGGACGGATTCATCGTCTGGCCGCCCTCGACGATCTCGACCGGGCCGACGTTCTCGGCGAGGCTCTCGAACAGGCGGCGGTTGCCGGCTCCCGCCACGACGGCGACGACACCGGTCGTCGCCCGCTCGGCCGGCCTGTCCGGCACGGTCGCGAGCAGCCGCTCCTCGCGCTGCTGGGTCTGCTCGTGCATGTTCGCGATCTCGATCCGGTCGATCGTGCCGGCGAGCGTTCCGAGCGAGAGCGCCGCTCCGGGGTCGTCGGTGTGGACGTGCACCTTGATCGCGCGCTCGTCACCGACGACGAGCAGCGAGTCGCCGAGCCGGTCGAGCCTCTCTTCGAGCGCGTCGCGGTCGAGCTCCTCGCCCTCGATCAGGAACACGGTGCAGTAGCGGTAGCGGGACAGCTCCTGGTGGATCGCCTCCACGGCGAGCGGCTCGTCCGCCGTCTGCGGCTCCGGGAGGGGCTGGCCGCTCACCGCCGCGGCGACGCCGCGTACGAGCTCGAGCAGGCCCGCGCCGCCCGCGTCCACGACGCCGGCCTCGCGGAGCACCTGGAGTGCCTCGGGCGTCCGCGCGACCGCGATCTCGCCCCGCCGCACGAGCTCGACGAGGAGATCGCCGAGCGGCGGCCGCTCCGGCGCGCGCGCCTCGGCCTCTTCGGCGAGCTCGCGGATCACCGACAGCATCGTCCCCTCGACCGGGCGACGGACGGCACGGTAGGCCGCGTCCGTGGCGCCGCGGAGAGCCCGCGCCGTCTCGGCGGAGTCGATGGCCGGCGTGGTCGCCTCGCCGAGCACGTCGGCGGCCCCGCGCACGATCTGCGAGAGGATGACGCCGGAGTTGCCGCGCGCGCCCATCAACGCCCCGCGCGCGACGTCCCGCGCGAGCGAGCTGCGGCTCGCAGCCGACGTGTGGTCGACGGCCTCGGCGAGCGCGCGCACAGTCATGGTCAGGTTCGTGCCCGTGTCGCCGTCGGGCACGGGATAGACGTTGAGGTCGTCGATCCGCCGCCGGCTCGCCTCGAGCGAGGCGAGCGCCGCGCCGACGACCTTCTGCACCGCCTCGAGGTCTCCGTTCAGCGTCATCCCGTTCTCCGAACGTCCTCGATGTGCACCTCGACCGCACGCACCGGGAGCCGGGTCAGCCGTCCGACCTCGTAAGCGACACGGTTGCGGACGGTGGAAGCGACCTCAGCGAGGTTCAGTCCGTACTCGACGACCACGTGCAGGACGATCGTGACGCCTCCGTCCTCGTCGCGAGTGACCTCGATGCCCTGCGTGGCCCGCTCGCGCTTCGCGAGGAGCTTGCCGACCGGTCCGCGAGCGGCCATGCCCACGACCCCGTAGCACTCGCGGGCGGTCTCGCCGACTATGTGCGCGATCGCGTCGCTCGAGATCGTGATCCGGCCGAGCGGGGACGAGAGCGCGTGCCCTGCCTCCACGGTGGTATTGGACCGGCGCAGGCGCCGCTCGGTTGCAGTCGTCCGGCCGGACGCGGATGATGGCTGTCATGACGCGACCGCTCGTCGTGCTCGCCGGGGCTCTGGTGGTGGCCCTGACGGCGGGCTGCGGCGGGACGAAGACGGTGACGAAGACCGTCACGGTCGGCACGAAGGCCGGCGCCGGAGCGCCGACGGAGCTCGCGCAGTTCGGCTACATCAAGTCGCTGACCCGCAAGGGCGCGCTCTTCGAGCTGCAGTTCGATCCCGCGTGGTTGCTCTCGGGAGTGACGGCGCGTCGAGCCAAGCACGAAGACACCGGCTCGAGCGACGTGCCGAACGACTACTACCTCGTCAACGAGGGTCAGCGACTGCTGACGTACCGCGTTCCCCCGACGGCGCACGTCACCGTCCTGACGAGGGCACCCGGCGGGACGCCGATCACCGTCTCCCAGCTGGCCCAGCTCGTCGCCGGCAAGAACCCGCTCCATCGCCGACTGTTCGAGCCGATCACGACCGGCTTCTGGATCGTCGTCCGCATCGACACCGTCCGCTCGCTCGACCAGCAGTACTTCCCGTAACGTCGTCAGCCTCGCGCGAGGAGGATTTGCTCGCGCGTCAGCCGGTAAAGGCGAAACGGCCAACCGTCCCTGGCGACCACGTCGCGCTCGAACGCCATGCCGAGCTTCTCCATGATCCGCCCGGACGCCGCGTTCGCAGGGTGGTGGACGGCGACGATGCTCTCGAGCTCGAGCCGGTCGAATGCTTCGTCGCGGACGGCGGTTCCGGCCTCCGTCGCATATCCCTGACCCCACGCCGCGGGCGTGAGCATCCAACCGATCTCGACCTCGTCAGGCGAGACGTCATCGCAGCTTTCGCCGAAGCGCTTCGTGTCGGTGAAGCCCAGGCCGGCACCGCTCTCCTTCGCCACGATCCAGCGTCTGCCGAAACCGTGTTCTTGGAGGCGTGCGAGCGACGCCGCGAAGTTTCGCTCCGCCAGATCACGGCTGTAGGGGCAACCGGGCCCCCAATACCGCATGGTGTGCGGATCAGCCGTGAGCGCGACGAACTCTTCCAGCCGGGACACGTCCAAAGGCTCAAGGAGAAGCCGCTCGGTCTCGATCAGGTTCACATTGCGATCGATCCGTTGCTCACGGACACGATCGCGGGACGTCAGATCGCCTTTTGCACCTTCCCCGCCTTCAAACAGCGGGTGCAGACGTAGGCGCGCTGCGGCTTGCCGCGCAGCAGGATGCGGACGCGCTGCAGGTTCGGGTCGAAGCGGCGCTTCGTGGCCACCATCGAGTGGCTGCGGTGGTTGCCGAAGCCGGGCTTCTTCCCGCAAATGGCGCAGACCTTGGACATCGGCGGCGCAGTGTACCGGGCGGCGTCGCCTACTTGCGGGCCGTCTGGCGCAGCTCCGAGAAGAGGTCGGCCATCTCGAGCCCCGTGCGGACGGCCTCGGCGCCCTTGTCGACGCGGGCCATCGCTTGCTGGAGCGTGTCCACGGTGAGCACGCCGAAGGCGACCGGGATGCCGGTCTCGAGCGCGGCGAGCTGGAGACCGGAGGCGGCCTCTCCGGCGACGTACTCGAAATGGGCGGTCTCGCCGCGGATGACGCA
>WNGF01003765.1_pt1 | contig 20345 bp, 17 predicted proteins | sample 5400641 | NCBI WGS metagenome assembly WNGF01 (sample SAMN13153371, study PRJNA577476) | soil metagenome | isolation source: 80 cm soil or saprolite under grassland replicate 2 | place: USA:California | collected 2016-06-15
GGCGATGGCGGCCGAGACCATGCCCGATGTCGTCGTGATGGACATGATCATGCCCACAGTCGGCGGTGCCGCCGCGACCCGGCGAATCATCGAGCAGCTCACCTACGCCAAGGTTCTGGTGGTCTCCGTGTCTGGCGAGCGGGAGGACGTCCTCGATGCGATCAAGGCCGGCGCCAGCGGGTACGTCCTGAAAAGCGAGCCGGCCCAATCGATCGCTGACGCGGTCCACGCCACCTCGAGAGGCGAGCCGGTGATCACGGCGGCGCTGGCGGGCCTGGTGCTCAACGAATTCCGCGCCCTCGCGGGCAGGGACCCGACCGAGCCGCTGCTGACAACGACCGAGAGCGAGATCCTCCGCCTGGTCGCGAAGGGCTACAAGTATCGGGAGATCGCCGAGCAGCGGTTCATCGCAGTGAAGACCGTGCAGAACCACGTCCAGAACATCCTTGGCAAGCTGCACATGCACACGAAATACGAGTTGATTGCCTATGCGATCCGCCACGGGCTGGACCGCGCGGCTGACCAGCCAGCACCCCAGGGGAGCTCGAAGAAAGACTGACGTCGCGACCCAGCGACGCCGGCGCTGGCTTGATCGGCCGTTCACCGACGGCGGTGGGGGCGCGGGATCCGCTCAGCAGGCCGCGATCGCCAGGGCCAGCGGCAGCAGCCTCTGCTCGATCTCCCGGAGATCTTGATTCCAAGGGTGTCGGATGTGACGAGGGTGTCCAATGATCCTTGGCCTTCAGCGGCGTGGTGTACGAGAACGAGCGTCACCCCGATGGTCGGGACGCAGCGGTGCTGGCGATGACGTCCCGCCAAGTGGGTGTAGAAGACGGGCATCGCGCGGGCGGGCCGCCGCGAAATGTGGTCGAGCACGCCGCGGATGGTTGGAAGTGGTACAGCGCACATGCGAGGGTAACCAGCCGAGCGAAGGATAGGCGTTGCCGCGTTCCTGCTGGTCGCCGGCGGCGCGCTGCCTCGGCATGCTGCGGCTTTCCCATCGCGGGTCCAGACGGGAGTATCTCGGGGCCGGTTGGCGTGCTGCCTCCAAGAAGGAGGCGCAAGTGCGCTGTACATGTTCCAAAGCACTTTGATCGGCCTACCTACCACGGCTATCTTGTCCCCGTCGCTGGGGCATGCCATGCCCCTTCGTTCCTCCCGGGATGAGATGAGAAGATCATCGGCATGCCCAGGCTCTCCGTCATCATGCCCTTCGGAGTTCGTGAGCTGCCCGCCGACGGTGCTCATCTCGACTTCGACGCCGTCTACCACGATCTCATCCGTCCTGCCGCGCAAGAGGCAGGCTGGGAGCCGCTCCGCATAGATGAGCTTGCGCAGCCGGGGGTCATCACCGATCAGTACCTCCGCGAGTTGTACGCCGCTGATCTGGTCTTGGCCGATGTCAGCATGCCGAACGGCAACGTCTACTATGAGCTGGGTGTCCGGCAGGCGATCTCCGCAGCTGGGACCTTGCTGGTCGCGTTGGAGGGAACCGAGCTGCCCTTCGACCTGTCGACACAGCGAGTGCTCTTCTACAGTGGCGACTTCTCCCGCGAGTCTGGTCCGCGGCGACAGCTCGCTGCGGCTCTCAGGTCGTTCGACCCGACCACCACCACCACCACCACCACCACCACCAACCCGGTCCGGACGTTCCTTGAGCGGATGGGTCTGACCAGCAGCCCGCGACACGACGACGCAGCGTTCGAGCAGGACCTGAACGGCAGAATCAACCGGGCCCGGAATGCCGATCAGTTGGTCGCCGTTTGGCACTGGGCGAAGGCATTCCGTCCACTGCCTGCCTCGGCGTTGCTCGTCCTCGCCGATCACCTCGCTGAGTACCGTGTCTACGCGACCGCCGCGGATGTCCTCCGGGCCGCCGTTAGGACAGCGCCCGAGGATTACGAGGTGCATCGCAAGCTTGGGTTCTATTTGCGGCAGCTCGGACCTGAGCACGAGCAGGCGGCGATGGAGCACCTCTCGCGCGCCCGCGAGCTCAATCCCGACGACCCGGAAACGCTTGGCATGATCGGTGGCCTTCTCAAACGGCAAGGTCGCTACGTCGACGCCCATCAACTCTATGAGCTCGGCGCCAAGCTCTCACCCACCAACCTGTACATGCGCGTCAACCAAGCATGTATGGCAGTCCTGGCTGATGTCCGCTCACCCCAGCGCGGTGTCGAGCTCTATCAACAGTTGCTCACCCTTATCGCCTCTTGGCGGCCGACGGAGACCGGCCCATCGGCGCCAACGACGTTCGGCCTTGCGAACGTGCTCCGTCAGGTTGTCCATGCGCGCCCCGCCCCATGGCAAGACGCGCCGATTGAGATCATAAGTGCCTTGCGGCATCCGGTCTACATCGCCGCCTACCTGGACGCGCTCGTGCAGCTCGAAGCGCGGCTGGAGGCCGATGCGGGTCCCGCGCTGGCCCATGCGGCCGTGTTCGTAGCACGTGCCCGTGGCCACCGCCGCCCCTGCCGCAGCTTGCGCATGATCTGGGCCCGCCGGCTGGCACCGAGTGGTGCGCAGTGCGATCCTCGGCGGTCCTGCTGCTTCGTCGCCTGTGGTGGGAAGCCTATGACCTCGGTGACGCCCAGCCGGCCGCTTGGGCGCTGGTCACGGCGGCCGTGCGTGACCGCGCCGACGAGGCACACGCCGGCGAGCGTGACGCGATGGATGGCGCGCTGAACCGGCCAAGCATGCAAGCACTGGATGCCTGCTTTGGCTACGCCGTCCAGCAGGTACGCGCCGGGCAGCCGATCCCTGCAGTATTCCTCGACCTGCTGGATGAGACCCTGGGAGTCGACGGACCTGATGGGCTGCATGCCCGCGCGGTGATCGCCCGACGGCTGGGCTGGCTGTACGACGCCGCGCCGGAGTGGTTCGCCGGCCGCCAAGAGCGGCTCAGCGGCACCGCCGCGCCGGAGGACCTTGGCCAGCAGACCTGGGACCTGTACGTTGCGTGGGGACCACCGAGCCCGCACCTGCTCGTGGCCTTCTCCGACCGCTACCTGGACGCACTGGCACGCCAGCAGCAGGCGGCGCTGCCCCGCATCCTGACGGGCATGCTCTGGGTGTGGCGCCGTGGGCGGATGTGTCCCAGACGATCCAGCGCCTGGCCGACATCGACCCGCAGTGGGTCTCGCGGGGGGCCGAGGATCTCGGCGACTCGCTCCAGGCCCCAGGCGACCCGCCGAGCGTTCCCGTCAACGCCTGGCGATACTGGCAGGCCGCCCTTGCCGCCACGCTCCCAGCCGCGGCATATGCTGGCTTTGGCTGGTATGCGCAGATCACGCTGTTCGACCAGGACGCATGGCTCACAATGACCGAGCAGACCCTGGCGCGCAGCGGCGGCGGCCTGGATTGGGCCGATAGCGTGGCCAGGCGAGCTGCGAAGTCATCACACGACCCTTGCGTGCTGCGCATCATCGCGGCGTTGCTTCGCCACCCCGCTGATCCCTGGGACACCGCCATGCTCCTCGAGGTCGGCCACGACCTGCTGGTCAACTCGGCCGAACCGCTCCATGGCCACCCGGCACGAGCCGCCCTCCGGATCGTGTTGGTCGAGCGTGGCGATTACAGGGCACGCGACACTCCGTGACCACTGCTCCGCCGACTCGTCTTGCCGCGGTCCAGGCGATCCGGGCCACGCCCATCGCCGGTTCCCGCCGACGTCGACCTGGTGCTCGCGGCTCTGCCTGGCGTGGACGTTGCGGGGGCCTCGCCAGCGAACGGCGACTCGGCCAGCGTCCGCCGGATCAGCCACAGCGGCTCCTCGTCGCCGATCGGCGGCACCGGCCACCGGCCCGGACGGCCCGGCTGCCCGCCGGACCGGCGACTGGCGTGATTGTCGAGCGGCATACCCGGGACGTGATGACGGCACGGGAGTGGCGTTGTTACCCATGCTTGCGGTGTCCCCCACCAAGCCCGGGTAGGCAAGTACTGGCCTGCTCGTTTCTGCTGGTAGCAGCCCTGTCGGGCAGGACGCAGTGCAGGACGACCGGCACCATGGTGCGCGTTTGTCCTGGTCACAGTGTTTGCCGCTGGTCGTACCCCCCGGTACGACGAAAGCATGGGTAACCCCACGACCAGCAGAAACGTCCCGTCAACTGGTGATCCACGGGGGGTTCGTGGTCGACGACGGCCGCACCCGCCGCATGGAGCGGCACGCCCAGCGGCTCGGATTCGCCAAGCTGCGCAGCTACCTCCAAGCCGGCTGCGACACCGGCGTCAGCATCCCCGCGCTCGCCGCGCAGCTCGGCGTCAGCGACTGGACGGTCAAGCAGGCGCTCCACGCCCAAGGCGTCGTGCTGCCGGCCCGACCACAACGGCTGGCCCGCCAGCGACGGCGCTTCACCACCCAGCGGATCGCCGGGCGGGTGGCCGAGCTTGGGTTCGCCGATGTCAGGACGTACCTGGCCGATCGGCTGGTGAGGCAGGCGTAGCTGCTGGCCGACGTTGCGGCCGAGCTTGGCGCGCATCGGGCGACGGTGCGACGGCTCATGCACCAGCACGGCGTCCGGCGCGCCCGGCGGACCCCAAGGGAGCTGGCCGCGGGCGAGCGGGGCCGCCGGGTGCAGGCGGTCTCCTGGCAGGCGCGGCGGGCCGCCCGGCTGGCCGAGCTGGGCTTCCCGGACCTGGCTGCCTACCTGCAGCGCCGCTTCGTGGAGCAGGGCTGGTCGATCAAGCGGATGCGGGCGGAGCTTCGGGTCGGGCGCAACTGGCTGGTGGCCGAGATGGCACGACTGGGCTTCCGGGATTCGATCGGGTCCGGCGGTCGATAGCGCGACCGGGCCGTCCGACCGCCCTTCGGGTCGACCATGAACACGCACCGGGCCCCGGCCGCAGGATGCTGCATCAAGGTCAGGTGCTGCGACCAGGCTGGTGGAGAAGCTGCGTGCGAGGCATCGTCAGGGAACTTGGTTGCCCGCCGCGGGTGGGCACGGGCACCATGGCGAGCAAGCGGCCCTCCCCCACCAGCCGCATAGAACGCAAAGGCCATCGCCATGCCTACCCAGGCAAACGACAACCCGTCCGACGGGATGACCCAGCTCCTGCTGGAGCAGATCTTCCAGCTTTGGCTGCGACCCGAGTTGGAGGCCCGGGGGCTCGACAAGCAGCCCGAGGAGGTCATCCGCGCGCTGGTCATCTTCACGCCTGGCCAGAAGCCGAAGGTGCTGATCGACGCCGAGGCCGAGATGGTGGTCCGCGGGAGGACGACGCGGCCCATCGAGGCGGGCGAGCCCGTCACCGAGGCCGACCTCGAGGCCATCGAGGGCCTGGTCCCGCACGATATCGACCCCGACGCCGGCTGGATCGGCTTCATCCTGTTCAAGAACGTCTACACGATCGCGTTCGACTTCCGCCGCAACAAGGCCAGGGCCGCGAGGAGAATCGAGCGCGCCACCGAGTTCCTGGCCACAGCGCGGCTCGCCCTGGACAACCACCTGAAGGGCCCAGCGGTGGAGAACCTGTATGCCGCCGCGGAGCTGGTGGTAGTCGCGCAGATGGGGACGCTGGATGACAAGCCGCCCAACAGCCACCAGGAGCGCAGGCGCTGGTTCGCCGGGTGGACCAAGCTGGGGAACGCGCCCTCCGACCATGGCCGCGCCCTGGCTGACCTGGCTGGGTATCGGGCGTCTGCCCGCTACGCTGACGGGTCACTTCGGGTCCGCGACGTCCACCTGGCCAGGCTCGCCGACCAGGTGGCCGACATGATCGCGCACGCCGAGAAGGAGATCACCAACAGAGCCAGCACTTGATCGGCGCGGCGGACTCGGCCCGCCCACCCCTCCCCGGGGGGCGATGCCGCCGATTCGAGTACGCCGGGTGCTGCTGCCTCGCGCCGAGCCTGTTCAGCATCGTCCCGATCGAACCAGGTTCAAACGGCTCGCGTGTAGCGCACGTGTGGTGCGCCCTGCAGAGCGACCGCGACAGATGGCAGTGGTCGTCGAGCTACCCGACTGGAACGCCGATGCCTGGACCTCCAGCCGTCGCAGGCCTGCTCGGCAGGGTCGCCGCGTCCGAGCGTCCTCGTCGCAGCAGCGACCTCGTCGAGATCTCAAGGGGCGGGGGGTCGTTCGCACTCGAGGCAGGCTGTCGAGGTTGCGGTTCGGAACTGGGCCTTGCCTTTCTCAAGCCAGCAGACGGTGCAGACCCAGGTGGCCGGGCGGGGCGCGCCACAGCCGCAGCGATGGCAGGACCTGCACCGCACGTCACCGCAGTCCTCGCAGGCTGTGTACCCCCAGGTGTCCGCGCCGCAGTGTCGGCACGTGCCGCTGATGGAGATCGGCCGCGCGGCGGTCGGCGCCTCGTCCAAGAGGCTGAGCCCGTCACTACCCCAGTAGCGGGTCTCGGAGAAGACGGCGTGGACGAGCCCGCGGTCGGCGACCGCGTCAAGCCACAGGTTCATCCGCCCTCCGGAGGCCCAGATGACCTGGCCTTGGCCGCGGAACCGCCCGGCTGGCTGGCTGGGCGCGCCAAAGCGGGTGCTGCTTGGGGAGGACGGTCTGTCGGCCCCACCGGTAGGGGGCGCTTGGGGAGGGGCTGGCGAAGTGGATGCAGCGGCGCGCGGGGTCGGCGATGACCACGTAGCCGGTGGCGGGGAGGCGCTCGGCGAGCCGGACCGCGCAGGCCTCCAGGGAGCCGGTGGAGGCGGCGACGAGCTGGCGGAGATGGCGGGCCTGTGGGCGATCGCCGTTCAGCACGCGGGTGATCGCCTGGTCGGGGATGAGGATCTGGCCGACGAAGGCGTGGCAGACACGCTCCTCGGCGACCCGGCCGGCATCGTCGCCGAGGTCGTGCAGGGCGCTGAGCACGTCGTCGTTGCGGCGTACCAGGTAGTGGCCGCACTCGTGAACGAGGGTGAAGGATTCGCGCCGGCTGCCTGGGGTGGGCACGTAGCCGATGTTCGGGACCGGGAGTTCGAAGAACACCCCGTCGCAGGCGCACAGCTCGGAGGCGGAGGCGCTGCCCAGCGGGCGGACGCGGATGCCCCAGGCTTCCAGGAACGCTGCGGGCGCGGTGGCGAGCGCCGCGCGCTCGTGGTCGCCCAAGGTGGCGGCGAGCTGGCGGGCGAGGGTGTGGTAGCGGTCGCTCATGGGTCTTGGAGCAGGGAGGCGTAGTAGGTGAGCAGCCGTCGCCAGTCCTCGGTGGTGAGGTCGCCGCTGGCGCGCTTGGGCGCGGTGGCCAGGAAGTTGATCACCTCCTGGCGCACGTCCTGTGCGGGTCGGTCGGCGATCTCGGCGAGGCGTTGGACTCGTCGGGCGAAGTCGTCGCTGCGGACGAACCGCTGCAGGGAGACTGACAGCGGGGGCCCGTCGGCGACGCCTGCGTGGCCGCCGAGGAGGTCGGCGACGGTGGCGCCCAGCGCCTCGGCCAGGCTGGTGATGGTCTCCAGGGTGGGGTTGGCAACGGTGCTGCGCTCGATGTCGGAGAGGTACGGCACGGACAGGTTGGTCTTGCTGGCGAGGTCTTTGAGGGTGAGGCCGAGGCGTTGGCGGCGGGCGCGGACTCGGCTGCCCAGGGTCGAGTCGGTCATGGCACCTCCGGTCGGTCGGAATCTCAGGCTACGAGGTCTGTTGGCAGCAGACAAGCCCATGACCGCCCTATTCTGCCGTCAACAGAACTCGACTCCTGAGCATCTGGTACGATCCGGGGTGCGGCCCGTGAAGAACCAGCGAGCCCGGCGGTCGTCGGTGCGGTCGGCGTGGAAGGAGCCAGGGTGGCCACAGAGAAGCTCGAGTCCGTGCAGGAGGCGTTCGAGCAGTTCGAACGCGACACCGTCCGCGCCCCGAAGCGGGAGAACGACGCGGCCAAGCAGATCCATCCGCAGATCCGCGCGACCCTCGCGCAGGAGCTGGCCGAGCACCTGGAGACGTTCCTCTCCGGCTCGTACAGCCGCCGCGTCCAGATCGTCAAGCTGAAGGATATCGACATCATCGTCGTCCTCAACGACCCCGAGGGGAAGTTCGCCGCCTCGGCCGAGGCGGCGCTGGAGGCGATCCGCAAGGCGGCGGCGACCAGCGAGCTGGTGAAGAGCGCCCGCAAGCGCGTGCGCTCTGTGCGGCTCACGCTCCACGGCTACGAGTTCACGATCGACCTCGTCGCCGCGCTGGAGCCACCAGATAGTGATGGCGAGGACGGCCTGCTGCTGGCGCGTCGCATCCCCGAGGAGGGGCTGGACGACTGGACGCTGGGGCACCCGCGCGGCCAGCGCCAGGCCGCCATCGACAAGAACCAGGCGTGCGGCGCCATCTACATCCCGTCGGTGCGGCTGGCCAAGTACTGGCTCAGCACGGTCTGGGGCGACGGCCACAAGCCCTTCCGCAGCTACCACGCCGAGTCGGTGCTGCACGGCGCGCTGCACGAGGAGGTCGACTACGCCGAGGCCATGGTGGTGTTCTTCGACGCCGCCTACGACGCGCTGGCGCCTGGCGCCCGCACCCCCGACCCCGGCGCCCCCGACACCTACGTCGATGAGCGGCTGGACGACGACGAGCGCCGCGAGGCACGCGAGGCCGTGGCCCGTGCCCGCAAGGCCGCCCGCGCCGCCTACGAGCAGCCGGGCGTCGGCGACGCGCTGGACGCCTGGGTCGAGGTGTTCGGTCCCGCGTTCCCCGCCCCCAGCACCTCCCCGGAGCGGGTGGCGGCCTCGCTCGCCGCTGGGACCGCCGGTGTCGTGGGGGCCGGCATCCGAGTCGGCAAGGGCCGCCCGGTGATCCAGTCCCGACCGTGGCGTGGGCGCTGACCGGGCTGTCGCCGTGGCGGCGGCAGGCCCGCTGGTGGGAGCGGCTACCGGCCCGTGTGGGGGCGCTTGAGGGCGCGAGCCTGCGCGAGGACCGCACCATACGGCGGCTCGGCGCGGACGAGATCGAGCGCAACCCTGACCTGCACGCCTTCGCGACCTCCAACGGGATCGAGCCGGAGGACCTCCTGGGCTACCTGGCCTTTGCAGAGGGCGGCTTCGGCCGCTACCGGCTGGCCGCGCTGTTCCTGCTCCCGCCCGACGCCGCGCCGCCCAGGGTCTGCTGCTTGGACGGCCCGCGGGGAAGCGCGGCGTCGGCGCACCGCACCAGCGAGGTCGAGCTGTGCCTGTACTACAAGGACGACCCGGCTGAGCGGCGGTGGCAGGCCGAGGACGGCCTGCGGCGGCTGTTCGACCTGGCCCGCCGCCATGTCACCGGCGAGTACATCTGGCAGAAGACCGGCGCCTGGCCAGTTCAGGAGGCGCCACACGGGGAGACCGAGCCGGCACCCCGGGACCCGTCGCTGGCGCTGGGCCCCCTCCGCAAGCCCGGCCGCAACCAGCCCTGCACCTGCGGGTCGGCACGCAAGGCGAAGAGGTGCTGCTGGCGGTGACGATCAAGCCGTTCCTGAGCCACAAGCGCGAGAACGCGACCGCGGTCGGCCGGCTCTGCGACACGCTGAAGGCCTACGGCGCTGGCGGCTGGAAGGACACCGAAGACCTGCGCGTCGGCGACCGAACCCGCCAGAGAATCCGCCGCGCGATCTTCACCGAGACGGGCGGGATGCTGTGGTGGGGCACCCGGCCCGCGCTCACCTCCTGGTTCGTCAACAACATCGAGATCCCGACCGCGTTCGAGCGCAAAGACGCCGAGCCGCTGTACCCGATCGTGCCGCTCTTCATCGACCTCGACCCCGGAAACGACGCGGACCGCGCCGCAGTCCGGGCCGCGCTCGGCAGGCGCGGCGACGATCTCCTCGACTGCAACGGCCTCGTCCGGCGAGACCGCGAGCCCGCCGAGCAGTTCCGCCGCCGCGTCGCCCGCCGCTACGTGCGCGACGCCGTCAAGGCCAGCGCCGCCCAACACGGCGATGACGCGGCGACCGTCACCGTCGCGATCCGCATCCTGAGCGAGCCGGCCGGCGAGCACGAGCTGACCTTCGACTGGCGCGCGCTCATCGACCCCACCGCACGATCGCTCGCCCTGGGCGCCCGCGAGCTGATCGGCGACGCCCTCGCCACGGCACGCGAGGCACTCCAGGCGGCGTTCCCCTGGCCGGCCCTGCTGCTCGACCTCGACCTGCCCCTGCCGCTGGCCTTCCTCGCCGGCTACCAGTGGCGAACCACCAGCCGCCTGCGGCTAGCCGTCCGGCAGCGAACCGGCGTCTCCTACTCCACCATCGACGGCGACGGGCCGGTGACCAACCCGCCCGAGCCAGAGCGCAGGTCGCTTGCCGCACCCGGCCCGGCGGTGCTCGCGGTCTCGTGCCGGGAGGGCCTCGGCGACGCCGCGGCGCGCTACGCGGCCGAGGTCGGCGCCTGCGAGCTGATCACCCTCCACGTGCCCGGCCTGCTCGCCGCCCCCGACCTGCGGGGGCTCGCCCGCGCCTGCGCCCGCGAGCTCCGCGACCTGAGCAGCCGCGGCCTCGACAAGCATCTGCTGCTCCTCGGACCAGCAGCACTCGCCGTGCTCGCCGGAGCCGCAGCCAACGCGAGCGGGCCGGTGACGATCCCGTTCTGGAACGGCAGCCGCTACGTCGAGCCGCTCGTCGTCGGGGACCTAAAGTGAATCGGCATCGACATCTCCCTAGCATCCGGATCGCAAGGAGCCGACAGGTGCAGATCCGCCCCCTCTGGACCCCACCACAGCCCGACCTTAGCAACGCGGTCGTGCATCTGACCGGGCGCTCCGGGGCACGCCGCTCCGACCTCCCCGACGACGTCGCCGCGATGACGGCCGAGGAACGCCTCGTCAGCATCCTCCACGATCAGCAGATCCGGGCCTTCCCCTCGTTCAGCATCGGCGTCGACGATCCAGTCGTGTGCTTCAGCGAGGCCACCCTCGAGGGCATCCGCTACCTGGTCGCGCCCCGCGGCCAGGCGCCTCGATACGAGGCCTACGGCATCGCCTTCCCCAAGCAGACCGTGTTCGACCAGGGCGGAGGCCCAGCGCTGTACGTCCGCGGCGACGAATGGCACCTGGTCCAGCAGCTCCCGGCCCAATTCCGCGGCCGCGCAACCCGCTATTGGCCTGGCGCCGACCCTGACCCCGGCGGCGCTCCCCTGCAGCCGGCGCTGGCGAGCACGTCCCTTTGGACCGACGAACGGGAGTGGCGCCTCGTCGGCGCCGAGGGGCTCTCCTTCACCTGGGACCAGATCGCCTACGCGCTCATGCCCGACCCGGCGAGCTGGGAGCGCATCGCCGCCGCCCTGCTCGCACCTCTTGAGAACCACGCGCGGATGCTCGCCACGGCGTTCGCCGACCAAGACCCCATCGTCCAGGAAGCAGAAGACGACGTTCGAGACTGCGACGCAGCTCTTGCCGGTATCCCGGTCAAGACGCCCACGCCGCAACCGTAGCCCCCGGATCTCCTGGTCGTCTCACGGATCATCCCCGCGCTGGATCTCCAAGCTCACCTGCCGAGTCAAAGGGACGATCGTGTCCGATGAGCTGAAGCAGCCCGGGGTTACCTTAGTGGTTCGAATCGTAAGTTCGTGCGTGGTCGCGGGCGCGGTTGGCCCGCTCGGCCTGCTGCCTTCAGCGGGGCCTCGCCGAGGCCAAGCCGAGGCGTCAGACGTTTACGGCCCGGCTGGCCTCCAGCAGCCGCACCGGACGAGCAAACCCCTTGAGCCGCAGCTCCCCCAACTCCACGAAGGCCACGCCCTCGGGCGAGGCCGCCTCGGCCACGCTCCCGCTGACCAGCACCTGCCCCGCACCGGCGCAGGCAGCGATCCGCGCGGCCAGGTTCACCGTGCGGCCGAAGTAGTCGCCGCCCTGCGCCACCACCGGCCCCGCCGCCACCCCCACATGCGCCGGCGGCAGGCCGACCTGGGGGAGCTGCTCCACCAGCCGCAGCGCCGACAGCACCGCCCCAGCCGGCTCCCGGAAATGCACCATCACCCCGTCGCCCAGCCACTTCACCGGCACCCCGCCATGCTCGCGGCAGGACCGGTCCACCAGCACCGCCAGGGCCTCGGCCAGCGCGGCGGCAGCCGCGTCGCCGCGCTCCTCGGTCAGCCTGGTGTAGCCCACCAGGTCCAGGAACGACATCGCGGGGACCCGCTCGGGCCGCCCCAGCACGCCGGCCCGGTCCAGCTCGTTCTCGATGTCCTCGACCAGGTCCTCGGTCCACACCACCTCTTGTTGCCGGCGGTAGATGCCCATGAGCGCCCGGTCCGCCAGTGGCAGGAACTCGGTTGCCAGCTGGGCGGCCAGCTCCATGGCGGTGCGCTGGTCGGCGCCGGACGCCAGCAGCGGCCCCATGAACCGCGCCCGGTAGGCCTCGTTCTCGACGTTGGCGGCCAGCCGCAGGCCCTCGGCATAGGCGCGGCCGATCCGGGTCAGCCAGGCCAGGTCCAGGATCCCCCTGGAGAGGCCCAGCTGCAGCAGCGGCACCACCTCCAGCTCGTCCTCCCGGATCAGCTCGTCGGGGGCCATCCGGGCAAACCCCATTGACTCCAGGACGCCGCCGAGCGTGTCCAGCGGGACGCCGGTTTCCTCGCTGACCTGGCGGTAGGTCCGTGCCGAGCGCACCAACCACCGCCCGTACGGGGAGGCCTCCAGGAAGGCGAACGACAGCCGGCCCGCCCGGACCGCCGCGCCGACCCCCTCCATCGGCAGCCCGGCCCGCTCGCACGCGGTGGCCAGGCGGACCTTCTGCGCGTCCGTCTCCAGGAACGGGTCGGCGCCGTCCCGGGCGACCAGGATGCCGAGGTCGACCAGCCGCTGGACCTCGGCCTCCGTCACGCCGGCGAGGTCGGCAAGACCCGATGCCGAGAGCGCATCCATGCCGCCGCTTTCACCACCCTCAGAAGCGCTGCACCCATTGAGTTTGACGGCAGGGCGCCCCGACGCAGCGATGCACCGGGGCCCCAGGTATGTCGCCTGCCGACTTCAGTGGGTCACTGCTTGGTCAGGCTGCCGATGCTGAGCAGAAACCTTCCGCCGCTTTCATCGACACCGGCAACGACCGATGCTTGATGCTTCCCGTCACTTGCGATCGCCCAGAACCTGACCGTGACGGTCCCCCGCGGGGTCTGGCAGGTCTGGAGGGCGGGTTCGAGCTCGGCCGTATTTCCACGCGCGGCGAGCGTCCAGCTGCAGCCGTCCTGGGTCTGCGCCGTCATCGTCTGTTGGCGGCCGCTGGTGAGCGTGACCAGACCCCGCTGTGGTGACTGGACGACCTGTACCTGGCCGTCCGGGCCGGTGTAGCGGGTGACGAGAATGTTCACGCGGGACTGCGGGTCGGGCGCGTCGTACCGCCAGATTCCCGGAAAGACGCTCCTGGCTTGACGCCAGTCGTGGCCCACCACCTTGGTGCGGCTGCCGTTGTCCAGACGAAACTCGTAGTCACCGGTCGGTTGGTGGCTGATGGCCTCGATGGTCTCCCGCTCACGGTGCCCCGACAAGGTGACCGACCATTTGGTGATGGTGTATGAGGAGTCGATGACGTGGTTGAAGCAGTACTGGGACGGGGGGTCCAGCTCGAGCGAGGCGGAGAGCACCTTGAACGTCCACGTACAGCCCTGATCGGTGTGACCCACGATCCCGCCACCGGCGGTCCTGGAGAACACGATGTTCCCGATCTGGGGGACCAGGAGCGGCGGGCCTGGACGGCAGCTTGTGCTGGCGGCCGGGCAACCGAGAACCGCGATGTTTCTCATGCTCGCGCGGTCGGGTTGATCGTAGTTCCACGTTCCCAGGTAGTCGTGTTGGCTCGGTTCTGTCGACTTCGCTTGGGCTTGGTCTGGTCCGGCGATGCCGATGGCAACCCAGGCCGCCACGCCCAACGACAGCGCAACGACCAGCGGCGACAGGCGTGACGGCAGGCGCCGGCGCCGGCCCGCGAAACGGATGTCAAGCATGGGAGGCCTCCTGTGAAGGTGGCCTGAAGGTGTCCGCTGAACGGGCTCCTGGAACTGTCCTTGCTCGACGCACCGGATGCGGTCGCCTGGGGCGAGCATCACTTCCTCACCGCCTCCTGCTGCGGTCACGGGACTGACCGGTGGTCTTGGCGCGAACGACGTCCGGGTCTCGTGGGTCGAGCGCCAGGACGTCCGGCCACGGACGCTTGCGCCGGCCCTTCGGCCGCTGGATGCGGATGCGCTGCATCGGTCAGCTCCTCGGCCACTCGCCACGGGGTGGGGCCCCGGTTGAGGCGGAGCCCCGGTCGTCGTTGGGACTGCTTCGACCAGGACGGTACGAGCCGACGGTGCCGTGGTCGTCACCCGAAGGTGCACATGCCAGGTGGAATCTTCCGCAGCCGGCCCAGGCACGAACGTGCCGCCGGGGTGTGAACGATCAGGGAATTGGCTGATCGCCGAGGCCCTCAACCTGCGGCTTTCCGTGATCGCCCACACGGGATCGACAACGGGTGCCGCGCTAGGAGAGCAGGCCCAGCTCCCGCGCCCGCGCCACCGCCTCGGTGCGGTTGGCCACGCCGAGCTTGTCCAGGACCCGGCTGACGTGCTTTTTGACGGTGTCGAGGCTGACCACCAGCTCCTCGGCGATGCGCTGGTTGGACCGGCCCGCGGCCAGCAGCCCCAGCACCTGCAGCTCGCGGGCGGTCAACTGCTCGACCAGGCCCGCCACCGCCGCGGCGGCACCGCGCCCCGCGTGCCGCCCGGCGTCGGTGGCGTCGAAGGCTCGCAGCAGCCGGGCCAGGCAGTCCAGCGGCACGCCGCGAGCGGCGGGCTGCGCTATGCGCTGGGCGGTGACCAGCCGGCCGAGCAGGGCGCCCATCGGCGCGCCCTCGTCGGCGAACACCCGGACATAGCCTTGGGGGCAGGCCATCGTGAGCGCCTCAGCCAGCACGGCGACCGCGCCGGCCTCCTCGCCGCTGGCCGCCAGCGCCAGCGCCCGCAGCGCCTGGAGCTCGATCACGCTGCCCAGCCGGCCTTGCGCCGCCGCCACCTCGTAGAGCCGCTGCAGCAGCCCCAGTGCCTGGTCGGGGTGGCCTTGGGCGAGCAGCACCCGGGCCAGCACCAGATACTCCGGCTCCCTGGGGTAGCTTGGCTCGTCGTCGGCGCCAAGGCCGCGCTCTGCTGTCCAGCGGGCCGCCGCGGCGAGGTCGCCCTGGGCCAGCAGCAGCCGCGCCCGCAGGGCTGGGACGGGGTTGAGCAGGCTGGTCACGCCACGGCTCGGCGCGACCTGCTCGGCTTGGTCGATGGCGTCCAACGCGCCGGCCGGGTCCCCCATGGCCTGGCGCATCCACGCCAGGGTGGCAAGGCCGGTGGCCAGCGGCGGGGTGTAGACGAGCTGGCGGCACCGCGCGATGCCCTCGGCGACGGCGTCCAGGGCAGCGTCAAGCTCGCTCCGCTGGTAGGCCACCTCGGCCATGCCCACCTGCGCCATGCCCGCATCGGGCAGCGCCGGCTGGCCGGGTGGCGCGGCGACCTCCAGCACCTGCTGGTAGGTCCCAAGCGCCGCGTCCAGGCGGCCCTGGGCGCGCTGGACCTGGCCGAGGTGATGCCAGCCTCGCACCGCCAGCTGCCGCTGGCCGGCCCCCAGCCACTGCGCGATGGTCGCCGACAACTGGCGCTCGGCCTCCGCGGGCCGGCCACCCAGCCACTCGGCCAAGGCCAGGTAGCCGCTGGCGTTGGATCGCAGCATCCACTCGTCCTCGCCGAGCTCGGCCAGGGCCCGCGAAGCCAACGCCAGTGCACGTTCGGCGTCGCCACGAAGCTCGGCCAGGTACGCGCGATCCAACGCCACCGTGGCGGGCACGTTGGCCAGCAGGCTGGCGGCCCGGCCGGCCGACGGCTCGTAGGGCTCATCGGCAGCCTCCGTGAACGCGCGCTCGGCGGCGTCCAACAGGTCATCGACTCCCTCCACGCGGCCGCCGAGCAGCGCCAGGCGCGCCCGCGCCAGCAACAACCGTGGCCGGGAGCCGACCAGCTCAGTGGGCAGCGCCGCAAGCCACCGCCGCACCGTCGCCCCCTCGCCGCGCAGCAGCAGCTCGTCGGCATACCGCTCGACCAGCCGCGCCGCCCAGGCGGCGTCGCCCGCGCCCAGCGCGTGGCGCACCGCGTCGTCGGCCAGCCCATGCGCCTCTGACCAGGCGGCCGCGGCGCGGTGCAGCCCGGCCACCCGCTCGGGCCGTTCCTGGAGTAGGCGGGCGCGGAGCAGGTCGGCGAACAGCTGGTGGTAGCGCCACCAGCCGCGCACCTCGTCCAGCGGCACCAAAAACAGGTTGGCCCGCTCGATCGCCTCCAGCATCGCCTGGCCATCGCTGCGCCCGGTGACCGCATCGCACAGCGCACCGCTCAGCCGCTCCAGCACCGACGTCTCCAGCAGGAAGGTGCGCAGCTGCTCCGGCTGGCGCTCCAGCACCTCCTCGGCCAGGTAGTCCAGCACGAACCGGTGGCTGCCCGAAAACGACGCCACAAACCCGGCGACGTCGGCCTGCCCCCGCAGCGACAGGCCGGCCAGCTGCAGCCCGGCCGGCCACCCTTCGGTGCGGGCCGCCAGCACCGCCACGGCGGCCTCGGGCAGGTCGGGCCCGACCGCCGCGCGCAGCAGGGCCGCTGCCTCCTCCGCCGTGAAGCGCAGGTCAGCATCGCGCAGCTCGGCAAGCTGCCCGCGGGCCCGCAGCCGCGCCAGCCCAAACGGCGGGTCGGCACGGCTGGTCAGCAGCAGCTGCAGGCCCGACGGCCGGTGCTCCAGCAGGAACTCAACCGAGGCGTGCACCACCTGAGCCTCGACCAGGTGGTAGTCGTCCAAGACCAGCAGCACCTGGTCGGGCCGGGTGGCCAGCTGGTTGATCAGGGCCGTGACCAGCCCCTCAAACGATGCCGGGGCGGGCGGGCCGAGCAGCGGGGCGACCTGCTCGGCGATCCCCGGGCGCACCCGGTCCAGCGCGGCGACCACGTGCCGCCAGAACCGCGCCGGGTCGTTGTCGCCGGTGTCCAGCGACAGCCAGGCGACCGGCCGCCCGCCGCGGCGGGCCCAGTCGGCCAGCAGGCTGGTCTTGCCGAACCCGGCCGGCGCGCACACCAGCAGCAGCCCCCGCGCCAGCCCCTCCTCCAGCCGTTCGATCAGGCGCGGGCGGGCCACGAAGGCTGGCTGCGGGCCGGGCACGTGCAGCTTGGTGGCCAGCAGGCCATCCTGCTCGGACCAGACAACCTCGAAGGGGGTCGTGGAGGGCGGCTCAGCCATCGGCGACCTGCACGTTCAGCGCGTCCAGCGATGGTCCGTCTCGTTGCTGGGTGAGCTCATGGGAGTGGCTGGCTGGTCGGTCGCCGCGGCGAGGCGGCCGCGTGCGCGGACACCACCATACACGGCCGCCGAACGCCATCCGCATCCTTCCCCGACGAAGCGCTTGACGCTGTCCAGCCTGGCAGCCGGCCCGGCGGCACCTTCGTGCCAGGGCCGGCCGCAGAAAGACTCCACCTGGCATGTGCACCTTCGGGTGACGCCCCCAACGCCCTCGGCTCGTACCGTCCTGGCAGCACCAGTCCCCAACGAAAGGACGAGCCATCATGACCACATCCGAGCTGCACGCTCGGCCCGCCGCCGGCGAGCCCGCACGGCGAGGGTTCGGCGACCGGTACGTGATCGCCGCGGATCGGGTGTTCGACGGCACACGAGTGCTCGAGCACCATGCGGTCGCGGTCTCCGGTGATCGGATCGCGACGGTGGCACCAGCCGACCGCCTCCCCGGCCCAGGCCCCCTCATCCGCTTTGCCGGCACGCTGCTCCCCGGCTTCATCGACCTGCACGGCCATCCGCTGCTCGGCCAGGTCCCACCCGAAACGATCCTGCGGCACGGCATCACCACGATCCGGGACACCGGCGGCCCGCTGCTGCCACCCTCCGGTGGCGATGGGCAGCTGCGGGTGCTGAGCGCCGGGCCGATCCTCACCGCACCCGGCGGCTATCCGATCCCAGTGTTCGGCCCCGGCGTCGGAGTGGAGGTGCCCGACGTCCAGACCGCCCGCACGGCCGTCGGCCAGCACGTCGCCGGCGGCGCCGCGCTCATCAAGGTCGCCTTGGACCCGGGCGGCTCGCCGGGCGCCCCATGGACCGAGCACCAGCTCGGCTCCCCGCCGCCGTGGCCGATCCCCTCGCTCGAGGTGGTTCGGGCGATCGTCGAGGAGGCCCACGCGCACGGCCGCATCGTCTCGGTCCACCTCAGTGGGCCCCCGGGAGCCAGGCTTGCGCTGGACGGCGGCGTCGACGAGTGGGCCCACGTCCCCTGTGAGCCGATCTCGGCCGAGCTGGTCGCGCGCGCGGCGGCCGCGGGCGTGCGGGTGGTGAGCACGCTGGACACGCTGTCGCACTGCACGGGTGCCGCCAACAACGCCAGCCAGCTCGTCCAGGCGGGGATCCGGCTGCTGTACGGCACCGATCTGGCCCACACCGATGTCCCCTGGGGAATCAACGCCCAGGAGCTGGAGCTCATGCTCCACGCCGCGCATGGAGCGCTGACGCCGCCGGAGGTGTTGTCGGCCGCGACGGCGCGGGCGGGGGAGCACCTGAGGCTGGCGCCGCTCGGGCAGCTGGTCGAGGGTGCCCCCGCCGACCTCATCGGCGTCCGCGGCAACCCCCTCGAGCAGTTCAAGCCGCTCGAGTACCCGGACCTGGTCGTATCGGGGGGCGCGACGATCGTCGAGCCCATTGGAGACTGATGTGTAGCTGGCTGGCCAGGCGAAGCCCGCTGATGCCCAGCGCCACAGCCGGCCCGGCAAAGGAGCCGATCGCCGACGACGGCCTGATGGCCGATGGCCACACCGCGGCGCTGGTGCCACGGTGACCCGCCGCCCGGCCGCCCACCCGCCAGCGACCGGCCCGTCGTCGCTCACTGACCGCCAAGCCCTCCCACGCCGTCTGCAAGGAGTTCCCATGACGTTCTCGCCCTCGCACCCAACCACCATGTCGATCCCGGGGCTGCGCGCCGCCCTCAATGGCCAGGTGATCGCACCCGGCGACGCCGCCTACGACCAGGCCCGCACGGTCTTCTTTGGTGGCATCGACCGCCGCCCAGCGGTCATCGTCCGGGTCGCCGACGCCAGCGCCGTCGCCCAAGTGGTATCGCTGGCACGCGAGACCGGGCTGGAGCTGGCCATCCGCGGCGGCGGCCACAGCCCCGCCGGCCACAGCGTCACCGACGGGGGGATCGTGCTGGACCTGTCGCAGCTGCGGGCGCTGCACCTCGATCCCGGACGACACGTCGCCTGGGCCCAGACCGGCCTGACCGCGGGTGAGTACACCACCGCGGCGGGCGCCCACGGCCTGGCGACCGGGTTCGGTGACACCGGCTCGGTCGGGATCGGCGGGATCACCCTTGCCGGCGGTATCGGCTACCTGGTCAGAAAGCACGGCCTGACCATCGATGACCTGCTGGCCGCCGAGGTGGTGACCGCCGACGGCCGGCTCCTGCGCGCCGACGCCCAGACGCATCCGGACCTGTTCTGGGCGATCCGTGGCGGTGGCGGCAACTTCGGCGTCGCCACCAGGTTCCAGTTCCGGCTGCACCAGGTCGACACGATCGTGGGCGGCGTCCTGATGCTGCCCGCGACAGCCGACGTCATCGCCTCGTTCGTCGCCGAGGCCGAGGCCGCACCGGAGGAGCTGTCGACCATCGCCAACATCATGCCCGCACCACCGCTGCCGTTCGTCCCCGCCGAGCAGCACGGCCGGCCGGTCGTGATGGCCACCCTGGTCTACGCCGGCGACCCCGACGCCGGCCTGCGCGCCGTCGCGCCGTTCCGGGCGCTGGCCACGCCGATCGCGGACCTGCTCCGGCCGATGCGCTACCCCGAGATCTATCCGCCGGAGCCGGCCGACGACCACCCGACCGCGGTGGGACGCACGATGTTCGTCGACGCCGTCGATCGCCATGTGGCCGAGGCGATTGTCGATCACCTCCGGGCCTCCAGCGCGCCGATGCGCGTCGCCCAGCTGCGCGTGCTGGGCGGGGCGATGGCCCGCGTGCCCGGCGATGCCACGGCGTTTGCCCACCGCGGGCGGCGGATCATGGTGAACCTGACCGCCGTCTACCAGCGTCCCGACCAGGCGGCGGTCCAGCAGGCCTGGGTCACGGGCTTCGCGGCCGCGCTGCGCCAGGGTGACGGCGGCGCCTATGTCGGCTTCCTCGGCGACGACGGCCAGGGGCGCATCCGCGAGGCCTACCCGGGCCCGACCTGGGACCGGCTGGTGGCGATCAAAGGCCGTTACGACCCGACCAACCTCTTCCGGCTCAACCACAACATCCCGCCGATGGTCCAGGGGAGCACGCGATAAGGGGTCCCTGCTCGGCTATTTTGCCGACTGTGCTGCTTGCTCTGTAGCCCGGTGAGGGCGTGGTTCCGCTGATCGCAGGCGCTCGGCTGATCATTGGTTCCTTCCGACCAGAAAGTAGGTGACCATCTCGCCCTTGCC
>WNGF01006610.1_pt1 | contig 20335 bp, 20 predicted proteins | sample 5400641 | NCBI WGS metagenome assembly WNGF01 (sample SAMN13153371, study PRJNA577476) | soil metagenome | isolation source: 80 cm soil or saprolite under grassland replicate 2 | place: USA:California | collected 2016-06-15
AACAGGTTCCGCGTGGCGCGCCGCTTGACGATGACGCCCAGCGCCATTCTCAGCGGCTTGGGCTGCTGAGCAGATCGCTGCGCCTGATCAGCAGCGCGCACGCCGCCGCGCCGCCGACCCAGCCGGCGACCAGGTTCCCCACCGTCGCCACCCTGAGCATGGCGCGGTCGCCGCCGCCGACGTGCCAGCCCGCAGCGACGTCGAGTCCCATTGTGACGATGAGATAGGTTGCCCCGGTGATGGCGGCCACCAGCAATGTGCTCCGCAACGCATCTTGCAGCGCGAACACCCGGGCGGCAACCATCATGCTCACCAGGGCAACCAGGCAGCTGGCGCCTACGAACGCGACGCGGAACAGCAGCAGCCGCGTCGAGTCGGGCTGCCGTATGCCGATCTCCTCGAACGCGGCGGCAAAGAAGAAACCGCCCAGGCTGGCCAGCATGAGCGTCAGCCCCACCAGCGCCGAGCGACGCCGCGAGCCCGCCCCGCGCACCGCTCCGACGATGCTCGCAAATGCGGAGCCAGCCGCGAGGGTGCTGACGACGGCCAGCGGCACGGCCCACGGCTCAAGCGCGTCGCTGCTCAGGTTCCAGCCCAGCCGCACTCGAAGTAACGAGACGAGGGCGGGCTCGAACAGGAGGAACCCGAACAGCGCGCTCACGCCGAGACCGACCAGGCCGCCCGCGAGGAACGCGATCACGAGCCATGATTGTGCCGCAGCGACCGCAGGCTTGCGTGCGGCTGCACTGCGCGTCTCGGGTTGCCCACGCCGAGGCGCTGTTGAAGCGCGCCAAAGTCCGAGTGGCCCTTGGCATTGGCGATGACGATCTCGCCATCGACCAGCATGTTGGGCGGCAAGGCTTTGCCGGCGGCCACCAGCGCGGCAAACGAGCGGCTAAGGCCCTTGAGGTTCCCGCTGAAGAGCTGCACCGCGCCGCTCGGTGCGCGCCAGAGCAGGCCGCGGAATCCGTCGAACTTGGGTTCGTAGCGCCACTGCACTCGCGCGCGGAGAGTCATTTCCAACCGCGCCAGCATCGGCGCTGGCACATCGCCAAACACACCCAGCCGAGGGTACTCGACCATTTCGGTCGGTGCACTCAATGCTGCCGCAAAGGCTGGATCAGGAGCTCGGCAACAGCGCGAGCGTACCCGCGTACGGTCGCAGGGTCCGTCGGACCAGGCATGGCCGTCCGCCTAAATGGTTAGCGTCAAACCGTCGTGTGCGAGCTCGGGCTCGATCTCGTCACCTCGGTTGAGCATGTCCGGGCCGATGTGAGTCAGCACCAGCCGCCGACAGCTCAACTGGGCGCGGTGGTGCGCCAGCGTGACATAGCTCAGGTGGTATTTGATCGGCTTTTCGAAGGTGTATGCCTCGCAGATGAAGAGGTCGGCCTCGCTGGATAGATCAATGAGCGAGTCTGTCCATTCCGTGTCGCCCGAATAGGCGATGACCTTCTTGTCGCATGCCACCCGTAGTCCATAGGAGGGGGCACCACTTGCGTGCGCAACTTCAAAAGCACTGACTTCAAGCGTGCCGACCGTCGCGGGCGCGCGCTCGTGGAGCTCTATCCAGTACAGCTCGAATCGACCCTGCACCTGCGACGATCGAGGAAAGAGCACCTCCATGGCCTCTGTTACGCGCTCGCGCAGCCCCGGAGGTCCAGCCAAGATCAACGGTCGCTCCCGCCGCGCGAACTGCTGGTCAAGGATGAGAAACGGTATGCCGCCAAAGTGATCTCCGTGCAGGTGCGAGACCAGCACTGCGTCGACCGACGCTGGCGCGAGCCCCAACCGCCGCATTCCGATCAGGGATGAGGCCCCGCAGTCGAGCAGTACGTGACCGGTTGCTGAGCGCACGGATATGCAGGCCTGAAGACGGCCGCCGCTACCAAAAGCATCGCCCGAGCCGACGAATTGCACAGTTATCATTCGCGTGACTGCCATCAAAGCTAGGAGGGTAGCTAGGGCTTACCGCAAAGCCGCGTGGATTCGTCCGCATCGCGCGGCAGTCGCATCAGACTCGACTGCATGCGATGTTGCTAGCACGGAGTTGATTCCGCCTGCAGGCATCACGTCGCAGCACCGGGGCTCCGAGCGGCCAGGCGAGGTTCGACGCGGCGGTCGCTCGGCCTCCGCCGACGAGCCGGAACCGCTCGGATACGACTAGCGTGTCATCACTCAGTCGGTCGAGCGACTGCTGACCGCACCAGAATCACTCATGGGCCGCTCGCCACTCGGCCACGGACTCAAACCCCTCGCCCTCATCTCTCGCGAAGTCACTATCCACGTCTTGCATTCGAAGCAGACGGACTTCGCTAGTCTCCCCGACGCCGACAGGCTCGTCGTCGTGGCCCAGCAGTCGTAACCGCTCGCCCACCCGCGGCAGCGGTTCGCGCGGGTATGGCTCATATTCGCATGCGTTGAAGCCCCGCTGACAAACCGAGCCCGCAGCCACAATCCCGCAGTCAATCGGGTTGAGCGCGCCTTGAGCGCACCTTGAGCGCTGTGTGAGGGCGGGGCCGATGATGGGCGGACCCGCGAGCAGGAGATGTCGGGACGTCTCGTACTCATGTTGACCATCTCGCCAGACGACGACGATCACAGCAGCGGCGTTCTGCGCCTCGCGGACGTCGATTCTGGCCAGCCCGTCAGTGTGCAGCGCGGCTCGTTCGTCCTGACTCTGGAGCGCGAACCCGACGCATCGTTCGCGCGAGGGCACCTGCGGTCTACCACCGATGGCGCCGACTACCCCATTCAGACCACGACCCGGCTCTTTGACGCGCTGCGGGCGTACGTGAGCCAGGGTCAGTAGAGGAGGTCAAGCAAGTGGCGACCCGGATCATCCCCGGCGTGACCGTGCAGGTGCTGCGCGAGATCGTGCCCCCTTTGCCCAGCCCATCAGGCATATTGGGCCTTGTCGGCGTCGCGGACATCGTTCCCGAGCGACTGACACCTGTCGACTCCTTCACTCGTTTTCTGGAGGTCTTTGGCGCCGCCAGCTCGTTCTCGATGCCAGAGGTACGCCAGGCATTTCAGAACGGCATCGCGGAAGTGGTGGTCTCGCCGGTCGCGGGTGGTACGGCTGGCACGGTCAACCTCGTTGACGCATCGAACGGCACGGTGGCAACGCTCACGGCCCGCGCAAATGGACCCTGGTCGGCCGGCATCTCGGTCGAGGTCGTCCAGCGCGGCACACCCGCATCGGCGGTGGACCTGACGGTCAGGTTTGGGGACGTGGTCGAAAACTTCCGCAACCTTGTTGCGGGGGAAATTCCAGGCGCCATCAATCTCGGCTCGGTTCTGGTCGAGGCCACGGCCGGAAGCGTGAACGCTCTGCCGGGGGCCGGCACAAAGACGCTGAGCGCCGGCACCCAACCCAGCACCAGCAACTACGTCACCGCGCTGGCGCGTCTCGAACTCGACCCGGGCATTGATATGGTCGCCGCGAGCATCCAGGATCTCACCGCCACCGGCTTCAACGCCGACACGGTCCACGCCGCCATCGAGGCCCACTGCCGCACGCAGAGCGAAGCAGCCGCCAATCGCATTGGCTTCGGTACCGTGCGCCCTGCCGACAACGACGATCCCGACGCGATCATCGGCAAGGCATCGGTACTGGCCAGCGAACGCTTCGTGCTGGTCGCCCCGCATGGAGTGCTGGGCGCCGTCGTCGGCCTGATCGGCAACCTGTCGTATTTCCAGTCGCCCACCTTCAAGCGCCTGAGCGGCGTCACGGAACTCGAGTTCGATTATGCGCCCGCCGATCTCAACTCGCTGATCGAAGGCGGCGTGCTCGCGGTCGGCAAACAACGCAATCGCGGCATTGTCGTCATCAAGGGCATCGACACGACCGGTGCAACTGGCCAGATCAGCGTCACGCGCGTCGCCGACCACGCCGTCCGCGGCGTGAAGTCGCTTGCCGACCTGTTCATCGGCACGCTCAATACAGAGGACGGCCGCATCGCCTTGCGCGAGAAGCTGATCGAGTTCTTCCTGGAGATGCAACGCGAGCAGGCCATCGTGCCCAGCACCGACGGCAGCGAGCCAGCCTTCAAGGTGGACGTGTACTCGAGCCAGCGCGATTTTGCGCTGGGCATCGTTCGCGTCGACATCGCCGTGCGCCCCGTGCGTGCCATGGACTTCATCAACGCCACCATCCTCGTCCAGGTCTGACTGTCCGAAGGAGCCTGCTGAACCATGCCAACCATCCTGTCCGCCAGGGAAAGCCAGGTGCTGCTGGCCGGCCCGACCGGCGGCGCTGGAGCCCCGATCGAGGGTCTGCAAGCCATCACCTACCGCGTGAATCGAAGCCGCTCCGATATCGCCGGTATCGGCACCGACGAGCGCATCGGCGTCGACTTCGGCCTGAAGCTCGTGATCGGCGCCCTGACCGTCAAGTCGACCAATCAGGCCCTCGACACCATGCTCACGAACAACGACACCTTCCAGCTCACCGCCAATCTGAAGAAGGGTGACCTGCTGAAGACAGTGTCTTTCGACGCGTGCTACCTGGACGACAAGCAGGTGGCGCTCGACTCGAACGGTGTGGTGGTGACGACGTACACCTTCAGCGCGACCCGAGTCCGCGAAGCGTGACAACCACGGCCACCATCGACGGTCAGGAGCTCGTGTACAGCACCAGCGCCGCGGACGGCACGTACGCATTTCAGGTCGCCGGTGGCGAGTATCGCTTTCGCCAGTGGACCTGGGGTGAAAAGAACCGCGTCATTGACGCCTCGACACAACTCGACGTGGAAACCGGGCATCTGCGTGTGGATATCGCCCGCTTCAACGAGCTGATGCTGTCGACCAGTCTCGTGCCGTCGATCTCGCCCGAGGCGCTACGCGAGCTGAACCCCGTCCTTGGCGATACGCTGCTGGCGATCGCCTACTGGGTCAACGAGGTCCCCGCCCAGGACAAAAAAAGGGTTGACCCGGGCGCTGCGGGAGCAGCGTGGACATCCGGACCTGACGCTCTTCCGGCTATGTCAGGAGTTCGGCTGGACACCTTCGCAGGTGCGCGAGCAAACAGCGGCGGACATCGAGAAGTTCGTAATGATCATCGATGAGCTGGAGCGCCAGTCGGCGCTGGTGTCAGCCGATGAGGACGCGACGACGATTCTGATTGCGGCCGACTGAGGATGCTGGAACGCACGCAGGCCCTGGTGGGGCACGTCGATCGCGCCCTGCCCCGCGTACCCGAGGCACAAACGCTGGTCCGGCTGGTGGCGCAGCTCAGAAGCTTGCGCCGCCTGGTGGTGCGCAGCAGGGTACGACGCGCCACGGACGATCGCATGCTCGGAACCGGGTCTGCCCCGAGGGCAGCAGGACCGGCTCAGCCAACCGCCGCCCTCGAAAGCGAGCCGATGCCACTGGTTGGCAACCTCGCATCGGGGCGCACGGGCGCGGATCCACTGCGTTCTCGCGGACCGACAGTCAGCCTCGTGCAGAGCACGGATGTGCCGATGCTCACGACAAGCCCAGCTGGCGGAGCAGGTACGACTCTGGCTGCGCCAGCGCGCAACGTAGGTGCCCGCCCGGTCAACCGCGGTGCCCCGCGAGTCATGGGCCGCGCGCCAGTAGGCAACGCCGCTGCGTCAGTGGGCAACGCCGGTCCACCAGGCGGCAACGCCGGTCCACCAGGCGGCAGCGCCGGTGCGGCAGGTGGCAACGCCGGTCCACCGGGCAGCGCCGGTGCGGCAGTGGGCAACGCCGCTGTGGCAATGGGCAACGCCGGTCCACCAGGCGGCAGCGCCGGTGCGGCAGGTGGCAACGCCGATGAGCCGGGTGGCGCCAATGCGCCAGGGGCCAGTGCCGATTCGACACATCCGATCTGGGTCGACCCTCTCCGTCCGACAGTTCGCGAGTCGAGAACCGACCTGTCGGTTCCACGTGTGAGGCGGTCGGCTGTGGGGATGACGCCTGCGTTGATACCCACCCTGACGCCGCGGGCGCTCCGCGGACCGAACACTCCCAGGCGTCCCGCGGGCGTGCAGCACACCATCGACATTCCTGGACCGCGCTCGACCGACGTCACCGGGCAGCGGGTACAGCACGGCAATCCGTTCGCGCCACCGCGATTATCAGCAAACAACCCCTTACGAGAATGGCCGGAAACCATCTTGAGAGACGACGCTCGGCGTCACGGAATCATCGTCTGATGCCCGACCCGATCACGCCCATGCTGGGTGATGTCGAGCTGCGAACGATTCAGCACATTACGACCGTTGAGCAGCGCGCGCTGGTCGAGCATCGCGTGCCGGGCATGTCCGGCAGCGCCTTTCAGGACCTCGGCCGACCGTCCACGCGCCTGCAGCTCGACGGCGTTCTATTTGGCGAGCAAGCGCGCGCCGACCTCGAGAAACTGCGCGGCAAGTTCCAGGCCGCCGAGCCAGTGTCCTTTGCAGCCGACATCACCACCGCCACACAGATCGTCGACGTGCTGATTGAGGACCTGCGCGTCGTTGAGGTGGCCGGGCGTCCAAACACCTTTACCTACGCCGTCGTTCTGCGCGAGAGCCCGCCCCCGCCACCGGCGCCCGACCCGCTGGCGGGACTGAACACCGACATCCTCTCGGATGCCCAGAGCCTCTTCGACCAGGCCACCAGCCTCGTCTCGGTCGTGGACGCCCTGGGCAGTATTCCCAGCTTCGGCGATCCGACGGAACCGCTCGGCACGCTCCTGGACAACGTAGGCACGGTCACCAGCGGTCTGGCCGACTCGCTGTCGCCACTTGGCGAGCTGTTCGGCTGAGTCCCATGGCCACGTCACTCTTCACCTTGATCGACACCGAGCTGAGCGCGAGCGGAGTTGCCGACGCGCTCGAACAGGGCATCGATCGACTCGGGAGTGCGCAGAGCCTGCTCGAAGACGTCTCCGCGGGTCCCTCGGCAGCCGTCGCGCAGATGTCCGCCGCGCTGCAGGCGTTGTCGATCCCCGAGCTCGACACCCTCAAGGCACTGGTCGACGATCTCCAGAGCCTGACCAAGCGCATCCCGGACCCGTCGGAGCTCACAGGCGGGCTGGAGCAGGGGGTCGGCGGCCTGCTCGGAACGCTCGAGAACGAGCTCGTCGGCCCGCTGTCGACCGCTATTGACAGCATCAAGGCGGCGGCCGCGCTCGTGCCCGCTCAGCCTGCGTCACAGGTCACGTCGCTGGGCGTCGCCGCCGTGCAGGCAGCGGCCGCTCAGTCGCCGGTGGTCGACGCGCTCGGCGACATCGACAAGCTGCTGGACGAATTTCCCTCGCCCCTGACCGTCGAAGGCTTCCTCGTTTTCCTGAACAACCTGCTCAAGACCTTGCCGCCCGGCTTGCTGCCGACGCCGGCCCTGCCCGTCATCGGCGAATTCCAACAGCGGCTCGAAACCGTGCTGGCCTGGCGCGATATGGACGGGCCTGCCCTTGCCACGGCTATTCGCGTCACCCTGGAATCCGTCGCACGATTCATCAACACGTCGATCCTGACGGACGCGATCGCGGTCGCCGAAGCGGCGGAGGAGATGGCGCCACTCGTCCCAGTCGACACGCTGCGGCAGCCCATGCTGGCCATCGAGGCGGGCCTCCAGCAACTGGGAGAGGCGGTCACTGCGGGCAATGCGGCCAGCATCGGCACCCGGGTCGGTCAGTTGAACACGCAGGTGTCGCAGGTCAACGCCAGGCTGGCAACGCTGGGCACGCAGGTGCTCGACGGCCAGTCCGACCGCCTCGTCGCACGCCTGAGCTCGATGCCGGTCGTGCTCGACAATCGCATGCGCGAGATGCTCGCGGTGCTGAAGCCGCCGCGCGATCTCAATCCGCCTGACCCATTCGGCGACGTGCTGGGCGACGTTTTCAAACAGGCGGACGCGGACGAGCTCCTGGGCAATGTGGAGCAGGTGATCGGCGGCCTGCAGAACCTGGTCGACGCGGCAAATCTGCAGGCCATTCGCGAGCCATTGCTCGACGTCGCCAACGGCGCGCAGTCGATTGTCTCGGAAGTCGACGACTCGATCATCGATGTCACGACGCGGATTCAGCTGCTGTTCGACGATGTGACGCAGATCGTCGAGCAGCTCGACGTGCAGGCGGTGACAGCCTCCATCACGCTGGCACTGACCAGCCTGCGCGACCTCATTCGTGACACCGTCACCAGCCTGTTCGCGCCGGTCGCGGCAGCCGTGACCGCGGCTGTCGAAACGCTCTCGGACGCGGTCTCCGCGGTTGGCGTCGAAGACGTGGTCGACGCCGTGCGCGACGTCATCGAACGATTCGGCGACATCCTGGGTGACCCGCAGGTCGTGGCGGCCCTTGGGGCCGCGAGCAAGGCGCTGGACGAGGCCGCCGCGGCACTCAAGGCGATCTCGTTTTCGAGTGTCACGGACGAGGTCGTCGCCGATATCGGCAAGGTGACGGCGGCGCTGCAGAAGATCGATCCGAATGCCCTGCCCGACGCGTTGCGTGGCCAGTTGAAGTCAGCAGTGGCGGTGCTGCCGACGGATTTCGATCCAATCGTCAAGACGATCTCGGATCAGTTCGACGAGCTGATGGAGTCGGGCCCCAAGCCGTTCCTGGCCACGATCCAGGACAAGCCCGATTTGCTCGCGACGCGTATTCAGGACTTTTCGCCAGAGAAGCTCGTCGGCGACAAACTTGCCGGGCCGTATTCCTCGCTGATCGAAGAGCTGGCCGACTTTCGACCCAGCCAGCTCCTGACACCCGTGCAGGACGCGCTGGACGGCGTCGCCGAGCGCCTGGAGGCGATGAATCCGGGCAAGCTCCTCGAGCCCGTCGAGAGTCTGCACGCCGATCTCCTCAACGGCTTCAGCAAGCTCGATCCCGCCGAGCTGATAGCGCCCGTCGCCGAGCAGTTCTCGTCGGTGATCGACCTCGTGGTGGGAGCCGTTCCCGCCAACGACCTCCTGGACGCGCTCGACCCGGTGCTCGGGTTCGTGCAGACACTCGTGGACAGGCTCGACGCGGTGCGCAGCGTGCTCCAGAAGCTCACGGACCTCCTCCACGGGCTGACGTCACCCGAGCAACAGGTTCAGCAGCTCCTCGCCCCGATCGTGACACGGATCGGGCAGCTCGCCGACAGCGCGGCGCTGTCGCCTGCGTTTGACCAGATCCGCGAGGCAGTGACAGCGGTCAACGGCTCGAGCCTGCAGAACGTCCTGCTCACGCCGCTGGACACGCTGCAGGCACGGTTGAACGATCTCGACCCGTCGCGCCTCCACGCGGCAGTCGTGCGCGCGTATCGCGACTTTCCGCGGGCGGCGGTGGATGGCCTGCCGACACCGCAGCGCACGCAGGTGCAAGCGTTCCTCGATGCATTCGATCCGCGCACACCGGTCTTCAGCCGTCCCTTCAGCACGCTGCAAACGTGGCGCGGCCAGATTGACGAGCAGCGTGCCGCACTGGTGGCGTTCTTCCCAACCTGGGACGCGCTGTACCACCGCCCCGATGGACCACTGTCCGAGTTCGTTCGCGATGGCATTGCCACCGACGAGCTGCGTGACATGCTCGAGGAAACGCTGACGTCGGCGTTCGCCGGGCCGATGAAGCTCGTGTTCGGCCTGCTCGACCGAATCGGCGGCTTCGTGCGCGGCATCGTGACCGCCATCGGGGGCTTCGTCGATCACGTTCAGTCGCAGCTGGCAGACCTGCTGCTGGTACCGCAGGCGTTTACCGCCATCAGTGACGCGCTTCAGGACCTGGTGGGCACGTTGCAAGGATTGGACCTGTCGTTCCTGGCCGACGAAGCCAAGCCCGTCTTCACCGCCGTGCGCGGCCAGTTGGAGGCGCTTGATCCAACGCAAATTCGCGCCGCGGTGGAGGCCGCGTTCGCCGAGCTCGTCGGCGCATTGAAGCTCGACAAGCTCCTGCCAGCCGGCACGCTGAAACAGCTGGATCAGACGTACGAGCACGTGCTCGACACCCTGCGCGGTATCGACCCGACAAAGCTCATCGTCGACGTCGTGCAGCCCGAGTTCGAGGAAGCCATCGAGCCCCTTCTGGAGGTCATCCTGAGCCTCTCGGAGCTGATCAAGGTGCTGGTCGAACGCTTGGATAGCCTGTCCGACGAGCTCACGCAAGGACTATCGAAGACCGGCGACGCCTTCGAAAAGATGGTCGCCGCCATTCCAACCTGAGGCCCATGTCACTCGGATCGGTACTGCTTCAACCCCAGGCGCTGAACGCGGCGCAGCGAGCCCTCGACGAGCGTGCGCCGAACGCCTTCCTCGACATGCTGACCAGGATGGTTGCCGAGATCGCCAACGACGGCCCGGCCCTGAAGATCATCGAGGAGGAGTTCATCGCCAGCCTCGAAACGCTCGTCGCGGAGGTTGAACCGCGACTGGCAGCGGCACATACGAGGCTGGAAGGGCTCATCAAGCCGATGTTCGACTTGGTCGAGGACACGCTGGGGGCTGAATCCGACGGCGACGGCTTCGATCGAGCGGTGGCGACGAGCAAGAAGTTCACGGATGCCGTGGCCACCGCCCTGGGTGGGCTGACCTCGGCCAAGCTGGGCCAGGTTGTGGCCACGCTCTTTGACGCCGTGGAAACGGACATGGGGTTGAGCGAGGCGCGGGCGCGGGCGTTCATGAGCGGCACGTTCGAGCGCATCGTCAACCGGATGCAGGCCGACTACGTCGGCGGTTCGGGCGACGCCGTGGCCTACAACCGATTCGCTCTGGGCGCCGCGCTGCGCGAAGTGGTCGCCAGTGCGGGCCAGGAAGTCGATCTGCCGCCGCTCGACAAGGCGACTCTCCTGCCGGCACTGATGGAGCGACTGCAGGATCTGGGGATGGACGGCCGCATCGCCGACGCGCAAGCGGCGACGCGTAAGGTCGGCGAGGGCTTGACGGCGCTCAAGGGTGTCAAACCGCTGTTCGAGGCGGCCAGCGTCGACCGCGGCCCCGCCATGCTCGGCGCGCTGGACGTCGGCGCCGAACGGTTCTCAACACTTGCCGACGAGTCCCAGCACTGCTGGTACGCGAGTTGGCTCAAGGGGACGAACGTCTCGCATCCGAGTTCCACCAGCAACCCGGACCTCGAAGGTGTCGATTTTGGCGAGACGCTGACCGCCCGCACCATGGAGGACTTCGCGCGCGTCACCGGCGTGTTGGTCAGCGCGGCCGAGGCGGGGCTGCACTTCTATTCGATGGAGAAAGGCGACCGCGCCTCGAACCTGGCCAACGCGATCTGGCACGTGATCGAGGGTCTGATCAAGCTGTTCGGGAATGTCGATCCGCCGCGCTGGCTGAAGTGGTTGATGGCGGGTCTGGCCTCGATCCTCGGCGGATTCGAGCGTGCGCGCGCCAATGACCTGTTCGGGGCATGGCTCGTGATCGGTGACATATTCGAGACTCAGTTGTTCGCCCGCCTGGTGTGGCTGACACGCGAGTTCTGGCTGTCCGCGTTCACGCTGGCCAACAACTCGAGCAGCAAGGTAAACCACAACTACTTCGAAGGCGTCGCCCACCAGTTCGGCGAGATCGGCAACCTGCTCATGGGGCTGATCCTGGCCAAAACGGCCAAGAGGAGCTTCGGCTTTCCCGCGGGCCACGGTGGAAGCTGGGGGGCCGTCATCGGCTTCGTCCTGGCGGCCTGGGCCGTCAACTTCTTCATGACCCTCGCGGTCGGCACGCTGCTGGCCATGGCCTTCGCCGGCAAAGCACCCGATACCGAGCGCATCTTCCGAGCGTTGTTGAAGGACCGCATGTTCGCGCGCGGGACAGGCGGATGGCTCATCCTCCAGACACTCGCCACCTTCATCATGCACGTCACCGACTTCTACGTCTGGTACTGGAAGTTTGCCGATGGTGACACCAATGGCGGCAAGCTTACGGGTATCAACAAAGAAGCGTTCGAATATCCTGGTTATCCAAACCGCGAAAATTCGCCCTACCGACTACCCTGGGCAAACGGCAAGATATACCAGTGTGCGCAGGGGAATCATGGCCTCTGGAGCCATACACCATACAGCTACGAAGTCGAGTTGTATGCCTTCGACTTCAATTTCAATCATGGGGACGAAGTGCTGGCCATACGTGACGGTGTCGTCTGGGACTTTTTGGAAACGACCCCAGATAACACCCACGACATGAAAGAAAACCACATCATCATCTTGCATCAGGATCCCCCGCTTCCAGGGCACGATTTCGACGAAAACAAGGCGCCCGTAAGGACGTTTTCCGTGTACTTGCACTCCGCTCAGGCCAGCATTACAGGCTCGTTCCTGATGCCAATCGCCAAGGAGAAGGGCCAGCCGCCGGGGTCCGGCACACCGGTGTCACGCGGCCAGGTGATCATGAAGGCCAACCACACGGGCCGCAGCGCATACAACCACCTGCACCTTCAGGTGCGACCGGCGAATGCTGCTGGCGAGCCGGCCGACTACACCATTCCGTTCGTTTTTGGCGACGAGGACCTCGAGCGGCACGTTGGCGTGCCCCGATCGGGCCGGTGGTACGACTCCTCGAACGTGAAGGTTGACTAGGGTGGCGACGTCACGGCCGGCCTTCAAACTGACGCTTGGCAGCATGACGCTGGCGTCGAGTGCGGCGCCCGTGGGCGGTGGCGACCTCGTCGGTGCGGCCGTCGGGGCCGTGACGGACGCGCTGGGTGGCGGCGGCGCCGCCGCGGCCGGAGCGGTCGTGGTTGGCGTCGAAGCCGATGCCGACCTGGACGCGCCGGGCACGCTGGACGCCTGGCTCGGCATCGCCGCCGACGTGAGCGTGTCGCCCGGCGACGCGGTCGAGCTCGAGCTGGGGTACGGCGACAGTCTGTCGGCGGTCTTCCTCGGATCGGTCGAGTCGGTCGAGCCCGACCTGGCCGGGCTGCACGTCCGCGCGGTGACAGACGAATCGAAGCTGCTGCAGCTCCGCGTGAACCAGGTGTACGAGAACCAGGCCGCCGGGCAGATCGTGTCCGACCTGGCATCGCAGGCCGGCGTGTCGACCGGCACAGTTCAGAATGGCTTCGATCTGCCGTTCTACGTGGTGGACGATAGCCGCAGCGCGTACCGGCATTGTCGGGAGCTCGCCGAGCGAACGGGCTTCGACCTGTACGTGTCGGCCGAAGGCGAGATGACGTTCGCGGGATTCGACAAGGCCTCGGCGGATCACACCTTCCGCTACGCGCGGGACGTGCTCAGCCTTCAAGTGACGATCGCGCCACCGCGGTTCGAAGCGGTCGAGGTGTGGGGCGAGAGCCCGGCGAGCTCGGAGGGCGCCGAGGCGGCGAGCTGGCTGGTGCGCGACTTCTCGGGCTCGGTGGGCACGGCTGGATCGGGCGCCCTGTTGCGCGTGTCGGACCCGGCGGTACGGACCGGTGACGCAGCGGCCACGTCGGCCGAGGGTCGGCTGGCGGCGCTCACGCGCCGCGCCACATTCGGGACGGCCGTCGTCCTCGGCGCCCCGGACGTCCAGCTCGGCGACGCGGTGACCTTCGAGGACGTGCCGGACGCGCGGCTGAAAGGCGTGTTTCAAGTGCGGCGCGTGCGGCACACGCTGACGCGGGGCGAGGGATTCACGACACGCCTGGAGCTGCTGGGGAGCGGTGGCGGCGGTGGTCTGCTATGAGCGTCGTCGCGTTGATCCAGGCGATCGTGCGCGAGGAGCTGAATCGGTGGCACGTGGGCGACCTGGGAGTGGTGACGTCTGTGTTCCCGCATGGCGCGGCGGACGACCGTGAGAACTACGAGTGCAACGTGCTGCTCAAAAACGCTGGGCTGGAGCTGCGCAAGGTGCCGATCGCCACGCCGACGATCGGCGCGGCGGCGGTCCCCAACGTCCAGGACCTGGTCCTGGTGACGTTCGTCGGCGGCGACATGAACCAGCCGGTCATCATCGGGCGGCTCTACAACGACCAGCAGCGTCCGCCGCTGAACAAGCCGAACGAGATGGCGTTTCACCTGCCGCTGGATGCGGACGACGACGCGGCGCTGAAGCTCGCCGTGCGAAGCGGCGGCGACCACGATCCCAAGCGGCAGATCGAGGTAGCGATGGGCACGAAGCTCGTGGCGCGGCTGGGCGACGGCGACCCGCTGGTGAGTCTGGAGGGCGAGAAGGTGACGCTCACGGTAGCCGCGAGCGGCGACGTGACCATCGAGAGCAAGGGCAAGCTGGCGATCACAGCCTCGAGCGGACTCGAGCTGAAGAGTGACGGCAGCGTGAACATCGAGGCTGGCGGCGCCATGACGATCAAGGGCGCCACGATCGATCTGAACTGACATGGGACAGCCCGCGGCGAAGGAGGGGGACAAGGTGATGGCGGTGGACACGCACATGGTGATGGTGCCGGCGCCGCCGGGGCCGCCGGTGCCGACGCCGCTGCCGCATCCGTTTAGCGGGACGCTGAACGGCGGCCTGTCGAGCGACGTGAAGATCATGGGCAAGGCCGCCGCGACGGTCGACAGCACGGCGCAGAACCAGCCGGCGCACGTGGCGACCCCGCCGGGCACGAGCTTTCAGAAGCCGCCCGCGGACAAGGCGACGGTTCAGATTGGCAGCACGACGGTGAAGATCAACGGCAAGGCCGCCGCGCGCAACGGAGACAAAGCGATGACTTGCAACGACCCAAGCGATCTCCCCGCCGGGACGGTTATTGCCGTGGGAACCGTGTTCATCGGTGGCTGACGAGAAGCTCGGCCGCGACCTGCGGCTCGATCGGGGAGTGTTCGGCTTGGGGCTGGTCGCAACAGGCGACCTGGAAATCGTCGCGGGCGCGGACAACCTGGTCCAGGCCCTCCTGATCAGGTTCAACACCCCGCGCGGCGATCTGGCGGCTCTCGGCCACCCGGACTACGGCTCTCGCCTGCACGACCTCATCGGGCGCAGCAACGACGAGAGCACGCGCAACCTGGTTCGCCTCTTCACCCTGGAGACCCTCCGCCAGGAGCCGCGGGCCGGACGCGTGGAGGACCTCCAGGTCTCCACCGTCGCTGGTCGTCCCGACCTGGTGCTGGTGGCCATCAAACTCCGCCCCATCGAGTCCCAAAGCCCGGTAAATCTCGTATTCAGCGTCGGTCTGGAGGTCGCGGCGTGAGCTTCCGCAAACGCGGTTTTCAAGAGCTGGTCGACGACATCCTGACCGAGCTCACCGGCGGCATCGTCAACGAATCCTTGATCTTTCGCTCCAACGGCGGCGTACCCGCCTTCGAGCTGGAGCGCATCCCCGTCGCCCGCATCTCTTCCGTTACCGGCACCGTCCAGGGCGACTTCCACCAGTTCAGTGAGACCGACTTCGAGCTCGCCCCCGACAGGAGCGGCATCCGCTGGCTGCAGGGCACGCGGCCTGACGATGAGTCGCCCTTCTTCGTCGACTACTACCCCGAAAATGCCCAGTCGCCAATCACCGATCGCAACGTCGGCAGCGTGGCGCGCACGCTGGTTGAGTCCATCGGCCGCGAGCTGGCGATGCTATACGAGCAGATGGACCTGGTGTATCGCTCCGGCTTTGTCGACCTGGCCGAAGGACCCGCCCTCGAGTTCGTCGTCTCGCTGCTGGGGCTGAAGCGTATCCGCGCCGGCCGCGAAGTCGGCGAGGTGCTCTTCGCGCGCAGCTCGCCCGCGCCAGGCGACATCACCATCCCCCTGGGAACCATCGTGACCACGCCGCCGCTCGGCGAACAACAAGCAACCTTCGAGTTCGAGACAACCGCCACGCGGACCCTGCGCCAGGGTCAGACCGAGATCGCGGCGCCGATCCGTTTCCGCCCCACCGTCGAACAGCAGACTGCCTTCACGCGCGGCAGTGTGCCCGCCGGGGCAATCTCGCTCATCCCCAAACCGATCGTCGGCATCGAACGGGTGACCAATCCCGAAGCGACCACGCGCGGCGCGGAGGACGAAACCGACGAGCAGCTCCGCCAGCGCGCCCGTAAAGCGCTTGCCGAGGCGGGCAAGTCCACCTCAGATGCCCTGCGCGCAGCGGTTCTAGCGCACGGTCCTGGCGTGAATGTTGTCGTCCAGGACATGCCGAGCGGCGTACCGGGCGAGATCAGCCTGGTCATCGATGGCGCGGACGATCCGCGTCGCCGCGCGGCCATATTCGAGTCGATTCTGGCCACCAAAGCCGCCGGCGTCCTGGCCAAGAGCAATTTCTCCGAAAAGGTGGCGCTCACCCTCAAGCTGCGCGTCGAGACACGCGACGACGTCGTCATCAGCGCCGACGACGCGAGAAGACTCGAAGCGGCGCTCAGAAAGGCTGTGGTCGAGCACGTGGGTGGTCTGCGGTCCGGCGAGGACATTTCGCGGAACGCGCTCGTGGCGCTCAGCCTGGCCGACCCTCGCCTGCGCCGCGTGACGTTCGAAGCTCTGACGACCCATCGTGAGGGCCTGGTCGACGACACGGCGACCCGGCTGAGGGACGCAAACGGCGCGCTGACCACGCTGGCCAGCTTCGACCACGTGACCATCGGGCAGCTCGAGAAAGCCGATGCGCGCGAAGCCGACGTCACCGTCACGGTGGCCACGGGCGCGGTCGAGGTCGCCGCGGCGCTGCGGCTGACGGTCAACCTGGCGGGCAATCCGACGCCAATCGGTGTCCAGCGCGGCGTTCAGGCGGACGCCATCCAGCCTCAGGTCGAGACCCTGGTGCGCAGCTTCGTCGAATCTCCCGACCGTGGCGCATCGCTGCACCTGGCCGACGTGATCGCGTTTGTGGAGCAGGGGAGTGGGTTGTTCACCGTCAAACCACCGCCGAGCAGCTTCCTGGTGGCGGAGCACCTGGCGACTGGCCAGGTCGACCGCAACGTCGACACCGTCACGCTCGGCGAGAAGGAGCAGGTCGAGTTGAAGTCCCTGGTACTGAGCCTGTCGGTCTGATCGTGCCCACACCCACCCGCACGCCGCAGATCATCGACACCCTGCCGACCGTGTACTTCCAGGATCCGGTAATGCGCCGCGTCGTCGACGCCGTCGCCGGCCGGCTGGCAGTCGCTCAGGGTGACCTCGAAGAGGTGCTCCACGCGCACTGGGTGGATACCGCCGACGTCTCGCCGACGCCCGTCCCGGTCGAGCGCCCGATCGACCTGACGGCCATCGCCGCCCTCGTGCCGCTCACGCCGTTCGCCGACGAAGACGACGCGCGTCGGATCCCCGAGACATTGCTGGTGGATGCCGCGACGATCTTCGACGGTCCGCCAGGCGACCCGCTGACGTTCGACCGGCTCCTGGTAGGCCAGCAGGTCATCGCGGGTGGCACCCGCGAACCGAACGGCGCGGTGCGGGTGCAGCGATTGGCCGTCGGCCGGCCCCTGCCAGCGGGGTTCACGCTGGTTGTGCAGGGTTTAATTGCCGGCCTCACTCCGCCGAGCGCCGTCGACCCCAGCGGCAGCGTGCTGGTGCTGGCTGGGCGCACTGGCGCGGAAATGTTCCGCCAGCGACTCAAGCTCACTACGGGCGTGTTTCTGGATGGGGTTGGCACCGCGCCGGCAGTGCTGAAGATGGCCGCCGCCACGATGGGCTGGGGGCGCCTGCTCGGAACCTTCTCGGATTGGAGCGCGGACTGGTCGCCCGACCAGCCAGTCTTCCGAGCTGTCGCCGAGGGTGCGCCCGGTCCGATCCGCCTGCGTGAGCTCCCGCTGCAGGCGGCCACGACGCCCACGCCGCAGCGTGTCAAATCGGGCGCGCGGTGGATCGAGACAGGCGGCTCCTCATTCATTGTCGAGCCGACGATTCAGATCACCGCCCTCGACCTGCCGGTCCTGGCGCCAACGATCGTCAGCCTCGACACGCAGGTCGCCATTGAGACGCTGGTGACGCTCGAGACGATCAAACACCAGGGTGAGACGACCGTCCGCCAGGAAGTATCGCTCCAGATTCGCGGCCAGCCAGACGGGAAGCTGCGCGGCACGCTGCTCGAGCGGCAGCTGCCGGGCGGCGAGGTCGCGCAGACGGATGTGTCAGATCGGATTCGGGTGCGCAGCCCTGGCCTGCGGGTCGACGCCCCGGGCCCGATCTCCGCGCTCAGCGGCGGCGACGACGGTCGCTTCGCCACGCTCGTCGTTTCGGATGGACGCCGAGCAGTTCGTTTGACTGCCCGCGCAGACGGCATCTGGGGCAACGCGATCCGGGTCGGGCACGCCAGCGGCTCATCGCTCCAGCTGCGCTTCGAGCCGAACCTGGCGCTCGGCCAAGAGCCGACCGAGGAGGGCGGCTACGTCGAGACAGCCACGCTCGACGAGCTCCTGAGCGGACAGTCGCGTCTCGTCACCGCCGAGGATTTCACGTTCACGATCCCGTCGGGCCCGTCGCGATGGTTGTACTTCGACCACGCCGGCCCAGCCGCTTTCGACACCACCCAGTTTGACCTGACCGTGTTCGACGCGCCTGCCCCGGGCGATGACGTCGACGAGGCGTTTGCGAGTTTTCCGGCAAAGGGCGCCTACGACTACGCATCGTTCGAGCGCAGCCTCTTTCCGCAGGAGTTTCTGCGCGCCTTTCGCTTTGACCAGAGCACCTCGCGATTCGACCAGGCGTCGTACAACGAGACGCCTGAGCAGGTCGAAGTCCTGCTCGGCTGGCAGGAGGGTCAGCGGGCCACGATCCGCCTCGACGTGCCGCTGCAAACTCCCTCCGAACGTGCCCGACTGGCGGTCCTGCCCGAGATGTTGCGGCAGGTCAAACCGGCCGGGGTCAAGGTCGTCCTGGGACAGCCGCTGCAGGACCTGCAGCCACTGGGCGAGGCGCAGCCGCACGTACGCCCGCTCATGTCCGAACAGATCACGCCCGGTGAGACAGTGCGGCTCCGCCTGGCAGTCGCCCTGTCGGAGGGGCCGCCGCAGCCCGCCGACACAATCGTCGGCACGATGAATAGCAGCTTCTGGAATCACGCGCAGTTCGAATAGCGGGAGTAACTGAAATGCATGTGCTTACGGGCCACGTCACGGTTCGCCTGCTCGATCGCGATGGTCGGGCGCTGATGGAAGTCAGCCAGGCCAACACCATCGTCGATGCTGGTCGGACGCTGATTGGGCAGCGCCTGATCGGCAACCCGGCGGCGGGTCCCGTCTCGCACCTTGCTGTGGGCACCAGCAACACGCCGGCCTCACCCGCCGATACTGCGCTCGGCGGGGAAATCAACTCCATCCCACGCGCGGCCATCACCACGCAGCCGCTGCAGCCTGGCATCGGCTTGCGCGTCGGCGCGCAGGTGACCAGCCCTACCAGCCAATCGATCTCGGAAGCGGGATTGTTCAACGCGGCCAATCACGGCGCAGGGGTCATGTACAACCGCGTGACCTTCCCCACCCCCGTGCCTATCGGCCCCGGGCTCGACCTCGCGTTTCAGTGGGACATCACCTTTTAGACAGGAGCTAGCGGCATGGCGACATCGGACATCCCGGTCTTCCGCGAGGCCCGCCGCGGGCAAATTCTCCGTTCGGACGACTGGAACGGTGTGCAGCGCGAGCTCCGCGCGAGCATCAGGAACCATGAACACCGTCGGTCTCCGCTCGAGGGGCCAGACGACTCGGCCGCCGAGGATATTGCGCGACAGATCACCACCGACGAGATTGCCGATGGCGCCGTGACCGCGGCCAAGCTCGGCCCGGACGTGGTGCTCGGCGGTATCGTCAGCGACAAAACTCGCTCATTCACCACGCAGCTCATCGCACAGGAGCCAACTCAGGGGCCAACTCAGGGGCCAACAATGGGCGTCGTGTCACTCGGCGCAAGATCCAGGGAGCGGGTGGAGCACGGGCTCGGTCCGGTGCCGGTTGGTGTCGTGATCGGAATCCAGCAGCGTGTGACCGGCCTCCGTGGTGATTTCGACGTGTACGGATTGTCTGGCAGCGTCGTGGCCGCCGTGCCGCGCAAGCCGGATGGAACCTTCACCCTCGTGTCAACCGATGAGGATGAGCTGAGCGTGCGCTGGTGGGCTGTTTCGGGCGGTGAGATCTCGACAGCCGCGGCGCCTCGTGCCCGCCGAAAGGACCGCTGAGATGGCCGTCTCGGATATCCCGCCCTTCGTTCCGGCCTCGCCCGACGACCTGATACGTTCCGAAGACATTAACAACGCGCAGCGCCTGGCCCGCGCCGCCGCCCGCGCGCATCGCCACACCCGCGTCCTCGGCCCGCCGGCCAACGACGCGAGCGCCGAGGACCTCGCGCTGCAGGTCGGGACAACAGAGATCGTCGACCTGGCGGTTACGGCAAACAAGCTCGCAGGCAACGCGGTCGCCGCAGGCAAAGTTGCCGACGGCGCCATCGCCAGCGTCGGTCGGCTGACCGACTTGTCCGTCTCGACCACCAAGCTTCAGGATGCCGCGGTCACTGCGTCCAAGCTCGCCGTCAACGCAGTTTCGCGTGCCAACGTGCAGGACGGCGCCGTCGGCCGCACCGAACT
>WNGF01003769.1_pt1 | contig 20323 bp, 19 predicted proteins | sample 5400641 | NCBI WGS metagenome assembly WNGF01 (sample SAMN13153371, study PRJNA577476) | soil metagenome | isolation source: 80 cm soil or saprolite under grassland replicate 2 | place: USA:California | collected 2016-06-15
CAAGCTTCGCCGAGGCGCTCGAGCTGCTCCTCACCGGCGACAACAGTCGGTGGAGCACACGATCCGCCATCTGGAAGGAAGGATGGCGCAACCTTCATCATGCCGAAGCGCGCATCGATGCCGAGTTCGTGTTGGAAGGCTCGAAAGGCACGACGTCGATCTCCCGTCGTTGGGCTCCGGGGGCCAAGCTGGAGGACGCCGAGACGCTGGTCACGGCTCCGGGTTCCGAGGTCTCGACGATGGACGATCTCGGATGGGCCGGCGCCGTCGAGATGTACCGTCCGTTCTTGAGCTACAGCGAGCTGGGATCGATGCTCGACTCCGGCCCTTCCGCGCTGTACGACGCGCTTTCCGCGATCCTCGGGCTCGAGGACCTGGTCGTCGCCGAGGCACGCTTCAAGGAAGCGGCCAAGGAGAGGAAGAAGCAGGCCGACGAGGCGAAGTCGTCGCTCGCACCGCTGCTCGAGCGCCTCGGGGAGATCGAGGACGAGAGAGCACGCGCCTGCCTCGGGGCGCTCTCGGGAAAGACCTGGGACCTCGACACGGTCGAGCGGTCGGTGATCGGGCCGGAGTACTCCCTGCAGGAGGAGACCGAGGGAGCGGCGCTCCGCCAGCTCACGACGCTCGAGGGCCCGGCCGCGGACGAGGTGGAGATGGCTGCCGACGGGCTCGAGGCCGCATCGGCCGCCATCGGTCAACTCGGCGGCACCGAGGCCCAACGAGCGCTTCAGACGGTCGAGCTGTTGGAGTCGGCGCTCCGGTTCCACGCGGATCATGGCGATCAGGAATGCCCGGTCTGCGGCACGGGAGCTCTGGACAAGACCTGGCGGAGGGAGACGGACAAGGAGGTCACACGCCTGCGGACGGTCGCCGAGCAGGCGGAGCTCGCTCATCGGCTCCGGAACGAGGCGACCAAGAGCGCCATGTCCCTGATGCTCGCGCCTCCGTCGCTCCTTTCCACCGCGTCGACGCTCGGGATCGCCGTCGACGATCTATCGAAGGCGTGGAAGGCATGGGCTTCGGGCACGTCGATCGACGTTGCCGAGTCGCTGGCGGCACATCTGCGGACCACGCACGCATCGCTCGTGACCGAGATCGAAGCGGTACGAGAGGCGGCCGCCAAGGAGCTACAGGCGCGCGAGGACATCTGGCGGCCGGTTGCCGCCGAGCTCGCGGCGTGGCTGGACGTCGCCAAGCACGCGGAGACGGGTGAAGCCCAGCTCGACGACCTGAAGGCGGCGGAGAAATGGCTGCGCGCAGCATCGGCCGACATCCGCAACCAGCGGTTCGCGCCCATCGCCGATCTCGCCCAGAGTGTCTGGGAGACCCTTCGCATGCAGAGCAATGTCGAACTCAAGAAGATCGTGCTCACCGGCGCGGGGTCGGCCCGCAAGGTGGTCCTGGAGGTCACGGTCGACGGCATGGAGGGCGCCGCCCTCGGAGTCATGAGCCAGGGTGAGCTCAACTCGCTGGCACTCAGCCTCTTCATGCCGCGGGCGTCCCTGCCCGAGAGCCCCTTCCGTTTCGTGGTGATCGACGATCCCGTCCAGTCGATGGATCCGGCACGCGTCGACGGGCTCGCGCGCGTCCTCGAGAACGCGGCCCGCTCCCGGCAGGTGATCGTCTTCACGCATGACGACCGGCTGGCCAGGTCCTGCCGGCTCCTGGAGATCGACGCGAAGGTGGTCGAGGTGACTCGCCGGGCCGAATCGGTCGTCGAGCTCCGGCCCGGCCTCGATCCGGTCAAGCGGTACTGCGCCGACGCGTGGGCGATCGCGAAGAGCGACGACATCGACCCTTCGGTCGTATCCCGCGTCGTCGGCGTCTTCTGCAGGTCGGCGATCGAGGCCGCATGTTCCGAGGCGATCACGCGAAGGCGTCTTGCCGAAGGCGAGGACTACGCCGCCGTCGAATCGCTCCTGGATGCCACCAAGGGACTCCTGGAGCTGTTGGCGCTGGCGCTCTTCGACGATGTCTCGCGCACGAAAGACGTCGTCCCGAGACTCGACAAGGGTATCGGACGTTGGGCGGTGTCCGCGTATCGGGGAGTGCAGGAGGCATCTCACAAGCCGATGGCTCGTGAAGCGCTCCTGGGCCTGGTCGAGGACAGCGAGAAGCTCGCACGCGGTCTGGTGCAGCTGCCGTGAGCGACGCCACCACGAGGGAGCTCCTCTACCGAGCCATCGACCTGCTCGAGCGACCGACGTCGGAGACCGTCGGTCTGTGGCCACGGGCCACCGCGGTGCTGACGCGTCAAGCGCTCGAACGAGGACTGACCGAGGTGCTGTCTGCACGGGTCGAAGGGATCGAACGGGCACCGGTACGGGCGCAACTCCTGTGCCTGAGGGTCCTCCTGGACGACACCGCGACGGCCGACGACGTGAACGTCGCCTGGTGGGCGCTGTCCCGCGCTTGTCATCATCTGTCCTACGAGCTGCCACCGACGGCGGCGGAGTTGCGGGCGTTGATCGACATCGTCGATCGTTTCGTCGAAGCGTCCTAGGGGTTTCCAGCGTGACCGGCCGAGTCCAGTCGTTAGCATTCCTCTTCACCGACATCGAAGGGTCGACCAACCTGCTTCGCCACCTGGGCGTGCGGTACCGCGCGGTGCTCCTGGACCACAGGAGCCTTCTCACGACGGCGTTCGAGCAATTCGGGGGACGGCTGCTCGGTTCCGAGGGCGACTCGCTGTTCGCCGCCTTCTCGAACCCCGAGGACGCGCTGCTCGCCGCAGCCGAGGGCCAGCTCCTCCTCGGTGAGGCGACGTGGCCGGATGACATCGCGCTCAAGGTCCGGATGGGCATCCACATCGGCGACGTGACCGTCGAGGAGGACGAGTACGTCGGCCTCGCGATCCACCAGGCCGCCCGCATCAGCAACGCCGCTCACGGGAACCAGATCCTGGTCTCGGAAGCAACGCAGCTGGCTGGTGCCGAAGCGCTCCCGGGTGAGATCACGTTGGAGCCGGTTGGGCGGTTCCGCTTGAAGGACTTCCCGGAGCCGCAACGCTTGTTCCAGCTGCACCATCCGAGACTGCCGTCCGACTTCCCCGCCCCTCGGACCGCGGGCGGACCGACGCACAACCTGCCGAGGACGTTCACCTCGTTCATCGGGCGTGACCGTGAGCTGAACGACCTGATCGACCTGCTCCGAGCGAGCTCGCTCATCACGCTCACCGGCCCCGGCGGGTGCGGGAAGACACGCCTGGCCATCGAGGCGGCGTCGGCCTCCCTGAGTCTCCGGCCGGACGGGATCTGGTTCGTCGACCTGGCGCCGGTCTCCGACCCCGGTCTGGTGTTGGCCGCCGCTGCCGAGGCGATGAACCTCACCGAGACCCATCGGGATGATCTCGACGGCGCGACCATACGGTTCCTGTCGAGAGGCAGCCCCCTCGTCATCCTCGACAACTGCGAGCATCTGATCGCCACGTGCTCCGACCTCGTCGAGCGATGGCTCGCCTCCTGCCCGTCGATGACGATCCTCGTCACGGCCCGGGAGCCACTCGGGATCGCCGGCGAGATCATCCGGCGCGTTCCCGGTCTCGACCTCGGACCCGACGGAGAGGGATCACGACCGTCGGAGGCGGCTCAGCTGTTCGTGGACAGAGCCGGCGCCCACGATCCCGGGTTCGAGCCGACCGAGGATGAACTGGCGCTCATCGCACAGCTGACTCGGCGTCTGGACGGGATCCCGCTGGCCATCGAGATGGCGGCGGGGCTGATCGGCGCGCTCGACGTGCCGGAGATCGTGTCGCGTCTCGACGATCGGTTCCGGCTGCTCACGGGCGGAAGCGGCAGGACCCTTGGGCGCCAACAAACGCTGTTGGCCACGGTCGAGTGGAGTCACGACCTGCTCCGACCGGCCGAGCAGATGCTGCTCCGCCGCCTCGCCACGATGTCGGGTTCGTTCTCGCTCGACGCCGCGGAAGCGATCTGCGCCGGCGACGGACTCGATCGTACGGAGATGGTGCAGTTGGTGCGCCGTCTGGTTGCGACGTCGTGGCTGATCAAGGAGCGAGGGGCAACCCAGGCGAGATATCGGATGCTCGAGACGTCGCGTCAGTACGCGTTGGAGAGACTCGTCGCGTCATCGGAGGCGGAGCGATTCCGCGATCGGCACACCGAGTGGTTCGTCGAGCTTGCCGAGAACGCGACCGGGTTCCTTCTCGGTGGGCCCGAGCAGGCGACCTGGTTCGATCGCGTCGAGCTGGAGCTCGACAACCTGCGGACCGCGTTGGCGTGGAGCCTCGGCGAAGGCGACGCGACCCTCGCGTTGAGGATCACCACGGCGCTGACGCGGTTCTGGGAAGTTCGAGGCCATTGGACGGAAGCGCTCCGCTGGTTCGAGCTGGCGCTGGAACGCGCGTCGGGCGCCCCGGCGCATCTGCGCGCTCCGGCGCTGGTGTCGGCATCGTTCATGGCGTTCTACCGCGGAAGCTTGGATGTGGCCCGCACCTTCGCCGAGGAGGGACTCGCCGCCGCACGTGAAGCGGGCGATGAGGTCTCCGAAGCCCGTGGGATGCGCTTCCTTGCAATGACCGAACTTCGGTCCGGCAACGAGGATGCGGCGCTCGACCTGTCGGAGCGGGCGGTCGCGCTGAGCCGCAAGACGGGCATCGGCGCGGATCTCGCGTTCGCCTTGCAGGTGTTGGGGCGCCTGACCTCAGATCCCGGTGAGGCGCGCGTCATCCTCAGCGAGGGTCTCTCCGTGGCCCGGGCCGCGAAGGATGGCGTCTCCCAGATCTATCTGTTGTACGCGCTGGGTCAGCTTGCGATCCGCACGCGGGAGGACGGGCAGGCGCGCGAACACTTCAACGAGGCGCTGGGGATCGCGCACCGGCTACGAGAACGATGGATGGCCATGAACGTGCTCGTGGCGCTTTCCCGAGTGAGCGAGGAGATCGACGCGGGCTCGGCCGTCGAAGAGATGATCGGGCTTCTCCGTCAGATCGGCAATCGGCTCATGCTGATCAGATGGCTTCGTCAGCTGGCGTACCTGCGACGGATCGAAGGCGACGTCGTCGGCGCCCGACGGTCGGTGGACGAGGCCCTCTCGGTGATCGAACAGGAAGGCACGGACGAGGCCAGGGCCCTGGGTCATTTCATCCTTGCAGGGCAGCTTGACGAGGGGGAGGGCGATCACCGGTCCGCTCTGCGTGAATTCCAGGCCGGGGTTCGTCTCGCACACCACCTCGGGTCGAAGTGGGAGACAGCGTTCGGTCTCGGCGGGATCGGGCGCGAGCTTGCTCTCGTTGGAGATCGCGCGCGTGCGGCAATGGTGCTGGGGGCCGCGGACGCGTACCGAGAGGTCGTCGGCATGCGGCCCGCGCGCCGCCGCGCGGAAGTCCTTCGCCGGACTGCCGAGGAAGTGGCTCAGCAGGTCCTGGGCGATGCCGAATTCGGCCGCCTTTGGGAGCGGGGTCGACGGATGTCAATAGACGATGTCGTGACGCTCGCGACGGAAGCTTGAGTCGCGGCCCAAGGAGGATCTGACGGCTTAAGGACTGCGACGGAGCACGCTCGGCAGTCGGCGCGGGAGCCCTGGGGCGGTGACGACGGCAGTATCAAGAGGTGGAAGTGGAGTGAATGCGCTACCGAATTGGGATTGACTGGGGAGTCCCGCATGTGCGCCTCCGGGATGGGGTCGATGCGGGCAAGGGAGGCCTGCCTTCCGGCGACGCGCGCAGACGCGTACCGATGGGCTTTGGTCAACGCGATTCCTCGAAGGGCGTTGGAAGATCCATGACCGCAAGCGGAGGCACACATGTCGAGCATGACCGGCGCCCGCCCTGGCGCGGGCGATGGTGGCTGGCCGGCGCCATGATCGTGGCCTTGGTGGCTGGAGGCGTGTGGCTGGCGCTCTTTGTCCGCACGGTCGGCGACCCACCTCGTGATATCGGGGTCGTTGTGGAGAATCGACTGGATGTCGGCGTCGTCGTCTTCGGTCAAGTCCCGGGAGAGGGAGAGCTCCGTCTTTCTGAAGTTGCAGCACACGGAACCAGGTCCACCGGACTCTGTTCCGGATATGTTCTCATCGCCAAGACCAGCGAAGGAGATGAGGTCGCGAGGCGCTCTACAAGCGAGGACCGTGACGAGATCTGGATCATCCGGACGCGGTGAGTGCGGAGGAGGGGAGCGCTCATCCGGTCGCTAGTCGCAGCCGGGCGCGTCATGGTCGGGAGCCGCTCCCCGAGGCGCAAGAAGTGATGACCCGGGGACGCCGCGGGTAGCACGCGGCGTCCGGGATTGAACCACCTTCGGCTGAGGAAGTTGCCCGGGGCTGGTCTGTGGAAGGTTGGCAGTCGCGAACGAGCCTCTCGAACGAGCAGGATCGTGGCACCTTGTCCTCCACCCCTGGCAGGTGGATACACAGCTCCCCGACCGCGTGCTCCTGCCAGTGACGGGACGCAACGCGAAGCGACAGGCACGGTCCGGCATTACCAGACCGACGGCGCAGACGGCGGGCCCTGACCTGCCGCGGGATATCTGCGGGATCAGTCGGGTCTGGGGGCACCTGTTCGTGGCGGAGGGTCGGCCCGAACTTGGGCGCTGACCTGCACGTTCGGCGTTGTAGTCCCAACGGGGTTCGAACCCGTGTCTCCACCTTGAGAGCGTGGTCTGAGCCAAGTCGCTGACCTGCGATGCCGCCCAAGAATCGCTCTTGACCTGCGGTTTCGGCTGCCAGTCGCCTCCAGTTGTTCCCCGTCGTTCTTCGACGTCATGCGGGATCAGTGCGGGATCTCGCGCGGGGTGTCCGCCTACTTGTGCTCAGCCCTCTCGCCCTTCCACGGTGAACCTTGAGCCGGTACGAACCGCGGCCGGGCCAGGGCAGTCGCTAGCATCCAGCTGCATGCCGAGTGGAGGCGGAAGAGATAGCCGTGGTTCAGTCGCGAACCGCGCCGGGAACGGCCGGCTGGCGCGTGATCGTCGGACGAGCGTCTTGGCGCTCGGCGCCCTCGGTGTGGTGTACGGCGACATCGGGACGAACCCGCTCTTCGCCATGCGGGAGGCGTTCCTCGCCCACCACCTCCGGGTCACGGAGGACAGCGTTCTCGGGCTCCTGTCGCTGATCTTCTGGTCCTTGGTGCTGGTGATCTCGGTGAAGTACGTAGCGTTCGTCATGCGCGCGAACAACGATGGGGAGGGGGGCATTTTGGCGCTCGTCGCCCTGATCCGGGGGGTGGAACTCGCGGGTCGGCGCCGACGGTGGACCCTGGTGCTGCTCGGCCTGTTCGGTGCCGCGCTCCTGTACGGCGACGGGATGATCACGCCGTCCATCTCGGTGCTCGCTGCCGTCGAGGGAACCAAGGTTGCGACGCCCGAGCTCCACGCCGTCGTGGTCCCAATTGCTGTTGTGATCCTCGTTCTCCTGTTCCTCTTGCAGCGCAGGGGCACCGCCTATATCGGACGCCTCTTCGGTCCCGTGATGGTCGTGTGGTTCACGGCGATCGGGGTGCTCGGCGCCGTGCAGATCGTCAAGCTTCCGGGGGTCCTACGCGCAATTAACCCCGGCCGAGCCGTCTCGTTCTTCGTCGACAACGGGGTCACGGCCTTCCTCGTGCTCGGGGCTGTGATCCTGGTCGTCGTCGGAGGGGAGGCCCTGTATGCGGACATGGGTCACTTTGGCCGCAAGCCGATCGTCGTGGGCTGGTACGGCCTCGTCCTGCCGAGCCTGATCCTCGTCTACTTCGGTCAGGGGGCTCTGCTGCTCAGTGAACCCGCATCGATCGACAATCCCTTCTACCGACTGTCGCCCGCGTGGGCCCTGTACCCGCTCGTAGTCCTGGCAACGGTTGCCACGGTGATCGCCTCGCAGGCCCTCATCTCGGGTGCGTTCTCGCTCACGCGGCAGGCGGTGCAGCTCGGCTACAGCCCTCGCCTTCGCATCAAGCACACGTCCGAGAGCCACATCGGCCAGATCTACGTCCCATCGGTGAACTGGCTGCTCATGCTGGCGTGTGTCGGGCTCGTTCTGGGATTCCGCAGGTCCGAGAATCTAGCGGCCGCATACGGCCTGGCTGTCAGCGGCACGATGCTCATCACCACGATCTTGTTCTTCGTTGTCATCCGCGAGCGGTTCAACTGGCCGGCATCGCTAGCCGTCCCCCTGTGCTTGGTCTTCTTTGTCGTCGACCTTTCGTTCTTCGGGGCCACCCTGTTCAAGATCCCGCGAGGAGGTTGGTTCCCGCTAGCCATGGGCGCCGTCATCTTCACCGTGTTGACCACGTGGCATAGCGGACGCGAGTTGGTTCGGAAGCGGCTTCGCGCAGGACTTCCGCTGACCGCGTTCGTGAAGAGTCTTTCCCGTCACCCGCCCGTTCGGGCGCCGGGGACGGGGGCGTATCTGTTCGGGACGCCGGGAGTGACTCCACCGGCGCTGCTGGCGAGCCTGCGTCACCACGACTCGCTCCACGAGCAGGTGCTGGTGGTCTCTGTTCTCACCGAGGAGCGACCACGGGTGCACCAGCTGAAGCGCTGCGAGATCCTCCATCTCGGGCAAGGGTTCCACGAGTTGATTCTGCGCTTCGGCTTCATGGAGGACCCCGATGTTCCCAGAGCGTTGGCCGCCAAAGCGACGCTGGAACTGGGTCTCGACCTCGATTCGGTCACCTACTTCTTGGGCAGGGAGTCCATCCAAGTGACGCCTCTACCAGGCATGGCGATGTGGCGGGAACATCTCTTCGCGCTGATGTCTCGCAATGCAACCAGCGCCGCTCAGTACTTCCGTCTCCCGCCCGATCAGACCTTCGAGCTCGGTGTGGTCGTCGCACTCTAAGGGCAGGCGCGTAAGGTCACCTCGATCTTGCCCCGCTGTCGCTGCACAAGCAAGCAGACATGAAGACAACCCCGATCGTGAGCTACCTGCGTGCTTGGTGCGCTTGGGTGGCCACACTGCGATCGCCGTTCGACGACTGCGGCGACCACGCCCACGAGTTCATCTGACGCGTGCGGGATCTGGCGGGATCTGGTCGCCCGTACCTTCTTGCCATCGTCCGTCGAAGTCGAAGATCGACCCCCTGGCCTGCGTTTTCTCGTCGTCCCAACGGGATTTGATACCCCCTCTGAGCTGCGGAGATGAGCGTCCAAGTGTGTGGGCATGTGTGGGCAGGCGCTCGCGCGCCGTTGGGCGTTGAGATAAGCAGTCTCGACATCCCGAGCAACGACCTTCAGTCTGCCGAGCCTTTCGGCTTCACCCCATGAGACGCCTCCAGTGTGGAACGCGCGAACAGCATGCGCCTGACCGCGACGGAGGTCACTCCGGAGTATGGGGGCCGGCAGTCCGCGCCATCGTCGCCCAGAGTGTCACCCGTGCCGGCCGTGGTCACCGAGATCCTGGCAGTCCAACGGGGATTTGAACCCTGTCTTCACCTTGAGAGTGTTCTCGAGCCCAGTTTCGCTACCTGCGGCGATACTCGAATCCGGTTCCTGACCTGCGGATTCGTGCTCCCGCCGTTCTTGTCAGTTCTTGACGTTTCCCGGTCGTTCGCGGGACGAATGCGGGGCGAACACGCCGGTATTACGTCATGCGCGGCCGCGTCTCCCCGAAGAAGGTCTGGTCCGTCGGAGGCTCGGTAGACGGAAGTCCATCTCGTGCGAACGCGACTGCGAACCGTTCAACCTCGTCACGCTTCGGCGGCCAGGAAAGCACTGCGACGTGTTGTCCAGTGAAGAGTGTGGACGTCGTTCTCCCATGGTCCAGGATCAGCAAGGGCTTCCCGCGCGACCGGTAATAGCGGACGAGATCCATGGCTGACGAGCCTCGGTCGTCAGCGTCGCTCTGGAGCCATAGATCGAGGACGATCACATCCGCATCGCGAGCGAGGGGACAGTCGCGCTCGTCGGCAGCGATGCAACGGTAGTCCGGTCGCCGCGGACCCGGGCACAGATCGACGTCGAAGCCGGCCATCTCGAGCCATCCGCCGACCGCTGAGCTGATCGCACGATCGTACGCAACGACCAGCGCCTCGCGGCCTGTCCCGCTTCGGGTCAGGACTCCAGCGTCCACGACCCCACCCTCGCCGGTGCTCCTCGTGTGCGGTGAGGGCCGAAAGGCCCCCATTCTCCGGGACGATGGCGCCACGCTGCTCGGCGGCCTGGGCGCTGCCATGCACCCATTTCCCCCGGCGATCCGCCACGGTCAGCCGATCCATGACGCTCGCTCTGTCTGCCCGCCGACCCGCCTCATGGAACGGAGACGGTGCTCCCATCGTGCGGGAGCCCCGTGCAAAGGCCCGCGTCCGTGTCGCATCCGAGGTCGACGATCGCGACGCTCACCGCTTCCCTCAGGACGCAGCGGGTGCTCGCCCAGGCGTGGGCAGTCGAGGGTGAGGCCAGGATGGACGCAGCCGAGGGTCATGTAGCCGGCCCTGGGAGCCATCCGATCCCATGTCCGCTCGTGCGACAGACGTGCCAACCGATCCCTTCGGTCGAGCGGCCATCCCCCCCCGATCTCGCTCGTGTTCCGAAAGAGCCATGAGGAGCCCTTCCGGGCCCCTCATGGTCGTACAGCCCGTGACGCCTCTACGGCACCGTGGCGAACTCGGTAGCCACCTTCGCGGAGCGCTCGATCTGCGTCATGACCTCCTCGGAGACGATGAGCCACTCCCTCGTGAGGTGCTCGACGACGTAGCTGCCCCTCGTGAGCAACATCCGGTACTCCTCCGTGTCGAGGATCTTCCGGATCTCCTGCTCCGGCCCCTTGACGAGGAAGAAGCCGAGGTCGGTCTCCGAGTCCCCGCTTGCGTACAGGAACGGCTCGAAGTAGGTGATGGCACCCATCCTGAGCGGCTCCCGCCAGAAGGTCACGGTCTCCGAGAACAGCTCGAACGCCTTCTCCTCGCGTCCCGGGACGAGCCTGCCGTACTTGACGATGTACCCGACGTCCATGAACATCCACCTCCCCTCTCGGAGTCCATGTCAACCCTTCTCGGCTCGGGCGTCGAGGGTCGATTGGTCCCGTGAGACCAGGGACCTCGCTTCGGGCCCCGGCTGGTCCATCCGCCAACGTGGGCCGCGGAGCTCGGCTGACGACGCGAAGAGGATGACAAGCTGGCCCCGAAGCCAGCGAACCTCACCTTCGAGCAGGCCGCGGCCGTCCCGATCTCGGGCCTGACCGCCCTCCACGCCGTTCGCGACGTCGGAAGGGTCGAGTCGGGGCAGAGGGTCCTGGTCATCGGCGCGGCAGGTGGCGTGGGCACGTTGCGGTGCAGGTGGCCAAAGCACTCGCCGCGGAGGTGACCGGCGTCTGCAGCACGACGAAGGTGGAGCTGGTCCGATCGATCGGCGCCGACCACGGGATCGACTACACCCACGAGGACTTCGCGGACGGCGTGCAGCGCTACGACCTCATCGTGGACACCGCCGGGAACCGCTCCCTCTCGCAGCTCAGGCGAGCCCTCGCCCCGAAGGGAACCCTCGTGATCGTCGGTGGCGAGGGTGGCAACCTGTGGATCGGGGGCTTCGGTCGACAGAGCGTCCGCGCGCCGATCCTGTCGCTGTTCGTGAGCCAGTCGCTGCGCTCCCGCTTGTGCCCAAGGAACGCAGCGAGGACCTGATCGCGCTGAAGGGCTCATCGAGGAGGGAAAGCTCACGCCGGTGATCGATCGGACCTATCCGCTCGCCGAGGTCCCCGAGGCCATCAAGTATCTGGCGCGGGAGCACGGTCGGGGGAAGGTCGTCATCTCGACGACCTGATGCTGCAGGACCCATACGCTCGCGATCGGGCCTGTTTACGCAAAGTCGTGGGCCGTCGACGGCGAAGCAAGCCCTTTGGTCCGGTCCGCGCCGATCCCACCAATATTCTCGAACCTCTCCGGCGGACGAGTGTTCTCGGGCGGACCTCAGGAGGGTGAAGCCCGACTGGTGTGGAGGCTTAGGCGGAACCCACCCCGCCCATTCCTTGGAAGAAGCGACTGACTGTCGTTGGGGTCGAAGGCCCGGTCAAAATGAACGACGCTCTCGTAGCCAGCTGGGCAACGACTCGCTCTGAAGAAGCAGACGCCCGAGACCTCGCCGGTCTTCTGGGAAAGGTCATCCAAGGCACCACGACCGGTTGAACCCTGGCACGCATGCCAGTAGCGGTCGAAAGGCCCACTGAGCTCAGCGCTGGCGTGCATCCGCGGCACAAGGCCATGGCAGGCCCAACCGGTCTCGCGATCCTCCAGGCCGCCGGTCTCGCCGTGCCATGCGACGGGCCCGACGTCCCGGGGTCGAGATCGTGTGCCGACAGCCTTCGCCTTTCGGCGAAGGGCGATGGGGCGTCAAGAGAGACAAGCGTGGGCCGTCGTCAATTGAGGACTGTCAGGTTGAGCTCACGAAGACGCTCGGGGTCGGCCATCAGCTCGATCTCGAGGATCTTGGTGTCCACGATCGTGAAGCCGAATACGACACGCGGCCGACCGCCCGGAGCCCACACGGCTCCCGCGGCGCCGTCCACCAACGCCGGTCGCGCCCCCTGGGATCTTCCCGAGAAGAGTCCGGCCACGGCCGACGCCCCGCGGACGCCCTTCGGCGCTCCCATTTCAACGGCCGCGTGATCGGCGATGACTTTGGCATCTGGGTCGAGCAACGCGAGGAGCGCCTCGAAGTGTCCGCCACGTGCGGCGGCGAGAAAGGCTTCGACGATCGCCCGACGGCGGGCGAGGTCGACATCGTTGGTCGTTGCCCCCTGCACTCGCCGGCGTGCGCGGCTGGCGAGCTGACGGGCCGCCGCCGGCGAGCGCTCCACGATCGGTGCGATCTCCTCGAACGGCACATCGAACATGTCGTGAAGGACGAAGGCGACCCGCTCGGCGGGAGTCAGTGTTTCGAGCACGACGAGCAAAGCCATCCCGACCGAGTCCCCGAGGAGAGCCTCCTCCTCCGGGTCGGCGACCTCGGCGCCCGCCAGGGACTCGGGAAGGCGCAGGCCCACCGGGGCCTCGGGGTGTGACTCACGTGAACGAAGCATGTCGATACAGACCCGGGCGCCCACCGTCGTGAGCCACCGTTCAAGCTCTTCGATCCCATTCGTGCCGGATCGATTGAGCCGAAGCCACGTTTCCTGCACCGCATCCTCGGCCTCGCTCCACGAGCCGAGGATCCGGTAGGCCACGACCTGCAACCGGCGACGGTGTCCCTCGAATCGTTCTTCCAGCCAGTCACGCTCGCCCATCGGTCACATTCCCTCGCTGGCTCTCGTCATACATGGTGACGGCTGAGACGCACCAGATGTGACGAAGGAGGAAGGGAGGATGAACCCGCAAGTCAGCGTCATCACACTCGGGGTCAGCGATCTGGAGCGAGCGAAACAGTTCTACGTCGACCTTGGATGCAACATCCAGTGGGATGAGGGCAGCTTCGTCGCTCTCGATCTGGGGGAGGGCTCGTCGAGACTGTCTCTCTACTCGCGGGAGGGGCTCGCCAAGGACGCTGGCGTGCCCCCGAGGGCACCGGGTTTCGCGGGTTCACGTTGAGCTACATCGTCCCGTCCGCCGAGGAAGTCGATGAGGTTCTGAGCAGGGCGACGAGCGCTGGAGCTGAGATCGTCAAGTCGGCTGGAACCGCCGAATGGGGCGGGTACTTCGGGTACTTCAGCGATCCCGACGGGAATCTGTGGAAAGGTGTCACAGCGCCGCCGCCCGCCTGAATCGGCCGCAACGGGCACGCTGAGCTCGCTCGAAAGGAGTCTGGCTCGTCTTGAAATGCCTGGTCGCGAGCGCCAGACGAGGGACCGCAAGGATGCGCGAAGAGCATCGCTGCCGCTTCGAGATCGGGCCGTACAGGAAGGCGATGTCGCATGGACTTCGTAAAGGGGAGAAAGGCATGACCCCGATGATCGAAGCGACTGGCGTGGTCAAGCGATTCGGAACGACGGTCGCGCTCGACGAGCTAGAGCTTCTTGCGGAGCAGGGAGTGATCCTCGCCATTCTCGGTCCCAACGGTGCCGGCAAGACCACATTCGTGCGATGCGTTGCGACCCTCATCAAACCAGACGCCGGGGCTGTGCGCGTCTTCGGACGCGACGTCGTTCGGGAGCCGCACGCCGTTCGGTCTGCCATCGGTCTCGCCGGTCAGTTCGCCGCTGTCGAACCGACGATGACCGGGCGGGAGAACCTCGAGATGGTCGCGAGACTCTTCGGGCAGAGCAGTGGTTCGGCCCGGGGCAACGTCGCTCGCGTGCTGGATCAGATGGGACTCACTCGGGACGCGGAGCGGCTCGTCCGGACGTATTCCGGTGGCATGCGCCGCAAGCTCGACCTCGGCGCCAGCCTGGTCGGCGCGCCGCACCTGTTGATCCTCGACGAGCCGACGACGGGTCTCGACCCGCGGAGCCGCATCGACCTGTGGGACGCGATCCGCAAGCTTGTGGACGACGGAACGAACGTCCTGCTGACGACGCAATATCTGGATGAAGCTGATCACCTCGCATCCGAGATCGCGATCATCGACCGCGGTAAGACGATCGCACAGGGCACGCCGGCCGAGTTGAAGAAGCGCACGGGCCGCAACGTGATCGAGGTGCACGTGCGTGATCGCGCCGACGTTCCTGAGGTCGCGAGGGCGCTTGCCGCCATCGGGGACGGCGCCCCCGCTCAGGTCGATGAGCCGTCGCGACGCGTCACAATGGTCGTGGAGGGCGGCACCGAGCAGCTGAGCCGAATCCTCACGCCTCTCGAGCAGCGCTCGATAGCGCTCGACGATGTCGCGCTCCGACCGCCGAGGCTCGACGAGGCCTTCCTTGCCTTGACCGGTCAAGTCCTCGAGCAGGCTGGCGACGAGAGTTCCAGTCCTCCCGCGAACGCGGGCTCGTTCGATCCCGGCAGCGCCGGACCAGGGAACAGCGCCTGACCAAGGAGGATCTCATGACAAGCGTTTCGGTCGCGGTTCGTCCCCCCTCGCTCGCGACGAGCACCACGGTCATCGCCAAGCGGAGCCTCCTCAAGTTCCTTCGCACTCCCCAGCTCATGTGGACCACGTTCTTTCAGGGCGTGATGTTCCTCGTCATCTTCCGGTACATCTTCGGCGGGGCGATCGGCGCGGGACAACTCGGGTACGTCGATTTCGTCGTTCCCGGCATCCTCACGACCATGCTCATCTGGCAGGGGATGGGAGCAGCGGTCGCCATCACGGAGGATCGTGCTCAGGGTCTGCATGATCGGCTTCGGTCGTTGCCGATCCCTCGTGCTGCGGTGCTGTCGGGCCGCGCCGCAGCCGACACAACGATCCTGTTGTGGTCGCTCACCATCATGACGATCGTCAGCTTCCTGGTGGGCTTCCGACTTCATGACGGGATCGCGAACGGGCTGATCGCTCTCGGCCTCATCATCGTCTTCAGCTTCGCGTTCGAGTGGGTCTTCATCACAACGGGGCTCTATGCGGGGAACGCGCAGGCGGCCCAGGGGATTTCGTTCCTCCTCGTGCCGTTCACGTTCGTTTCGAGCGCGTACGTGCCGGTGTCCTCGATGCCAGGGTGGCTTCAGACCGTTGCCTCGCATCAGCCCGTCACGTACATGATCGATGCCGTCCGGGCGCTCACTGGAGGGGCCCGAGCGGAAGCGCTCCTCGGCCATCCGGCGAGCTATTTCATCGTCCGATCTCTTGTCTGGTCGGCCGTCATCGTTCTGGTGTTCGCAACGATCGGGATCGCTCGATACCGCCGAGGCGAATGAGACCGCATCGGGATTGAAGTCTCCGACCACAGACTCGAGCGCCGGCCCAACGACCACGATCCGAGTTGTGGGAGGAACCAGCCAGCCAACGATCCCGCTGATGTTCTTCCCCGTCACGGCCAGCCTCCGCCGGTGGAGAGGCAACAAGCCCATGTGCCAAGCCGAGGTTGGGTCCGCGGGCGGGCAAGAGCTCACGATCGGGCGGCTCGTAGCCGGTCTTGATGCCGATTCCGGAGACCTTGTAGATTCCGCCACGGAGACCGCTGGAGCCTTCGGGTTCCGGCGGTTTTCATTTGCGACCGGTCTGTCCTCCGTATCTGGCTCGGCATCGCCCTGCGTGTATCCACTCTGGGTGAGTGGAGACAGCACTCCTGACCGTGTGTTTGTGCTGGTAGATCCCGGGGAACGCCACATGTCCGCCGCCTGTCCCGCCAACAAGACTGAAGGCGCCCTCTCCGGAGACCCGCCCATACCGCATCTCGCCCTTGGGCTTAGGAGACGAGAATCGAGCCTCTGACCTGGGCTCTTGTTTGTAGTCCTAGCTGATCGGTACGCGAACCAGGCCGGACATGCGATTTGTGCCACTGCGATTCGCTTGCCCGGGACGCGGAGCCCATAGACAGTCGAGTTCGGCCGCTGTCACCCAGACGCCGGCGTCCGGGTATCCGGTGGCGTACATGACCGTCTCGACTGCCACGACCCTCGCGTGGGATCCGCGCTCCACCCGCGCCTGGGCGAGTCGGCTTCACGTTCCCCGGCTCGGCGAACCAACGGGTGACCCTCACCATCACGAGCACGATCCCGGGGGGCTGCAACGGGACCGACATGCGGCTTCGGGATCCCAGCGGGAACCAGATCGCGTACGCCAACATCGGGAACGGCTCGAACTTCATCGACACCGTGACGCTCCCGGCCGACGGGACTGCCACGGCTGCATTCATCGCCGGTGGAATCGGCATCGCGGTTGGTGGGTGTGCTGCAACCGCAGTCCCGACCGGAGGCGTGGGTTGTGCAGTCGCAATCGTCTCGGGCGGTGGGCTAGCCATCTCAGCCGCAGCCGTAGGGATCGGGTACTACGTAGAACTTTGGAAGCAGCGTGACACCCTCTTCGACTACGATCATTGTGACGAAGGTTCCTTCTTGATATGCACACACACCTGAGATCCGATGAAGGCAGGGCACACAACGCGCCACTATTCGGAGTCCCGTATGAGTAGGCCCAGCGACAGGCTGAGAGAGTGGCTCGGTCCGAGGAAGCGGTCCGTCGTCGGCGGACTCGCCCCCCTACTCGTGGGCCTTCTGGTATTTGGTTTCGTGACGCATGATTGGCTCCTGACGACAGGGGGGTTCATCGGCCTGCTCCTCTTTGTGTCCGGAGTTGCGATGTTCGTCATCAATCCGGCTCTGTGGGAGCCCGAAAGACGGTGGAAAGCTTTAGGTCTCTGGGTTCTTGTCGTGACCGCGGCTATCGTCCTAGCTGTGATTGTTGTCTTCCTCTCGACATGACCCAGGGAGCGATGCGGCGATGGACTGGGAGACGGACAGGAGAACGCCGTTTCGAACTGGGTTGGCGATGTCCAGGCTCTCGTTGGGGAGCTTGGCGGGGAGTTTCAGACTCTCCAGGTGGAGGATCCGGTCGAAGGCGTCTTGGCGTTCGCCTATCAGCAGCACGTGACGCAGATCGTCGTGGGGGAGTCCCTCCGGTCGAGATGGAAGGAGATCCTTCGGGGGTCGTTCGTCAATCGCCTGATCAGGAGGGCTTCCAACATAGACGTGCATGTCATGGCGCGAGGGGAACGCTGAGCACGAGTAAAGTTCAACTGTCCTTTGAGGCTCTGTGGGTGACGTCCCTGTACGTAATGGCCCGTGATGCGCACCAGCAAACGCCTCATCGCTCCGGCACGACGAGCCCCCGGTCCCTTCGAAGCACCCTCCCTCCAAGAGCGTCTAGGTCTCTTTCCTGAGCTCTGAGGGCTAGCAGGTCTCGGCGTTCGCGAACGAGAGGACGTGGAGTCCTGCTGGCTCCTCGCTCTCTCTCCGTTTTCTCCGCGCGGAGGCGAAGGGAACACTGCAAGAACCAGAGGGCCGCAGTTCATGGTGTTGGGGGATGACGCCGGGTTGGGGGAGGGTCGATTGAGGAATCCTGGCAACCGTCACACGCCCCTAAGCAAGACGCCGACACCTGCCGCGAGCAGGACGAGAATCGGCTCCTTGTTCTTGAAGGACCAGACGAACAACAGGCTGACGAGCAGGATGCCGAGGGTTCGAAGGTCCACCACCGCTCCTCGCGTGAGGACGATGGTCGCGCCGCCGATCGCGCCGGCTGCGGCTGCCGTGGCGCCCTTCACGAAGGCCCGGACACTGGCGTTCTCTTGGTGGTGTATGAACCAGCGGCCCGGGATCACCACGCCGAGGTAGATGGGGGTGAAGATCGCCACGGTGGCGATCGCGGCCCCCGTGAAGCCGCCGACGAGGTAGCCGATGAAGGCCGCCGTGATGACGACCGGTCCGGGCGTGATGAGCCCCATCGCCACGGCATCCAGGAACTCCCTCTCGGTGAGCCAGCCGTGTTGCACGACGACCCCTTCGCGGAGGAAGGGAACGATCGCGAGCCCGCTGCCGAAGATGAACGCGCCGGCCTTGAGGAAGAACAGGCCGAGCGCGAGGAGCGTGGCCGCCGTCGCGGTTCCCAAGGCGAGCGTGAAGTGCGCCGGCGCGGCGATGATCATCGCGTCGCCTCGTAGCCGGAGGCGTCCCAGCCACCGCGGGGGTGCATCCCACATCACCATCACGAGGCCCGCGGCGATGAACAGCACCGCGATCTCGGCTCCCGTGAGCGCCGTCACGGCCAGGATGATGGCCGATATCGTCCACAGCCGAGCATCGCGCTGGTCGGTGAGACGGGCGAGCTTTACGGCGGCGAAAGCGATGATCGCCATCACCGCGGGCGCGACGCCGTAGAAGATGGCCTGCACCACCGCCAAGCCCTGGTACTGCACGTACAGGACCGCGACCGCGATCACCAAAGCGAACGAGGGGAGGATGAACGTCAACGCGGTGACGAGCGCGCCGAGGGATCCGCTCTGGAGGTAACCGATCCACATGACCACCTGCGCCGCGAGCGGCCCCGGCATGGTCTGGCCGAGGGCGACCCCGTTCAGGAAGTCCTGGCGATCAAGCCAGCGGCGCCGCTCGACGAGGTCACGCTGCATGTAGCCAACGGTGGCGATCGGACCACCGAAGCTCCACGTCCCTAGGCCCAAGAAGTAGCGGACGAACCTCGCGAAAGGGATCGGCGATGCGGGCGACGGTCCGCGCCCGGCAGCAGGCTCACTCACGACGTCTGTTGCCCGCACCAGGCGTAGAGCGCGTCGTACATCGGGCTTTCCAGCGCGATCTTCCGGTGGTCCTCCGTCCCGTGGAGCAGCGCGAACCCGTGCGCGATGGCCGAGAGCCCGCGGCCCTCGGGGGAGGAGTCGATGTTCTCAGAGACGTCGGCGGCGTGCACGATCCGCGCCAGCCGCACCAGCCCTGCGTCGTTGGTCAAGGTGAACTCTTCGACAAGCACGTCGAACGAGCACGTGCCATCGCGATGGGTGTATTCGGCCCCGGGTGCGTCATAGGAGTGCGCTCCCTCCCGCTCCGCGACCTCGAGGACTTGGTCGCGTGGAACGAAGAGGAACTCCGCCTCAGGATCGATGAACCGCTTGATGAGCCACGGACAGGCGATCCGGTCGACGTTGGCGTTCTCCCGTGTCACCCACTTCATCGCTATCTCCTTCCGGTCACGACGGCTCTCGTCCGAGGAGGGTCGCCCGGCTGCGGTACTCGTACAGGCCGTCGAAGAGCGGACCCGAGATCGCGAGGACCTCCTCGTCGCCGCGAACCATCGAGAGTCCGCGAAGCAGGACGTCGAGGCCCGGAGCCTCGGGCGCGTCGTACCGCTCGTCCGCGAGGTCGGCTTCGTGCACGATCCGGGCGATGTCCCACAGCACGGGGTCGGCCAGCTCGTAGCGCTTCAGCATCGTCTCGAACGTGCAGTCGTCCCCGTGGTGGGACAGCTCGGCGGCCCGCATGTCGAACGGCGTCGCCCCCGCGGGGACGTCGGCCGCGTCGTCGACGAAGACGAAGCTGACCTCTGGGTCGATGAAGCGTTTGATGAGCCAGGCGCACGCAGCTCGATCGATGTGAACCCCGGAACGGGTCGCCCAGATCACGCCGGTACCTCCGCCACGCTCGCTAACGACTCCACCGCCGCTCGGGCCTGTTGTGCCTCGGACGGCGGGAAGTAGTCCCGCTGGCGAATCCGTCGCAGCTCGCGTCGGAGGCGCCCGAGCGTTCGACGTCGGCCGACGTCTTCAAGGTCGCGCGCGGCGAGCGCTTCGGAGGCCACCTTCCGGTACTCGGCTGCCACCGTTTCCGCGACGTCGGTGATGATCGACCGCTCGTCGATCCGCGATGCGAGATGCCCGATCCACATGGTCGCCTGCCCGCCGGCGTCAGCCACGTCGTCGGCGACCCACTCGAGCTGCTCTCGGTTCCTCGCGTCGAGCGGCAGGGCCACGAGCCCGTCGATGAGCTGCACGACACCAAGGCGCTTGAGGCGTCTCCCCGTTGCGATGCGAGGCGTCGATGGCTCCCGGGGGAGGCGGTAGGCGAGGAGGACCCAATTCT
>WNGF01013499.1_pt1 | contig 20322 bp, 16 predicted proteins | sample 5400641 | NCBI WGS metagenome assembly WNGF01 (sample SAMN13153371, study PRJNA577476) | soil metagenome | isolation source: 80 cm soil or saprolite under grassland replicate 2 | place: USA:California | collected 2016-06-15
ACCCCAGCAAGCGTTCGGGCAGATTTGACTCCCAAACAGGCACGTAGAGCTATCACCCGCATGGCGAGCTTTGCACTATCGAACGGCTCGGTAAGGGTGAAAACAATTTCGGCAACGAGCACCGATGCGGCAGAAGTGTCGGCCGAGATCAGAACCGTCCTCAAGTTTGTTCAAGACGACCACGGAAGATGGCGCATTGCCGAGTTTAGAACCAGCCAGGATCGCTGGGAAGAGATTGATCTGATCGCCGACGCGCTCAGGTCTCAGGTGCCCGGGGGGGAATGCAATGCGCCCGATCCGCTTTTCAGAGGGCCGCTGGCAATCGATCCAAGCGTGAGACGCGCGCGCTGCTTGTTGGGAAGTCTACTAGGCGTTGAAATTCCTTCTGATGCGGTTCGAATCCAGGAGGTAGACCCGATGCCGATTCCGCTGGCCTCGCAAGCGTCCGCTACTGTCGTCGCTTGGGTGAAAGTGGAGACCCGTCTTCTCAACGACAAGAGTGGTTGGCATGTATCGGAATTGCGAACCGGAAACCGCGAGTGGGTCAAACTTGAGCCATTAGTCGCTGCAGTCAATGAGGGGAAAGAAAAGAAAGCCCGGGCAGAGTTGGAGCTGATCGCCAGAGCTCTCGAGCAGTTTCGCAATGACCACGGCTTCTTTGTCGTTTCCGATAGTCATGCCGTCGCAGTTGACTACCTCAATCCACGCTATCTGCCGCGCGTAATTCGCGTCGATCCCTGGCACCAGCCTTACAAGTATCTGGGCGAACGTGACCACTTCACACTGCGTTCGACTGGCCCGGATGGCAAAGAAAATACACCTGACGACATCCTGATCCAGTCGCGCTAACCCAAGCATCCGTATGGGCCAACTCGTTAATCGTTACGAATTTCCGCGTAACTACATCGCAACGAGCGCACACTTGAAAGGTCTTGACTGCCGACTGAAGTAAGGCGCAAGCAGAGCAGCTCAACATCTGGTTGCCATTTAAGACATTGACCCGGTGGACTTTTGGACGATTGAGCCGGGCAACTCGAAGTAGCTGCTGGAGACTCCTTTTCTACCAAAGCTCTTGACGCGCCCTCCGCGCCGATGATAGTTTCAAAATGTGGTTATGGCTGTTCCGGACAGCCGCCCGTTATTAGACAAGCAGCAAACAAGCCCTGCGCCGAAATCACGATTCAAAAGGTTGTCGATCTTACTTTTGCCGACGAAGGCGTCAGCGTAGTTTGCGCGAACAACGGGCGTGAGGCGATTGAAAGGCTGGAAGAGTTTTTACCCGATGTCATTCTGGCGGATGTTTTTATGCCGCTGGTCAATGGATACGAACTTTGTGAGTACATAAAACGAAACGACAAACTGAAACACATTCCTGTTATGCTTCTGGTTGGCTCCTTCGAGCCTTTCGACGAAGAGGAGGCGCGCAGAGTTGGCGCGAACGACACCTTGACTAAGCCCTTTCAATCGATTCGACGCTTGATAGACAAAGTCGGCATGCTCGTGAGCGGTCGCCCGCCAGAGGAACAGATACCGACGGCTGAACTACCGAAGCCTGAGGTACCCGAACCGGAAGTCGAAAAGCTCACCACGGCGGAGCTTGAAATTACGACCGCCGATACTCAACCGCTGCCGGCGGAACTCCGGCACATTGTGGAAGAAGCCACGCCGTCGCGCGCGCATCAGGAACAAGTTGAACTCTTATCGGAACCAAAGGCGGACAATGGAATGACTGAGGGGACAGTGACGGAAAGCAGAAACCAGGTTTCCGAAACTTACGAAGGCGCCGGTGAGGTGCTACTTGATCTGAGCTTCGAACCAGGACGTTCGGCTCTGGATGAGGATTTTGTTTTAGATATAGATCTCGATGAAGTTCCCGAGACTTCGCCCGAAGAGCCTTTATCTGCGGGCCCTGCATTTGGCGGTGTTGACAGCTATCGATCGATTACGCAGGCGGAGCCTGGCCAGGTGAGCACAAACTGGTCTCAGGCAACAGCCATCTCCGAAGTCCCAGTGGCCGCGACAGACCAATTCGCAACAGCGCAGGAGTTTCAGCGGATCGTGGATGAACCAGTTGGCGAACCTGCGCCTGAGGCAACGTTGCCCGAGGTCGAAGTGGTGGGTGTCGCCTCCGAAGTCACCTCTACACCGACAGAGCAACCCGCGACAACGCAGGGATTTCAGCGGATTGTGGACGAACCAGTTAGTGAACCAGCAGCGGAAGAAACATTGGGTGGTGCGGAGGTGATTGAGGCGCCGGCGGAGAAGGGTGCTGTCAGCACCAGTGCGTCTGAGCAATATTTACCGAGGCCTCCAGCGTCTTTAACCACACCACGTCCAAGTGTGTTCTCAATACAACAATTGTCACCGGAGGTAATTGACGCTATAGCTCGGCGCGCAGTTGAACACCTGTCCGAGAAGGTCGTGCAGGAAATAGCCTGGGAGGTTGTGCCACAACTGGCGGAACTTCTGATTAAGCGGCAGCTTGAAGAGAAGAATTCTTAAATATCGCCAAAAGCTAAGTCGTTTTTCGAGCAGGTCACTCAAGGGTGACCTGCTCTTCTTTTGTTAGTAGTTAGTTAGCAGGATATGAAAACGCGTGCCGGTTACTTTACAATGCTTGATTACAATAAAACGTTGAGCTAGACCGGTGAGCACTGACAACTGATAACTGACCAACCCATGGAAATCCCTAAACAATACGACCCCAAACAGGCGGAGCAGAACCATTACGAACGTTGGGAAGAGCAGGGCTATTTCGCACCGGAAATTAACCGTGATGAGAAGGCGCCGGTGTATTCCATAGTGATTCCGCCACCTAATGTTACCGGCTCCTTGCACATGGGCCATGCGCTGCAGCACACGATGATGGATGTGCTCACCCGATATAAGCGCATGTGTGGCTATCGCACGCTGTGGCTGCCAGGAATGGATCACGCCGGCATTTCAACGCAGTTGATGGTTAGCCGCGAACTAAAGAAAGAAAATCAAACTCGCCACGATTTGGGGCGCGAACGTTTTATAGAGCGGGTTTGGAAATGGAAGAAAGAATCCGGCGGGCAAATTACCAGACAGATGCGGCGCGAGGGCGCCTCAGTCGATTGGTCGCGTGAGAAATTTACGATGGACGAGGACCTGTCGCGAGCAGTACGCGAAGTTTTCGTGCGTCTATATGAAGAGGGGATGATTTATCGCGGCAACCGAATCGTGAATTGGTGTCCCAATGATCAAACGGTGCTCTCCGATTTGGAAGTGGAAAAAATATCGCAAGCCGGAAAACTGTACTACCTTCGCTATCCGGCAAAAGACGGCAACCGAAGTCTAACTGTCGCCACGACGCGCCCGGAGACAATGCTCGGCGATACGGCGGTCGCCGTTAACCCAGACGACGAGCGCTACCGTGGTCTGAAAGGGGAGACTTTATTGTTGCCACTCACGGGGCGCGAGATTCCGGTGATAGTAGATGAGTTTGTCGATCCCGAATTTGGTACGGGCGCCGTGAAGGTCACGCCTGCTCACGATCCAAACGATTACGATATGGGCGTACGTCACAACCTCGAAAGGATTGTCGTCATCGACAGCCAGGCGAAGATGACGGAAGCTGCGGGTGCCGATTTTGCCGGACTCGACCGTTACAAAGCGCGCGCGAAGGTTGTTGAGAAGTTTGAAGAGTTGGGGCTGCTGGAAAAGGTTGTTGACTACGAGTTCTCCATTTCAAAGTGTGAGCGTTGCAAGACGGTCATCGAGCCTTTGATCTCCACACAATGGTTTCTTCGCATGGACGAGTTGCGAGATGAGGCGCTCAGGTTGCTAGAGCGCCAGAAGAAGCCACAGTTTGTACCGGAGGTTCCCTACGAAAAAGTTTATACAAACTGGCTGGAGAATTTGCGCGACTGGACTATCTCGCGCCAGCTGTGGTGGGGTCATCAAATTCCGGCGTGGTACACACCCGATGGCGAAATTATCGTGGCGCGCTCGGAAGACGAGGCGCGCGCCAAAGCGGGAACTGACGAATTAATCCAGGATCCGGATGTACTCGACACCTGGTTTTCTTCGCAACTCTGGCCTTTCTCGGTGATGGGCTGGCCGGAAAAAACCAAAGATCTCGACACCTTTTATCCAACCTCGGTGCTGATAACCGGCCGCGACATCATCTTCCTATGGGTTTCGCGCATGGTGATGATGGGATTAAAGTTTATGGCACGCGAGCCTTTCGCTGATGTGTTCGTCACTGGGACGATCCTCGACGCGCAGGGCCAGCGCATGTCGAAGACAAAGATGAACGGCATTGATCCGCTCGAGGTGTTTGACAAGTATGGCGTCGATGCAACGCGCCTGAAACTTGCTTCAGTAGGTAGTACTGATATCCGCTGGAATGACAAGCAGGTCGAGTCGTATCGCAACTTCGCTAACAAGATTTGGAACGCCGCGCGTTTTTCGCTTATGAATTCCGAGGGTGCGACAATCGAGCCCGACACCCTGACTGCCGCCCCCGGAATCGCTTTGCATGATCGCTGGATTCTCTCGCGCCTTAACAAAACAACTAGTGACGTGCATGAAGCGCTGGGCAATTACCAGTTTCACGAGGCCGTGCAAACCCTTTATCACTTTTTCTGGGACGACTTCTGCGATTGGTACATTGAACTGACCAAGGCAGACATCAGCGCAGAGGAGGCTACGCCGCAAAGAACTACCGCACGCACACGCTTGTTGACGGTGCTGGAACAGGCGCTGCGACTGTTGCATCCTTTCATGCCTTACATCACTGAAGAACTCTGGCAAAGATTGCCCGGCGCGCATGAAAAGCTATTGCATGCAGCTTATTCCGGCGCCGAGCCCACTATAATGCTGGCGGCTTATCCTGAAACCACGAGGGAATTGATTGATGAGGATGCCGAGTGGGAGATGCGAGCCGTCATCGATCTCATTTCGCGCGTGCGTAACATTCGTTCGGAGATGAACATCAAACCGAGCGAGCCCGTGCGGGTGTTGGTTGGATCGCCGGATGAAAGGTTGCGCGCCGTGTTTTCTGCAAACCAGAATCAGATTAGCCGTCTCGTTCGCGCGGCGGAAATTTCTGTGTTGGAGAAGCTTGAAGCTCCGCGCGCATCAGCGCGGGCAGTGCTGGTCGGCGGCGCCGAGGTGGCCGTACCGTTGGAAGGTTTGATTGATTTCGAGCAGGAGCGGAATCGACTTGGTAAGGAAAAGGAAAAGCTTCAGGCTGAATCTTCAAAGCTTGAAGGACAACTAGCGAATCCGCAGTTTGCTGAGCGCGCGCCTGCTGACAAGGTGAATGAGCTTCGCGCGCGGCTTGCTGACATTGCCCAACGCGCTGCCCAGTTGGACCAAACGATTGAGAATCTGGAATAACCACCAAGCCGCGTGTTAGACTCGCGCTCCAGATCGATGTAGTAAAGTCCGAACCGCCAAGGAGTGACTTGAAATGCATCGAAATCTGGTTTCCTTAATTATTGTTGGCCTGGCTCTGATTGTTTTTGGATCCTCTTCTCTTCTGAAGAGCAAAGCAAAAGCTGAAGCGACTGTTGTGACGCAAGCACCCGAGTCTCGCTGCACTCGCCTGACGTTCGGACCAAGACAAAAAAGAAGTCCACAAAAGAAACCGCAGCAGCTGCAGGTATCGCAATGCCGGGCACGCGTTGCAGGCGCATCTCCTCAGGTGGGCGTCCGGGAACTATCCTACCGAATACACCGCCCAAAGTCGGCCTCGCTACTTCAACGGCTTACATCGCTACAAACGCCAACGCGCAGGTTAACCTGAAGGCGATCGCTTGTGACCCAGACGGCGACAACGTTCTTTATACTTATACTGTTACCGGCGGCCGCATTACTGGCGACGGCCCGTCGGCCGTTTGGAACCTAAGCGGCGTGACTCGTCCGGCAACATATACTGTCAGCGTGGAAGTGGATGACGGGTGCGGTTGTATCTCGTTCGATTCGACCGAAGTTACACTCGAATAGGGCCGAACTGAGCAGGCCTGGTGCGCAGGCCGTGCGTCCTTCCACATACTGGAACAAGCGCGGTCGCACATCGTGTAAACGCAAACGGTCTGTGAGCGGTTGAAGGCACTCCGGACAACGGGTATCTTATTAGATGCTCCCCGCTCGGCATTCGAGGAATAACCATGCAAAATCGATCTACTCGTTACGGTGCATTTCTGCTGGCAGTGTTAGTTGCGTTCAGTATGTGTGCAATTGACGCCGACGCTCAACGGCGTCGAAAGCGTCGCGTGCGCCGCGTCAACAAGCCCGCTGTTGCTAGGCCCGTGATCACGAATCCCGCCATAGCTCCGGCGGGATCTGAATCCGGCGGCACGGAAACTGAAAGAATCATCAGCACGGCCGACCAGGATCCGGCCGAACAGCAGCCCACTGAAAGTGCACAACCCAGGAAGAGTAATGCGACAAAGAGTTCGAGCGATGCTGACATGCAGCAGACAATCAACGCGCTTTCAAATCAAGTGGACCGCCTGAACGATAAGTTGACTCAGATGCAGCAGAATGATCGCACCCTTATCGATATGGAGCGACTGACGCGCGCTGAGCAGCGGGCTGAGAGTTTGCGCGCGCAGCAGTTGGATGTTGAAAGCAAATTAGCAGATTTACAGTCGAAGCTTGAACAGATCGAGTACCAAATGCGACCGGAGAACATCGAACGAGCCGCCGGGTATGGCACAGTACATCCCGAGGAAGCACGTGACGCGCGTCGCCGGCAACTGGAGAGCGAACGCTCGCGGGGACACTTCTGGCGTAACGAACACCGAGCCGCGACCTACCCGTCGCACCAAACCCGAATGATTCCGCCAGCGTAGGACAGGCCTTCCTGCTGGTTGGCACTTCGCGGGTCGCAGTGTTACACAACCAGAACCCGTGACAGGCACGGATGTCTGACCAACAAATGCCTTTATGGGCACAATCGCACAAAGAGATCTCTATCGCGCTATCAGCGAAGCTCATCAGCGTGGTGAGCAAGTAGTGATTGCTACGGTTGCCGGCACACGCGGTTCAACGCCGCAGCAGCGCGGAGCCAAGATGCTGTTTTTCGAAAATGGAGAAGTGGCAGGCACGGTGGGCGGTGGTTGCGTCGAGGCTGAAGTTTGGGCCGAAGCACGCGAGGCCATGCGCTCGGGTAAATCTGCCCTGCATCACTTTTCTTTAACAGCTGAGGAAGCAAGTGAAGAGGGAATGGTTTGCGGCGGAACTATGGATATTTTTATTGATGTTTGGACTCAAAAGTAATAACAAACAATACGCGGTTTTCAGGCTTGTGACCCACCCGCTACGGCAGGTGGTACTGACAGGAAGCTGAATAAGATGCCCGAATCGTTAATCGAAAACTACAAGACTAAGCATCAGCATCCACTGAACCGGCTGACGCACAGCATTGGCATTCCATTGATTGTGATCTCACTGCCGCTATTTTTCTTTAACTGGCGTTGGGCACTCGCTCTGTTTGTGGTTGGTTGGATTCTTCAATTCATTGGCCATGCCATTGAAGGCAATCGGCCAGCCTTCTTCAAGAATCCGACCTACCTGCTGATTGGTCCCTGGTGGCTTTTGCGTCGGGCGGCGGCAGCCATCGGCTTAGCCAAAACATCGCCTTCCAAGTGATCGCGGTCATTCTCATCAAAACGCAGGACGAGCAAGGGCGCCCGCGTTCCCAAGAAACAAATGCCTTCAATCGAATCTCCGGGAAACAAAGCGCAGCCTCAGTCGATTCCGGAAGCAGTCGCGCGAATACTGGAAGATGGTTCGATCGCCTTACTGGCTACATTAATCGAGTCTGGCTCGAACCTTTCAATTAACGTGGGCACAAAACTGCTCGTTCATACTTCGGAATCCCCGGCGACCGGCAGCTTAGGAACCGAAGCGCTTGATAGTGCGGTCGTAAACTATGCAGCCGCGTTTCTCGAATCAAAAGCTGAAACTCGCGTGTTTCAAGTTAAGGACTTCGCGCCCGCGCTTACTGAGTGGGGTGAGGCGCAAATTCTTTTTGAACGCATTCAGTTGGAGCCACGCCTGGTGATTTGCGGCGCGGGCCATGTGGGAGCATCGTTAGCGAGACTCGCCAGTCTGCTGGGTTATCGCGCGACGTTGATCGATGACCGTGCTGAATTCGTTACGCGCGAACACTTTCCTGACCGAGGAATCGAAGTGATGGCCGCCGGCAGCTGGTCGGAAGCAGTGCAGGCAGCAGTCGGCAACGGACACGGCGTCTGCGTAGCAATCGTCACGCGTGGGCATAGCGAGGATGAACAGTGCTTGCGCGCCGTAATGACAGTTGATGCTGACTATGTTGGCTTAATCGGCAGCAAACGCAGGACGAATATTGTGCTGCAACGCCTGCGCGAAAGCGGAGCGAAAGAGGAGAGGCTCGCAAAGGTGCATGCTCCGATTGGTCTCGACATTGGCGCGGTCACGCCAGAGGAAGTGGCGCTGGCAATCATGGCCGAGATCGTTGCCGTGCGTCGCGGTGGAAGAGGCGGATCGCTTTCGGAATGGCGCCGCGGTAATAAGTCTATGGATGAGAATCCTTCTTCAAAGCCTTGACACTAACTCTTCCGCTTTGAGGCGCGCAATAACTTTTCAAATTGAGTTGGAGCGAGGTACCACGCGGGCGCTTATAGTTACAGCTGAGAGTTGCGAGTGTTGAGATTACGCAGCTTCATTCCTGATCTCGCCAGGATGTAGTGAGAGATACTCTCTCACCTGCAAATTCATCCGATCTATTTCTGCCAGATATCCTCCCGCCGACAAGCGATAGTTCTGCGGATTTGTTTCCGCCTGCCGCAACTTTTCTACTTGTTGCTGAAAGTATCTAATTCGCTCCAGTGTCGCCTCGAGTTCTTTGTCGTTTTTAAGCATCGGTCACCACCTCAACAATCCCGCGTTTCCTCTTGTCTCGTTTGATTTCCCAGTGTTCAAGTGTCGCCTCTTCTCCGCCCATAGCAGCCATCCGTCTGATCCAAAATACGCTGGCCCCCTCGATATTCTGCGCGGCCATATTGTCAAAGATGATTGCCGCCTCGCCAGTCACCTCGTTCGAATCAAATGTATCTTCCATTAACATGAAAATGTCAACGTCGTTTGGCTCAGGCTTCGCGGTAACAAATGACCCGAAAATGATGAATCTGCCCAACTGTCCTGTACTTCGAGCGAACCTATAAATGCGTTCCAGCCTCCTGGCAACCATTTTCGCGACGCAGTGAACCTTTGCCGAACTTTTGAGTCACTTCAGCGAGTGTTGCTTGGTGAATGCCGCCTGGCAGGTCACCATCGCCGTTAAAGTCGGGCCATTGTTTCATTGTCGCTCTTTTTCAATGTTTGAGATATTTTTCCGGCAGCGGTGCCTTCTCGTCTTCACCTTGCCAGAAGACCGTCACAATCCACCAGCGCTTGCCGTCGTTCATCAACTGGATGCTGTTGATGCCACGCTGAAACGGCTTGGCGTCGTCTGGCGCGTGTCGCGATTCATAGGTGCTAAAGATGTGTGCGATCTGACCAAACCCTTCAGTCTGGCGCGCGGCCTCTCGTTCGTAAAAACCTTCCTTCTCAAAAAAGCCACTAGCGCGCTCGATATACTCGTCAACTGTCAACACGCGTGATCCATAACCGCCAGTCGGGCGCGGCCCCGTCGGAATCAACCGCGCGCCGGGCAGAAACAGCGACCGCATACGATCCCAGTCGCGCTTCTTTCCGGCTGGTCCGGAGATAACGTCGTAAACGGCCGCGAGAATCGCCTCAATCGAATCGACGTCAGCAGGGTTTGCTGCGGGAGGCGCAGGTGCTTCTACTGTTAGTTGTTTGGGCATTGGTGTTGGTACCGGCGATGGTGTGGGTTTTTGCTTGTCAGTCTGGGCCGCAGCTATAGCGACAGCGCAAAGTACGATTGTTAACGAAGTTAGGAATCTCGCTGCAACGGCGATGAGTTTCATGCAATTCTCCTGCGGATCTAGTTCTTCAGGTGCTAGCCCGATTAAAACATGCGCTCAACAACTCTCGCAAAGTTAGCGCAAAGTTTCGTGCTATCGCTGACGCAGACTTGGAGCTTTGCGTGTTTGAATGTTAAGAACAATTTAGTCATGGCAATCGAAGTCGAGAAACTGGAGCCGGAAACAATAATTCCCAGACGCAGGCCGGCGATGTTTCGCGCACTGTCACATCGCAATTATCGTGTTTTCTGGATTGGAGCGTTTCTTTCGAATGTGGGCACCTGGATGCAGGCTGTGGCCCAGGGCTGGCTCGTGCTCCAGCTCACCAATTCTGCACTGTGGTTGGGTATTGATGGGTTTATGGCCACTGCACCCGGCTTCTTCCTCACGCTTGCCGGTGGTGTTTTTGCCGACCTCGTCGACCGCCGCCGCTTGCTTCTTTACACGCAAGTGGTAGCTGGGTTAGCTGCCGTTGCTTTAGCCACGCTGGTTTGGACGAACCATGTAGCAGTCTGGATGGTCCTTTCTTTTTCGTTTGTGACCGGATGTTGTATGGCGCTGGCGGGCCCATCGTACCAGGCGATGACTTTCGATCTTGTCGGCCGAGAGGATCTGGCAAATGCCGTAGCGCTGAATTCGTCGCAGTTTCAATTGTCGCGTGTTATCGGTCCGGTGTTCGCGGGCTTTGGCTTCAAGTTTTTTGGACTTGCCGGCTGCTTCTTTTTCAATGGTCTTTCGTTTGTGGCCGTAGTTGTTGCGCTGCGCATGGTGCATTTCGACGAAGCAACGAAATATGCACACTCGGTGAAGGATCGTCGCGCGCTGTGGCAGGATCTCATCGCTGGTTTCCGTTACGTCAAAAATCGCCCGCGAGTCTTTTCGTTACTATCGATCTCCGCCGTCAACAGTCTATTCGGCGCTCCTTACATCACGATGATCCCCATCTTTGCTCGCGACATTTTCCATCTTGGCGCGAGCGGACTCGCCTGGATGATGGGAGTAGGAGGCGCAGGCGCGTTTTGCGGCGCTTTGTTTCTTGCCTATCTGGGCGACTTCAAACGCAAAGGCTGGTCGGTACTCGGCGGCGCTTTCGGTTTTGGTGTCTTCCTGATCGCCTTCGCACAAGCGACGCGGCTGATGTGGTCGCTGGTTTTCCTTTTCGGGGTCGGGTTTACCATCGTCTCATCAATAGCCGTCATAAACACTTTGTTACAGCAACTGGTGACTGACGAAATGCGTGGGCGGGTTATGAGCATGTTCATACTCTCGTTCATTGGTTCGATGCCGCTTGGAAATTTACTCGCAGGTACGGTCTCACACCGGTATGGTGCTCCGTTTGCCCTCGCCGCCGGCGGCGTTTGCATCGTCATCTACGTGACAATTGTGGCGGTCAGAAACGAGCGATTGCGGCAACTGCGTTAAGAGAATCCCTATTCCTGGGACCGCGGCGTCTCGCCCGCATCAAGCAGCGGGTTCACTCAGCGACGCGTTTCAGCGGCGGGGCGAGACTACATCAGGGGCAAGCTGTCGATGAGACGCACGCTGATTCCGGTCCGCTGCAAGCGCTGGGCGTGACTACAGAGATTAACGCAGCTCAGTCTATGTTGCCGCCTCGGTTCGGCAAAGACGGTCTGGAAATCATCTTGCCGCCAAGCACCACTAGGCTGATCTTTTGCGTGTTGCGTATATCCTCCAACGGGTTAGCGTCAAGTAACACCAGGTCAGCAACTTTGCCTTTCTCTACTGTACCGAAAGAGTCGAGTCTGCCTAGAAACTCTGCGGGATTGCGAGTCGCGGTTTAGGGGCAGATCTGTTCCGGCCATTAGTTTCACATCCGCCCTCCTCATCGCAGCAACCAAATCAAGTTGTCTCTGGATTAGCATTTTGCCGTAGCGGATATCGTGTTCACTCAGGTCTTTGCGCCCGCCGTTAATTGCCTCGCGGATTGGCTGGCCCACAAGTGTAGGAACTTGCCATGTATTATTTCTGCGAAAGGCGGATAGAAGGCTGGCCGCCTTTTGCTCGCTGAAACTGTCAAGCAACGGTCTGGTGAAACTCGCGCGGAAGATCTCGCTGTCGTCAGGTTCTTTTTTCTCAATTAAGGATTTCAGAACAGCATTCACTATTCTTCGTATTCTGTCCGTCAACTCTGCTTCGCGGGTTGAGCAGCCAAGCAAAACACCATAGAAGCGCCCACCAAGGTGTTCTATGCTGCGCTGTCCGGCATCGGTTGCTTCCATAGCACTGATGGAGGGCGGGACGTGTCCGGCGAAAGGAATGCCCTGTCGTTTCGACTGTTCCGCAATGGCAAAGTAGATGTTTCGCGGAACTGCGTCGTGTACCTTGATGAAATCTACGCCGCGTTCTTTCAGGTAGGCAACCGTTCCCTTCGCCTCTGCCTCATCGTTAACGGAAATGATCAAAGGCATTTGGAAAGGGAGCGCACCTTGCAAAAGAGGGCCAGCTATCACCATATGTGGTCCTAGAATCTTTCCCTCATTAACCTCCCGACGAAGACGTAGTATTTCCTCCAGCGGAGAACCCATATCCCGAACGCCTGTAATTCCTTTGGCTAAAAGAAATGGAAAGTTCTTTTTACCGTTCTCGTAACCTCCTGAATGAATGTGCATGTCCCAAAAGCCAGGAATCATGTATTTGCCACTAGCATTTATGATCTGGGCGTCTTTGGGCATACGGACTTTGCCGCTCTTGCCAATCGCGGTAATGCGATCACCTGTGATCACCACAGACATGTCGGGCTTGGCCAGTGCCCCTGTAACATCAATGACGGTGACATGAGTGAATATGAGCACCTGTAGATGGCGGCTGCTTGTGGGTTGGGCGATTAACGAGCTAAGGAGAAGAAGAATTGCTATGGGAGCGATTTTGCTGAAACAACTCATTCGTTACTCTTTCGTTTCGATATTAGAAATGGAACCAGACGTAAGACGTGGAGCAGGGGCGGGCCGTTAACAAGACTCAGCGCACAACCCGCGGGTAAAGCTGATAGCCGGCACAGAGTGGCATTCCAAGGGGGATGCGGGCGAGACGCCCGTGTCCCAGCAGCGGGTTCACGCGACTGTTTTCAGCGAGCCATCTGCAAGAATCAGACATCGAGGTCGTTCTTATCCCGACCGAGGTGGGTAACCTTTTGCGTATGCCAACGAGGAGACTATGAGAGTTCCAAGACTTCGAGTACTGCTGCTGTCGTTTTCCCTTCTGATCTTAACTGCGGCGACCGGCGTTGCCCAGGGTGTGATTGTGCCGGGGCCCTGTGAACGCTGCCCCAGACCGCCACGTCCCATAACGCTGCCCCGCAGCTTGCCGATCAAGTCCATCAAAATAGACACAAAGATCTCATCGCAAGTGGCGACCACTCACGTAGAGCAGATTTTTAGAAATGATACCGATGCGACGCTCGAAGGAACTTATTTCTTTCCGATTCCCGAGCAAGCATCGATCACGGAGTTTGCGATTTGGGATGGCGATCGGCGGCTGGTAGGCGAAGTGCGTTCGCGCGAAGAGGCGAGACGCATCTACGATGAGATAGTCAGGCGGCAGCGCGATCCGGGTTTGCTGGAATACGCCGGCAAGGACTTGTTCCAAGCGAGCATTTTTCCTATTCCCCCGCATTCAGACAAGAAACTCGAACTTACGTATTCTCAAATTCTGCGGGCGGAGTCAGGTACAGTTGCCTATCGTTACCCGCTCGGAACCGGCAGACAGGTGACGCAGATAGGCACCGTCTCTGGTCGTATCGAACTCGAGAGCAAGGAGCCCTTACGAAACATCTATTCTCCGAGTCATGCGATTGAAGTAAAACGAAATGGCGACCGGCGTTCAGCGGTCACCTTCGAAAGTGGCAAAGAGCCACAGGACTTTCAGTTATTCTACGGATTATCAAGCGACGACTTTGGCGTCACTCTTCTAACCCATCGTGAGCCCGGCAAAGATGGTTACTACTTGCTGATGATTTCGCCCAAAGATGATTGGTCGGAACAGGAATACGTGGCCAAGGATATCGTTTTTGTTTTAGACACCTCCGGCTCGATGGCCGAAGCAGGGAAGATGGAAAAGGCTCGTGCGGCTTTACTTTACGGCGTCAGAATTCTGCGACCGCAGGATCGGTTCAATATAATCTCTTTTGCCGGCGAAGAGCGGTTGATGGAATCGCGGATGATTATGGCGGATGAGCAGGGTCGCAAACGTGGGGAAGTGTTTGCCGAGTCGCTGCGTCCCGTAGGCGGGACAAACATCAATCAGGCGCTGCTGGCCGCAATTGAGCAATTTGAGTCCAGCAACCGTCCGAAGATGCTGGTTTTCATGACCGACGGCTTGCCGACCGTCGGCGTAACAAACCCTGAGCAAATCGTCGGAAACGCGGGCAGGACGCGGACCCTGGGCCTGCGTCTTTTCACGTTTGGCGTTGGCTATGATGTTAATACAGCTTTGTTGGACAAGCTGGCTGCTGAGAATGGCGGCGTCGCCGATTACGTCGAACCGAAGGAAGACCTCGAGGTTAAGGTCTCAAACTTCTTTGCAAAAGTTAACTATCCAGTGCTTACTGATCTAAAACTCGATATGGCCGGAGTTGAAACCGATCTGGTTTATCCGCGAGCGCTTCCCGATCTTTTCCGAGGCTCACAAATTACCCTCATTGGCCGCTATCGAAACCCAATCGATATGGACTTCGTCCGGTTGCAGTTGGGGGGCAACGCGAACCGTGCAGGTAAGAAGTTTTTCTACAACAATCTTCGTTTTCCGATGCGCGAAGACACAAATAATTTTCTGCCGCGTTTATGGGCGACTCGCCGGGTAGGTTGGCTAATGGAACAGGTTCGGACAAATGGCGAGCAGCAGGAATTACGAGACGAGATTGTCGACCTCGGAACTCGCTATGGCATCGTGACGCCATACACTTCTTATCTCGCGCTGGAGTCCGGCGCGTCGGTGCGAGATGTTACCGCGTTGCCGATGAACAATAGAGCTCGCAGCGGCGGACAAGTATTCTCCAATGCGCTACCGCCGGCGCCAAAGGCCGCCGCGGACGCGAGAGCGACTACCGGCGCTGTGGCGGTGCAGCAGAGCAAGCGCGCGCGCGAACAGCAGGAAGCAATGAGGGTGGATAAAGATAGCCCGTCTTCTGCCGTCAGGACTGCAGGCGACAAGACGTTTTATTTGCGCGAAGGTGTCTGGACGGACTCGGAGTTCAAAGCTGGAACAAATTTACCCGAGACCGCGCTTAAGTTTGGCAGCGACGATTACTTTGCGCTACTAAGACAAAAGCCACGGCTGGCGGAGTTCTTCTCATTGGGCGAGCGCGTGGTAGTAGTCTTCGAAGGAAGAATCTATCGCGTCAACGCGGCAAATTAGCAACACAGAGTCGCCGTCGTAATTAGAGATAAACTCCCTACTGGGACGCGGGCGTCCACGCCCGCTTCGTGAGATGTCAGAGGTCAGAGAGCAGGAGTCAGAAATCATATCAGAGAGGAAAGCTGATTGCTGACTCCTGATCTCTGATCTCTAATTTCTGTTCCTGAGGCGGGCCGTAGCTGGCGGTCCCAGGAGGAAGTTGATAGTAATTTGTCCGCGAGGGTTCCCGCCCGTCATCCTTAGTCTTGTCTAACGCCGCAAACTTAGGGTACAAAGTCTAAACATATCCAAGTTTCGTATTCAGCAGTCATGGGCGATGAGAGGCAGATGCGAGCCGAAGTTTATCCCTGCACTTAAGCCAGGAGTTCAACTAAATAATGAATAGGAAAGATCGGAATCGATGGGCAGCGAACTACTTGCCGGATCAATTAATCGTTGCTGCGTTTTTCGTGTTTGTCGTGGCCGCTCCGATCAAGAGTCAGCAAGGATGGGTATTAACGCAGGTTGCACCTCCTGGCCAGGATCTGAATACAGTCTACTTTCTCGACAACAAGCGAGGCTGGGCTGGCGGAGACAATGGATTTCTGAGCCGCACTGAAGACGGCGGACACACCTGGGAAAAACAGATTGTTCAGACGACAGCCGCTGTCAATGACATCTACTTTCGCGACAAGGACGCGGGTTTTCTAATCGCAGGCAATGCTATTTTTGTAACACGCGACAATGGGCTGCGATGGAACGAGGCACGCCGGTTTCCGCCGAGCGAGTTTGAGGGCGCTGAAGTAGAACTCTACAGTGTTCGGTTCTCCAGCAAAAAGAAGGGTTGGGTGGTTGGCTCAGTTAGTAAGCGTGAGCGCGTAATCGACAGCATTCTGCTCTACACGGACGACGCGGGCGAAACATGGCAGCGCCAGACCGCGCCGAGTCGTCTGGAGCTGATTCACATTGATTTTGCCAATGACAAGCGTGGCTGGATCGCGGGTGCCCAGGGAACGATTCTGGCGACGATTGATGGTGGGCAGACCTGGACCAGGCAAGAGTCCGGAAGCTCCGCGACAATTTTCCATATAGACTTTCGCAGCGACAAGAAAGGCCTGGCTGTGGGCGAGCGCGGCACGATGCTGCGAACCGTTGACGGTGGTACGAACTGGACGCCAGTTGCCCTGAAAACGCGCTCAACTCTTTTGAATGTTCAGTTCGTCAGCGATGACAAAGCTTGGGCCGTCGGCCGCAGCGGCACGATCTTGCGCACCGAGGACGCCGGCTTCACCTGGGTTGAACAGGAGGCAGGCACTAAACAAAATCTTTACGGTCTGTATTTTCTTAAGAAGATTGGTTGGGCTGTTGGTGGCGATGGAATGCTGCTGCGCTACGAGCAGTGACATTGGATATACAAACTTTGGTCACGGGGCCCGCGGTTGTTTTGCAGAGTTGAGTTAAGAATCAAAAAACAAGGTTTTGCTGGGGCTCGATCAACCGAAAACCTGGAGCCAAAGACCCAGGATCTGACGAATGTCTGGACAGGAAGCAACCGAGAATTGTTAAACTGACATCTTATTGCTGAGGTTATTGGATGGTCGTAAGAATAATGGCCACCATAACATCGGTTCCTCCTGTGATTGCGCCCGGCATGGCAATAATGCCGGGCGATTTTTTTTGGCGCTGGCGCGGGTTCGCGCGGATAGGAATGAAGACCTTCCATGGTCCCTGTTTGTGCGCAGAGTGAGACACCCGCTAATGCAGGTGGTTCAGACAGAGTCCGTGGCTATTCAGTTTTCGGTTTTGTTTCCAGTGAAAGATAAGGCGCCTGCGTCTTGTAAACTAATACTGCCTTCCATTTGCTCGTCGGCAACTTCACCTTCGATCTGGGCCTCCATGATGTGGCCCGCAATGTCGAATGAAATAATCCCTGCAAACGACTCGCCGTCAAATGTCGCCGACAACAGTTCGCCGTTTCCCATTTCCGAGGTCACTTTTCCAGAGAAGCCTTTTTCGATGTTGCGCAGTATCAGCGTGGCAGGAATGCTCTGACCGAGCGGCGTTTCAATTAGTAATGACCAGTTTCCGGCTAATGTAGCTGCCGCTTCCGGCGAATATGCAGCAAGGGTGGGCTTGTCCTTTTTCTTCCCCGCGGTGTTGTAAAATTCGATCTCCTCCGTGTAGGGCCTTACTTGATCCAGCACTTGCGCGCCGTCTCCAACGATGAATATCGCTGCTTCGTCTGGCCTCACATATTTTGTCGCGACTTCCTGCACCTGAGTTATGGTCACAGCCTGGATCTGGCTGCGATAAATTTCCAGATAGTCTTCCGGTAAATCAAACATCTTGATCTGGACAAGCTGATCGATTAGTCCCTCTTGCGTTTCCAGCCGGATGGGGAACACTCCGGTAAGGTACGACTTGGCATCGGCGATCTCCTTTTCCGAAACTGGCTCCTTGCGTATACGGTTCAGTTCGTAAAAAAACTCATTCAGAGAATCGCCCGTGACTGGCGTTCTTACTTCGGCAGTGGCGCGAAAAGTTCCCGCTGTTCGACGCGCATCGAGGCTTGAATAAGCGCCGTAGGTGTAGCCCTTTTCCTCGCGGAGGTTCATGAAGAGGCGCGACGAAGCGTTAGCGCCCAAAACCGTATGCATAACCAGCATCGGAAAATAATCCGGACTGGTACGAGTAATACCGTCGTTGGCAATGACGATGTTAGCCTGGGCGGAGCCTGGCCTGTCGACGATGTACGCGGAACGAGACGTTCGTTGTGGCGGTGCAGGGAAGTCGTCGTCGCCTGGAACGTCACCCGGCTGCCAATTGGCAAACAGACTCTGAACCTTTTCCAGAATCGAATCCTGCTGCACATCTCCGGCAACAATGAGCACAGCGTTATTGGCCACAAACGTCGCGCGATGGAATTCGACAAGTCGCTTGCGCGTAGTGGCATCGATAGACCCGGGAGTCGGCGCAGTGATGTGATAAGGATGTTGACCAAACATTACGCGTGCTGCCATCTCGCTCGCCAAAAACGAAGGTTGTGCCCGCTGTTGTTTAAGACTCTCCTTAGTGTTCTGTTTCGCCAGTTCAACCTCATTAGATGGAAAGACCGGCCGCAACGCGACGTCGGCTATCAGCTCGAGGATGTTATCGCTGAAGGTTGCGAGTGATGATGCCGCGACCGTTGTGTAATCGGAATTTGCGCCCGCATGAAGTGTGGCGCCGAGGCGCGCAACCTCGTCCGCAATTTCCCGGCTCGTTCTCGATTCTGTACCTTCCGTCAACAGGCCGGTCAGCATATCCATCAGACCCGGCAACTCTGAAGGATCATGGGCGTCCCCGGTTCGCAGCGCTAAACGATAGCTTACGAGCGGCAATCTGGAATCTTCTACTACCACCACGACCAATCCGTTCGGCAGGATCGTCTCGTGTGCTGCTGGTAACTTTATCGGACGAGAAGGGAGCGGCGGCGGTGGCTGCTTTAGGAAATCTTCTTGTGTACTCATCGTTTAGGTGTGCAAAGGTCCTGAGCCTGATTCAGTTTGCTTCGGCGGATCTGCCGGCTGCTGCGGTTGCTCTAACTCGCCGGGAGCCGGGGTGCTGACTATCGGCCCAGCGTCGGCTGTCGGCTCTGCTGGAGGCGCCGAGGGAATTTGCGGCGGAGGTGCTGCTGGTTGTTTGGGTTCACCTGGCGGTTGCGGCGACGCTGAAGGAGCCAATTCAAATGCTTCCTCTATATGGGGAACTGCTGCTACTTCAGCCGGCACAATGTCGAGCACCACGCGGTTATCTACGTCAAGAAAACGCTCGACCGCGCTCCGGATTTGCTCTGGAGTGATGGCCAGGTAGTGTTCGAGTTCGGAATCGAAGAGTGTGGGATCGTCGTCATAAAGAGCATATTCGGCCAGTCTTTGAGCGCGATACATGGTGGATTGCCGGCCGCGAACTACATCGTTGCACAATGAGTTTTGCAATTTTTCCATCTCGGCAGGAGAAGGTCCGGATGTTCTTAACGAGTGAATTTCCTCAAAAATCTGATCACGAATTGCGGCTACTTGCTGGCCCGGTTTCGGCAAGGCAAAAATATACAAGGCAGACGGACCGCGTCTCTCGTCTATTCCTCCCTGGATCGAAACGACTGATTCGTCGCCCTTCACGAGCTTCTGATAGAGACGGGAACTGTCACCTTCGAAGATAAGATCGGCTGCCAACGAAAGCGCATAGAAGTCGGGCGTGCGGCGCGGCGGGATTTTCCAACCAAGTACAAACGCGGGTGCCGGAGCAAGCATGTCGTTGTAAATCTCCTGCGTTTGCGCCACGTCTTCCGGTTCGCCCACATCCACCGGCGGCGGTGAAGGTTGGCTGGGAATCGCTTCAAAATACTTTCGCACTTGAGCGGTTGCTTCCTCGCTCTCAAAATCACCCACGATCGTCAGCACCGCGTTATTCGGCGCGTAGTAAATGCGGAAAAACTCCTGCACGTCTTCAATCGTGGCGGCGTCAAGATCCTCCATTGACCCAATGGTCGAATGCGCATTCGCCGGATTCTTGAAAATCAATTCATTGATTCGAAGAAAGGCGTTAACGTAGGGCTGGTTGTCATAACGCAGGCGCTTTTCTTCTTGTACCGCATTGCGCTGGTTATCGAGATTCTCCTGGGTAACTTTAAGCGAACGCATGCGATCGCTCTCAAGCCAGAGCGCCAGCGGCAAATAACTCGCGGGGAGCGTCTCATAGTAATTCGTGCGCTCCGTCGAAGTCGTGCCGTTCATAGTCCCACCGGCGTTGAAGATGTACTGGAAGTGAGCAGCTTTCGGAACGTTTTCAGAGCCCTGGAACATCATGTGCTCGAAAAGGTGTGCGAACCCTGTTCTTCCCATTTTTTCATTACGAGAACCGACATCGTAATAAAGAGCCACCGACACGACTGGCACGGCGTGGTCTTCGCACAAGATTACCCGAAGACCATTGGCAAGATTGAATTGTTGGATGGGGGTTGGTGAAAGCTTGAATCTTTCGG
>WNGF01003772.1_pt1 | contig 20316 bp, 18 predicted proteins | sample 5400641 | NCBI WGS metagenome assembly WNGF01 (sample SAMN13153371, study PRJNA577476) | soil metagenome | isolation source: 80 cm soil or saprolite under grassland replicate 2 | place: USA:California | collected 2016-06-15
CGCGCTCGCCCTCATCGAACTCTTTCAGTTCGACGATCCTTCCAGCACTGCGGTCGTACACCATAAGGTAGTAGCGCATGGCCATCAGTCTATGTCCAAACGACGGCGAGGTGGGTACACGCCACAGCCGCTTCAGGGTCGGTCGGTATCCGCGACCGCCAGGGTGATCGTCACGACCGGCCGGAGGCGCTCGATGTTGCCTTGGCGGCGCGCGCGCTGACAAGCGTGTCGGCGCGGAGGCCCGGCTCGTCGGTCCGGGGCGAGATGGCCGCTTGGACGTCGTTGCTGAGGAGGGCATCCTCATGCTCGGAGAAGAACCCGGCGAGGTCATCGGCCGCAAGCCAGGTGTCCAGCAACTTGCCGGACAGCAGTGGCCGGTAGGGCCATCGAGTCCCTCGGTGCGGCTCCGGGCAAGCAGCTCCCGATGGAAGGTGATCTGTGGATCGTCGGGGACGGCCAGAGCGAGCTCGCCGAGGGCGAGCAGCCCCGCCTCGCTCGGCAACACGGCGTGATCGTTGGCGACGTTCTACCGCAACTCCCGTTGGCTTGGTCCGCGGTAGGAAGCTGGCGGGCAGGAGCCGGGCATCGGTGTTGTAGCTGGGATATGCCCACGCCGAGGCGCTCAGCTCTTCGGTGGCGGGGGCGCCCGGCGGGCCTTGGGGCGGTCCTCGGGCTGCCGGTCCTCGGGGCGGGTTTCCTCGGCCCGCGCCTCGGTCTCGACTGCCTGCGCCTCCCGCACCGGCTCCTCGTCCTGCTCAGTGGAGCGGTCGACGATGCGCAGGCCCAGCAGCTCAGCGATGCGGTTCTGGAGTTCCCCTACCTGCTCGCGGTTGAGGTCGTGGGTGAGGACCTGGATGCGTACCCGACCCCACTGCTTGTAGACGGTGATCGCCACCGGCGCGGCATCCCGCCCGACCCGGAAGGTGGCGTTCCAGACCGTGACCGACTCGGTGTCGGCAGCGCGCTCGACGGGCTCTGAGGCGGTCTCCTCGAGGCGGTCCTCCAGCTCGTCAACCGTCGCCGCGGTCACCACCGAGGCGGCGATCAAGAAGACCGCGATGCAGAAGATGCACGGCACGAGAGCCTCCTCACAGGTACTGGCCGGACTTAGGCGGACTGGTCTGCCCGGGCTTGATGGCGGCGATGGCCGACTCGAAGTCAGCCCGGCCGACGGTGACCGGCCCTGCGCCGGTGCGGACCATCGCGGCCAGCGCCGCCTGCTGGCACAGCGCCTCCAGGTCGGCGCCGGTGTAGCCGTCGGTGCGGGCGGCGACCGCCGCGAGGTCGACGCCCTCGAGCGGCATGGCCTTGGTCTGCAGCTGCAGGAGCTGCGTCCGGGCCGCGAGGTCCGGCGGAGGGATCTCGATGCGCCGGGACAGCCGGCCACCACGCAGGAGGGCCGGGTCGAGCTGCTCGGGCCGGTTGGTGGCGGCGAGCACGAGGACGCCGCGCTGGCCGGCGATCCCGTCGATCTCGGCGAGGAGCTGGTTCACCTGGGGGTCGAAGGAACGCGAAGCGCCCCGCTCCGACGCGATCGCGTCGATCTCGTCGACGAACACGATCGACGGCTGGTTCTCCCTGGCACGTTCGAACAGGCGCCGCACCTTCCGCTCGGACTCGCCGAGCCACATGCTGGTCAGGTCCGCAGCGGTAACCGGGTAGAACGAGCATCGTGTCTGGGCGGCGAGCACCCTGGCGATGGTGGTCTTGCCGGTGCCGGGCGGGCCGGTGAGCAGCACGCCGCTCGGCGGCTCGACGCCGAGGGCCCGTGCCTCGTCCGGCCGCTCGATGAGCACTTGGAGCTGTCGCAGCTCGGCCTTGACGGCGGCGGGGAGCACCAGGTCGTCCCAGGTGTGGGCCCCGACCGCCGGGCGGTCCTTGCCGCCCTGCTCGGTGAGCGCGGCGAGCAGGCGAGCCGTGTCGAGCCGCACCAGGGCGCCGCCGACAGCCGTCTCCCGCAGTGCGCCGAGCGCGGCGGCTTCCACCGCCCGCGCGATGGCCGCCGGAGACAGGCTCTCCGAGCGGGCGGCCAGCAGGCCGACGTCCAGGTCGGGGCTTGTCGGCCTGTCACGGAGCTTCGCGCGGAAAATGGCCGCCCGGCCCGCGGCGTCGGGAAGGTCGACGCGGATATGGCGGTCGAACCGCCCGGGCCGGATGACTGCCGGGTCGAGGCCGTCGAGGTCGTTGGTGGCTGCCGCGACGACCAGCGCCCGCACCTCCCGGTACGCCTCGAGGGTCTGCAACAGCTGGTTCACAGTGCGACGTGACTCCTGGTCGGGCCAGTCCTCGCGACGCTGGGCGATCGAGTCGAACTCGTCGAAGAACAGCACGCAAGGGACATGGGCGGTGGCGAGCCGGAACATCGCCTCGACATTGCGGGCGAACTCGCCCCGGTAGGAGGAGACCAGGTCGCCGGTGGTGGCGTGGACGAAGTTGAGCCCGAACTCGCCAGCCGTGGCCTTGGCCACGAAGGTCTTGCCCACGCCGGGGCGCCCGTGCAGCAGCAGGCCGTTCCAAGTGATCCGGTACGACTCCGCTTCGCCTGCGAACGCCAGCATGAGGCCGACGGTGTCCCTGAGCTCCTGCTTGAGCGGCTCCATGCCGCCGACGTCGGCGAAACTGGGCAGCTCGCCCGGGCGCTGGACCCGCAGGGACGAGCCGTCGCTACGGTCGGGTCGGGCCGCAGGTCGGGGATCAGCGGCCGTCGGGGCCGGGACGCCCGCCGAAGGCGAGGGCACCCCCCGACCCGCCGTCGGCGCCGGCTCGGGGCGACCCCAGGTAGGCGCTGCCGCCCCAGCACCCACGGGAGTGGGAGCGGAGAAGCTGTCCGGCGTCCCGAACCCGGCCGGGCGAAGCCAGCGCCGACCGGCCGCCAGGCCGTAGACGAACGCTGCCACCTCCAGGCCGAGGACTGCCAGACCCCAAAGGTCGGGGTGCTCGGCGACGCCCGAGAACACAGCGAACAGGAGCACGCCCGACCAGACGATGGCGAGCTGGAAGGTCAACCGGCGCTTGCGCGCACGGCTGACGCCGGGCATGAGCAGGACCGCCAGCCAGCCGACCACCGGCACGCCGATAAGCAACAGCCACAGCACGGGCTGGCTGCGCCACCACCGCGACCCTCCAGGGGGCGGCCCCGGCCGGGCGCGGCGGTAGTACAGCGCGAACAGGCCGAGCACGGCCGCGATGCCGACCGCGCCGACAGCCAGGTCCGCGCCGGACTTGACCGTGCCGATCCAAGGCCACGCACCGCTCCGCTTGAGCAGCCGGACATCCGAGACCTTGAAGCCGTCGGCGTCGACCACGACGGTCTCCTGCACACTGCCGTCGTCGGCGGCCAGCTCGTAGCAGGCATAGTAGGGACGGCCGTCGACGATCCCGCCGACGACCTTGTAGCGGTTGCCGTGTGACCGCTCGGGGAAGCTGGCGTCCAGCGCCCGGGCGGGATTGACCGCGCCGGGCAGCGGCTCGGACCGAGCCGGCTCGTACAGCGACAGCGGCCCGCGGTCCACGAAGTCGCGGGTAGCAGCCAGCGTGACCGCGACGGCGCCATAGATCGCGAGCAGCAACGCGGCGCCCGCCAGGTAGCGGCGCCGTGGAGGGAGCCCACGGAGCCGTCGTCCACGGAGCCGTCGCACGTCGATAAACCTCACCAGCGCAGCGTATCCCAGGTCGCCCACACCCAGGGTTCAGCGCCTGGGGACGCCCCGTTGGTGACCGAGGCACCCGACGCGGCGGGCCTTGGCGTGATGACCGGGCGGCTCTCGACCTGCCTCGAGCGCTCCGTGGCGAGTTGGCGCAGGTGCCAGGTGATCGTGGCGGGCTCCCCGGCGCGGGCGAGCGCCCGCAAGCCGGCGGCGATCTCATCCAGGATGCCCGGGGTGGTCACCTCAGCCACGAGCGGGTCGTCACGCCACACCGTGAGGTTCAGACCGAACATCTCGCCGACCAGCCGCGCGGGCAGGGACAATGCCACCACGCGGCTGTCGACGCGGCGCAAACCTGCCGGGCCGATCAGCGCCTCCGACAGTTGACCCACCTCGAGCCGGTGCCCGCGCACAGCAAGCAGCTCCGCGACCGTGTCCAGGTAGGCGCGCAGGACGGGATCGTCGGTGTGAATCCGCTCGACCTCGTCGAGCAGCAACAGCCCTTCCGGAGCAAGCTGTGACGCCCACCCGCAGACCTAGCGTCTTGCCCGCAAACCGCTCCAGGAAGGCGCGGCTGGACGGCTCGAACGCCTCGGCGACCAGTGCCAGCCGCCGCGCGGCCGCCGCCCCGTCCCTGAACGCGTACCCGGCCACACGGTCCTCCCTCCTCCCTCCTGCCTCATGGTCCACCCATGCACGCAGCGACTCCCAGGAAGCATTTAGCCGTCTGGTCACCGGCACCGGCGTCGCTCAGACCGGGAACAGACTGCAACCGCACCGCCTTGCATTGCGTCAATGTGAGCATCATGGCAGCAGATGAGCGGGAGTTCCTGGACTTCTTCGCCGACCAGTACTGGCCGCTGCGGCGCGTCGGTTTCCTGCTGACCGGCGACTGGCACGAGGCCGACGAGCTGGCCCAGGAAGCCATGGCGCGCACCTACGCCGCCTGGGGCCGGGTGCGGCAGCGCGAGCGGGCGGCGGCGTACGCCCGCAAGGTCCTGGTCAACCGCTACCGCTCGCTGGCGCGCCGGGCGCGGGTCGAGGCGCGGCACCTGCTCGCCAGCCGGCCCGAGGACCAGGACCGCTACGAGCCGGACTTCAGCGGCGACGGCCCGCTGCTGTGGGCAGCGCTGCACCGGCTTCCCGCCCGCCAGCGGAGTGCCATCGTGCTGCGCTACTACCTCGACCTGCCCGAGGCAGAGGTCGCGCGCGTGCTTGGCGTGCCGACGGGGACGGTCAAGTCCTGGACCCATCGGGGCTTGGCCCGGCTGCGCGTCCGCCTTGGCGTGGAGTACGGCAACGAGCCGTTGCAGAGCGACGGGGAGGCACGGCCATGACCATCGAGGAGCGGGTCCGCCGCATGCTCACCGAGGCGGTCACCGTCGAGCCCGCGCCCTCCGGCGCGCCCTTCGAGCAAGCGGTCCGGCGCCGCCGCCGGCGCCCCCTGCGCGCCGCGGTGGTCGCGATGGCCCTGCTGCTCACTGCGACGGTCGTGGTCGCCGGGGTCCGTGCCCTTGGCACCAAGCCGACGCTGCCGGTCGCGCCGCCAGTCGCGCCGGCCGTGCCACCGGACTGGAAGACGTTCCAGAACAGGACCTACAACGTGCAGTTCCGCTACCCGCCGGACTGGGTGGTCGAGCAGCAGGGTGGCTTCGTGATCGTCCCGCGGGAACTCAGCCCGAACAGCTCCAAGCCGTCCAATGTCGGACCGTCCGGGCCGTTCGCCATCACGGTCGGGTTCAGTACCGACTACTACCTCTTCGTGATCCAGAATGGCACGCAGGTCACGCCGGGCAGCCTGCTCGGCGGACGGGCGTTCATCCGCTGGACCGACGTGGTGTCGGGTGCCCGCTTCATCAACTACAACATCGACTGGGGCCGGTACTGCCTCGGGGTCGGCCCGTACTGCGGCTCCCATTCGGTCCGCGCAGCCATCCAAGCGACCAGCCGGGCGCTGCTGGACCGGTACGGCCCGGTCGCTGAGCGGATCGTCGGCACGTTCGCGCCGATGCGCCCGACCCAAGCCTCAACCGGGGACCCGACCCGGCCAGCCTGCCGCCAGGACCAGTGGCGGCCCGTGTTCGCATCCCGATCCAAGCTCGCCTTTGACCGCCCCCGGTGGGTCATCGGGGGCGACATCCAATATCTGCAGGGGCCTGCCTGCCACCTGCGGGCTACCCTGCGGCTGACCGTGGAGCGGGCCGACGGCACGGCGGTCGCGGTTCCTGGCACCCCGTCGGCGCTGACGGTCGAGGCGGACCTCCCCGAGGATGGCGGCGCGGCAGGCGACGTCATGCGAACGGCCACCATGCGGCTCTGGGGCTGGGACAACTGGTGCAAGCAGCCGCTGCCGCAGGCTCGCGTGCGGGTCACCACCGACAGCGACGCGTCCACGACCCGGCCGCTCCCACCCCGTTCGATCCAAGACCCCCGCTTCCCCTGCCAGCCCAACGCCCCATGGAAGATCGTTCCCTTGCCATAACCCACCCGAGCGCACCATGCGCTTGTGGACGTCCAACCCGAGATGGATCACGGCAAGATGCGAGACACTGGCCACACGGCCGGCTCCTCCCGTATGTTGGCTCCGCCCGTTCAGTGTGGGTGACCCACGTAGATGCGCGACCGGAGCCGGCCGTTCCATGCTGACCAGGAGGGTCGCCGGCAAGAAATAGGGCTTCCCGGCGACGCGGCATTGGCGCATTGTCCGATGCCGGGGCCGCCGCCGCGCCGTAGGGTGCTCACACCGGAGCGGCCGATCGGGCCGCCGTCTCAACCGCCGCTCGGACCGCTTGGGACTCAGAAGGTCCGACGATATGCTCCAGAGGAGCGCGACTTGCATGCGTCCAGGAAGACCGCCGCGGCGCACGAGAGGCCCACCGCGAGCGTCCTCAGTCAACGGCGACGACCCTCGTCGACGGTCAGGGACGCACGCTCTACCTATTTCGAGGCGGACAAGGTAGGGAATGGTCACCCGCTCTACTACTACGCCGGCGACAACCGGCCGGGGGACGCCGCAGGGCAGGGTTGAACCAGTTCGGTGCCACGTGGTACGTCCTGGCCTCGACCGGCAACAAGGTCGCCACCGACTAATGGAGGTAAATGCATGAGGCGTTTCATCCGTTTCAACCGCCTGCTGCTCGTGGGGATCGTCGCTGCCGCGGCGGTATTGTCTCTGACGCAGGTGGCCCAGGCCGGACCGCCAGCGCCTGTGGTTCCGAGCAAAATCGAGGTTCCTGACGGCAACAAGGTATTCCTGGTCGGTCACGGGGTCGGCGTCCAGATCTACTCGTGCAATGCTACCTCGAGCGGCTTCGGCTGGGGTTTCGTCGCGCCCCGGGCGAATCTGTACGACGACCACGGCAAGCTCATCATCACCCACTTCGGCGGGCCAACGTGGCAGGCCATGGATGGCAGCAAGGTCGTGGGCCGGCTCGTGGACTTCGTCACCGTCGATGCCACCGCCATTCCATGGCTGCTGCTGTCGGCTGCTTCGACGGCCGCTGGCCCTGACGGCGACCGGCTCGTGGCCACGACCTACATCCAACGGATCGCGACCACCGGCGGCCTCGCCCCCCCGGCCGCGGAATGCAACGCGACAACGGCAGGTACCGTGGCCGAGGTCCCGTACACCGCCGACTACTACTTCTGGAAGTAGACCGGTGGCTGATGCAACGTCGGTGCCCGGAAGGGCCGGCCCGAGGCGCAAACCGCAACCCACCACGATGGGCAGGACTACTCGCCCGCGATCGGCGCGTACAACCTTAATGGTTACCAACAGCTCACGGTCCCTGACTTCGACACGGGCGACAACACCACCATGACGGTATTCGTCGGTTACTGGGCCCCGGAGGTTACGACTCCTGGATCCAAATCGACGACATCGCCCTCTTCGCCGTCCCGGCCGCCTGACCGGACCAATCCGACTCGTCAAATCCATAGCGGCTCCTGCGCCTGCGCATCGCCAGCAGGCGCAGGAGCCGCTGAGCCGCATCGAGGCTATGACCCGACGGCTCGCCCTGCGGCCGACCCTACCCTGGCGGCGGCGGACCTCGCCCCGGAGAACCGGGCAACTTCATCCTGCAGCCGAGATGCCGTATTGCGGCGCTCATGGAGCCTGATCGGGCTGCGTCTGACAGGACCACAGCCAATCGAATACTTCACGGCGGGCGGCACGCTGGATTGCGGTGTCTTGCGGCTTTCGGCGGACAACTTCTGCCTCCACGACGGCGTCGGAGACTACGACTGCGCGGGCGGCGCAGGGAACGGGCCCAACTACGTGGAAGGTCCGATCCGGGTGCTGGCTCCCGACCCGTTCGACCTGGATCGCGACGGCAACGGCCTGGGCTGCGAGTCGTAGGCTCTCACCATTCGAGGCATGGAGGTGCGACCCAGGTCTTGCCTTGCGCTCCCTACATCCGGGCAGCGACCTCAGCCGCGGTCCAGCTCGTCGGCGGGCAGCCGGTCGGCGGCGCCCGTACCGCTTGTCGCGGCGCTCGCAGCGCAGCTCCCCAAGGAACGACAATGGGCGAATCCTCAAGCTGAGGTGGCTGGCGTGACAGGGGTAGCGATGGCGCGACTGATCCAGGCAAACGAGCACGAGGGTGGTCTTCACACGAGGGTCCTGCGGCTGTTGCACAGCCGTCGTGCCGTGCGGCGGTTTCGCGTGGTCGCCGAGACGGCAGAGTGGCACTTTGTGGTCCTGCTCGTTCTTGGCATCCTGGCCCGAGCCTACGACGGCCTGCGGCACCGATCCTCGGGCTCCTCTTTCTGGCTGGCTTTGTTGCTCACCGATTGTGCCGCGGCGGCCTTCGCCGTCTACACCGCTCGGACCCTGAACGACCTTCAGCCGCCGAAGGAGCGCCTGCCTCGGAAGAAGTGGCGACGGCACGCGAGCGGCGTGGGATTTGGGGTCGCTCTTGGCGTCGCCTACCTGGTATGGAATATGGCATTCCTCCTTTGGGTGCTCATAGCGCTGCTCGGGAGATTGTTCGTTTCCGTGAGCGCGCCAAAGCCCTGGAAGAGGCGATGGAGGATGCGACCAGGATCTCCGAGCAGCTACAGCAGGGGATCGAGTTGGAGCGCCAGGAGCTCAGCCAAGTCCACGAGGACTACCAGCGGATGGCACGGCTCAAGGAGCTGACTCCCGACCAGGCCAGCGCCGTCGCTGATCTGCTCGCCCGCCAGCAGGCCCGCGGTGAGCGGCGGGCGCTGTGGTCCAATCTTCTGGTCGGACTCGTGTTCTACCTGCTCGGCGTGCTGACCCCAGTGTTAATCAGCACCGATGCCTTGCGTGAGCAGCTTCGACACTGGTTCCACTTCGGCTGATCCACACCCCGCAGATGCTGGCTACCGCTCGCGCCAGCCCGGGCCCTACCAGATCCAGGCCGCCTCGCCTCCTGGAGCTCACACGAAGGCGCTGAGGCCGGTGATCGCGCGGCCGACGATCAGCGTGTTCATCTCGCGGGTGCCTTCGTAGGAGTAGATGGCCTCGGCGTCGGCGACGAAGCGGCCCACGTGGTGCTCGAGCAGGATGCCGTTGCCGCCGAGCAGCTCGCGGGCCCAGCCGACCGTCTCGCGCATCCGCACGGTGCAGAACGCCTTCGCCAATGAGGCGTGCTCGTCCGAGGCCAGGCCGGCGGCCTGGAGCTGCGACAGCCGGGCGCACAGGGTGGCCGACGCGGTGATGTTCCCCAGCATCCGGACGAGCAGGTCCTGGACCAACTGGAAGCCGCCGATCGGCCGGCCGAACTGCTCGCGCTCGACAGCGTACGCAAGGGCGTGCTCATAGGCCCCGCGGGCGCAGCCGACCGCCATCCAGGCCACCCCGGCGCGGGTCATCCGCAGCACCTCGGCGGTGTCCCGGAAGGAGGTGGCGCGCTGCAGCCGGTTGCTCTCGGGGACCCGGACGCCGTCCAGGGTGATGAGGGCGTTCTGCACCACCCGCAGCGCGATCTTGTCTTCCAGGTTCTCGGTGGTGAGCCCGGGCGTGCCGGCCTCGACGACGAAGCCCTTGACCTGGCCGTCGTGGACGTCCTTGGCCCAGATCACGGTGAGGTCGGCGAAGCTGGCGTTGCCGATCCACTTCTTGCGCCCGTCCAGCACCCAGCCGTCGCCGTCGCGGCGGGCGGTGGTCGCAAGGCCCCGCGCCGCTCCGGAGCCGACGTCGGGTTCGGTGAGCCCGAACGCGCCGATCTTCTCCAGGCGGGCCATGGCGGGCAGCCAGCGCTGTCGCTGCTCCTCTGAGCCGCACAGGTAGACCGAGCCCATCGCCAGCCCGCTGTGGACGCCGTTGAAGGTCGCGATCGACGGGTCGGTGCGGGCCAGCTCCATCGCGACCATGCCGTCCAGCAGCGGGCTCTTGCCGGGGCAGCCGTAGCCGTTGTACGGGAGCCCGGCGATGCCGAGCTCGCGCAGGCCGGGCAGGAGCTCGTGCGGGAACTTCCCTCTGGTCCAATAGCGGTTGATGATCGGCTGCACCTCTTTCTCCATGAAGGTCCGCACGCGGTGCAGCAGCGCTTGGTCCTCGTCGTCGAGCAGCAGCTCCAGGGCGTAGAAGTCGGCGTCGGTGGGCATGGGGACCTCCCCAGGGCGGGCACGTCAGGCGGGGGCGTGGATGGTGCGGCCGTCGCGGCGCAGGAAGCGGTCCACGACGGGTGCGAGCTCGGTTGCCTCGGTGAGCAGGCCGAGGTGGCCGCCGTGGTAGACGTGCAGCTCGGCGTCGGGCAGCAGGCGCCGCATGATGCGGGCGTTGACCAGCGGGATGATGGGGTCGTCGTCGCCGGCCAGCAGCAGCGTCGGCTGCCGGATCCAGGGCAGCAACGGCAGGCTGCTCCAGCCGGCGCCGGCGACGAGCTGGTAGAGGTAGCCGCGCCACGGGCCCACCCGGGTGCGGCCGTGCAGGAGCGCTCGCGCCCTGCTCGGGTCCGAGCGCATGGTGCCGCCGTAGAGGTCGGCGGCGATCCGCACGGCGTAGTCGGCGTCCAGGTACCGGCGGGGCGTGGCCATGCGTGCGAGGACCTTCGGCCGGGCGGGCACCATCAGCGTGCCGGTGCCGGTGGCGGCCAGGACCAGCCGCCGGCAGCGGTCGCGGTGGCACAGCGCGAACTGCTGGGCCAGGCCGCCGCCCCAGGAGACGCCCAGCAGGTCGACGGTGAGGTAGCCGAGCTGGTCGAGCAGGCGGGCGACCAGGCGCGCCAGCGCCGGCAGCCGGTAGGGGGCCCGCGGCAGGGGTGAGCCGCCGACGCCGGGGACGTCGAAGCGGAGCACCTCGATCGAGGGGTCGAGGGCGTCGACGAACGGCTGCAGCAGCTCCAGGCTGGCGCCGATGCCGTTGACGAGCAGCAGCGGGGGTCGGGTCGGGTCGCCGGGTCGCACCGCCACCCGCAGGTGCTGGCCTCCGACGACCACGGTGCGCACGGTCCGGTGCATGCCCGCGCCTCAGCGGTCCAGGACGTAGGTGCCGGGGGCGGGGTCCAGCGGGCGGAAGCCGGCGGCGCCCAGCCTCCGGGGTCGGGCCTTGTCCCCGCCGCCGTGCTCCTCGAGCCAGCGGACGTAGTCGGGCCACCACGAGCCGGGCTCGGTGGTCGCCTGGCCCAGCCAGCCGGCGGGGTCCGGCGGGTTGTCCGATGCAGTCCGGAAGGTGGCCTTCGGGTTCCCTGGCGGGTTGACGATCGAGGCGATGTGGCCGCTGGTGGACAGCACGAAGCGGGAGCGGCCGCCGAGCAGCTGGGTGCTGCGGTAGCAGGACTGCCAGGGGCAGAGGTGGTCGGCGATGCCGGCGACGACGTAGGCGTCCACGTCGATTTTGGCGAGGTCCACCGGCGAGCCGAGCATGCTGGCCGCGTCGGGGCGGGTGAGGGCGTTGTCGACGGCGAGCCTGACGAAGTCCCGGTGCAGCCGGGCGGGCATTCGCGTGGTGTCGGCGTTCCAGTAGAGGATGTCGAACGGGGGTGGCGTGCGCCCCTGCAGGTAGTTGTTGACCCAGTAGTTCCAGATCAGGTCGCCGGGACGCAGCCAGGCGAACACCTCGGCCAGGGCGCGGCCGTCCAGGAAGCCGCGCGCCGCGGAGGCGGCGATGGCGGCCTGCGCGGTTGTCTCGTCAAGGGCGGCGCTGGCCATCCCGGCCCGGGCCTGGTCGAGCACGGTCACCGCCAGGCTGAGCCCGGCGACCCGGTCCTGTCGCCCGGTGGCGGCCAGGTGGGCCAGCACCATCGCCGCGAGGATCCCACCTGAGCACAGCCCCAGCAGCAGCGACCGGTCGGCGCGGCAGATCCGCCGGGTTGCCTGCTGCGCCTCGATGATCGCCTTCCCATAGGTGTCGGCGCCCCAGTCGCGGTGCCGCGCGTCGGGGTTGCGCCAGGAGATCACCAGGACCTGCTGGCCGCTTCGGACGAGGTACTCGACCAGGCTGCGCCCGGGGGCGAGGTCCAGGACGTAGTACTTGTTGATCGTCGGCGGGACGATGAGCAGCGGCACGCGGCGCACCGTGGGCGTCTGCGGCTGGTACTGCAGCAGCTCGAACACTGGCGTGCGCAGCACGACCGCGCCGGGGGTCACCGCGAGGTCGGCGCCGACCTCGAACGCGTCGGGCGCCACCATCGACGGCACGCGTGGCGGCGTGGCCAGGTCGGCGGCCAGGTGGCGGGCGCCGCGGACGACGTTGCCACCGCCGGACTCGGCCAGGGCCTTCCAGAAGACCGGGCTTGTGGCCGGGTTGTTGCTGGGGGCCAGCGCCTGCACGAGGTTGTCGACCACAAACGTCAGCCGTGCGGCGTCCCGCCACTCCAGCTCGGCGTCGGCGAGCAGCCGCTCGGCGGCCTGCGCGGCCGCGAGGTAGGCCTGGACGAGCCGGCGCAGCAGCGGGTTGGACGTCCAGGCCGGGTCGGTGAAGCGGCGGTCCCGGGGCGGGGGCGCCAGGCTGGACCTGCCGAGCCCGACACGGGCGAGCTCACCGGCAAGCCAGGTCGCCTGGGCCGCCAGCCTGTGCGGGCGGCGGGCGAGCCTGGTGGCGAACCGGATGCCCGCCGTGCCGGGCACCAGGCGGCGCAGCGGCCCCAGCGCCGCGGCCGCCAGCAGCAGGTCCAGCGCCGCGGCCGCCTCGGTGGCTTCCGTGGCGGCTGCCTGAGCGCCGGTGGGCGGGCCGGTCACGGCGACAGCCCCTCGGGCGGCTGCACCTCGCGGCGCAGGAGCTTCCCGGTGGCCGTCTTCGGCAGCGCGGCCTCCAGCCACACGTGCCTGGGGTACTTGTAGGCCGCGACCCGCTCCTTGCAGAAGGCCCGCAGCTCCGCCGGGGTGACGTCGGCCCCGCGCTTGAGCACCACGGCGGCCCCGACCTCCTCCCCATGCGTCGGGTGCGGGATGCCGACCACGGCGGCCTCGGCGACCGCCGGGTGCTCGTAGAGCACCTCCTCGATCTCCCGCGGGTAGACGTTATAGCCGCCGCGGATGATGAGGTCCTTCTTGCGGTCGACGATGAAGAAGTAGCCGTCCTCGTCCTGGCGGGCCAGGTCGCCGGTGCGAAGCCACCCGTCGGGGACCGCCTCGCGGGTGGCCTGCTCGCGCTGCCAGTAGCCCTTCATGAGGTTGTGGCCCCGGATCGCGATCTCGCCGACCTCGCCGGTCGGCGCGTCCGCACCGAGCGGGTCGACCAGCCGCATCTCGACGCCCTCGATCGGGGTGCCGATCGAGCCGGGCTTTCGCTCCCGGTCGGGATGGTTGAACGAGGCGACGGGCGAGGTCTCCGACAAGCCGTAGCCCTCCAGGATGACGCAGCCGAAGGTGCGCTCGAAGCCGCGCAGCACCTCCACGGGCAGCGCGGCGCCGCCGGACACGCAAACGCGCAGCGAGCTGACGTCGACCTCGCCGCGGTGCGGATGGTGGAGCAGGGCGACGTACATGGTCGGGACGCCCTCGAAGACGGTGACCTTGTCGCGCTGGATCACCTCCAGCGCCTTGCCGGGGTCGAACCGTGGCAGCAGTGTGAGGCAGGCGCCGCTCGAGACCGCGGCGTTCAGCCCGCAGGTCTGGCCGAAGGAGTGGAACAGCGGCAGGCAGCCCATGATCACGTCGTCGGGTTCCACGTGAAACAGCGTGGTCGCCGCCACCGCCGCGTTGCGGGCCAGGTTGGCGTGGGTCAGCTCGGCGCCCTTGGGCCTGCCGGTCGTGCCCGAGGTGTACAGGATCACCGCCGTATCGTCGTCCGCGCGGCTGGATACCCCCGTCTCGGGTGCATGGTCGTTGAGCAGGCGGTCGAGCTCCGCCGGCTCGACACAGACGAAGCCAGCGCCGGCGGCCTCGGCGCCTTTGGCAGCCTCAGCGGCGACGGCATGCCAGGCGAAGATGAGCCCGGCGCCGGAGTCGTCGAGGTAGTACTCGACCTCGCGCGCCTTCAGCAGCGGGTTCATCGGCACCACCACCGCGCCGGCGCGCAGGACCCCGTAGTAGATCATCGGGAACTGCGGGACGTTCGGCAGCATCACGCCGACCCGGTCACCGGGCTGCACGCCGCGTGCCGCGAGCAGGCCCGCGACCCGCGCGGACCGCTCGTCCAGCTCCTCGTAGGTCAAGACGAGCTCGTCGAGCCGGACCGCCGCCCGGTTCGGGTACATGTCCTTTGCCTCAGCCAGGCCCAGGGCCAGGTTCGTCATCGCCGCCCTCCGCACGTCGGTTGCTATCGCCAAGGGTCCGATCGGCCACGGCCAATGGCAATAGCCGGCGGGACAAGAAGCGTCCCGGGCAAGTGTCGCCGGCCACAACGGCCGTGGGCACGGGCGCTGGCCGCACCCGGATGGCGCGGCTCTCAGCGCTGGCTCGACCAGCCCGCCCCAGGCATGAGGTGCAGCGCCTCCAGGGCGACGAGCAGCTCGGCCACGGCCCGCGGGTCGTCCAGGGACCGGCCGGTGCGCTCCTGCAGCCGCCGCAGCCGGTAGCGCACCGTGTTGGGATGACAGTAGATCCGCTTGCCGGTCTCGACCGCGGAGCCGCCGGCCTCGAACCATGCCCGCAAGGTGCCGAGCAGCGTCGAGCGGTCCTGGGCGGGCAGGTCGAGGACTCCTCCGAGCACCGTGCGCGCCAGCTCCCCGGCCGCGTCCGGGGCGGCGGCGGCGAGCACCCGTAGTGGTGTGTGCTCGAACTGGGCGACGGCCGGGGCGCCTGGCGGCAGGCTGCTCTGGACCAGTCGCGCGTAGTGCAGGGCGCGGGGCGTGTCGCCCAGCGAGTGGTAGACGGGGCTGACACCGGCCCGAGCGCGCACGCCGCGTCCCAGCAGCTCGATGAGGAGGGTGACCGTGTCGTGGTGCCGCAGGGAGACCACGCCCATCTGGGTGTCGGGGTGCAGCTGCCAGGCCGACCCGATCCCGCGCGCGGCCAGGAGGGCTTCGGCGTCCGGCAGCCCTTCCTGGGCAAGCCCCGGCGCCTCGACGGCCACCACGACGAAGACGCCTTCCCAGGGCAGCCGGAGCAGCTTCGCGGCCTCCCAGAGCGTGTCGCGGTCGGGGATGCCGCCGGTGAACAACGCCTCCACCAGGGCGGAACGCTCCCGCGCCCCGGCCAGCAGCAGCTCCGCCGCGGCCTCCCGGTACGCCATGGTGAGCTCCTGGGTGTACTCGCCGATGAGCCACCACACGACGCTCGCCGCGTCCACGAGCATCTCGGATGGCGCCTGCGTCCGCTGACGAGCCTCATCGACGATCGCTTCCCACAGCTCGGCGAAGCCGATCCGGTACGCGTGCAGGATGTCCGCCAGGGGTGTGCCCTGGCGGGCGCGCTGGCGACCGGTTCCGCGAGGCGCGGACAGGTCGGGCGGCGGGACCGTGGTGAGCTGGCCGACCATGGACGCAAGGTTGCCGCGGACCGAGTCCCGGAGGTCCTCGAGGCTGACGACATCGCGGTCGCGGTAGAACTCGATCTCCGCCAGGATGCGCTGGACGACCCGGTCGACGAGGTCGGGAAGCCGTGCCGCGACGGACCCTGCGATCTCAGCGATCTCCGGAGCCAGGACGACACGCGAGCGACGCGCCGGGTCGGTGCCGGGCGTGCTCATCGCGCAGTCCGCTTCCGGGCGGCCACGGTACCTCCTCATGCGGACGCGCCGAACCAGCTTGCATGGACAAAGGGCTCGCCGCGTCGGGCTACAACAAGGGTGACGGTAAGGCCCCCCGGCCGCCTGTCAACCCCGCTCGCGCCATCATGCGTCTGGACGGGCGGGAGGCGGGCGCCTATACTCCGACCATCGATGTAACGATGATCGGAGAAGTGAGGCGCGATGCCCTCTGATCTCTCCAGCCTCGGCCGGTTCGCGGAGCCGTCGCTGCTGATCCTGTCGAGCCTTGCCGGCGGGCCCAAGCACGGCTACGCCATCACCAAGGACGTGGAGGAGTGGGGCGGGTCCACGCTCGGGCCCGGCACCCTGTACGCCGCCCTCGCCCGGCTCGAGAAGCTCGGCCTGATCGAGGCGCTGCCGGCGGAGGAGCGCCGCCGCCCCTACCGGCTCACCGGCGTCGGCGCCGCGGCGCTCCGCGCCGAGCTGCTCCGGCTCGAGCGGCTCTTCAGCGTCGGTCTGCGGCGGCTGGCGGCCACGTGAGCGGCACGATTGCGGGTCGCGCCCGCACGATCCTGGCCGCGCGGCTGGTGCGCCTGTACCCCGGCGCCTGGCGGGCCCGCTACGCCGACGAGCTGCTCGCCTGGGTCGCCGAGCGTGGCCTTGGCCCTGCGGTCGCGCTCGACCTGGCGCGTGGCGCGCTCGACGCTCACCTCCACCCCCACCTCACCGGAACCGGAGAAAGGCGGATCCCGATGCCCGATCGCCTGCGCGGCTCGGTGCTCGGCGTGCTGTGCGGCTACGCCGCGTTCGTGCTCGCCGGCGCCGGCTACCAAAAGCTCACCGAGTACGACGACTTCGTGGCGGCGGCCCACCACCACGCCGCGGTCGGCGCCGCCTTCAACACAGTGCTGGTCGCCTCGCTGGTCGCCCTGGGGTCCATGCTCGCCGCCGGGGTGCCGATCGGCCTGACCACTGTGCGGCAGGCGCTCGCCGGCCGCCGCGAGCTGCTCGGGCCGCTGGTGGTGGTGGCCGTCGCGGTCGTCTGGCCGGTCGGCACCGTCGTGCTGCTGGCCTGGCACGGCCGCCCAAGCACCCTCGCGGCCGGCCAGATGGGCAGCGCCGCCGGCTTCTACGGCTGGACCGCAAGCCTGGTGCTCGCCGCCGCCGTCGGGGTGGCCGGGGCCGTGGCGGCGGTGCGCCGCACCGAGCTCGGCGCGGGGACGCTCCGCTTTGCCGCGGGCGCGGCCGTGGTCACGACCGCCGCCATGGTCGTGATGCTGGTGGCCACCGTGGCCTGGGGCCTGGCGCTGCGCGCCGCCGACCCGGCCCTGTTCCACAGTGCAGAAGGCATCCGCGCAAGCAGCACGGCCGGCTCCTGGGCGGTGATCGTGGCGTGCATGGCCGCCGCCACCGCCGTGGCCGGGGTGGCGAGCGCCCGCGGCCAGGCTCTCCGTGAGGTTCGCCGTTGACCCTCCGGCGGTCCGGCGGGACACTCGACGCGACCTGCGAACAGGCAGGGCTGGCAGCAGGGAGATGAACGCGATGGTCGACCAGGAGCTACCCGCCGCCAGGCCGCGCTCGCGCACCCGCCTGGCCGTCCAGGTCCTGGTGTCGCTGGTGCTGGTGGTGGTCATCTTCTACTTCCTGTTCAAGAAGATCGACCTGGGCCAGGCGTGGACCGCGATCACCGACATGACCTGGCTGGAGCTGACCCTGCTCGGCCTGCTGGCCGTCTGGAACCTGTGCACCTACGCGTTGGTGTGGCTGTCGGTCACCCCCGGGCTGTCGTTTGGCCACGCGATGGTGATGACCCAGTCGTCGACCGCGGTCGCCAACACTGTGCCCGGCGGGTCGGCGATCGGTATCGGCATGACCTACACGATGCTGGGGTCGTGGGGCTACTCGCGGTCGCGGACCACCACGGCGGTGCTGGTCTCCGGGGTGTGGAACAGCTTCATCAAGCTCGGCATGCCGGTGCTGGCCCTGGCTCTGGTCGCCTTGCAGGGCAACGTCACCGGCGGGCGGGTCACCGCCGCCCTGGCCGGCATCGGCGGGCTGGCCGCCGCGGTCGTGGTGTTCGCGCTGCTGCTGCGCAGCCAGGCGATGGCCCGGCGGTTCGGGCTGCTGGCCGGCCGGGTCGCCTCGCGGGCGCTGCGGCTGGTCGGGCGGCCGCCGGTGGCGGGCTGGGAGCTGGCGACGGTGAAGTTCCGCGATCGCACCCTGGGCCTGGTCGAGCACCGCTGGCTGGCGATCACGGTGGCCTCGCTGGTCAGCCACGTGTCGCTGTACCTGGTGCTGCTGGTGGCCCTGCGCGACGTCGGCGTCAGCGACGCGGAGGTCTCCTGGGCGCAGGTACTGGTCGCGTTCGCGTTCGCCCGCCTGATCACCGCCATCCCCTTCACGCCCGGCGGGGTCGGGCTGGTCGAGCTGACGCTGATCGCGGCGCTGTCGGCCGCCGGCGGCGACGGGGCGCAGGTGGCCGCCGCGGTGCTGGTCTACCGCGTCCTCACCTGGGGCCTGCCCATCGTGGTCGGCATCGCCACCTACCTGTGGTGGCGCCGACGGTCGCTGATACCCGCGACCCACGACAGGGCGGCGACCGTCGACTCGCAGCCGCCGGCACGATGACCCACCAAGCGCCGGTCGCCCTCCAGTAGGAGACGCCTACAGGCTGTTGTCGCGCCGCAGTGGCAGGGGCCGGCCGTCGGGGTCGATCGCCAGCCGGTACAGCACCGGCACCCAGCGGGCCTTCAGGGCCCGCGCCAGCTCCACCCGGTGCGGCCGGATACGACCTGGCGGCCGTGGACCCCGTCTGCCGCCGTCGTGCCAGGCCTCCAGCTCGGCGGCGGTCGCCCGCCAGAGCTCGAAGCCCGCGACCGGGTCCAACAGCTCGTCGCTGTCCGGATCGGCGGCGAGGCCGAGGTGCTCGCGCCATAGCCGCAGGCGGAGCTCCCGCGCGAACACCCGCGCCCCGTCTCCCAGACCGGCCGGGTCGGCCGGGGGACGAAGGTCGCGGCGCTGGTCGAGCACGGCGCAGGCAACCTCGGAGTCGTGGGTCCAGGAGCGGCGGTTGAGGTTGGCCGAGCCCACCATCGCCCAGACGTCGTCGATCATCACCGCCTTGGCGTGGACGTAGATCGGCGTGCCCTGCTCGTTCTCCAGGTCGTACACGGCCACACGCGGACCCCCTGCGCGCTGCAGGTGGTCGACGGCCCGCCACTGCGCCGAGCGCGCGGCCCGGCCGAAGAGGCGTCCGTCCTGGTCCGGATAGCGTGGCACCACGATGATCATGCGCAGCTCGGGCGCGTCGCGCAGCGCGGTGGCGAGCGCCTCGGCCACCAGCGTGCCCCACAGGTACTGGTCCTCGACGTAGACCAGCGCCCGCGCCCGCCGCAGTGCCTTCAGGCAGGCGCGGGCGATGCTGCGCTCCCCCTCGGGCGCGAACGGGATGACCCGGTGGCGGACCGGATAGGTGCGCAGCACCTGCACGGCGTGGGAGCCGACCATCGGCGGCGGCGGCCGGCGCTGCAGCAGCCCCAGGCGTTTGGGCTCGTGGCTGAGCCGCCGCCACATGGCGCGCAGCGGGTTGCGGTGGTCGCGTGGGGTGTGGTCCTCCCAGCGCTCCTGGAACGTCAGGTCGACGTCCAGGACGGCGGGACCCTGCACCTCCAGCTGCAGGTCGTGCCAGGGCGGCCGCCGACCGTAGCGCGAGTCGATCCGCACCGGGTTGGCATCGCCCTGGTGCTCGGGGCTGTCCCGGCAGCCGCGGGACAGGTCGATCCCGCCCAGGAACGCGATGCAGCGCCCGGGGTCGTCTGGGACGTGGACGACCAGGAGCTTCTGATGGTGGCTGCCGAACCGGCGCACCCGTTGGTCGGCGACCAGCTGCCCGCCGGCGCGGTTGACCAGTGTGCCGAGCACCCGGTTGGCGTCCTGGTTGTACCGGATCAGCGCCGGGTGGGACCGCCACAGCAGCCCGCGGATCGCCACCCCGCGGCGGGCCAGCCGGGCCAGCAGCGGACCGAGCTCGCTGCCGGGCCCGACGAGCTGGCGGGTGGCGTCGATGCGCCAGTCGGTCAGGTACACCCAATCGCCGGGGCCAAGGTCCGAGAGCAGCTGGTGCAGCCGCGCGAAGTAGGCGGCCCCATCGACGTGGACGCCGACCGTGTTGCCGTCTGTCCAGGCGCGTCCGTCCGGGCGCGCCGCGTCGATCTCGGTCGCGGGGTTGCCGCGCTCGTCCGTGGTGAGCAGCCAGTCCGCGGCGACATCCGGCCCCAGGACCGTGCCCGCACCGCCAGCACCGCCAGATCGTTGCCACTCCGGTGGCCGTCGCTCGGACATCACACCTCCTCTGGGGAGCCCGGTGATGGGGACGCTATCGGCCCGCGATCGTCATCACGGCGTCCCAGCAGCCCAGCGTTCCCGCAGGAGGGTCAGCCCGCACCATGGCGTCGGTCACCACCGGGCGGGCGCCCCTGGTGGTCTGTCCCGAGCCGCGCTCCGACCTCGAGCGGACGGCAACGGAACACGCGCTCTACATCGGCGGCTGAGTCACTCATGACGTCAGTGTCGACCGGCACCCCCTCGAGGTCAACGACTCGACTTGAGCGGCGTCGGCAGCAAATCCCC
>WNGF01003776.1_pt1 | contig 20305 bp, 15 predicted proteins | sample 5400641 | NCBI WGS metagenome assembly WNGF01 (sample SAMN13153371, study PRJNA577476) | soil metagenome | isolation source: 80 cm soil or saprolite under grassland replicate 2 | place: USA:California | collected 2016-06-15
CGATCCGCAGCGGCGAGCTGATTCTCAAATGGGAACCGGGACAGGCATCCGCCCTCGACCGTCATTCGATCGCCGGCGGACGGGACGTCGGGAACGTAGCCGTGCAGCGCAAGCACGGCGGCGATCTCGCCGACGTGCCTTACGACGTCACCTTTGCGTTCGCCTTTCACGCCTTCAGGCCCGGTAGTCCCATCCACCAGGATTCCGGCGAGGCTCGGCGCGAGTAAGTGGGGCTTGGAATGGCGAGATGCGGGAATTCGGTTCGGTTCAACCGCAGAACCCGAGAGCCCCGCTCGCGTTTGCGATGCAGCCGCAGCGGGATGCCGTGGAATTCCCGGCGCTCGATGAAGCATGAAAACGTGCGTTCAGGATCCCAACCAACCCATGGAGGCTACATCATAACGGACATCACGCCTCTAGTTCCGCGTCAGCCTGTGCCACCGCTTGCGGTGCCGCTTGTTCTCGGCGGTCGATTCGACATTGCGACGGAGAAGTCGGAGCGGTTCACGTTCATCCTGTTCTATCGCGGACTGCACTGTCCGATTTGCCGCACGCAGATGGGCGACCTGGAGGCCAAGCTGCCGGAGTTTGCCAAGCGCGGCACGAACGTGGTGGCGGTGTCGTCCGACAGCGCCGAGCGTGCCGAGCGTGCCAAGCGGGAATGGAAGCTTGCGAACCTGCGGGTGGGATATGGCCTCGATCTGCGGGTCGCCCGCGCGTGGGGTCTTTACGTTTCGACCAGCCGCGGCATGACCTCGACCGGCGTCGAGGAGCCGCCGTTGTTTTCCGAGCCGGGCGTATTCCTGGTTCGGCCGGATCGCACGCTGTATTTTGCCAGCGTCCAGAGCATGCCGTTCGCGCGGCCGCATTTTGCCGACATTCTCGGCGCGCTCGACTTCGTGATCGCCAAGAACTACCCGGCGCGCGGCGAGGTAGTGAATCTGCCGGCCGCGGCAGCCTGAGCCGACGACTGAAGCGCATACGCCTGGCGATCAGACCTCGTCGAGCCTGGTCCGGTCCGCTCCAGCGCTTTTGCTGGACCAAATAGGCACCGGCATGGAGCCGCGCCGCTCTGCAGCTCAGTTTCCGCTGTGTGAGCACGAGCGGAACCGCCCTTGCCCTTCATCCAAGACACACCGGCCGTACGTGCTCCAGGCGGCAGGCGGCGCGAACGCAAAACCTGGCCGGACGGCGAGGTGATGGGCTCGGCTGACGTGCCTGTTCGCGTGGTCGTGGCGATGTCCCGCCGATGTCGCGGAAGCGGCGCTGACGCCCATCGACGTCGCTGCCGCTATGATTAGCGTCAACAGTTCGCGTTTCATGGTGGAGATCCTCCTTGGTACCGCAATGTTCTGTGTGGAACGATCCGGCGCGCACCGGACCTCCCGGGCGCCAGAAGGCGACCGGGCTCCACGTTTGGAGGTGCGGATCTCGTGACAGAGATTCCGCACCTATGGCTATTTTCGTGCCGCCGCGCGGGAACGTTACAGATTCACGTAACTGTGAATACCCCGCCAGCTCGGGACTGAGAGAGGATCACGGCCTGCTAGTGGATCGCACGCTCTGAGACTGCCTGCAGGTGAAGCGAATCTCTCTCGGAGGGGAAAGCAAGTCGGGATGAAAATCAGGATCGTCAATTCGGCGCGCGACCGAAGCCGGCGTCCTTCAGTTTCGCTCTGGCTTTCCAAGTGATGAGGAAGGCGACGGCGGCCGTCGCGGCAAGCCCGATGCCCAAGAACACCCATCGCAGCGGTCCGCCGCCGCCGGCTGCGGAACTGTCCGCGACTGCGCGTCCGAGCACGCCCAGATAGAGATAGAATGCCGTCCCGGGCATGATTCCCACGAACGTCGCGGCGACGTAAGGAGCAAATCCGATCCCGGTGATGCCGAAGACGTAGTTTTGCAGATTGAAGGGGATCAACGGGCTCAGCCGCATCAGCACGACCACTTTCCACCCATCTTCGGTCACGGCGGCGTCCACTGCTTCGAACTTCGGCCATTTCTTGATGAGCCGCTTCAGCCTCTTCCGAAAAAGATAACGGGCGAGCAGGAATGCAAGCGCCGCCCCAATCGTTGCCGAGACAACCACGATCGGGAATGCCCAGAACCCGAACGCGAGGCCGGCGAAGATCGTCATCACCTCGGCCGGCGCCAGCGCGACGACCAACAGAATGTAAGCAACCACAAAGAGGACGATGCCCCACGGGCCAAGATCCCGGATCCAAGCATCCAGCGATTCGATCCAGCCCCTGATCGGCAGGACGAACCAGCCGACCACCACCGCAATCAACAGGATTGCGAGGGCCGCCCAAACCAGCGCCCGCCGATCGACGCCCGCAGTCCTGGACATGCCTGCCCTCCGATCCCGGCTCATTCGAGCAGCACCTGGAGCACGTCCCGTCCCCGTTTTGTCAGCACGCGGCGTTTTGGTCACCAAATTGGTCGCGAACTCGGTCCACCCCCAGGCGCGCTTGTCGGAATGGCTCAAGGTCGTGGATCATTGATCGCGGCAAGTTCACGCGAAAAGGCCGCCCGTGTTTCCGGCGAGCGGCCTTGTCGATCCGACGCTTGGCTATCCTGCGCGGGGTCCGACGAGTTGGCGCCGGAGGTCGAGCACGGAAGGGTACTGCGAGAATCAAGTAGCTGAAGAACCTTTTTTCAGTGGGCAAGGGTCGATTTTCGCCAGACGTGGCATTTGCGCAACGAAGATAATGACGCTAGGTTTGGCCCGTTGATTCGGGTGGGGGTGGCTATGCTGGTTGGGTACAGTTCAGGGTTCAGCTTGCGTCCGAGCGACTTACTCATCATGGGCGCGGGGGTAGGGTTGTTAGCGCTGGTAGTATTTGCCTTTTAGCTGCGCGCGTCCCGTCTACAGAACAAATACTGCTGCGAAAAGCGCCGCAAGCAGGATACCACCGGCAAGCACGGACCAGTCCGCGGCTGAGCCCCCGAGCAATCGAGCTTCTTTTCGATAATTCACCAAGCACACCTGCTTATTCATTTAGTCCTCCGTAGCGGAAATTCATTAAAACGAGGTGTGACCTCGCTCACATGTATATAATCAGTAACGCCGCCCCTGCTAAGTCGTTGTGGGCTATCGGAAGACGAAATCCTGCCATTGTTGCAGGAAGATCACACAACTTTGCGGAAAGATCACATGGGGTCTTTTCTTGAAATGTGATGTCGCTCTCTCGTTTCTGAGGCGCGGACGGGAACCGGCGGGGCGCTGCGAGGTGCGAAACGTGGGTTGACCGCGGCAAAGCGCCATTAGTTCAATAAATCAATATGATCTGGCGGAGGGGAGTCCGCCCAAGTCGGCAAAAATCCGTAATAATACCAGCCTTTTGCGAAACCGCCGGTCGCCCTGTCCACAATCCGGACAACAAAGCCGATGCCGATTTAGCTGCTGACAGCGTTTTCAACCTCCGCCCCGCTGGCCACGGCACGGCGACCGCAAAATCTTGCTGCTCCGGGCTCGACGCGCCAGACCGTGAGAAAATTTCTCGAATGGAAAACTGGGAACCCTAGTCGAGCTCGAAGAAGAAGGCCTCCGCGAAGATTCCGCGACGAAATGCGCAGACGGCAGCGAAGCAGCAAAAGCCCCGATACCTCGAGCCGGCGAGGGTGCTCTTGGCGCCGGCCAGTGTGCAAGATCTTAACAACTCCCGCTAAGTGGGGTGGTACCCTTCCACTTGGTTCAGCAATGGGACGGAAATGTCGCATGACTCGCGATTGTTACTTGCGTACTTGAGTGTCGCCTCCGCGGCTAAGGAGGCATGATATAATGCTCCGCAGCGCTCCGATGGCGGTTCTCTCATCGCGTCTCTCCAGGTCTCCGTGGCCGCGTTGCGCAGTCGCACCAGTTCCGGGCACGGCGTTTGCGCTTCGACCCTGAACTCCGAGCCAGACTATTGCGATCATTGTGAAGGCCGGCACTCCTATCAGCGTCATAGGATATCCTTGCAAGCGTTAGTGCCACTAAATACGCGACAGCATACCCGCAATATTGGCCCATCAAGTACGGCGGATATACGACCACACCGTTTGGGTTGCCTGCGAATGAACGCGGGGTAACTCGGTGTCCACGATCTGGAAGTTCCGCCGCTGCCACATCTCGGAAGAGCTGATCCGCGGTGGAAATGCCCGCTTAGGGAAGCCGACGCCCGTCGGAGCGAAAGTGGACGAAGAAGCGAAAAGGTAGGCGGTCCGAGCAGGACAACGCAGGCGAATCGAGCCATCACTGACGGGATTGTCTTTGATAATGGAATATTCGAAGTAATCGACAGCAAGGAGACGCGTCAGCCTGAGCCGGCCGGGCGGATAGTCTCAGCTCCAGTGGGGTCCTGCCTGCGAGTGCCGTTTAGTTCGTGACGATGCTTGCTGATTTCAAGATAGACTCGCCTACGCACGCGATTGATGGCGCCTAACGGTTTGTGTTCCAGCAAGCCGTTCCAAGGACTGAACGATAGATTTTCGCAAAAGGTGCCCCGCTCGGCACACATTAGATTTTGTGCGGGAATGATGATCTTCGCGACATGTTCAGGCTTAGACACGGTTTCGTCCCATACAATAGTGGTATCCTCGATCGGAGTGCGTTGGTCATCGACATATCTTTGGACAAAAAAATCAAAACAAACATCCCGCGCGAACAACGTCTTATTCATTTCGGCTTTCAAGGAGAACTTTGGACTAAAAAACGTTTTCAATCGACGAAGGAAATTGGCTGGCTCTGGGGAGCTAGGCTTCGCAGTATACTTGACCGCGAATCTTGCACCTGGCGGCACTCCAAGCCGATAAGGCGTCATCGACCAATACTGATGAAATAGCGGATTGGTGATTAGTGTCAGGTTGACCTTGATGGCAATCCAAATTTCTTTGCCTCTCAGTTTCAACACCGACAGGTATTGCGCGACGGTGCCGCCGCTCAGAAATTTTTCTAGAACGTCCTTGTATCGTATTAGATCATCGACAAAGAATCCCGGACTGCTGATCAATATGAAGTCTTGCGTTTTCTTTTCTTCATCTCTTTCATTGTCGAGGAGCTTGGGACCTTGGACATCCATCAGCTTGATAGCCATGCCGCGGGCGTCTGGAAATCGTGAATTCTGGCGCTCGGAGTTCCCGTTTGAGAACCTTATCCAAGCGTTATATCTTCGGCCGCCTTCCTTGAATACGCCTAGCTGCAATTCCTCCTTAAGCCCGTCGTCGATATGAAAGATGGCCCGTACACATCCATTATCTTTGGCGTGAGCATCGCGCAGGGCCGGCCGACGCCCCTGGCGATACCGCCGGTCAATGAACTCCTTGATGACCTCTATGGTCTCATTGGTGAGCTTGTCCTCAACTGTTTTTTGCGCTCCATAGTAGGCTTCCCCTAATTCGATGTCGATTGCGTCGTCGGTTGCTGGCTGAACTGTCATGACGGAGCCCGCGCGCGTAAAGTCCGTTGCATATGAACCAAGTCAGGGACAAAGTTTTATTCGCAGCGTGGTTTATCCAGTGGCTTCCAAGAGGGCTTTTGCCCGCTCTAGGTCGGTGCTCACAATGCCCTCATCAAAGCCGGCGCAAAGTGGCGTAAGACGGTTATGGGCCCGCAAATCTTTGCCCTGGGTATGCCACAAAGCTGCGAGGGCGTTGACGGCGCGTAGTTGCCAAAGGCGCGCCCCTTGTCGCTCGGCGACTGTGATCGCCTTTTCATAGCTGGCTTCGGCCGCCGCGGGGGACTCATTGCGACCGAGTAACAGGTCGCCGCGAAGGCGATGGAATTCGGCTTCATACCAGCGCCCGGTGGTACCGCTCAAGGCTGCTAAGGTCTCATCAACCAGCTGCGCGGCATCATGCAACTGCCCCGTCTTCATCAGGGCCTGAGCTAGGAGGTAGCGGGCGAACTGAACCCAGGTGAGGGCTCCGGTGACCTCCAGGGCTTCCATGCTGTGACGAATTTCAGCAACCCCCCGCTCGGGATCGCCAAGCTGGGCCTCTGTCCAACCGTGCATCATGCCGCCGCCGGCTCGCCAAAGCGGAAACCCGTGCTCCACAGAAAGCGCAATCGCGCGCTCCGCTATGGGTCTGGCTGCGTCAGCCTTGTTGCATAGGACATAGGCGCCGGCCAAAAAAGCGAGCACGTACGCCAGGCTGTGCGGATGACGCAGATGCTCGGCATACGCCACTGCATCGTGGCCCAGTGCCAACCCCCCGTTAACATCACCGAGCAGGACGGAGGCGAGCGCCAGATACACCTGGGCTGTCGCTTTCTGATCCTGCGAAAAGACCATCGCGAGGGGACCTTGCGGGGCTGCATCGTAGAGCTCGATCGCCGCTGTAAGATGTTCGCAAGCGGCTGACAGCTCGCCGACATAGAACAGTGACGTGCCAAGCGCGCGATGGCCCATTAACCGTTGCATCGCGTCGTCGGGCCGGTCGGTGCCCTGCAGCAAGCCTCGGGAGAGGGTCTGAGCATGCTCGAATTCCTCGCGCATCAAGTGGACGCCGATCATTCCACTGATAACCGTGGTCGCCTGCGGCCAACCCTCAAATTTGTGGCACAATTCGAGAGCGCGCTCGAATGCCTGACTCGTCTCAGCAGCTCCAAATCCCTTCACGGCAATCAGAACATTCCCCAATGCGTGTTGCAGCTGCAGTTCAAGTTCATCGCGTTTGGAACTCGCAGGCATTTCTAGCAGCAGCTTGACCGCCATCTGCAAATGAATGCTGGCCTCGACGAATGCAAATCGCTCACTGGCCTGCCGACCCGCTTTCATCCAATAGTCGATCGCTGGCTTGGTCTGTCCGGCCTGCGTGTAGTGGTGCGCAATGATTTCGGGCACAGCCTTGCCCATATCGGTAAGATTGCCGCAAAGCACCTCAGCGGCCTTGGCATGGAACGTCCGCCGCTCGTCGCGCAGGAGGCTGGCGTAGGCTTCGTCCCGTACAAGTGCATGCTTGAAGGTGAATTGATTCGTCTCGCCGCTTCGAAACAGGAGGCCGGATTCAAGCAGTCGGTCGACCGCAACGTGCACGTCGCGTTCCGGCAAGCCGGCAACCGCTTTCAGCAGTTCCAGCGAGAATTCGCGACCAACTACGGCGGCAACCTGCGCGACTCTCTTCATCGGTGTAGCTAAATCGAGCCGAGCCATCAGAGATTCATGAAGGGTATCCGGCACGGTGAGCATCGACGCGAAGTCGAGCAAACGGGCGGCCTCTGTGGATCTGCGGTCCGCGGCCTCCAGCACTGCCTTGGTTATCTCCTCGATGAAGAGCGGCACGCCGTCGGCCTTTGTCACGATTTGTTCAATGATGTTCTGCGGCAGCAGCGTTTCCGTGGCAAGCGACTCGACCATCGAGACGACCTCCTTCCGGTCGAGGCGATTGATTGCCAGTGTTGTCGTATGCAATTGATCAGTCCAGGACAATTCGAATTCGGGACGAACCAGTATGACGGCCAGCATTCGCCAGTTCGCGACTTGCGCTCGGATACTTTCTAGCAGCTCTAAGGAGGTGGGGTCGATCCAATGCACATCCTCGAAAACAAGCAGCACCGGCTGCTGTTTCGTCTGGGCTTCGAGTAAGGCCAAAATGGCGGCAAACGTGCGGTTCTTTTGCTGTTGTGGCGCGAGCTCAAGGGGAGGATAGCGAGCCCCGGTCGGGATCGATAGTAATGCGGCCAGTAAGGAGACGATCTCGTCGTTTTTTCCCATGAGCTGCTCAACCAGCTCTTCCAATCGGTCGAGCTTGATCGAAGGCACCGTCTCTGGGACTATAACGGCCGCGCGTTCCAAAAGATGAATGAAGGGATACAACGAGCTGCTCGTGTGGTAGGACGAGCATTGCAAAGAGATCAGGCGATAAGTTTGGACCAACAGGCGTTGCCGGAGCGCCATAATGAGACGCGATTTTCCAATTCCGGGCTCCCCGGAAATTATCGTAACCCAGCCGTGACCACTTGCCGCCCGCAGATACTGTTCATGCAGCAGGCTCACTTCGGTGTTGCGGCCGACAAGCGGGGTCAGATGGGCGGATTGGCGGGCCTCGAATCGAGTTGCAATCAGGCCGGGCCTCACCACCCGCCACACGCGGACCTGGTGTTCAAACCCCTTGATGCTGTGCTCGCCGAGATCCGCGAGTTCGAACAAATCGCCCAGCAATCGCCGCGTTCTTGGCGCAACCAGTATCTGGTTCGCGCCGGCCAGCGCTTGGAGACGAGCTGCCAAATTCGGCGCTTCGCCAACGAGCGCGAATTCGCGGGCCGAACCGTGGCCGATGAGATCACCGACGACCACGAGGCCGGTCGCAATGCCGACCCTTGCCTCAATTCTTTGCCCCACGCGCGTGGAAAATGCCGAGAGGGATTCTAGCATTTGCAGGGCCGCTTTAACGGCGCGCTCAGCCTCGTCCTCGTGTGCCTTTGGAAACCCGAAATAGGCAAGCATGCCGTCGCCGGAAAACCTGGCGATGTGCCCCTCATAGCGCTGGATGGCATCGCTGCAGCAGCTTTGGAATTCGTGTAAGATTTCGCGCAAATCCTCAGGATCGAGCTGCGCCGACAGAGCAGTTGAACCCACCAGGTCGCAGAAAAGAACTGTGAGGTGTCGCCGCTCGGGCGTGATATTTGCGTCAGGGTTGGGTTGTCCACTGTCCCGGGCTGCGATCGAGGGCTGTTGCAGCGAAGAGCAATATCCCGGTATCGCTCTGAAGAGCTTCTTGCGGTGACCAAGGGAAACGCCCATTGCCGCAAGATCCTCGTCAGTCAGATCTGCAAGGGCCTCGCGATCAATATCGTTCTTAGCAAATACGTCGGCATAACGGCCGAGTCCGAGGTCCTCAAGCCACTGCCGCAAATCCGTCATCTTGCGGACAAGCGGATCATTTCCGCTCCCTCTGCTCCGGACGGTCCGAATCTACGGCCTGGCCTGAACATCTGCAAGGATCAGGCGATAGTAGGCGATAAGCAAAATAATGGCCACCCCGAAAGGCCACATCGCCAGGGGGCGAAACGCCTGTCCGGACGCCATGAAAACGACCGTCATAAGAAAGTTGATGGCGATGCTGGACCAGTTCGACCAGCGATAGAACAGCGGATTGCGCAGGCCCGGCAGATAGACCAGATTGAGGCCGATCCAGGTTGCTGAGAAGATGCGGGGCCACGCGTCCTGAAAGGGACCGGATTGTTGCAGCACCCGGGCAAAACTCGCTGGCGCGAGCAGGCACCAAAGGCCAATTAGCAAATTCACGACAATGGTTGTGCCGAAAAGCCAGCGGTAGGTGCGCAGACGACCTGCGGCTTGAGTCATGGTCCAGGACAGCGTCTGTTCCTTGATCACGAAACGCTCTCCGTATGCAAATCCTGCGTAGTTGATGCACTTGGACAGCGGAGGCTGTGGTGCCATACCGCTTGCAGCAGCGCCGTGACGAAGGCTTGCGCCGGACACCCGTTCCAATGGTCACGCATGAAAATCATCTCGGCATCGGGTGCGCGGGGCATGGCTTTATCGAGCTGCATCATGACGAGCGTGCCGGGTTTGAGTTCCTTGGCGCTTAAAGGGGTACTGAGTGCGGCCTCGACGGTCCTTAGAATCTGTTTGGGCGCCGCGAGACTGCGCGCGAGCACCGCATCGTCCGAAAGCGAGGTCGCTTCCGGTATGGCCCGCAGCAGCCGCATGCGCCCTAGCGCATGCGCAATTCCGTGCGCCCCGATTGCGGTTGCGTGCATCGTCCAGCGGTCCTGCTCCGCTCGCTTGCGCAAAAGATCGAAAGCGCGGCGCAATTGTCCAGTTACCCGCCAGACAATTTGCACCGGCGAAAATCCATTCCGAAAGCGGTCGACAAGCACCGCTGTGTCCCAGCTTGCGCGGTCGGCCTTATATGAGGGATCGAATAATTGCCCTACCGTCTCCTGAACGGTAATGCCCATGTCCTCGTAACTTCCGCGGCCACCCACAAAAGCCGAGAGCGCATCAAGCTGTTGGTCGATCCACAGGGCGTGACCTTGGGTCGGATCGAGCGCGGTTGCGAGCTCGCGCTGGCGCTTGGCGCGATCTTTATCGGCGCGCGGCAACAGAGAGGGTAGCAGGCGACCCTCGATTTCGAACCAGCGCCTGATGCGCTCAACGATCAACCGGTTGACCAACGGTCCGCGCGGAATAAAGCGCCGATCGATGAGCGGCTCATCATCAAGCGCCCGGATCTCGGAGGGCTCGCTCACCAGCACGACGTCCAAGACCCACGGCACTCGGATGCGCGTCGCCATGGCTCAGCTCCCCGATCTTGGCCAGGGAAAAAAACTATTGCGCACGTTGGCGAGTATCGGCGCGAGTGACGGAGCGTGCCGCAGCAGCACCTCGCGCATGCCGTTGCTTTCGACCCAATCTATGCCGACCGGCGTGTAGACCTCAGGCGTGTAGTCGATCGTCAAGAATCGATCGCTCTTGATCCGCCGGGCCGCCATTACGATGAAAATGCGGAACGCCGTGTCGGAAATGGCAAATCCAGGTGGCCGTGTTTCGGCGAGCGTCCCGGTGAGTAGGTCGACCCGCTCCACGTTACGATAGACAGTCTTTAGCTCGCGCTGCCACGTGGGATTGTCGGTAAGCTCCTCGAAGGTCGCGGGTACGCTCATTCGTAGCATGCGTCTGAATGCGCAGTAACGAGGGACGCCACGCTCGCGATCTCGCAGGATGTCGGTTGCCGCAACGTCGGTGAGCATTCCTTGATTGATATTGGCTGGTAGCTTGCGCAGGTGGACCGGATAGTTGTGGAGTTCGGGAAGTCCGCAATAGCTGGTGCCCAACGAGTAGAGAACATCGTCGAACGGCACCGATTGATGCAGGCGAGTCGTGCCGCCCGCGAACAAATCAGCAAGCGTACGGGCCAGCACTTCCTGGTCGTCGATGTGCCGCCGGAATGAAAACGCGTCCGGGATGAGAGAGTGCAGGCGATAGACGGCGACAAACTCCTCGGTGACCGCGTAAGGCGCGGAATGGTGCTCCTGTGGCGAACCGGGGATACCGTCGAGGAGCTCGTTGTGCCACCTTCGCCCGAACGCCTTGCAATAGGCTTCCCCGAGCGCGCCCCACCATTCGCCCCGCATGGCGTATTGCAGGGTCGCGCTTTGCAGCAAGGCAGGAGACCATTCGGTCGCGTGTATCTTGACGATCAACGCCGCATTGATGAGCCTCGCTTTTTGGAACAGCCACTCGCCATCCTTGTCCGGATACTCGAGATGCAAGCGGTCGACGATTGCGTTGTGCTCCCGTGCGAACAGCGTATGCATAGCGGAAAGTCCGATCCACCAATTCGCGTTTACGGCCGCGAGTTCCTGAGCAGGGTCGCTGTTGGGCGGGTTGGGATCGAGAGGCAAATGGCCGGTCGGATCGAGATACAATGTGCCGTCAGGCCGCAATCCGGGATCGGTCCGAACCTCGGTTTGCTTGCCGAGACACGAGCCATACATTTGCGAGCCGTCCCACCAATGCGTGACAACGTTCCTGTAGGTCGCCGGCCGCCCAGCGTCCTTCGGGCACCGCCGCGGATCTAGGCGCGTGCGATTGATCTTCATCTCTGGATCCGGCCAGTCATCGCCGGCCGGTACCGGAAAACGATGCGGATGCGCGGTCGTGTCGTTGAGGCCATGACTGAACCAGTCATGAACCATGAACTGCAACCAAGCCGGCAGCAGCACGTTCAGCGTGGTTGCTGGCACAAACTCGCGGCGTGCCAGGAGGTCACGGCTGATTCGGCGAGGATTGGGTTCATAAATCCCGGGCGAAATTTCGCCGAACGTCAATGGCAGCGGCGCGTTACGCCCAAAGCGCGTTTCCGCCCTGCCCATCCAGACCTTTGATAGGTCGTTGAAGCTTCCATCGGCGGTCCGGCAATGCCGAACGTCGAAGCTGGCCGGTTCCACGCCGGGATCTTCCGGCGCCGTCTCCGTGGCAAAGACGTTTTGCCACCGCAAGTCACTGCGTAGACAGAGCAGATTCGCTACGGCTAAGGGAAACGGCAATTGATACCACACACAGAAATGGTTGATGGCTCGAAAAATGGCGGTAGCCGTTCGCTCAAACAAACTGAGTGCCATTTGCTTCCCCGATTTGACCGACCCTGTGACCCGACCCACGCTGCCGCCCCCCTGTCAATTGCATCAGGTCAGTTGACTAGCGGAAATGTATCACACATGGTAGCATTATCTATATGGTCGTGGCGCGGCCGAGAACCGATTCCACGAGCTTTGTCTGTTGGACAAAGGCGATATGTAGCGCGCAATCGCGCCAAACTGTGTGATGTGGCTTACACCGCGGTTTGGAAACCTCGGCTACTTTGCAAAGGACAACGCGAGAAGAATGGGAGGCGCACGACCTACAGTTCCTGACGCGGAGGGCCCCACGCCCTTGCCGAATCCATTTTCGTAGGGTTTTTCGGCCGTGCTTTCAGCGGGCGAGATTCAACATGGCTGACGCAGACTACATCATCATCGGTTCCGGAGCGGGCGGCGGCCCACTGGCTGCGAACCTCGCCCAGCACGGGTTCAAGGTTCTCCTCATCGAGGCGGGGGGCGACCTGATGGACACGGATGACCAGGGCCGCCTCCTCTATTCCGCTCCGGTATTCCACGGCCTCTGCAGCGAGGACGAAAGGTGCAGCTGGGATTATTTCGTACACCATTACTGCGACCCCACTCGCGAGAAGCGCGATAGCAAATACGATCCAAAGGGCGGGGGAATTTGGTATCCGCGTGTCGGAGCGCTCGGCGGGTGCACAGTGCACAACGCGATGATCACAGTCACGCCACAAGCGATCGACTGGGACATGATTGCCCATCTGACAGGAGATTGGAGCTGGGGCGCCGACAACATGTACAAATATTTCACGCGCCTCGAACGCTGCAGATATAAGTCACCGCCCTGGACCTTCGGTTATCTTCTGGACCGTTTGTTCACCTCCGCGGTAGGGCTGCTGACAGGCTCGAAAACCTGGATGAAGTGGTCATCTGGGCATGGGTTCAAGGGATGGCTGTCTACAGATAGACCGAACGCGAAGCTTGTGCTCCCCGATTGGCAGATCATCAAAATATTGTTCAACACCGTCTGGATTTGCGTCTGGCTGGGGTTGGTACGGTTTTCCCGGCTCCTGCGAGCATTCGACGCCAACGATATTCGCAATTCGGAGGAGGGCCCGGAGGGTTTGGTGCTCACGACGCTGTCGACCCAAAACGGAAAACGCCAAGGTCCGCGGGAGTATCTGATGCGCACCCTCCGCGAACAGCCGGGTAATTTGACCATCATGTTGAATACGTTGGCGACTAAAGTCGTTTTTGAAGGCAAGCGGGCTGTCGGGGTCCAGGTGCTGAGAGGCGAGAGAGACGAAGCGCTCTATGAAGCGTCTCCGTGCTACCAGCCAAAGGAGCGCGATCCGCTGGAATTCAGAGCGTGTCGTGAAGTCATTGTTGCAGCGGGCGCCTTCAACAGCCCGCAATTGCTAATGTTGTCAGGGGTTGGACCAAGAGAGGACCTAAAAGGTTTAGGAATACCTTGCCTCGTAAATCTTCCAGGCGTCGGTTCGAACCTTCAGGACCGGTATGAAATCGCCGTAGTCAGCGAGTCCGCAAAGCCCTTCGTGCTATTGCCTCCCGAGGCGACATTTGCGCCGCCAGTCAGTCCGAATGCGCCAGCCGACCCTTTTCTCGAACTGTGGGCGCAGGGCAAGGGTCTCTATTGTTCGACCGGATCGCTGATCGCAATTATGAAGCGGTCTCGGCCTGATCTTCAGGAGCCGGACCTCTTTATATTTGGCTTGCCTGGCTTCTTCCGGGGATACAAACGCGGCTACTCCAAAGACTTCGAGCGATTCCGCAACAAATTCACTTGGATCATTCTAAAAGCGTATACAAGTAACACGGCTGGGCGGGTTACGCTGGTTAGCAAAGATCCGACGAAACGTCCATGCGTCAATTTCAATTATTTCGATACGGGCAGTGACGAGTGCCAGCACGATCTTCATGCGCTCGTCGAGGGTGTCAAATTCGTTCGGAAGCTGAACGGCAAAGTGGGGTCACGCTTTGCGAGGGAGTTGGTTCCAGGGTCTAAATACGCCCAAGAAAAGGAATTGATGGAGTTCATCGCCAACGAAGCATGGGGTCACCACGCGTCATGCACCAACAAGATCGGTCCAAGTACAGACTCTATGGCGGTATTGGACAGCAGGTTTCGAGTGCGCGGAACCGAGTGCCTCCGGGTCGTTGATGCGTCAGTCTTTCCAAAAATTCCCGGGCATTTCATTGTGACCGCAGTCTACATGATCAGTGAAAAGGCGTTCGATGTTATCGTAGAGGATGCTGAAAAAATGCCCTGTTGCCAGGCTAGTGGCTCCACCGAGCTCTCGGACCAGCTGGAATGTGATCGGCATGAAGATGTCACGGCATAGATCGGAGGAAGCCTTGACGCTGACAATTGCCGTGTTGTTGGTGGGTGTCGTGGCCATCGGAATCATCGCCGGAAAGCTTGCAAAATGCAGCGGGGCCGATGTTCGCAAGCGCTTTCTTGAGGTCACCCCCGACTATACTGCGGAGGGGCTGCGAAATTGGGTTATGCACTATCCGTCGCAGGCACGTCGTTACGCGTTTCCGGTGCTGTTCCCGCTCGACTTGTTGTTCTCGACGACGTTAGCCGGGTTCCTTGCGGTCGCGTCGATAGCGGCATGCCAAACCCTGCATTGGGCTCGGGGATGGCTTTGGGTGTTCGCAATCTTTCCTGTTCTCTATGGTGTGTGCGATATCGTCGAGAACATATTACTTGCACGCCTCATGTTCAGGCCAACGACGGTCACCGATGGATCCGTTGCGCTCGCACAAACGGTTACGCGTCTAAAATTTACTGCCGTTACCATCGGTGTGTTGCAGCTCATCGTCTTGCTCGTGTCTTGGCTCTTGGGGACTCTAGTTCATGAGCTGCGCTGAATCGCAAGTTCCTTACGACATCACGGCGCGCTGGAAGCCTGACGCATCGAAATCTTGGTCACGGAGCCAACGCGATCAATAGGGGATCTCCAATGTCGAAACGGTCTTTTTTTGCCTGTTTCGGAAGTATCATTTGGCGAGCACCACGCGTACTTTGGGTATGTCGCGTTCCGGCGATCAGTGCCCTCGGAGGCGGCCTGTTCGTCGCCTCGCTCGCGCAGACGCGGGATATGTTTGCTGACCTTGGCTTGGCATGGGGGTACTGGGCCTTATTCTTCCTGATCACTTTGGGTTGGGCATGGATCGTGCATTGGGCCGGGCGCCACGTGTTGCGTCTGGATGACTGGGTGCCCGAGGCCCACGTGCCTGGTGGAATTTCGCCTCAGCGTCGGGCGGACCTGCAAGAGATCTACAAGTGTGCGGCGATCGCGATTCCGCGATTGCTTGGGGTTGCGGTATTTGTCTTTATGGCTATCGCCATGGTGCGCGCCTATCGCAATCTCGAACCTGCACAGGCATTGCCGGAAGTAGATCGCGCACTGAGACTGCTATTCGTTCTTATCGCAGTGACTATCATCCTTGGGACGACATTCTTTTTCCTGGTCTGGCGGCGGAGAAGGATCAACATTTGGCTAAACCAAGCCATGGAAGGGAAACGACAACATTGGCCGCTGACAGACGGGCCCTTGCTGACGGGCGAAGAAGCGATTTTCCTCGATTTTCGCCGTCTCAGAACCAATTTTTCTGCCGCTGCGGCGGAACGCACAGCGTGGGTCGATGTAATCATCTTCGCGATCGCGATCGCCGTTACGGTGCTCTTTTTGTTTTCATTGGTGCTCCCACATTCCATCGCATCGGTTTTGCCGCGCGCGGTGTTCGTTCCGTTCGTGCTTGGCAGCAGCATTCTGTTATTTACCGAAATCGGTGCCTATGCGATGCGGTGGCGTGCGCCTTTGTTGTTGCTGTTCATCGTAGCCGGCGGCATTCTGGAATTCTTGGTGGGCCAATTCCATGATGTCCGTTGGGTCGAGCGCGCGGGCGGCCATCGCCAGATCAGTATCCAAGAGGCGGTCAAGCAGTGGCAGTTCGCCAATGAATGTCCGGATATAAAGAACTGTCCACGACCGATCATCATTGCCGGATCGGGGGGCGGCAGTCGCGCAGCCTTCATGACCGCGACAGTCGTCGGCGCCATCCTGGACCTGAGCAATCCCTCGAGTGCCGACTTTAGAGACGTGCGCAAACGCATTTTCGCTCTATCGACGGTTTCCGGCAGTTCCGTCGCAGCCGCGGTTATCACCGCAGCGCTCCGCGACGCAGAAGAGGTCGGTTCACCCGACCGGCCACCATGCCAAAAGGGGCCGGTGGATTTTGCATGGCTCGCCGCGTCAGAAAACAATTCGGAAACCGCATCTTGGCGCGATTGTCTGCAAAAAATCTTGGCTGGTGATCTGCTGTCGCCTGTGCTGGTCGGTCTCATCTATCGCGACACCTTTCCGATGGGGAACCCGGTTACCGGACAGCCCTGGTGGAGCGATCGCGCGGTTCTGCTCGAACAGGCTTTGGAACGACGTTACACGCGCGTAGTTACCGGCGCTGCCGGTATTTGCGCGGAAGAGGATACTAGGCCGACAGGTTTGTGCCGGCATTTTGGCTATCATCCTGTCCCATCAGACATCCACGTTTGGCACCCTCTCGTATTCATCAACGGAACATCGGTTGAAACAGGACAGCGTATCATAGCGAGCCAGGTGGCTGCCGCCTCGCCACGCCCGAAGAGTCAAAAATCCTTATTCCCGCTGGCCTATGACCTGTGTGAAATTAGGTCTGCCGGCCCATGCACCGGGGCTGAAACAAAATCAGACGTCATGCTCTCGACCGCGTTCACGATGAGCGCGCGTTTTCCGATAATTTCGCCCCACGGCATCTTGCGGGCACGCGTGAAAAACACGTACCGGATTGTCGATCGAATCGTCGATGGCGGTTATTTCGAAAACGACGGCCTTGCGACCGGAGCTGATGTCGCCGACGCTCTGAAAGAATTTGGCCTCCACCCATTGATCATCCTCATCACCAATGATCCGGAGCCCGAAGAGAACGGATCGCTTCCGCCTCCGCGGATGAAGCAATCCGATCAACCCGACCTGCTGCTTCCGCGAGCGGAGGATAGTTCACTATTTGAAGATTACACTGTGATCGGCCGCGCACTCTTTGCCACGCGCTCGGGACATGAGAATGGGGATGTGGAATATGCCAAATCGGTCGTCGGGCGCGATCAGCTTTTTCATGTTACCGTGCGGAATCTCCAATCGATAGACGGCAGCTTATGCCGAAGGTCTCTGGTTGCCGGTGTCCGCGGTGCGAAGATCACGGCCGCTATGCAGGACGTCTCACTGAGTTGGTGGATGTCGCAGCCGGAACAGGCCTTTTTGGATTACCAGCTGTGCGACAAAGGTAATAGCGATCAGATCATCACGGCACTTCGAGCGAGCGCTTCCACGAGCCTATCGGAAAAGTGAGTGACGTTTCGGGACGGCTGCCGTCCGAGTGTGCCACGATCGAGCTGCATCCGGAACAGAATCCTGCTTGACTTGCGCGCGAATCAAAGGCCGCCACAGACCGCCTAACAGCCACAGATCCTATTCTTGGAACCTGTCGGCTCCGTATTGTTGTAGGGGCTGTTGAGGAGCTTGGCGGCAGTCAGCTTCGGCAGATGGATTAGACATAAGCCCATTAATTATTATAAGATCTCTTCGAGGAACATGATCCGTCTTCATACCTGGAATAAGGATGCCATTGGTGCTCAGCTGTTGAGGCGGCACGGCTTCCTTCCATGCTCAGGCCCCGATTCCGGCATTATCATTGATGAATTGTGGCAATGTCAGATTTTTCTCGGCGCCTGCTTGGGACGGAATGAGTTCCGATTGACGAGTGTCTAAATCGAAGAACAATTCGGGTTCACGCCTCCGCAGCGAAAGGAGGTTCCGCAATGTCATCCAATCTATACTGCAGGCTTTCATCTCTTGGAGCACTGCTTTGTACGCTCGCTCAGTAGCCAAGGTTTGTTCATCATGCCGGTCGATGAATGCGCTTCTTTGTTCGCGTCGGACTTCCTGCAGCTTCGTCTCGTACAGAGCCTTAGCGTCGAAGAGAACGAATTCCCAGGCGGCAGCGTTCTTCGGCTTTACACCAGGTCTTCGGTCCCGGCGCTTCAGCCTGATCAGGTACGCGCGTAAGGTCCTGGTCAATGGCGTGTCGGGATTTCTTTCCAGCACAAACGCCACTTGTTCCGGCGTAAGGCGGTCGGTATCCGCCAAGACCGCTTCGGCCCACTCGAAGCTGCCGGCCTCATAGGTGCATACGTTAGGGTTCCTTGCCCTGCGAAGTGCGCTCATCGCGATCCCCTTCTGGTCCCTAAACTAGAACTGGATCGTCGCGCGGTGCCCCTCACCAAAAACTTAAGCGCCCGCGCCCGAGCGAGGGGGTGAGGGGTCCTCGTCGCAGTTCTGGTTAAAGCATCGATGAGGGCCCAGCGCAGACGACCTGCCCCAAAAGTCAGAGCGGGGCCATACCGGGACGGAGTGTAGCTCTGATAATTGAATATTACCGGAGGTAATCCCCTTCCACAGTAAACGCGTAGCTGCAGGATGGGCAGGATCTGGATTGACGCTGCATCCGCAGCCGCATTTGATCGCATTACGACCCTGGCCGGCACAATTCGACCTTGCGCTGCGCCAGGCGCCGACGAAGTAAGGGTTCAGGGAGGTTTCCATGAGTTGCATAGTCGTATCGCGGCCGCTGGGCGTGTCGGTGCTGGGCGGGCTGCTAGGCATCGCGGCATTGACCGGGCTGCCGGTCGCCCAACCGATGCAGGAGATCACTTTCTTCGTCGTCAACAACCTGTTCAGCACGCCGGCATTCGTCGGCGTCGAAAACGGTTATTGGGCGCAGCAGGGACTCAACGTGAAGCTCAAGCTCACCAGCAGCGGACGGCAGGTAACCCAGGCGCTGCAGGCTGGGGAGGCGCAATTCGGCCATGCGGCGTTCAGCACCACGATCGCCTCGGCGCGCGCCAGCGGCAACATGCTCAAGGGCGTCATCCCCTATTACAACGCAGCCGAATACGTGGCGAAGGCGGGCGGGCGGGCGCTTGTCGGCCGCAAGGATCGCGGAATCGACGCGGCCAACCCGAAGTCGATGGAAAGCAAAAAGATTGCGCATCTCAGCGGCAGCACGAACGAAGTCTACATGCGCGAGTGGTTCAAGAAGAACGGCGCGGACATCAGCAAGTCGCAATTGGTCAGCGTGCCCGTGGAGAACATGCCGATCACAATCGTGCAGGGCCAGGTCGACGCGATCGCGCCGTGGGAGCCCTATACCGCGCAGGCGATTCGCGAGCTCGGCGCGAATGCGGTCGTGGTGAGCCGCGGCGAGGCGGGGCTGGTCAGCGATCTCATCGGCGTGGTCGCGCACGAGGACTGGATCAAGCAGAACTCCGGCCTGATCGAGAAATTTTCCGTCGGTATCGCTCAGGCAGCGCAATTCATCCGCAAGACTCCCAGAGAGGCGGCCGAGATCGACACCCGCTATCTCGACGGCCTCAACCCCGCCGACGCCATGGAGGGAATCAAATTCCTGCAATGGGACCCGCGCATCTCGGTGTGCACGGCGCACGGTCTGGTGCTGACGGGCAATGACATGGTCAAGGGCGGGCTCATCAAGATGTCGAAGCCGTTCGTGCCGAACGACTTCTATGATGACAGCGTGCTCAAGCGCGTGATGGACAAGTATCCGGAGCTGTTCTCCGACCTCTCTCCGCTGCCAAAAGCGCTTGCCGAATGCAAGGGCAAGCTGGACTGAACCCGCCGCACGTGGCGCGGCGCGCCGCGGCGCCGCCCGAGATCGGATGAAGACGATGGCAGCATCGGGCCCGCGCGAGAAAATCGTCGTTGCCGGGTTCCGGCATTTCTTCGACACGGCTGACGGGCCGGTTCAGGCGACCGACAAGGTCGATCTGTCGATCCGAGCCGGCGAGTTCGTCACCTTGGTCGGTCCCAGCGGCTGCGGCAAGACGACGCTGTTGAAGGCGATCGCCGGATTTATCCGGCCCACGGAAGGGATCATCCTTTGCGACGGCAAGCCGGTGCGCGGCCCCGGCCGCGACCGGGGCGTCGTGTTCCAGGAGCTCGCCATCCTGCCATGGCGAACCGTGCGCCGGAACATCGCCCACAGCCTCGAGATCGCCCGCCTGCCGCGCGTCGAGCGCGAGCGCACGGTCAGGCGGCTGATCACGCTCATGGGGCTCTCCGGCTTCGAGGACCGCTATCCCCATGAGCTGTCGGGCGGCATGCGTCA
>WNGF01009313.1_pt1 | contig 20294 bp, 16 predicted proteins | sample 5400641 | NCBI WGS metagenome assembly WNGF01 (sample SAMN13153371, study PRJNA577476) | soil metagenome | isolation source: 80 cm soil or saprolite under grassland replicate 2 | place: USA:California | collected 2016-06-15
CTCATTCCTCATTCCTCATTCCTCATTCCTCATTCCTCATTCCTCATTCCTCGCACCAGCGACTTTGCCGTCGCCCAGAGGACGCGGGCGTCCAGCCAAAGCGACCAGTGGTCGACATAATCCAGGTCGATCGCCAGTTTGGCGGGCATGACCTGGTTCACGTAGGTCCGCTCCCAGTCCGAGCCGACCAGCAGCCGCTCCTCGTCTCGAAATCGGACCGACGCCAGGCTGGTGATGCCAGGCCGCGCCTGCAGGACGCGTCGCTGGTCCGGGCTGTAAAGCGCGACGTAGTGCGGGTCTTCCGGGCGCGGGCCGACCAGGCTCATATCGCCCCGTAGGACGTTCCAGAGCTGTGGCAGCTCGTCGAGCTTGGTGCGGCGCAAGACGCGGCCGACGCGGGTGATGCGCCGGTCGCCTCGAGGCGTGATCCGCGGGCCCCGGCCCGACTGGTCGATCCGCATCGTCCGGAATTTATACATTGGGAACTCGCGGCCGCTCCGCCCGACCCGTTGGGCCGCGTAGACGACCGGGCCTGGCGAGTCGAGCCGGATCGCGGCCGCGATCGCCGCCAGTGCTGGCGCCAGAACGGCCAGTCCCAGCGCGGCCAGCACCGCGTCGAGCAGGCGCTTGGTCACCTGCCGCCCACCACCTACGACCGGCGGTAGTGCCGGATCACTTTTCCGACGGCCGCGATGACGTCGTCGACATCGCCGTCAGTCATGGCGGGGAAGATCGGCAGTGACAGGACCCGCTGGTACTCGTGGAACGCGGTTGGAAACGACTCGGGCGTGAACCCGTAGCGTTCCCGATACCAGGGGTGGCAGTGCAGCGGGATAAAGTGGACGCTGACGCCGATGTTCTCAGCGGCCAGCGCCCTGGCGATCTGGGCGCGGTCGGTGGCGAGACGGTCCAGATTCAGCCGCAGGACGTACAGGTGCCAGGACGTCTCTATCCCGTCCGGCACGAACGGGACCTCTAGCTCCGGCGCGGCGGCGAAAGCCGCGTCGTAGCGAGCCGCGATCGCCATTCGAGCAGCCAGCAGGCGGTCCTGCTTCGCGAGCTGGCGCAGGCCCAGGGCGGCGGCGACGTCGGTCATGTTGTACTTGAATCCGGGTGCGACGATCTCGTAGTACCAGTTTCCCTCGGCCGTGTAGCGCTTCCAGGCGTCGTGGCTGATGCCATGCAGGCTCATGATCGCGGCGCGCTCGGCGTAGTCGGGGTTGTCGGTCAGCAGCATGCCGCCCTCGCCCGTCGACAGAGGCTTGGTGGCGTAAAAGCTGAGCGCGGTCAGATCGGCGATCGTCCCAATCATGCGTCCGTGGTAGCGGGCCGGAATCGCGTGTGCGGCGTCGTCGATCAAAGCCAGGCCGCCCTCCCGAGCCAGACCTACCAGCGGGTCGTAGTCGCACGGCAGTCCGCCGATGTCGACCGAGACAATAGCGCGCGTTCGCTCAGTGACGGCGGCCGCGACCGCGTGTGGATCGAGATTCAAGGTCCGCTGGTCCACGTCCACGAGAACCGGCCGGGCGTCGAAGTAGAGCACCGCCTCGCCGGTCGCCGCGAACGTATAGGTCGGAATGATGACCTCGTCGCCGGGCTCCAACCCGATCGCCTCGAGCGCCAGATGCAGCGCGGCCGTGCCCGAGTTGAGAGCCAGGGCGTGCTTGGTGCCCAGGTAGCTGCATACCTCCTCTTCGAACCGCTTGCAGCGCGGACCAGTCGTCAGCCACCCGCTGCGCAGCGTCTCGACAACTTCGGATACGTCGTCGTCCTCGATCGTGGGCCGATGAAAGGGCAGCCAATCGGCTCGTACAGGCTGGCCGCCATCCAGCGCGAGCCGCTCGGCGATCATCGGGTCGCCCGGGAGATCGAGAGGCTCATGGCTTTGTGAGCACCGCCAGTTCATGGGTCCTGAGTAACGGGATCGTCTCGAGCAGCTCGCACGCCAGCCAGCACCGCCCGGCCAGGGCTCGCGCCAGTGGGGGGACCAGCGTCACTCGCCGAGCGTCCATCTGGAAGCCCGGGAAAAGGGCGGCCAGGTCACTCCTTCGAACGGGCCGGGTATTTCGTCGGTCGCGGGCGATGTGGAAGTCATATGATACTGCCGCGCCGCCGCGCTTCAGGACCCGCGCGATCTCCATGGCCACCGCCCGCTGCAGATCGTCGTCGAGGATCGACGACAGGACCGTCAGTTGAAATACCAGGTTGAACGTCTCATCCGCGTAGGGGAGTTCGCCGGCGTCGGCACAGCGCAGGTCAAGATCAGGCTCGGCGTGCTGGGCCGCGGCGATCCGCTCGGGCAGCAAGTCCACACCGGACAGGAGCTCGCGCTCGGCGCCCCAGGCCATCAGCCGCCGGAGGAACCAGCCGTCGCCGCAGCCGACGTCCAGTATGCTTCGGCGTGACAGGTCGGCGAAGCCGTGGCGCGCCAGGATGTCTAGCAGGTCGCGCTCAAGTCGCTGGACGCGGTACAGGTTGCCGCGGTTGGAGAGGCTGTAGCGCTGCCCGAGACCAGCCGCCGCGCGGCGCTGGTAGTAAGCGGCGATGCGACCTTGCTCAGTCCGAGGTCCGGAGTCTCCGCTCACTGGCTGGCCTGATGCCGCTCGACGTTCGCGCGGTGCTCGGCCTCGGTTCGAGCAAAGGCATGGCTGCCGTCGCCTCGGGCGACGAAGTAGTAGTAGTCGGTCTGGCTCGGATTTAGCACCGCTTCCACCGCGTCGAGGCCCGGGCTGCAAATCGGCCCGGGTGGAAGGCCGTGGATGAGGTAGGTGTTATACGCTGACGACACCTGGAGGTCGTCTCTGGTGAGCTCCCGTTTCCAGAAACCGATCTCCAGAGCCCTGGCCGGATCGGCCGTGGCGACCGCGAACTGGATCGTTGGATCAGCCTGGAGAGGCATATTGTTGTTCAGTCGGTTGAGGTAGACGCTGGCGATGATGGGTTGCTCGGCCGGCCTCGCGGCCTCGCGTTCGACGATCGATGCGAGCGTGACGACCTGATGAACGAACAGGCCATTGCCGGCGGCCCGCTGGCGAAGCTGCGGGTTCAGCTTTCGGTCGAACTGCCGGACCATCATCTGTGCCAGCTTCCGGGCGTCGGCGTCCTTAGCGATGTCGTAGGTGTCCGGGAACAGGTAGCCCTCAATCGACTGGCCGGCCGGGATGCTGTCTGGAAGCTCCAAACCGCCCGGATTGTGCACCAGTGCCAGAAAATCGGCCGCAGACGAAAGGCCGAGCGCCTCCAGCTTCTGGGCCGTCTGTTCGGCCCGCCAGCCCTCGGGTATCGTGAGCGTAACCCCGCTCCGGGACGCCCCGTGCGAGAGCACACTAATCATCTCGTTGGTGGACATGGCGGGGCTGAGCTGGTACTCGCCGGACTCGATCTGGTTGCCCACACCCCGTGCCTCCACGAGCAGCCGAAAGACGAGCGGAGAGCGGATCAGGCCACGCGCGGACAGCTCGGACCCGATGTCGACGGCCGACTGGCCGGGGCTCACCACGAATGTCTGTCTAGTCTGATCGTCGCTGACCGGCGCGTCCCAGCGTTCGGTGCCAAAGCGGGCCGCGGCGGAAAGGTCGCCGAGCGCCGCGTAGACCCCCACGCCAGCCACGACTACCAGGCACAGCGCCAGCAGGGCGGCAATCGCCCTGACTAGCGTCGCGAGTCGAGGTACGTTTGAAGGATCACGGCCGCCGCTGCCGCGTCCGCCCACCTTCGCGGACCCGCTCGGTTGCCGGCGGACCGCTTGCTGCCGGCGGCCAGCCGTTCCCTCGCCTCGACCGTGGAGAACCGTTCGTCCCATAACCTCACCGGCACCCCGACCGCCTCGCTAATCCGGCGGGCAAATCGCTCCGCGCGGCGGGCCTGGGGTCCGACCTCGCCGCGCAGGGTTCTCGGGTGCCCGACCACAATCTCGCTGACAGCGTGGGCTCGGACCAGGTCCGCGATGGCGGCCGCGTCTGCCGTCCGCGACCGCCGCTGCAACACTACCAGCGGTGTCGCCAGCAGGCCGAGCTCATCGCTCAGCGCCACGCCCACTCGCCTCTCGCCCGGGTCGAGTGCCAGCACTCGCCCGTTCACCGCGCCGTCACCTCCACACGATACGCCCACGGGGCCCACGAGGGCGAGAGCTCCACGCGGGAAGGGCCGGCCAGACCGTCCATCTTTGTCAACAGAGATGATGCCTCGGCGCTGCTCTTGCCGCGCAGTTGTTCGGCGATGGCGTTAGCGTTGAGCTGCCGCACCATGGTGCCGTCAGAGCTAGTCTTGATGCGAACTTTCTGGTCATCCATCCCCAGGACCTGCGGGACGCCCACAGCGAGCTGGCTCCTCGGGAGGTCGTAGCCGCCACCCGCCCCGGCCAGAAAGATCTTCTGGACGAGCGCGTCAAAATCGGCGTTGACGAAGACCACCGCCGTCGCTACGACGGCCAGGCGGCCGTTCACCTGCTCTGCCTCGGCGTCCACACCAGGATCGAACGACTCGCCCTCGGTTCGCAGCTTCACGCTTGGCTGGACTAGTGAGCGCTCGCTCCCGGCCCGCGCGTACAGCTCGGCGAGCGCTTGCTCGCGAGCCCGGTTCTGGAGCAACTCGCGCAGCTTGGCCAGGTCGTCCGCCGTCACCACGCGGCCATCACGATCGCTCCCGCCCGCCGTTGGGCGGTCATTTCGCACCGTGACGCCCTGGATTCCAGCCGATTCGATCCGCGCGATCTGGCCAGCCGGTACATTCCCGATCGTCCCCGAATTCACCGCCGTCACGCCGACCCTGGCCTGGCCGCTGCTGAGCGGTGGCACCTGAAGATCGATGTCGGTCTGGAAGCGAGCGCCGCTATTGGCCACGACTACTGTCCCGCGGGGGATGAGCGCCGGCTGCTGCGACTGGCTGGAGAACGTCACCTCGCCCCGCGCGCGGTCCCGTCCAACTCGCCTCATCCCGGTGGCGGGCAGGGATGCGACCACTTCGACGCGCTGCTGGAGCACCTCGCCGGGCAGGGTCTGGCGCTGCAGGTCGGCCTGCTTGACGCTCGGATCGACGAGAATTTCCAGGTCCCGATGCTGGCTCAGCGTCTGGGCTGTGACAGTGACTCGCATGACCGGTAGGACGCCCAGGATGAGGACCCCGGCGACGGCCGCCATGAAGGCCATGAGGAGCAAGCCGGTCAAGGAGGGCCGCGGAACCCAGTCCGGGATCGCGGGCAGCTCCCACGAGCGCGTGCCCGGCGGCTTGGAAAGGTGGCGGATCGAGCGGATCGAGCGCTTGGTGCGCAGCCCCTCCTGCCTCGCCAGCGAACGGCGGGTCCCGTCGCCGGCCACGATGATGGTCTCAGAGGACAGATCGTGCGCCAGGCGAGCCAGGATCCTGAACTCGAGAGGTGTCCGTAAAATCGAGGCACGGCGTGGAATCACCAGGTAGACCTCGTCCGCGGCCGTCGACTCAAGCTTCGCCCGGACAGTCCCGAGGTCGTCGTCGGGGTCCAGGAAAATGACTTCCTGGGTGATCGCCGGCAGCGGCGCGGGATAGAGGCTCACCGCCCGCTGGCCTCGAGCTTCCGCTGCACCAATGGCACCACCTGCGCCAGGGCAACGCCAAGCTGGGCCGGCTCCTTGACCCCGCCCTGGGCAAAATCGGCCCGTCCGCCGCCCTTGCCGCCGGCCGCCGCGAGCGCCTCGCGCAGGATCTCCCCTGCGTTCAGCTCTCCGCCAGCGCCGTCATTGGTCCCGACGACGAAGGCGTTCTGGCCATCGAGCTCCGCGGCCAGGGCGACCACCGAGCGGCCAAGCCTTCCCCTCAACTCGTCGACCATCTCGCGCAGCGCGTCGCGACTGGCTGCCTCGACCTGAGCGGCAAGCACCTTGACCCCGGCCACGTCGACGGCCGCGTCGATGAGCTGAGCGGCACGTCGGCTGGCCAGCTGCTGCGCCAGTCTGGCCTGATCGCGCCGGGCCTGGTCCAGCTCGTCGAGCAGCGCGGCCAGCCTGGCTTCGAGCTGGTCGGTGGGCGCCCCCAGGCGGCGCGCCAGGTGAAGGAGGCGCTCCTGTTGCTCCCAGGCATGCGCGAGCGCCGCCTCGCCACCCAATACCTCGACGCGGCGTATCCCGCTCGCCAGACCCGACTCGCGTACGAGAATCGCGGCCCCCACTTCGGTCGACCGCCGCACGTGAGTCCCGCCGCACAGTTCCTTGCTCCAGCCCCCGATGTCGACCACTCTGACCTGGCTGCCGTACTTCTCGCCGAAGATCGCCAGCGCGCCGGCGCGGCGAGCCTGGGCCAGGTCCATCACTTCCCAGGCTACGGGCAGGTCCTCCAAGATGTGCCGGCCGATCTCGGCGTTCACCCACTCGAGCTGCTCGCGACGCAGGCTTTGGGGGTAGTTGAAGTCGAAGCGGGCAACGTCAGGCGCGACCAGCGAGCCCTTCTGCTCGGTGTTCTCGCCGAGCACGTCCTTCAGGGTACGGTGCAGGATGTGCGTCAAGGTGTGGTGGCGGGCCGTCTCGGCCCGCTGGCGCCGGTCGACCTCCGCTTCCGCCACCGCGCCGGCCCGCAAGACCCCCTCCTCGACCACCCCGACATGCCCGATGTGCCGCTCGTCCACGCGCCGCGTGTCGGTGACCCGAAAAATGCCGCCCGGCGCGCGGAGCACCCCTCGATCTCCGACCTGGCCGCCGCCTTCCGGGTAGAAGGTGGTCTGGTCCAGCACGACCAACCCCTCATCCCCCCGCTGAAGCTCGGCGGCAGGCAGCCTCTCGCGCCGGATGGCAAGCACTGTGCCGTCTGTCGTCAGCCGCTCATATCCCAGAAACTGGCTAGCTGGCACGTCACCGATGTCGTAGGAGCGGCCTTCGGCGACGCCAGCGAACCTTGCCCCGGCTCGGCTTCGCGCCCGCTGTTCGGCCATCGCCTGCTCAAAGCCGTCGCGGTCGGCCTCGAGCCCGGCTTCGGCCAGGATCTCCTCACTCAGCTCGAATGGAAAGCCGAACGTGTCGTAGAGCTGGAACAGCAGACGGCCGGCCACCCGGGACTGGCCCTCTGCCCTGGCGCGATCGATCCAGTCGACCAGCCGTTCGGTGCCCGCCGCCAGGGTTTCGGAGAAGCGCTCTTCCTCTAATTCGACTGCCTCCAGGATTGCCGCCCGCCGCTCCGCCAGCTCCGGATAGCGCGAGCTCATCTGAGCGATGACCTGATCGACGATGCTGCCCAGGAATGACCGCTCGATGCCGAGCAGGCGGCCATAGCGCACCGCGCGGCGGACGATTCGGCGCAACACGTAGCCACGGCCCTCGTTGCTTGGCAGCACGCCGTCGGCTGCCAGGAACGTCATTCCCCTCCCATGGTCGGCGATGATCCGCAAGGCATAGTCGGTCTGAGCGGTCCGCCTTGGGCCGAGCGCGGCGATCTCGGCTACGCGGTCGATGATCGGGCGGTAGAGGTCCGTCTCGTAGACCGACCGCACGCCCTGCATGATGGCCGCGACGCGCTCCAGGCCCATGCCAGTGTCGACGTTCTGCCGGGACAACGGGCTCCGAGCCCCGGCTCGGTCCTGGTAGTACTCCATGAACACGAGGTTCCAGAACTCGAGAAAGCGGTCACACTCGCAGCCGGGCGCGCACTCAGGGCGGCCGCAGCCGGCCGCCTCGCCGAAGTCGTAGTACAGCTCGGAGTCCGGTCCACACGGCCCTTCGGCGCCGGGTGGCCCCCACCAGTTCTCATCCAGGAAGCCGATCCGGTCGCGTGGGATGCCCTGCGCCAGCCAGAGCTGGAGTGCGTCCTCATCCGTCGGGTGGACCGTGATCCAGATGCGCTGCGGCGGAAGCTGCAGCCACTCGCGCACGAACTCCCAGGCCCAGGCGATCGCCTCGGGTTTGAAGTAGTCACCGATCGAGAAGTTCCCCAGCATCTCGAAGAACGTCAGGTTGCGCGGGTTACCGACCTCGTCGATGTCGACGGTCCGGAAGCACTTCTGGACCGAGGTCATCCGGACGGCCGGCGGCCGCTCCAGACCGAGCATGTAGGGGATCATCTGCTGCATACCGGCCGTGGTCAGCAGCACGCTCGGATCGTTGTAGGGCACTAGGCTGGAGCTGGGCTGCTCGACGTGCCCGCGTTCGGCGAAGAAGTCTAAAAAGGCGCGCCGAGTCTCGTCGCTCGTTACGGGCGGTGGGCGTTGTGGCATGCTGGTGCGAACCGTCGTCTCGGGGATTCTACCAGAGGCCGGAGGCCGGTCCGCTGAGCGGAGGGCGGACTGGGACGGGGTTGTGAGACTAGAACAGCGCCTGCTGGACCAGCCGCGGCTCGGAGGTCCAGTGAAGGCTTGGCTTGTTGCGGCGGGCCACGTCCAGCGCGACATGGTTGAGCCCGGCGCCGGCCAGGCTAGTGGCCACGTCCTGCCTGGCGCGCCGGACTGTGTTGTTGACCTGGCTCAGGTGCGCCAGCCAGACACGCCTGGGGACTCGATCGCCGCACGCCACCAGCGCCCGGGCCGTCGACGTGTTCGACAGGTGGCCGTGCTGGCTGAGCACGCGCCGCTTCAAGAAACCTGGATACGGCCCGACCTCGACCATCCGCTCGTCGTGATTGGCCTCGAGCACCAGCAGGTCATTGTCGCGAAAGCGGCGTGCGACCGACTCGGGGACGAAGCCGAGATCGGTCGCAATGCACACGCTCGCCGCCTGCCCGAGCAGGCGATAGCCGACCGGCTCGTCGGCGTCGTGCGGGACGAGGAATGGGAGCACCTCAAGGTCGCCGAGCGGAAACTGGCGGCCTGGGGCCACGACTCGTACCAGATCCGAGTCACGCACCGATGGATGCCCCAGCGTACCCCGCGTCGCGTAGAGCGGCACGCGGTGTCTATCGGAGAGCTGGCGGGCCGACAGAATGTGGTCGCCGTGCTCGTGCGTCAGCAACACGCCATTCAGTTCGTCGGGCTTGAGCCCGAGGCGCGCCAGCGAGCTGGTCAGCCTGCTCAAGCTGATCCCGCACTCGACCAGCACCAACGTCTGGTCCGAGCGTACAAGGTAGGCGTTGCCCGAGCTACCGCTGGCGAGTGACCAGACATCCATCCCGCTAGGAGATGGGAGATGGGTGATGGGAGGCCGTGAAGGGGGTGGATGTTTCCATGCCCCAACTCCTAACTCCCATCTCCCAGCTCCTACTCGAGGTAATCGCGCAGTTTCTTCGAACGACTGGGATGGCGCAGCTTGCGGAGCGCTTTGGCTTCGATCTGGCGGATCCGCTCGCGCGTGACGCCGAATTCGCGGCCCACCTCCTCGAGCGTCCGCTGGCGGCCGTCATCGAGGCCAAACCTGAGCTGGAGCACGCGTCGCTCGCGGCCCGATAGGGAGTCCAAAACGTCTTCGACCTGCTCCTTTAGGAGCTGGTGCGAGGCGGCGTCTGATGGGGCCAGGGCGGCCTGGTCCTCGATAAAGTCGCCGAGGTGGCTGTCTTCCTCCTCGCCGATCGGCGTCTCCAGCGAGACAGGCTCCTGGGCGACCCTGAGGATCTCACGGACCTTGTCTGGCGTGACCTCCATCTCAACGCCGAGCTCCTCGGAGCTCGGCTCACGACCCAGGTCCTGGACCATGCGACGCGTCAGGCGGCTCAGGCGGTTGATCGTCTCCACCATGTGGACGGGGATCCGGATCGTCCTGGCCTGGTCGGCGATCGCACGGGTGATTGCCTGGCGGATCCACCAGGTGGCGTATGTGCTGAACTTGTAGCCCTTGCGGTACTCGAACTTTTCTACCGCCCGAATCAGGCCAATGTTGCCTTCTTGAATCAGGTCGAGCAGCGACATGCCGCGGCCGATGTATTTCTTGGCCACGCTCACCACAAGCCGCAGATTCGCCTCGGTCAGGCTGGCCCGACCTTGCTCGGCCTCGATCCGAATCCACCGAACGTGGTCTTCTAGCAACTCGGGCTCGACCGAAGTGCCGACCCTGGCCATCTCCGGGTCGGCCCAGGGAAGCCCGGACGCCCGCAGCTGAGCGATCCGCGCTCGCAGTCGCTCCGGCAGAATCCGGCACAGCACGGACAGCTCGATCAGCGTCTCGCGGACCTCCTCAAGTGGCGCACACGTTCGCCTGGCGATGCTTTCACACTGCTCGGCCGAGATCTCGGCCGTATCGCCGAGCATCTCCATGTACCTGGCAAAGGGGACGGGCATCGCTCCAGCCAGCGGTGACCACAACTCCAGGCAGTAGCCACGGCCCGCAAAGCGGCGCTGCAGCTCCACGACGACCTCAACGGCAGTCGGCCCGCGGGCCAACTGGTGCCACAATTCGCGGGTCAGTTGATCGAGGTAGCTGCCCTCCTCCATCCGACGCGCAAGTCGCTTCTCGCCATCCCAGCTCAGCAGTGGGACCATTCCGATCTCGCGCAGATACATCCGGACGTGGTCTTCGAGGCCTTCATGCTCCGCTCGGGCGAGGCTTTCCACTTCCACGTCGGTCCCGACCAGCTCCGGCTCGTCGATCCCCAGGGTTGGAACCGGCTCCACCTCTTCGTCCAGGAGAAGCTCTGGATCAGGCTCCTGGACCCAGGTGAGCCCGGCGCCATTGGTTTCGAGGGCGATCGGCGTTGGAGCGGCCGATTCGACGTCGGCGCCATCGGACCCGACGAACGCTTCGATAGCTTCGATCGGTAGCCCCGCGAAGCGGTGGAAAGGGGTGAACGGCGCCGAGCCGAGCGGCGACTCTTCGGTGGCCGTCTTTTGGTCGGACGAGGCCGGATCGCCTTTCAGCTCGTCAACCACCCAGGACCTCCTGCCCACGACGGGCGCTCCACGACGCCGATCCTATTGCGCCAAGCTGGCGCTGCTCATCGAACACGTGGCCGAGGTTCGTGGCCAAGTGAGCCAGACGCCTCTGATACTCATGCCGCTCGTCGGGGTCAAGTAGGTCGGCCTCGTCACGGAGGACTGAGTCGAGTGCCTGATGTTGCCTGAAGAGGCGTACCTTGCGCAACTCCAGCGTGCGGACGCGGAGCTCGCGTACGACCTCTTCGGTTGTCAGGCGTTCGTTCTCCTCGTCAAGGGTGCGCAGGCGGGCGAGGGGTGTCTCAAACGCGGCGCCTAGCTCCTGGGAAAGGCGCTCCAACGCCGTGGCGGGGTCAGGCCACGTTTGCAGCTCGCCGAGCTGCACTAGGATCGCCCGGTGGGCGGCGCCGTCGAAGTCAGCTGGCTCCGGGCCTCTAGCTGTCCGCGCCTCGGACTCCGTCCTGACCGCAGGATTCCGACCCGTCGGAACGCTCGCAGACGAGGACGCGCCAGAGGCCCGCAAGACCAGGGCCAGGACGTATTCCTCCAGGCGCCAGACGCTGGATGTAGTGGGCCCGCTCGATCGGGTCCGGTAAGTCCTGGACAACAGCCATCGCCTCGCGAGCAGCTTCGCGCTGGCCAGCGCTAGTACCCAGCTCGTGCCGTCGTGCGAGCCCGCTCAAGACGAAGTCCACCACTGGTAGGGCCTGGATCGCGAGCCGTCGCCAGACCTCTGGATCAGACCGGATAACCTCGTCTGGGTCCTGCCCGGCCGGCAGGACGATGGCCTTGACCTGCGTCCGCCGGTCGCCGAAGAAGCGGCCGAGTCCGCGCACCCAGAGAATCGTGGGGCTCTCGTCTGCCAGGCTCTCGCGTGCCACATCTAGCCCGCGCATCGTCGCCTTTTCGCCGGCCGCGTCGGCGTCGAGGGCCAGCACCACTTCGGGAGCGAGCCGGCGCAGCAGCTCCATGTGGCGCTCGGTGATAGAAGTCCCCAGGGTGGCGACGACGTTACGGAAACCGTGCTGATGGGCAATCAGCGCGTCCATGTAGCCCTCGACGACGACCGCCTGGCGAGCCTCGCGGATGGCCGTCCTCGCCAGGTCCAGCGCGTACAGGCTGGCGCCCTTGTCGAACAGCTCGGTCTGAGGTGAGTTCAGGTACTTGGGCTGCTGGTCGGGTTTGAGGGAGCGCCCGCCGAACCCGATCGCGTGGCCCTCCGCGTCGCGAATTGGGAAGATCAGGCGTTCCCGGAAGCGATCGTAGGTCCGCCCGTCGTCGCCCTGCCCCAGCGCGCCCGCGGCGACCATCTCCTCGATGCTGAAGCCCGCTTGCAGCAGGTGGCGCTCGAGCGCGCGGCCGCTGGGTTCGGCGTAGCCGAGCCCAAACTGGTCGGCCGTCTCGCCGGCGACCTCCCGCTCGGCGAGATACGCGCGCGCCGCGCCGCCCTGGCGTGCGCCAAGCGAGGCCCGATAGAACAGCGCGGCCGATTCCAGTATGGCGTGTAGTCGGTCGCGACGTTCGCGGGCGCTCGGATCGGGCCGTGCCGCCCGTTCCAGCTCCACTCCGGCTCGCTCGGCGAGGATTCGCAGCGTCTGGGGAAAATCAAGATTGTCCCGCCGCTGGACGAAGCTGAAGACGTCCCCACCCTCGCCGCACCCGAAGCAGTGCCAGGTGCCTCGCTCGGGAGAGACGTAGAAAGAGGCCGTCTTCTCCGTGTGAAAGGGGCACAGCCCCTTGAAGCTCTTCCCCGAGCGCTTCAGCTGGACCGTCTGGGAGACGACGTCGACCACGTCCAGTCGACGCTTGATCTCCTCAATTGCCGAGTCCGACACAGCCGCCCCCGAAAGAACCAGCTCACGCCAGTCGGGGAATGATGCACCGGATGATGGCTGGCGACCAGTGCCAAGGTCGGCGCGCGAGACACACTCGCGTCACAATTCGCAGCCCGTAGGGGCACGGCATGCCGTGCCCCTACGGCTATCCGAGTACCGCCCACTCCTGGGGAATATAGATCTCGGTGAAGACCGTGATCGCGTAGCGGTCGGTCATGCCGGCCACGTAGTCAGCCACTCGTCGCTGCAGCGACTCGTTGCGCGGGTTGTCCTGGAACTCGGCCGGCATTCGCTCCGGGTGCCGGCAGAAGTGCTCGAAGAGTGAGTGGATGACGAACTTAGTCTTGGGGATGTCTGACTTGGCGGCCGACTCCGTGTACACGTTTTGGAACATGAATTCGCGCAGCCCGTTCATCAGCTCGAGTGTGGGCGGACTCAAGCCGATTGCGCGGCCGTTGCCAACGGCGTCCCTCCAAGTAGCGCCCCGGCCCTCGGCTACCCGCCAGTTGTAATCGACGCAGTCGCTTACGAGGGCCTCGATTCGCTCCCCCGTCGTGGTTCCGAACGCTTCGGTGTACTCGGCCGGAATCTGCTCCTCGGCGATCACGCCCGCTCGGAGCGCGTCGTCGATGTCATGAGCGAGATAGGCGACGCTGTCAGCCAGTTTTACGATCTGACCCTCCACGGTATGGGCGATACCCCAGCCTTCGGCCGCGACGCTCTCGCGAAGCTTTGAATGCTTCAGGATGCCATCGCGGACCTGGCCGGCCAGGTTCAGGCCATGGCCCTCGCGCTCCAGATATTCGACCACCCGAACGCTCTGCTCGTTGTGACGGAAGTGGCCCATCACCTCGGCCAGCGCGTCCTCGCCAGCGTGTCCGAACGGCGTGTGCCCAAGATCGTGTCCCAGGGCAATCGCTTCGGTCAGGTCCTCGTTAAGACGCAGCGCTCTGGCAATCGTCCGCGCGACCTGCATGACTTCCATCGTGTGGGTCAGGCGGGTCCGGTAATGGTCGCCAAGCGGGGCGATGAAGACCTGAGTCTTATGCTTCAGCCGCCTGAACGCCTTTGAGTGAATGATTCGGTCGCGGTCCCGCTGGTACTGGGTTCTAAGCGGGTCATCCGGCTGTGGCCAACGCCGGCCCGACGCGTCGCGGCTGCGGGCCGCGAAGCGCGAGAGCGTCTGCTCCTCGAGCTGCTCGAGCCGCTCGCGGACCTCCGGATGCAGACGAGCTGCGAGTTGTGAGTTGCGAGTTGCGAGCAGCGCCTCGTCGGTCTGCGTGATCGAGCGGGTCCTGCGCGTCCTCGCCACGCTGTCGCTCACTCGCTGCTCGCTACTCGGGAGTGGCCGACTCGCGACTCGCTGTGTTTGACTCGCCCCGGATCGCCGCCTGAGCGGCAGCCAGGCGAGCGATCGGCACCCGGTACGGTGAGGCGCTGACATAGTTGAGACCGGCCCCGTGGCAGAAGGCGACTGACTCGGGATCGCCCCCGTGCTCGCCGCAGATCCCGATCTCCAGGTCCGGGCGCGTCTTGCGGCCCAGTTGGACTCCCATCTCGACCAGCTTGCCCACCCCCTCGGCGTCCAAAACCTGGAACGGATTGTTCGGGAGCAGCTTCTCATCCTGGTAGAAACCGAGGAACTTGCCCTCGGCGTCGTCTCGCGAGAACCCGTACACCGTCTGGGTCAGGTCGTTGGTACCGAAGCTGAAGAATTCGGCTTCCTGAGCGATCATGTCGGCTGTCAGCGCCGCGCGAGGGATCTCGATCATGGTGCCAAACTTGTAGTGGACGTCTGCTCCGGCCTGACCGGTCACGGTTTCAGCGGTCTTGACGAGCTGTTCCTTGACCCGCCGCAGTTCGCGGACGTCGCCGACCAGCGGGATCATGATCTCTGGCTGTGGGTCGTGGCCTTGCTTCTTGAGCTCGACAGCCGCCTCCAGGATCGCGCGGACCTGCATCTCGTTGATCTCCGGGTACAGCAGGCCGAGACGGCAGCCTCGCAGCCCAAGCATCGGATTCGCTTCCCGCATCACTGCCACGGCGCGGAGCAATTCCTCTCGCTCGGACAGCTCCGGTCCGCCCTGGCCGCGGGCGCGCATCTCCGTGACCTCAACCAACAGGTCTTCGTACTTCGGCAGGAACTCGTGCAGGGGCGGGTCGAGTAGACGGATGATCACCGGCCGACCATCCATGGCCTTCAACAGGCTCTTGAAGTCCTCGCGCTGGTAGCCGAGCAGCTTCTCGAGCGCCGCGAGGTACTCCTTGCGTGCTTCCGGGTCGCGTTTGGCCGGGGCCGCGTTGAGGATCATCTGGCGCACGAAGGGCAGCCGCTCCGCCTCCTCGAACATGTGCTCGGTCCGGCACAGGCCGATGCCCTGGGCTCCCAGCTCTCGGGCTTTCGTCGCGTCGCGAGCCCGGTCGGCGTTGGCCCAGACTCCGAGGCGTCGTCGCTCGTCGGCCCAGCGGAGGACCTGCTGCAGGTCCTCATCCTCGGCAAAGTTTGGCTCGACGGTGGTCACCTCGCCGAGCAGGACCTCGCCACTGCCGCCATCGATCGAGATCAGCTCCCCTTCGGCCACCTGTCGCCCGTCGACCGAGAAGACCCTTCGCGCTAGGTCCACTCGAACGGTCTCGGCGCCAACGATGCACGGCTTGCCCAGCCCGCGGGCGACGACGGCGGCATGGCTCGAGGTCCCACCGCGGCTGGTCAGAATGCCCTGTGAGCCGATCATGCCGTGGAAGTCGTCGGGCGAGGTCTCGGGCCTCACCAGCACGACCCGAGCCCCAGCTCTGGCCCGCTCCTCGGCACGGTCTGGGTCCAACACAGCCTCGCCGACCGCCGCGCCGGGCGACGCCGGTACGCCCTTGGCAATCAACCGGCCAGCGCTCTCGGCGGCCGCCTTGGCCTGCTCGTCGAAGCGCGGCAGCAGCAGCTGCTCGACGTGGCGCGGCTCCACCCGCAGCAGCGCCTCGTCCACGCTCAGGATCCCCTCGGCGACCATGTCGCGCGCGATCTTGACCGCCGATCGACCGGTCCGCTTGCCGCTCCGCGTCTGGAGCATGTACAGCTTGCCGCGCTCGACTGTGAACTCCAGGTCCTGCATGTCGCGGTAGGCCCGCTCGAGTTGGGCCGCGATCCGCTCGAACTCCGCGTAGACCCCGGGGTTGTGGTCCCGCATGGCCGCGATCGGCTCGGCGTTGCGAATTCCGGCGACCACGTCCTCCCCCTGTGCGTTGGCCAGAAAGTTCCCGTACAGCTGCTTTTGGCCGGTAGTGGGGTCGCGTGTGAAGGCCACCCCGGTGCCCGAGTCGAAGCCCATGTTGCCAAACACCATCGCCTGGACATTCACCGCCGTGCCCCACTCGTCCGAGATCTTCTCGGCGCGCCGGTAGTCCACGGCCCGCTTGCCCATCCAGGATCTGAAGACCGCTTCGATCGCCTGGCTGAGCTGATCGAGCGGATCGGCTGGGAAATCGCGCCCCGTCTGGCGCCGCACGACTTGCTTGAACTCGGCCACGATCTTCTTGAGCTGTTCTGCGCCGAGATCAGTGTCCTGCTTGGCGCCCGCTCTTGTCTTTGCAGCCTCGAAGACCTCGTCGAATGCCTCGGGCGCAATATCCTGAACGATGCGACCGAACATCTGGATGAATCGTCGGTACGCGTCGTAGGCAAAGCGCCTGTTGTCGGTCAACCGTGCAAGGCCCTCGACGCTCCGATCGTTGAGCCCGAGGTTCAGGACGGTATCCATCATCCCTGGCATCGACACTCGTGCCCCAGAACGGACCGAAACGAGCAGCGGATCAGCCGGATCTCCGAGCTTCTTGCCGGTCTTCTTCTCGACCGCCTCGAGGGCGGCCAGCGTCTGCTCCCACATGCCGGGCGGGAACTGCTGGCCGGCCGAGTAGTAGGCGACACAGGCTTCCGTCGTGATAGTGAAACCGGGCGGCACCGGCAGGCCGGCGCGGGTCATGCCCGCGCAGCCGGCCCCCTTGCCGCCCAGCAGGTCGCGCATGTCGGCGCTCCCCTCCTCGAAAGGGAAGACCCATTTATGGGTCGTGCCGGTCACCGCCGACGGCGTGCTCGCTTGAGCCATAGTGGTCAGGTCCTCCCCTTCACGTGACTCGTATTAGGCTGGGCGCGCCGGCCACCCTGCGAGAGGGCATCATTCCCTGATAGAGTGCGGCGCCGCCGCGATGTCCTCGGGCGGCGCCCTCCTGGAATGGTAGGAGCGCCGATCGCGCAGCGTCAACCGAGACGCATCAAATAGACGAGAGCGCGAGGGCCGAGCTTGCCAGCGGGGTGCCCTGCAGGCTATTCACCAGTCGCTCATCCGCGGTCGGAGTGAAGAGGATCTTGGAGAGGACGTGGGCGAGCTGAACGGACTCTACCTGGATCCCGACTGCTGGAGCCGCGGCGTCGGCTCTGTTCTCCTCGGGGCAGCTGAGCGTGGGCTGCGCGAGGCCGGCTTCAGCAGAGCGGTTCTGTGGACCATCGCAGCATATGAGCGGACCCGGATGTTCTATGAACGCCTGGGTTGGCGGCCAGATGGCGCTAAGGAGCAGCACCGAGCCGGTCCCGAGCTCGTCCGTCTTGCGCGAGACCTCTCCGCCGGCAAAGGGGCGTAGCCTGTGGACAAGCGACAGCGGCAGATTCTGCGCCGCTGCGTGGATGGACTCTCTGTCGTGCCCGGGATCGTGGCTTTGGCTCTAGGCGGCTCATATGCCAGGGGAACGGGGGCCACCGATTCGGACATCGACCTTGGTCTGTACTACCGAGAAGCGGTTCCTCCCGACCTCGCGGCGGTTCGGAAGCTGGCGGCTGATCTCAACGACGTGCCCGACCCGACCGTCACCGGCTTTTATAGCTGGGGCGCCTGGGTCAACGGGGGTGCTTGGCTCACCATCGAGGGCCAGCGGGTCGATTTCATCTATAGGAACCTGGATCAAGTCAAAAGAGTAGTTGCCGATTGCCAGGAAGGACGCACCGGCAATGACTTCTGGCAGCAGGCGCCATATGGGTTCTTCAGCCACATCTACCTGGGCGAGCTCCACGCGTGTGAACCGCTTCATGACCCGGAGAATGCGCTGGCCGACCTCAAAGCCGGAGTGCGTGTGTACCCGGACACCCTGAAACGAAACATCGTGCAGGGCCAGCTTTGGGCGGCCGTGTTCGCCGCCGAATATGCGCCCAAGGTCGGGGCTCGGGGGGACATCTATTCGACTGCAGGCTTCCTTACGCGTACTGCCGCATCCTTGACCCAGGCGTTGTTCGCTCTCAACGAGACCTACTTCGTGAGCGACAAAGGAGCCACGGAGGCTATCGACGCGATGCAGCTGCGCCCGGATCGTTTCAGTGCGCGGATCTCGGAGATCCTGGCCTCTCCCGGCGGCACGTCGGCTGAATTGGTCGACTCCACGAAGAGGATGCTTGCGCTTTGTGAGGAAGTCGTCGCCCTGGCCGGCCCCCTCTACCGTCGGCGCTTCTAGAAGGCCGAGAGGTGGAGCAGCCAGTCTCTCCCGAGGAGTTGGAAGCACGTCTGGGAGTGCTCTGCCTCTTTGGGGGACGACGCAGCCTGCCCCGTGGATTACGCGACCGCCAGATCCTGCTGATGAGCACGATCCACGCCCGTCCGCGGGAAGAAGCGTGTTCCGAGCCAACCGTGAACGATGTCCTCCAGCAATAGCTGCTGACCCTGGGCCACGCTTTCGAGGTGGACCACGTCACCCTCCGGCGCCTGCTGATCGACGATGGATTCTTTACGTGCGACGCGTCCGGCAACGCCTACCATGTGAACCCCTCGGGATCCCGATTGCTGCAGTTCGAACCTGGAGTGCAAGGCATCGACCCCTCGTAACAGTCACGGATGCACGTGAGCAGGCTGCGGCCAGGAAGCAGAAGTGGCTTCGTCAGCAGGGTGGTAGATGACCCCAGCTTGCGCTAGACGCTCGACAACGCCGGTCACGACGCCAGATCGTAGAGCAGCCGATAGAACGCAATGCGTTCGGGATCGGGCTCAATTCCGTAGGACTCGAGGAACAGGTCTTCCCAGCCAGGACCGACGTTCCAGGTGACGCTCCAGGTGGCGACCGCGACGTCCCACCAGCGGTCTGCGAGTCCCAGCTCGCCGAGGTCAAGGTAGCCAGTCACTATCCCATCCTCGATCAGCGCGTTCGGAAAGCAATAGTCACCGTGGCAAAGCACGACATCCTCGGTCGCCGGCCGCATGTGCTCGAGCTTTTCGATGGCCTGCTCGGTTGTCAGGGCTCCGTGTTCGGGGTGGAAGTCCGCTGCGGGATGAATCAGCCCCCGGGCCGCTCGCTCTTTCACCCGCTCGAGCGCGACCGCTACTTGGAAGTCGAAAGGACAATCGGCGGCTGGAGTCTCGTGGATGGCCCGTAGGCCACGCGCAAGGATGGGAACGAGGACATCCGGCCGCCGGCACAGTTTCTCGTCCGTCGCATCCACCCCCGGGAGTCCGTCGGTCAGAAGCCACTCGACTGTCCCATCGGAACGGTACTCCATGACACGGGGGACGGGCAGACGATCAGCAGCCCACTCGAGGCGAGCGCGTTCATCGGCGAGGCCGGGCTGCCTGCCCAGGTAAGCAATCTTCAAGAAGTGACGTTGACCGGTAGGAGCATCGAGGCGCCAGGTTGGAAGCTCGGGCACGTACGCATAGTGAAGCGTCCGGGACCAGCCGGCGTACCGTCGGCCCAACTCCTCGGGAAACGGGAGTGCTGCGGCGGAAGCTTCGGGTCGAACTGGATCCTTGCTTGGCACCGCGTCGCTTGTCGGGGGGATGAATCAGGGCACGACCATGTTCAGCAGGCGGCCTAGTATGTGGAAATGCAGCGTCACCCGCAGCCACGGGTCTAGCGGTTCGCCGCTCGACAGGGCCGTTACCTGGGCGATCGCGCGCCGCGGCAGGTGGGGATCGAGCGCAGACGGCCTGTCAAGATCGCCGAGCAGCGCCACCTATGATTCAGTGGACCGGGCGACGCAACTGCGATGTCCTCGGGCGGCGCCGTCCTGGAATGGTAGGAGTGCCGTTCGAGGAGCGTCAACTTGATGAAGGATCAGGTCGACGAAAGTCCCAAGACTGCGCCTGCCAGCGGGGTGCCCTGCAGGCTGTTCACCAGTCGCTCATCCGCCGTGATGAGTTGACAGCCCTCCGCAACGGCGAGCGCGAGATAGAGCGAGTCGTACACGGTGCGCTGGTACCGATGCGCGATGTCAAATGCTCTTCCGAGGAGGTCGATGGAGGATAGAGACTCACAGGCGTTGTCGCCACGAAGGTCGTCACGGCCGTGTGGGCGTCCTGGGCCGATATCTCGCCGATCATCACCTTCTTCCAGAGGGCATTGCCGAGCTCCGCCACGAGCAGATCCGGCGCCAGGAGGTGCTGGGAGCGGAGGAGAACTGCCTGGCCGCTCCCGGGCTCGGGCGCGAACCACTTGACTACTACGCTGACCTCTACGACCAGCCGCGGCAGCAAGCTATCGCTGTCGATCCTCGCGGATCAGGTCTATGCTGTCCGAGAACTGACGCCCCGTCTGCGCTAGCTTCGTCCGAAACTCGTCCGCGGTTTCGAAGAACCGCTCGCGTCGACGGCCCTCTTCGACCACCTCCTCCAGGATCGTCAAGATTTCCGCTTGCAGCGAGCGCCTGTTCCCAGCCGCCCGGCGCTTCAAGTCATCGACCA
>WNGF01010920.1_pt1 | contig 20289 bp, 24 predicted proteins | sample 5400641 | NCBI WGS metagenome assembly WNGF01 (sample SAMN13153371, study PRJNA577476) | soil metagenome | isolation source: 80 cm soil or saprolite under grassland replicate 2 | place: USA:California | collected 2016-06-15
ACCGTCTCAGGTCCCTGCCGCGAGACTGAGTTCGCCTGCACATTTACGCAGCGCCTCAATTTCAGGCGAGCAACCGGATCACTGCGCGAATGATGGACGTTCTATTGTCTCGATATACTTTGCAAAAGAGAACGCCGCCGGCCATTATTCCACGCGTATTTCTTATGGGACTGAGGCGAATGCCAAATCAGATTATCTCGATACTCCTTCTCACGTTTGCGGGTTGGCTGGCCGGTCAAAAATCATCGGCCGCGGAGACGGAGAAGTCGCCCCCACAGATTCTCTCCGTTGCGGCTGCATCCGACTTGAAATTCGCGCTGGATGAAATTGTCCTGGCGTTCCAGAAGACTCACCCCGACACCAAAGTACAGGTGAGCTACGGTTCCTCGGGCAACTTCTACTCGCAGTTGTCGCAGCGCGCCCCGTTTGACATCTTCTTTTCGGCCGATGTCGCCTACCCGACGAAGCTCATCGAAGCAGGACTTGGCGTGGCGGACAGCCAATTCAGCTACGCCGTCGGAAGAATCGTCGTGTGGGTGCCAACCAACTCGCCCATTGACCCCGTCAAACTCGAAATCGAGTCGCTCAAGCAGCCGTCGGTCAGGAAGATTGCCATTGCCAACCCCGAGCATGCGCCCTACGGGAAGGCGGCGGTCGCAGCCATGCGGAAGCTCGGCGTGTATGACGCGGTGAAAACCAGGCTGGTTTACGGCGAAAACATCGCGCAGACGGCGCAGTTCGTGGACAGCGGCTCGGCGGACATCGGCATCATCGCGTTGAGCCTAGCCGCGGCCCCGGTGATGAAGGGCAAAGGCCGCTATTGGGAAGTTCCGCTCGATGCGCATCCACGCCTGGAGCAGGGAGGAGTGATTCTGCCGTGGGCCCGGAACCGCGGAGGCGCCCGGAAGTTGCGCGCTTTCGTGTTGAGTGATGCGGGCAAAACCGTCCTGCGCCGCTACGGTTTCTTCATGCCGAACGAATGAATCGCCGCATGGACTGGATCGCCATCACGCTCTCGCTCAAACTGGCCGCGTTCACCACACTGATTTTGTTCCTTGTCGGCCTGCCCCTGGCTTACTGGCTGGCAGCGTCGCGATTCCGTTGGAAATTTCTCATCGAAGCTTTCGTGGCCCTTCCGCTGGTGCTTCCGCCAACCGTGCTGGGATTCTACATCCTGCTGGCGCTTGGACCGCGCAGTCCCATCGGACAGTTCTACCGGAACATGACGGGACATCTCCTGCCATTTTCATTTCAGGGACTGCTCATCGCCTCCGTGCTGTACAGCCTGCCGTTCACCGTGCAGCCATTCGCGGCCGCGTTCTCGTCGGTTGACCCGAAGCTCGTCGAAGCTTCGTGGTGTCTGGGCGAATCGCGCGCGGCAACCTTCTTCCATATCGTCCTGCCGTTATCATGGCCCGGTGTGCTGACCGGGATGATTCTCAGTTTCGCGCACACCATCGGCGAGTTTGGTGTCGTGCTCATGGTCGGCGGCAACCTGCCCGGGGTGACACGGACCGTTTCGATTTCCATCTACGACGCCATGCAGAGTCTCGACTACGCGTCGGCGGGCAAAACCTCGTTCCTGCTGCTCGTGCTGTCGTTTCTTGTCCTCGCCGCCACCTACACCTTGCAGCGCAACACCTGGACGGTATGGCCGAAGAAATCGTAGCGCGATTCACGAAACGGTTTCCCGGCGGCCCGCACGTTGACGCGGATGCGCTGCGCGCGGTCTCCGGTCGCGCGTCGATCACGGTGCTGTTTGGCGCGTCGGGTGCGGGCAAAACCACCGTGCTCCGCTGCCTCGCCGGACTCGAACGTCCCGATTCCGGCGCGATTCAGTGCGGCAATGAACTCTGGTTCGACCAGGCAACGTCCGTTTTCCTGCCGCCGCAACAGAGGAACATCGGCTACCTCTCCCAGGACTACGCGCTGTTTCCTCACCTGAACGTCGAGCGCAACATCGGTTATGGGCTTCGCCAGGCGCCTTCACCCGAACGAGCCGCCCGCGTCTGCGAGGTAATTCGCCTGCTCGACTTGTCGGGATTGGAAAAGCGCCTTCCCCGCCAGCTTTCCGGCGGACAACAACAGCGCGTAGCGCTCGCAAGAGCCGTCGCGCGCCGTCCACGCCTGTTGCTGCTCGATGAACCCCTGTCTTCGCTTGACGCTCCCACGCGGCTGCGCCTGCGCGGCGAACTTCGGCGGCTGCTCCTCCAACTCGGCGTCCCCACCTTCCTCGTCACTCACGACCGTCTCGAGGCCCTCGCGCTGGGTGATGACCTCGTGGTCATGGACAACGGGGCCATCGCGCAGAGCGGCCCGGTGCAGGAAGTGTTCAGTCGCCCTGCGAATCTTGCGGTCGCCGGGATTGTTGCGGTGGAAACGGTGCAGCCGGCCCGAGTCCTCGACGCCGCAGACGGCCTGCTTATCGTGGCTGTCGGTGAAACCAAACTTGCGGCGCTCGCGCGAGACCTGGCTCCCGGCACGCGCGATTTATTCCTCTGTATCCATGCCGAGGATGTCATGCTCCTCAAGGGCGCCGACAGTCCGAGCAGTCCACGCAATCACCTTCCGGCAACTGTCCGGACCCTCAGTCGCGAAGGCCCAATGATGCGGATTGACCTCGACTGCGGCTTTCCACTCGCCGCTCTGTTGACCAGGCAGGCGTGTGAAGAACTTGACTTGAGACCGGGCGATCGGGTTGTGGCGCTGGTGAAAGCGCCAAACGTCCACCTGATCCCGCGCTGAACGGTTGTTAATTTCAGGACGAACGCGACAAGCGCAAGACCAGCATCCCGCCCGCGATAAACAGAACCGCACTGTAGCCAAACGCGGCGGAGGTTCCCCACGCTGTCCATAGCAAGCCGACCAACAAGCTGGACACAAAGTCACCGATGCCGTTCACCGTGGCCAACGTGCCAAAAGCCAGCCCGTGATGTTCCTGGCCGACCAGTTCCGCGCAGAAGGAGTCCTCCAACGTTTCTTCCATCGCCACGTAGAGGCCGCCGACCGTGAAAATAAGGGCGAGCGTCCAGGCGTTCATCGGCAAAAGAATCACTGCCAGGGCCATGACTGCGGCAAGGAAGTAGCCGGTCGCGAGCAGCCGTCCCTTGTTGAACCGGTCGGCCAGCCAACCCGCTACCATGGAGAACGTCGCATAGAGAACGTTGTGCAGGACATACAATGCGGTGGCCACGCTTGCGGCTTTGACGGCGCCGAGGGTCGGCGCGAGCTTCTGGGCCGCCAGCAGGATGAGCATCGTGTGCGCAAAGTCGCCCGCGCCAAACAGACCCACGGCCACAAGAAACTGGCGAAAGCGAGGCGGAAATGCCCGCAAGCTCTCCCCGAAGGAAACGTGCGGGACTGGTTTGCGCTCGCGCTCCTTCACGACGAAAGCCATCAGCGCGGTCGCGATCAGTCCCGGAATCAGCGTCAGCGCAAACAGCGTCGGGTAATGATGTCCAACGAGCGGGAGCAGAACGAACGCAGTCGTCGGCCCGACAATCGCGCCCAGTGTGTCCATCATCCGCTCGAAACCGAAGGCGCGGCCATACGTCGCCTTCGTCACCGAACCGGCCAGCAACGCTTTGCGAACCGGCGTTCGCACACCGCGACCGAGCCAGGCGAGGGCGCGAGCCAGGAGCACGTGCCACGCGCTCGTTGCCAGCCCGAATGCCGCCGTGCCCAGGGCCGTCACCACGTAGCCCGCAAGGGCAATGGGTTTCCGTCGCCGCAACCGGTCGGTGTAGTAACCCGACGCCATCTTGGCAAAACTCGATACTCCATCCGACACGCCCTCGATGAGTCCGAGCCACGCCGCCGCCACACCCATCGTTGCCAGAAACGACGGCATCAGTGTCGTCGCAATCTCATGCGACCAATCACTGAACAACGAGGCCAAACCCTTGGTTGGCGAGTCGCTCGCCGCTGTGATTCGTCCGGAAAACGCCGGGTGAACCGCTCGCACCAAACCGTTGCGCCGGCCAGCCGGGCGACGTGACTCTCTGGCGTTGAAAGGCACAGGTCGTGACGCCGGAGAGCCGCCGAGTTGGCGGTCGAAGCCGTGGCGAGCCCGGACGGAAGGATTTGGAGCGGACGAAATGCGCCCTGGCGATTACGTTGTTTTGCGCGGGAGATAGGCGCCGCAAGATTCCCGAACCACAAGACGAGGCGCGAGTAGAACGGTGCGCGCCGGCAGCGTCGGCTCCGCGATTCGCTCCAGGATGGCGCGATAGGCGGTTATGGCGATGTCGCGGCAGGGCTGATGAACGGTGGTCAGCGGGACGCTCAGGAGAGTGGCGTATTTGGCGTCATCGAAGCCGACCACCCTGAGATCGCGTGGAACCCGCACATTGTTCTTCTCCAGGGTGCGCATCAAATGAGCGGCGGTCAGATCGTTGCCGCAGATGACCGCATCCCAGCGTCGCCCTCCAACGAGTGAACGCAGTCGCAATTCCAGTTGCTGGCGCACCAGGGCTTCGCGCACGCCGGCAATCCGCCCATCCACCGTCGGCGGGAAGTGCGACATGGCCACAAAGGCGAGGCGCCGACAGCCGAGCTTGAACAGATGCTCGGCCAGAAGGCAGCCGGCCGCGAGATTGTCGATACCGACGAGGTCGAGGTTGCTGCGATGGGGAAACGGCAGCAAGTCACGGTCGAGCAACACGACGGGAATGCCCGCTTTACCAAATCGCTCGGCGATGCGGCGGTTGGCCTGCTCCTTCCCGTCGGTGAGGTCAAACGGGGCGAAGAAGACACCCGCGACGCGCCGTTCGATGAATTGTTCGCACAGCTTGACGGCGTGCTCCTGGCTCATGTCGTGATCCTGCCGGGGATGCGCGGAATCGCCCCACAGGAGGGTGTATTCGCCCGCGCGCGCGAGGCTGGCGAGTTCTCCGCAAATGAGACCGAAGATTTCAACGGCGCCCAACCCGGGAATGAGCAGGCCGAGTTGACGGGAGGCGGGCGAGTTTGGCGTTTGCCGGCGCACATAGGTTCCGGAACCGGCCCGTCGCTCGATGAGCCCCTCGGTTTGAAGGTCCCGCAAGGCGCGGGCAACTGTGGGGCGTGACACGCCGAATTTTTTGACGAGTTGCGCTTCACTGGGGAGGCGGCCGGCCGGCCCGTACTTGCCGCCGGCAATGTCCGCCAACAGTTCCCGTGAGATCTCGCGATGCTTGGGCGCCAGGCTCATGCGGACGCTAATCTGTTAGTAACAGCTCTTGTATCTGTCATATCAGCTTTCTGCCAATCTGTCATGCCGAATGTTGGCACAACTGAGGAATGTAGCGTACGTAGGAGATGATGAAAAATGAAACGATGACGGCGTCACACATAAGACGGGTGAACCCGGCCGGCCGGGCTGAACGAACGAACAAAAGTCCCAATCCTGCGCCGGTGGAAGTCGAATGTCGGCGGGCAAAGTCCCGCCACGACTGCATCGGTGACAGAGGCGGAAACTGGTTCTGGGCCTGGGCTTATGCTCCGCTCGTCCCTTGAAAGTACCGGCAAAGAAGTACCGGCAAAGGAGAACCATGAACACGTTGCCTCACTCTGACAAGACAACCGAATATCTCCTGGCCAGCGACTTCGACCAGACATTGAGCTTCAATGATTCGGGCTTCGTCCTCAGCGAAATGTTGGGGATTTCCGGCTTCCAGGAAAAGGTTGCGGGTCTGTCGCGGTCCAACCTGGTGCAGCAGGGCGCCGAACTGGCCTACTTGTTGCGTCATGACCCGCAATTCCGCAGCGTTCGCCGGGAACATCTCATTGAAGCAGGGAAGCTCGTCCGGTTGAAAGATGACGTAAAACGGTTCGCTGAAGTCCTTGACCGCGGCCTGGAAGGCAACCGTTTCCGGTTCTTCGTGATTTCGGCCGGGGCGCGGGAACTGGTCCAGTCGGCCCTGGAAGGCATTGTTCCCCCGGAGAATGTGTTCGGGACGGAGTTCGGCTATGACCCTTCCACCGGTGAGATTTCGAGCGTTCTAATGGAACCCGCCGGCTATGGCAAAGTCGTGGTGCTCGAGGAACTGCAGGCCAGACTCCAGATCAGTCCGGATCGGACCATTTACGTCGGCGACGGCAGTTCCGATCTTTACGTCATGCATCACGTCAACAGCCGCGACGGGCATACCATTGCGGTTTCGGAAACCAAATCCATCGGACGCATCGCCAAACGGACGATTCTCAGCGCGAATACGCTCAGCGTTCTGGTGCCGATCATGGAAGACATCCTGAAGTGGAACGCGCATCAGATCCGCGAGCTATTCACTTCCTACGGGTTGGCGTTGCAAGACTGGGACAAAATTCGCACCGACTGGCTCACATTCCACAATACGCCCCTACAAGTCGTCGCGAACCAGGCGGCTTTGGCCTCTTGAACGAAGCGTGTAACGCTCGTCGGCGCGCCGGAGAAGCCGTTGCCGGTCGCGGCGTTCAACTTGATCTTACCGCGCCGCCATTTCGCCGGCTCCGCCATCGGAGGCATCGCGGAGACGCAGGAGATGCTCGATTTCTGCGCTGAGCACGGAATCGTCAGTGACATCGAGGTCATTCGCATCCAGCAGATCAACGAGGCTTACGAGCGCCTCCTGAAAGGCGACGTGAAATACCGCTTTGTCATCGACCTGGCCTCGCTGAGGTGAGGGTTCGAGCGGGGATACGAATCACCGAGGGGGGAATTGTTGGAAGAAGGTCGCCCATAACTGTGGACCGTCCGTTTGGGCGATCCTTCCGGGCAATTTGGGTCCGAATCTGTCCCCTGCGCCCGAGTCGTCACCATCTCGAAACCGAGCCGCATCAATTCCGGACGCTTAATTGGGTCTTAAGCGCAGCCAGCATTGCGTTGAAGAAACTGGCGGACTTGGGGGTCGTGGTTACGGTGGAATCGAGATTGACGAGGGTGGGCAGCGAACTTTGCGTGGGAATGTCGTGATAAGAAAGAACGGCCTTGATACCGCCGGCCGAGCCCAGGCGGGAATAGGCATCCTGCACGTGGATTTGCTGGGTCAACGTGATGCGATAGCCCAGCCTGACCAGGAGTTGCTCGAAAGAATTCGTGCCGTTCACCCCTTCAAACAGCGCCTCCCGGTCGGCCGACAGGCTGTCGAGGATGGCTTTGAGTCCTTTGAAGGGTTCGCGGGACAAAACGCGTTCGAAATTCTGCCGCCTTGTTTCCAAGTCCGTTTTGGCTGATTGGTCTGTCATAATAAGTTAAAGCCGGCGGGCTTCTGTCCAACAGAGTCCCGTCGCAATGAATAATCCATCCGCGCCCGTCCTTAACGCTCGGAGCGACTGCCGCCACCATAACCGCCGCCGGCGGGACGCTCTTCACGAGACCGGGCCTCATTCACCGTCAGAGCGCGGCCTTTCCATTCCTTGCCGTTGAGGCCCTTGATCGCGGCATCAAAGCCTTCCCTGGTGTTCATGGTAACGAAGGCAAAACCACGAGACCGCCCGGTCATTTTATCCATGATAACATTGATCTCGTTCACTGCCCCGTGTTGGGAAAGCATGTCCCGGAGGTCGGTTTCGGTGACGTCAAAGGGAAGATTTCCCACGTACAGTTTTGTGCTCATAATGATTTTTGCAGTTCTTCTCGCGTCGGCATGGGAACCGGGGAGAGGCCAGATCTAAATGCCCCGATGCGGTCGGTTATCTTGCGTGGTCAACTCCAGCTCGCTGTTTGCCCTCAACTTTCCCAATCGAATCGATGAAACTATGCACGCTTAGGACGAACCTTTCCAATACTTTGTGGGTATTCCTGCGATAGCTTAAATCTATGAGAACCCCTGATGCCGTCGGAGGAGCGGAGCGGTTGAATTCAGGGAAACCCATTTCAGGAGCGGAGGGTATGTGCGGTGAGGTTTTTGACGATCTGAATGTATTGTTGCAATGCCCTGGAATCGTTATCACCGTTCCAGGCAATGCAGTAGTCCGCCTTGACCGGCGGGACCAGGGGCCGGAAGGCCACTCCGGGGTGCGGCAACTTTTTGATGTGCTCGCGCGCCAGCGTGACGCCCAAACCTTCGGCGACGAAGGTCATGAGCGCGGGTTCCAACTCGGCGGTTTGTAGAATTCTGGGCGTAAAGTCCGCCGGCTGGCAGGTTTCGCAGAGCCAATCGCGAAAACCCGGATGCGTCTTCTCGGACATGCCCACAAAAAACAGCGTTTTCAGCTCGCCGAGATTTACCCGGCTCTTCCTGGCCAGCGGATGTTTTAGCGGCAGAACGACGACCGTTCTGTGCCGGGCGATGCTTTCCCAATGCAGGCCCCTGGCGGATGCCGGAGGACGCAGCCCGACGAAGCCCAGATCGATCTTTCGCGCTTCCAGGGCGCGAAACTGTTCCGCCGGCGTCATGTCGAAGAGGTTCAGCGCAACGTGTGGGAATGCCTGGCGGAAGGCTCCGAGCGTTTCGGGGAGCAGCTCGAAGTTAAAATTGGACGAATACGCGATGTTCAACTGGCCGGTTTCGCCCCGGCTCAGACGCTGCACCGCCTGGACACTTTCCGTGGCCAGCGCCAGCACGCGTCTGGCATCAATGAGGAAAGCCCGCCCTTCCTCGGTCAAGGTCACCTGGCTTTTGGAACGGTTCAGGAGACGCACGCCGATCTCCTCCTCCAGGTTGTGAATCTGGCGCGTGAGCGAGGGTTGCGCTAAATGCAGCTTTGCGGCGGCTTTGGTGAAATTCAAAATTTCCGCCACGGCAACGAAATACCGCAGGTGACGCAGTTCCATATCGTGACCGCCAGCTTAGCGATTTCAATCGCATTGGCAACCGGTCAATGGCGTTTGGCGCGTCCAGCACCTTGATCGAAGCGTCGAGGTGGACCTCTCCCAAGGTCGCCAAGGAAGTCCACAAAGAAATCAAGAGGATCGGCCCGGCTCTTGCTACGGTCCCTTGCGCCGCAATGTTCGATTCCAAATTCGCGCGCAGCCCATAGCTCAAAGGTATCGTCATTGCATTTTCTAAGTATTGGCATGGGTGCGTCCGGGGGGCGATGCTCGTTGCGGCATGAAACCCTATACGCGGAAGGCCTCAGTCCTTTGGCTGGGCACCCGCCAGCGTGGCAAAGGCGCCATCAGCACACCGAGTGCTGTCCTGACGAAAGCCCCCTACGCCTCCGGCAACGACATCAAGCGAAGGGGCACCAATCCGCCCGAACTGATCGCGGCCGCTCACGCGGGCAGTTTTTCGATGACTCTGGCCAATGAACTGGCGAAGGCCGGCTATTGCCCGCGTCAGATTCATACCACGGCAACGGTCACGATGGAGGACATTGCCCCCGGCTGGACGATGACCCAGATTCATCTGGATGTGATTGCCACAGTGCCCAAGGTGGCGCAGTGCGACTTTATCGATGCGGCGCTGCTGGCAAAGGCGAATTGTCCCATCTCGCGATCGCTTAATGCAAACATCTCAATGCGCGCGAACCTGAAGCGGGTTGCGGCGGCACCAAGGATTTTCCCGCGCGCAAGCGCGGCCAGACGCACGGTCAATTCAAATTCAAATCAACAAAGGAAAATCTAATCTATGGCAGCAAAACAATTGATCTTTGACGAAGAGGCGCGCCAGGCCCTTCTCAGGGGAGTGGAGAAATTGAGTCGCGCAGTCAAGGCCACGCTCGGCCCCAAGGGTCGCAACGTGGTGCTCGACAAAAAATTCGGGTCCCCGACGGTGACCAAAGACGGCGTGACCGTCGCCAGGGAAATCGAACTGGAGGATGCCTGCGAAAACATGGGCGCGCAGATGGTCCGTGAAGTCGCCAGCAAAACCAGCGATGACGCAGGCGATGGCACCACCACTGCCACACTGCTCGCCGAGGCGATTTACCGGGAAGGTTTGAAATTTGTCACGGCGGGCGGGAACCCGATTGGAATTCAGCGGGGCATCCGGAAGGCGGCGGACGCAGCGGTAGAACATCTCGCCAGGATCACCAAAAAGGTCAAGGACAAGGATGAGATCAAGCAAGTCGCCACCGTCTCGGCCAACTGGGACGCGACCATTGGCAAAATCATCGCTGCTGCCATGGGCAAAGTGGGCAAGGACGGCACGATTACCGTCGAAGAAGGCAAGTCGATCGAGACCACGCTTGAAGTTGTGGAAGGCATGCAATTCGACAAGGGCTATCTTTCGCCCTACTTCGTAACCGATGCGGAGACAATGGAAGCCAGGCTGGAAGATGCTTGGGTCCTCAATTACGAGAGGAAGATCAGCAGCCTCAAAGAGCTGTTCCCCATTCTCGAAAAGGTGGCCAGGGCCGGCAAACCGCTGTTGATCATCGCTGAAGATGTCGAAGGTGAAGCACTGGCGACGCTGGTGGTGAATAAACTGCGCGGCACCCTCAACGTCTGCGCCGTCAAGGCCCCCGGCTACGGCGATCGCCGCAAATCAATGCTGGAAGACATTGCGATCCTGACCGGCGGCAAGTGCATCACCGAAGACCTCGGCATCAGGCTCGAATCGATCGGTCTCGAAGACCTCGGTCGCGCCAAATCCATCGTGGTGGATAAGGAAAACACCACCCTGGTGGCAGGCTTGGGAAAACCGACTGAAATCCAGGGGCGCCTCAATCAAATCCGCCGGCAGATCGAGGAAACCACCGCGGACTACGACAAAGAAAAATTGCAGGAACGCCTGGCGAAACTCGCCGGCGGCGTGGCCGTCATCAACGTCGGCGCCGCGACCGAGACCGAGATGAAGGAGAAGAAGGCCCGGGTCGAGGACGCCTTGCACGCCACCCGCGCTGCGGTGGAAGAAGGTATTGTCCCCGGCGGTGGCGTGGCGTTGATCCGCTGCTTGTCCGCGCTCGAAGGCATGAAGCTGCCAGACGAAGACGAGCAAATCGGCGTCACTATCGTCAGGCGGGCCTTGGAAGAGCCGGCTCGCGTGTTGGCTTCCAACGCCGGCGTGGAAGGCTCCGTGGTGGTGCAGGAAGTAAAGCGCCGCAAGGGAAACGAAGGTTACAACGTGGCAACCAACGAATACGAGGACCTGGTCAAGGCTGGCGTGGTGGACCCGAAGAAAGTGACTCGCGCCGCCCTACAGAACGCTTCTTCCATCGCCGGGTTGCTGCTGACTACCGAGTGCCTGATCAGCGAAGCTCCTGCGAAGGAAGAAGATTCCGATTGAATCGATTGAACGATTAACGGGACGCACCCGGCACCGGCCTGTTCAGCGTCCCGGTTTCAAATTCAGCCTCCCTCGGCCCGGCGTCGCTGAGGCCTTTCCGTTGCAGCCAAGCGCCGCTCAGCACCGCACGGTGCGTCTTTGTTGCCTTCGAACCGTTCTCAGGTGGCGGTAGCCGACCAGCTTGCGCCGCTGTTCATCCCAGAGACGGAAGGTGAACGCTTTGAAACTGGAAAACAGCGTGACGGGTTTCACGGTTTGGAACAGGGGTTCCGCTTTGTGACACTTTTCCAAATGATAATTCGGAATCCGCGGGCTGAGATGATGGATGTGATGGAACCCAATGTTGCCGGAGAACCATTGCAGCACCTTGGGCAGTTTGTAAAACGAACTGCCTTGCAACGCTGCTGTGGCGTAATCCCACTGATCACCCCGCTCCCAGTAAACTCCTTCGAATTGGTGCTGCACGTAAAACAACCACACTCCTGCCGAGCCGGCCACCATCAATACCGTCAACTGAATCAGCAGAAACGCCTTGAGGCCGAACAGCCAGATCAACCCGGCCGCCATGGCTCCGACTCCCAGGTTCGTCCAATATACCGAGTAGCGCTCCCGCAACGGCGCCTTGTTTGAGGGCACACGCTGCATCACCAGAAACAGGAACAGCGGCGCCAGCACGAACAGCACCACCGGATTGCGCGCGAGCCGATACGCGAAACGCTTCCAGCGCGACGCCTCCAGATATTCCTGCACCGTCAATGTCCAGACGTCGCCCGTGCCGCGCCGATCGAGATCGCCCGCGCTCGAATGATGCTGGGCATGTTGCCAGCGCCAGTAATAGTAAGGCGTGTAAGTCAACACGCCGGTGATCGCCCCAAGGATGTGATTGGCCGTCGCCGATTTGAAAAACGATCCGTGCCCGCAGTCGTGAAAGATAATGAACGCCCGCACCATAAACGCACCGGCGAGAACCGCCAATGGCACCGTCAGCCACCAGGACACCGCCAGACTGAGGTACATCAAATACCAGAGCGCCGCATAAGGAACGAGCGTGTTAACGATTTGCCAGACGCTTCGCCCAATCGACGGCTTCTGGTATCGCGCCACAATTTGCTTCCAGGCCGGAGTGTCTGTCCGGCTCTTGCCTTCGGTAAGATTTGAATCATTTGTCATAACATTACAGACTGCTTTCTACCAATCGCCAAAAGATGGGAAACCAGGTCTTGGAAGTTCCTGGTTTAAGGTACGCCTGAATGGAGACGGCGGCAACCGCCAAAGACAAAAATCTTATCCCTTCCCAAGATACTTCGACGGGTTGCGTATCCGGTCGAGCCGTTCGGCCTCAAGTTCGCCCAGAACGACCTGCTGCCGCCTTTGCTTGCGGGCAATCACGACAGATTGGGGAAGCAAGCATGCCTGTTTGACCAGATGAATGATTGCCTGGCGCATGTGCTTGAATGCAGGCATAGGCCCTATCTGAGGCGCCAGGTAATGCGCGCCTTGCTCAGATCGTAGGGCGACATCTCCATTTTGACGCGGTCGCCGACAGTCAGGCGCACCCACCGCTTGCGCATCTTGCCGCAGATCGTGGCGAGCACGAGGTGTTTGTTGTCCAGCTCCACCCGGAACATCGTTCCCGGCAACACCGTCTGTACGCACCCTTCCACTTCTATGTGTTCTTCTTTCATAAGCTCGTTCGCTCAGGACACCGGACCGGTGTGACGCACGGCGTCCCACGGACCGGCAGGCGGGGACGCGGTTCGGAAAAAATCGAGGCCCGGCGAACCCGGGCCTCGATCGAGTCGAACTCCGGAATTTAGTAGCGATCCCGTCCGCCGCCGCCGCGATATTCGCGACGACCGCCGCCGCCGCCGCCCGAACGCTCTTCCCGTGGCTTGGCGACGTTGACCGTGAGCGCGCGGCCGTCAATGGACTTGCCGTTCAGGGCCTCAATGGCCTTTTGCGCCTCCTCGGGCGAGCTCATGGTGACGAAACCGAACCCGCGCGGACGGCCGGTGGCCCGGTCCATCATCAGGTTGGCTTCGATGACCTTGCCATGGGCGGCGAACGTGTCGTTCAGATCGTTTTCGGTGATATTGAAGGAAAGATTTCCGACAAATAGTTTATTACTCATATGATGTTTTGCTGTCCTGGACTAACCGTTGCTTTCTCCAGACTGTTCCCGATCGTCGGGTTTAAAATCATCACTGAACTGAGTTCACCTGAGGATTTGCCATGTCTCGAAAGTGACAAGCTATCGAACAGGCCCTTAGGATGACCGATTCCGGGGGGATAGCAACCTATATTCCCAACTATTTCGAAACCGGCCAGGGACCCTGCTCACAACAACTTGGCGAAGAACAATCTCGGCGGGCGCTATCGGCGGCCTGAGGCCACACCCGGGACGCGAGGACCATTGCAACTTCAATACTCCAGGCTCAATTTGTAGCGCAAGACATTGTGGCAATGCTTGGACTCGATGGTGGTCTTGCTCTGCCAGCCCTGGCAGCACAATTCGCCTGCTGTGGTGGTGAGATGCGCGGCAACCGCGTTGGCCAGTTTCTCGCTCAGGTCAAAATCGCCGCCGACGCATTCGTTGTTTGAACAGGTGAACGAAAACACAGACTTGGCGTTGGCGAGATTGACCGTGTATTTGATTTCACTCGTCTTGTGAACCCCTCCGGCGGCGTAGTGCGCGAGATCCACCTTCAAGGATTTCAATTCGTGAAACCTCTCGGCGAGGTTGGGCGAGGCATTGATTCGCAGGTTTTCCTGCTGTCGATATTCCGCACGAGGGCCGATTTTGTGTCGCTGCATAGTATTTCGATAATTTCGGCTATTCCAGGCCGACAGACAGTCTCTCATGGAAATCATTCGCCGTCTGTAACAATCGCCTGATTTGTTTGTCGGGTGCCGACGGCGATATTTGGTGTCGGTTATTTCTCTCGCCAGGTCCGCCCGCGTCGGGGATACTCTTTACGAGATGGAAACCGCTCATTTCACATTCAACCGGAATTGCAAACGGAGGTTTGCCAGCGCCCCAGGCTCTTTTTCTCTTCGTGTCTCCGAAGAACCCGCTTGGCAGGCTTCTCAATTTCCAAACCCAAAGGCACGCGCAGATGAAAACCCCAAATGTCGAAAATATTGTGGTCGATGAAGTCCATCAACGGACTTATGTTGTGATGGCGCGGAGGATACTGACCGACGGAGAAATCTACAGCGCCATTCGTGTCGAACTCTTGAAGCGCGGAGGACAATATCCGGAAAAAGGCCAAAGGCTCGTCATAACCGCGTCGCAGAACCTGCGCGAAATCGACAGACTTTCGGATTTATCGCGCCGCCGGTCGTGGCGAGTCATCCGTGGGTCAAGGATCGCGCTCAGTAAGCTTCCACGCGTCTCCGATGTGTTTGAATGACATCACTGCTTCGTCCTTCGTTTTTGTTGTTCCATCGTCTGATTCTTCGGAATAGAGAACGAACGTAACCTTGCCGTCAGCGGAAACCCGTTTCCGATCCAGGCGCAACGCCGGCAACTGGCGGATCTCCTCGCTCAACAGAATCGCAATCTCGCTTTCAGTTTTTCCCTCAAATTGCTGCGCGTAAACCCTCTGTGTTTCCGGAGTGAGACTGGCCAGGAACGTTTTCGCATCGCCTTTGCTCATTGCCCACGCCACCGATTGAAGCGCGGTTTCCGGGGTGGCATACCCTGAAAACGCCCAGAGCTCCTTTGGAATCGTATCCGCTTTGGTCGCCTCGGACGGCGGTGCGGCGGCCGCAGAACGCTGGACGCCCACAGCGACTCGCAACTTTTCGAGTTCCTTTTGCTGCTTGCGAAGCTCGCCCGCTTCGCCACGAAGTCTCATTAGTTCACTCAGTTGATCCTGCGAGAGCGCCTGGGACCTTCCCGCCTGAGCGAGCAGATTTGCAAGGCGGTTATTCTCTGCCGCCAGTCTATCGACTCGATGACGCAAAGTCTGGTTTCCTTCGCGCAACCGGACTTGCGCCTGATGTTGAATCACGAAAGAAGTGGCCGCGCCAGCGACCACCACGGCGCCGATGATGCCTGCCTTCAATTTGGTCACAGTCATAAGCTTAACGAGGGTTAAAGTCGTTCCGCCGCTGGCCGCCGCGCTGGCGAGCGCAGCGCTGGAAATACTGATCGCCAGTCCAACCGGCGCCGCGGTGACCGCTTCCCCGGCCAGTGCCGTTGCCAGTCCTGCGGCTGAGAGAGTGACGCCTCGGCGCATCAACAGAGTTCGCAGTTGTTCCAGGGCGCGCGTCACGCGCTTCTGCGCCGCATTTTCGGTGCTTCCGAGCGCTTCGCCCACCGAGCGCAGGTCGCGTTGTTCAAAGAACCTGAGGAGGATGGCCGTGCGATCGTGCGCGCCCAGTTGGTTGATCGCTTCGTCCAGAATGGGCGCAACCTGTGCCAGGTCGGCGGCAGAGTGGTCTTGCTGAGCATTCATTTCGACCGATTGTCTTTCGCGGGCTTGACGGCGGCGCTCACGCCGCATCGCCTTGGAAGCCACGAAGCACGTGTGACGATGCAGCCAGCCACCCAGCATGACGCCTTGGGAAAACGTGCGGGCCTGGCGGGCGAGGTCCAGGAAGACGGTTTGGGCGACATCCTCCGCCAGATGTGTGTCGCCATCGACCAAGCGCACTGCCGCCGAGTACACCAGGTCGACGTAGCGCGAGACCAGATCGCGAAAGGCCGACTCCGAGCCGTTCTCCACGTAATCGGCAAGCAATCTTTGGCTGTCCGTCATCTTCAATTCATCATTAAAGACCCGCTGACAGGCAAAAACCGCCAAAAACTTTTGCCAAACCGCAGTCTTGGAAGTGTCTCATCGGAACAGTCGGTTGAGTTCGCTCCGGCTCACCTTCCGCTTTGAATTGACCCCAACTACTTTGGCGATCCGCCATTTTCCCTGGGAATCATCGCCTTCATCAGAGGAATCATGTCTTTCATACGGTTGATGCGGGCTTCCTGCGATTGGCGGTACGTCTCCAGTTGTTTGGGAGAGAGAATGGGTTCGAGAGATTTCAGTTTCTGTTCAAGTTGTTCTTTCTGGCGTTCGATTTGCCGCTCGAACGAGGCAATATAGTTGGCATCGGTTGCAGGTGGATTGGCCGACGAATCGGCCGGTCCCGTGGCTTGGTTCAGGCTCAAATTGTAGAGTACCGGATACAACTGGTCCTGCTGCTCCTGGGAAAGGCCGAGTGCGTTTCGCATCAGTGCCAAATCAGAGCTGGCGTCGTCGCGTGCATTGGCCGCCGTTTCTTCCCGCTTGTAGTCCGGGTAAGCCGCCTGCTGTTCGGGCGAGAGGAGTGCTTTGATCTCTTCTTCCGGGTTATCGGCCGGTTTTCGCATCTCAACCATTTCTTCGGCGGTCAGCTTGCCCGTGAGGGCCTTTTGAGTGGTTTGCACGCCGGACTCGATTTTTCTCATCAGGACATCATGAACCGCCTGTTCCTGGTCGGCCGTGAGATTGAGTTTCTCCTTCATGCGCGCGATCTGGCCGAGCAGGTGTTGTTCGTGCCATCCTTTTGCCACCGCCAATCCACTGGCCATGGCGTTGGTAAGAATCGCGTTCTTCGGGTTATTCTTCTCGCGGTTCACCTCGTCTCTCAATTGAGCGGCCTCCGTTTCGGCGCGTTGACCGCTGCCCACGCGATTCCGGAGTTTGGCAACCTCCGACTGCAACCGGGCCTCCGCGCCGCGCAGTCGCTCAAGTTCCGCGCGGTCCACTTCGATTCTTCGCAACTGCTGAACCTCCTGGCGCAATTGGGGAATCTCTCCCGCCTGGGATTGCAATTGATTGTTTTCTCTGGCCAGGCGGTTGAATCGTGTTTGCTGCCACACCGGCACCGCAACGGCGGCGACGATCAAGGCGCTTGCGGCGGCGATTTTCAATTTGGCCATAGTCATAAGCTTGAGAACGGTGAATGCGGTTGGAGCGGCCGAGACGGTTACCGCTGCAGCGCCGGCGGCGACGCTGGCGGCCAGCCCGGTCGGGGCGGACACGACCGCGCCGGCGACGATCGCGGCGGCCAGCCCGGATGCCGTGCTCGTGATGCCGCGTTTCGCTAGCAGGGATTGCAGCTTGTCGAGCGCCCGGTCCACGCGCATCCTCGCTGCGTTTTCGTTGAGTCCGAGGGCGAGTCCAACTTCTTTGAGGCTCCGGTCCTCGAAAAAGCGAAGCACAACCGCCGCGCGGTCAACTTCACCCAGCTCGTGCATGGCGTTGTCGAGCACCGGCTGGACTTGATTCCAAACCGGATCGGACGAATCGGAGGAAAGCAGTTCGTTCATGGTCTGGGCCTCCTGTTCGCGTCGCTGCCACCGGTCTTCCGCGCGACGCGCATTCGCGGACATGTGGCGGACGCAGGTGTAGAGCCAGCCGGCAAGCGCCGGATGCCGGATGAGGCTGGAAGCTTTTCGGGCCAGTTCGGCAAATACTGCCTGCGTTATGTCTTCTGCCGAAGAAGCATCGCCGTGCGCCTCGCGCAGCGCCGCGGAGTACACCAGGTCGATATGCCGTTGCACCAGTTCCGTGAACGCGCTTTCCGAGCGGTCTTGAGCGTAACTTCGCAGCAGTTCAGTGTCACTTTGCATTGGCCTTCATTAGTATAGTGTGCGCTGACGGGAAAAACCGCACAAAGAAAAGTGGTTCCCAGACGTCTCACGCGGCGCAACATCAAGGTTGGCTTTTGCTACACATTGGGGCATAAACCGCTCACCAATCCGAAAGACAACTATGAACACGCCATTACTTCTCTGCTTCAGCTTGTCTGTTTGCCTCGTCAGATTCACCGCACTCGCCCAGGCGCCCTCCACCAACCGCCCCGCATTCACGCCGCCGCCCAATTCGCCCGAGGTCCACGCTGATCGCACCGTCACATTCCGCGTGCGCGCTCCGAAAGCGACCGAAGTCTCCGTCTCCGGCGAATGGCCCGGCGGCGCGAAAGCGCTGACGAAAGGCGACAACGACGTTTGGAGCGTCACGCTCGGTCCGCTCGAACCGGACGTTTATGGTTATACCTTCTCCATCGATGGCTTTCGCACGCTCGACCCGGTCAACCCAGGCGTGAAACCGATGCGCTCGCCGACCACCAGCGTTCTTGAAGTGCCGGGCAAACCCCCGCGCATCTGGGAATTTCAGGACGTGCCGCATGGCGCGGTGCGTTTGCACGATTATCAGTCGAAGTCGCTCGGGCGCCTGCGTCATCTGCGTGTCTATACGCCGCCCGGCTACGACCGCGGCGGCCGGCGTTACCCGGTGCTCTACCTCTTTCACGGCGCCGGCGACAACGACGCCACCTGGACCGCGTTCGGCCACGCGCACTGGATTCTCGACAACCTCATCGCCGCCGGCAAAGCGAAGCCGTTGATGGTGGTAATGACCGATGGCCACGCGACGGCGCCGCAATTCACGGGCGTATCCGGCACGAACATGATTTCACGCAACGTATCGGACTTCGAGCGCGACCTGCTGGGCGACGTGCTCCCGTTCGTCGAAGCGAATTATCGCGCGCGCAGGGAGGCCGCAAGCCGGGCGATTGCCGGCCTTTCGATGGGCGGCGGCCAGTCGCTGACCATCGGGTTGAACCATCCCGAGCTGTTCGGTTGGGTGGGCGGATTCAGCTCCTTTGTTCGCGACCCGCAAACCGTCCTCGCCAAGGCGCTGGCCAATCCGGAAGCGACGAACCGGAAACTTCACCTGCTCTGGATCGCCTGCGGCAAAGACGATCGCCTGGTCGAGAACAGCCGGCAGTTTGGCGAGGTGTTGAAGAAAAACGGCATCCGCCATGAATTCCACGAAACCGAAGGCAACCATAGCTGGCCGGTGTGGCGGCGGTATCTGGCGGACTTTGCGCCGTTGTTGTTCAACAGTTCAAACTGACCGACGAGCGACGTCGGGTGCGAAACCAATTCTAGCAAGCCGCTTCAGATATGCTATGATGGCGACCATGACAATTGAGCAGTTGAAAGGCGTCGTTCATTCCGACCGGGAAATCATGGGCGGCACGCCAGTGTTCGTCGGAACGCGTGTGCCACTGCAAAACCTCATTGATTATCTGGAGGGCGGTGAATCCATTGAGGACTTCCTCGACGGTTTCCCTTCGGTGAAACGCGAGCAGGTCATCGCCGTGATTGAAGCCGCGAAGCTGAAGATGCTCGAGACCGTGGGCGATGCGCATCCTCATTGACGAATGCCTGAACTGGCGGTTGGGACGCGCCTTGACTGGCCACTACGCGACTTCTGTGCAGCGGATGGGATGGAGCGGAATTAAGAATGGACAACTGTTGGCCCTGGCCGAACAAAACCAGTTCGACGTTTTCCTGACCGGCGACCGCAACCTGGCTTTTCAGCAAAACACGACACAATTTCGCATCGCGGTGATGGTGTTGGAGGCCGGCGGAATTCAACTTCAACATACGCTGCCATTGATGACGAAGGTGGTTGCGCTGCTGCCGACGCTTCAACCCGGGCAAGTCGTCAGGGTTCGGACGTAAGTGGTGCGAAGCAAGATGACAGATAACAGAGGACCAAGAAGACGTTCTCAAAATGGCAAACGCGCGGCAATTCGACGATCTTTTTTTAATTCAAGTTTGCAGCGGAAAATGGGCAGTGGTTCAGCACACTGTTTTAGGAGCATGAGTTTCAATCGCACGGTGGTGAATCTTTTCTCGATCATTGTCCTGCTCGCCCCAGTATGCGCAACGCGCGCTCAAACCCCCAGCCCCAGCAGGATCAGCGCGCATCTGATCAATGACTCCACCGCCGGCGTGTCGAACATCATTGCCGGGCACCCGCGCGTGCTGAAGATCCTCGATCTCGGCTCGGGCATGGTGCAGGCCGCGCGGGCTTACAAGGCCGGCACGCCCGACGGCAAACTCGTCCTGCGCCTCTACACGCCCAGGAGCTATCCTATCACCGACGATCCCGGCGCCAGCGCAATGGATTTCTGGACCACCGTCCTGCAACCGCCGTTGAATGCGCTTTCCGCTTCGGACCGCGCGTTGATTGATTATGTCGAAGGCCCGAATGAAGGCGACAGCACGCCCACTTGGCAATCGTTGCAGGCGGCGCAATGGTTCACCGGGTTCTGGACCAACCTGGCGCCGTTGATCGCGGCGGCGAACTTCAAGCCGTGC
>WNGF01011338.1_pt1 | contig 20265 bp, 24 predicted proteins | sample 5400641 | NCBI WGS metagenome assembly WNGF01 (sample SAMN13153371, study PRJNA577476) | soil metagenome | isolation source: 80 cm soil or saprolite under grassland replicate 2 | place: USA:California | collected 2016-06-15
TCTGCTCTCAAAAGGTCCGTGTCACGCTCGCAAGAGCGTGGGGAGACGAAGATCGTCGCCTTCAATTATCGCCGGCGCTGACGGCCCCGCGCCTGCGAACCCTTCACCGTGCTGAGGACCTCGGCAGCGCGCTCAAGGGAGGCGTGAATGTCTGCCAGCGAAAACTCGTCAACGAAGTGTTCGGGCCTCTTGTGACGCAGTTTGCTCTCAATTTGGCCCGCGAGGACGCGACACCTATTCAGCGCGGCTTCCACGGCGGCCTTCTCAATCGCGTCTAGGCCGTCGAACGCATCAGACACAGCGCGCTTCGACATCTCGGAGCCGAGCGTACAAAAAAGGCCCCGCCTTCACACAAGAGCGACCCGTGTGGTTTCCAAAAAATGCAAGTCGTTGTCCAAAAGAAAGCAGGACCAAATCGTCCTTGAGCCTTGTTACGCTCAACAGGGGACCAATGGGCAGTGGATGCTGCAAAAGCGCGGCACCCAAGTGCATGAGAAGCGGCCATGAAAAGATGCGCCCAGTGTCACAGAAGTCTCGGGTTAGGTCTCCGCTCCCGTAGTTTTTGGAATGGCAGCTGGTGGGTGAACACTCGCTTTTGTTCGGCTCATTGCGAACTGATTTATGAGCAGGAGCGAAACGACGCCGCCAAACAGCGTTGGCAGGCTTTCCTCGCTCGCGGCAATCCGCGAACTAACGGCCGCTGTTGAACTAACAGATTGGTATCTGGGCGCCCGCGTCGATCGACGGGCGGGGAGGGCCGGCGCGTTAGTGACCAACTGAACTAACACCCATTCAGTGCGCCCCTGCTCAGAATCGGAATGTCGAATCCAAAAATTAAGACCTGACAATCGGATACAACCAGCGATAGTCCTGGGTTTGGCGAAAAGACCCGGAAGATCATCACCAGGAGACTCGGCTGTCCCAGCGTCGGGACGACTTTTGCTCATAGCTTTTTCGCGAGCAGTCAGCCATGGCGATAACTGCCGCGAAGAAGGCCCCGAACCCCACCGACCGGCACATCGGCAGCCGGGTGCGCATGCGCCGCAAGATGCTTGCAATGAGCCAGACGCAACTGGCCGATGCACTCGGCGTCACCTACCAGCAAGTGCAGAAAAACGAGAAGGGCACCAATCGCATCACAGCGAGCCGGTTGCAGCAAATCTCCCACATTCTGCAAGTGCCGGTAGCTTTCTTCTTCGACGGCGCGCCGAATGCATCAGCGCCACACGGCTCCCATGGAAGCGCGTTATCGATTGCCCAGATTGATAGCTTCGTCTCCGATTCAAACGGCTTAAGGCTGATCGGAGCGTTCATGCGAATTGAGAATGCCGACCTGCGGCGGAGGATTGTGCTGCTCGTGCAAGAAATTGCCGGTGACGATGGCGATTGAGGGTGCGCTTCGGCAAGCTGCTCTTTGGACGCAACCGGGATCGAACACTGGACGAAATCTTCTGGCGCGGATCAACCAAGGCGACTCCCGACGTCTAGACACCGAACGGCAGCGTACCTTAGCTTGCACGTCCATCATGCCGCGACCCAAGCCGCTGCCCGACCTCGCCGACGTCGATCTCGCTGAATTGCAGATCGCGATTCTGACCGTATTCGATGCACACCACGTCGGCCCAGAATTTCGCCGCATCATGCACGGGGAGTTCGGCGACCTGCTCGAACAATGCGGCGGTCCTCGGCAAGTGCTGCAAACCGCGCTCGCGGCCATCCGACGTGGCAAGTAGGCCAAGCGGCGCCACCGGAGGCCCGTAGATTCGATTTCCGTCCGTCGAGGGTACACCCAAACCCGCCCCGCCCGGGTTTAACGCATGGGCGGACTCCACGCCGACTCCTGCCGGCCGTTTAAACGACGACTTCATGTCAGGCGATTTCTCACCCGGATCACCTGCACCGCCTGCCACTTGCCACCGGCCGCCGTGGGAATCCCGCGACGGTTCAATTCCTCGGCTACCGCCCGAGCACTCAGGCCAGACAACTCCTCGAAAACGCTGCGGAGGCTTTCCGCGCGCTGTTGGGCCTCAGCCTTGGTGATATCGCTCTGCGCCCTGTGCCCACCTAACCGCACCCCACGAGCCTTAGCCGAAGCCAATGCGTCCTTGGTGCGCTGTGAAATCATGCGACGCTCTTTCTCCGCCAAGGCAGCATAGATGTGCAGCAGAAATGGATCGGTATCGGCGCCGAGCTCGGTCACAATGAACGGCACGCGATGCTTCATCAGGCCCGAAATGTAGTGAACGTCACGCGATAACCGGTCGAGCTTGGCTACGATGATCGGCGCCTTGGCCTTGCGGGCGGAAGCAATTGCCGCGGCAAGCTCCGGACGGTCGTCATCCGCGCCGCTCTCGGTCTCGGTAAACGTCCGCAGGAATCGGAAGCCCTCAGCCTCGGCGAATCTCGCTAGCGCCGCCTCCTGCGCTTCCAGGCCCAGCCCAGACCGGCCCTGCTGCTTCGTGGAAACCCGGATGTAGGCGACTGCGTCCCGCATTTGGCCCTCCCGCGTTACGTCTCATCGTGCGATGACGTGTAACATAGGAGGCATTACAAGTCAATAGACCTGTTAAATACTTGAGCCGCTTATCTTGCTTCGTTCTCGCCACTGTTGCGCAAACGCCACAGGGTTGGCCGCGCGCTGCCCGTGCCGCGACCGATAGGATCGGCAATCGTCATCAGTATTCGCCATACCGAATAGCGATGCGGCAGCGTCAGCGATTTGCCGAGCATCAGCCGACGCCTCGCATAGCACCAGTCGTAAATCGAGCTGGACGACACCACCGGGCCGTGGATCAGGAAGGCGCGCCGAATCTGGACCTGCAATCGGCCCCGATTACGAGCCGGAGCATGCGGGCGAAGATGCAGATTACGATGATGCTTCCATTTCATCGACGGCTTCGGCCTCTCAAAACACAGGTCTGAAAAAAGTGTCCGGAAAAGTGAGTGAGTAATAGATAGGTAGATATAAGAGGGGAGTTAGCTGTTTACTCTTTCCCTCTCCTCACATCTCCGGACACTTTTTCAGAGCAACACCGACACGACCGGGTGGTCGGCCATGGTTTTGAGTGTATCGGCGTCGAAGCCCTCTGCGAGGCTGTAGCGCCAGACCGCCCGTTTTTTCCCTTGGCTATCAGTCACGTCCTCTTCCTCGCACTGCAGCAGGCCGAGCATATGGAGGGATTCCAGCACGATCCGAACTGTATTGCGCGGCTTGTCGATTCGCCTGCGGACATCCACGGTTCTGGAGTTGGGGTTACTGGCAAGATCGAGAAGAATCTCTCGACGCAGTGGCGGGATGCTGTCGCGGGCGCAGCGCATGGCAAGGCGCATTCCCTGTGCTGCGGTCATCCCGATGGCGACGGCACCGCGGAGCATCTGGGTGAGTTGCTTGGCGAAGCGCGTGGGCATTTCTGGATCATGAGCGAACACGACCTCGCCCTTGAAGTCGCGTTCGATTGCGCTACGGGCCATTGTCACGATATCAGCGGCGTTGAGGATTTGATTGACCTCGCCGTCGGTGAGCTGATGCGGTTCGGTATTCATGCTGCCGATCAGGCCGCCGACGGCTGCCGCGAGCTCCTCGCGCATGTTGGCTTCGGTCCCGGTATGGCGGATGGCGCCCTTGCCGGCCCCTTGACGGCCCTCCTTTGTCCGCGGGCGGATCAGCACGAAGCGGTCGCCCATGGTTGACACGACGGCGTGGGCGGCGTCCCAAGCGGTAGTAACGGCGCCGATGATGACGATGCGGCCGGTCCAGGTCAGGGTCTGTCCGCCGTCGGACCCGACGTTGCGTTCCCAACGGCCATCATAAATTTCGCGGACGGCGGCGAGCACCGTGCCGCGGATGTTGCGGTCGGCTGACAGGATCGAGGTGACATCCTTGATGACGATCACGCCCCGGTTGCCGATCTTTCGCAGCAGCCCGCCGGTTGCCTTCTTGTTACGCTCGCGCCGCGGCGTTGCGGACAGCAGCGCGCCTTCGCTTGTGATCGTGCTGGTGACGTGGGCGCCCGCTCCCATCAGGGCCTGTACGGTTTCGGTCTTGGCGCCACCCGGTCCCCCGACCACGAGCAGCCAGAGTGGGTCACCGGCAAGTCGTTCTGATGCTGCTGCGGCCATCACCGCATCGATCGCATCGAGATCGAAGTCCTTGCCGAACCACTTGACGAATGCGCTGTGCACTTCGCCTAACGTACGCGGCGGGTATTGCACTAGCGCGGGGGTTTCGTCCTTCGCTGGCTGTTGTTCTGCATGCGTATCCGCTTGCTTCTTTTTCCCGAGCTTCGCGCAGACCCGCTCGACCTCGTACTGCAGCCGGCCGCGATACTTGCGAGCGATACCGTTGGGATAGCGACCGAGCAGTGCGGCGATTCCGTCGACGGTCCAGCCGGTCCGCCTGAGCACGACCACCACGTTCCAGAACACATCGGACCGCAGCGGGTCCTCGACGCCATTCTGAATAGCTCCCATGGTGTCGGCCGGAATACTGTTCTCGTCCATGTCGGCGGTGCTGGTGCTTTCCTCCGCGGGGCCATTGGACTTGGGCGGGAGCGCCGGGAATTCGTCGTCGAAGCGCTTGGGCGTCCACAGCGTCTCGGGGTCGAATCCGAGTATTCGCGTCGCCGCCACGACGCGTCCACGCGCGAGCTTTTCCCTGGTTGGATAATTCACGGTCCCGGCTACGCGGTAAGGTTGCGTGATGACGCCGGTATCGTGGTCGGTCTTGGTAGCGGCCCGTAGTCGCTCGCCCAATGCCTTCCCGCAAGCCGCATCGACAGCGCGCGCGAGGAACAGCCAGTGATGGGCGTTACAGCTCGAGGTTTCGACCGAGAGGCTGACCGGCGCGGTCGGGGTCCAGGCCATGCCCTTGTCGCTGTCGCTGTCGACGACCTCGGCGAACACGGCGACCGTATCGGCGAACTCGCCGCGCTGCTTGCCGGTCAGTCCGGGCCGTATGGTGCGGGCTTCGATGTAGACGTTGTGCCCATCTTTGCTGGCATCGATGGCGTCCTTGGTCATTCGCTCGACGAGCGCCTTGTCATCGAGCGAGTAGCGGTACGGGACGAGAGTTTCGTCTAGCGGGTGCACGCGAACCATCTGCAGCAAGCCGGGCTGTGCCATCCCCCGGGTCGCAGCCCGCGCTTGCGCGACATAGGTCTCCATGAACTCGCGGACCTGCTGGGGGTCGGGCACAGGCACGGTCACGACGGGTCGCCCTTTTAGATTCAAAATGTAATGGAATCGTCGAGCTCGTCGGCAAGCGACTTGCTTTTGTCGGCGACTGGCACGTCCTTCGGCTTCACCGCGAGCGAAAGGTATTTCGCACCCTTCTTCGAGGTCTTGACCCAGCCCGAAAGCCAGTATTCGACGCCGCCGATATTGATCGTGCCGCTGTAGTCGCGGTCGCTTTCCTTCTCCTTCTGCTCGCGGAACAACGCACCGCGATTGGTATCGTCAAATGACATTTTGCGTCTCCTCTGTTTGCATCCGATGTCTCGGGATCCGTCCGCGCTGCGATCGATGCACGGAACGCCGTGATTCCTTGCGAGCCAGCGGGCGTCTGCTGCGGCATCGGCGTGAGAGCCATGCAACCAGCCATGATCGCGACAGATCACCAGCCACGCCACCTCCTCGCGCGCGATACGAACGTGAAAGACGGGGAACGGTAGGATGTCGGCGCTCATCGCATCACTCCTACGCGGGCGAGGAATGCGAGCGCCGTGTCGATGTTATCTGCCGTCTCGACCGTTGCGCCCGCGCGCCGCAGCGCGTCGTGACACTCGCTCTGCACGGGACTGAGCTTGCGGCCGGGCGCCTTGAGCTCGAGGAAATGCGCCTTGCCGTCAGCGACGATCAGCAGGTCGGGCGCGCCGGGCCGAACGCCGAGACCCTTGAAAATCGCGCCTTCAATCGCCGTGCGCGCACCGCCGTTGGGGACGTGCGTCCACCACACATCCCCGCGAACGCGCCACCGTAGGTGCTCGATCAGCGAGCGCTGCAGTTGGCCTTCGGGCTGGTTGCGGCTCCTCATGGCTGCCGCTCCGCAATGAAGTCGAGCGGGCCAGATGCTTGGCCGTGAGCATCGCGGCAGAGCGCGCGGCGGATCACTTCCGCATCGGCGCCATGCTGAACGGCGATGCTGAACGTGATCGCGGCGTCGCGGGCATTGGTGTCCGCGGCGGAATTGCTTTTGTGGTTGCTGAGGAACAGCTCGCCGATCGAGCCGTCAGGGAAACGCCCAACCGTGCAGGTGTAGCGAAGGCCCGCCACCTCGAACGTGAAGGTTTCTGCTTGGCGCCGGTTTGGCAGGCGTTGGCGGGCGGCGGTCATGTAGCCCCTTTGGGTTCTTGCGAACCGTTTCACGGCGGGCTACATCAGGCGCGCTTGCCCAGCGCGATTGACTGCCCGAGTGGCGGAGGCGTTCGGGAACGAACCGAAGACCGCCCCCGGAGAAATGCAGACGCCGCCCTCAACCGGGGCGGCGCTTGCGTTAGCGGGCGGCCTTCTCGGGGGCGAGGCGGCGAGGGCGGCGAGCCCCACCGCGCGGCGCTCCCCACTGCTCGGCAACCGACATCCCTAGCCGCCACAAGATTTCGCGGTTGAGGCTTCGGACCGCGCGCTTCGCTTCAAATGTGAGCTGGTGGTGAAGGGCCTCGGGCAGGCGCAACACCAGCTTGACCTCCTGTCGTTCCATTGGACCGCCTCTCGGTGCTGATACTAATTGTGATATTAACGCTGTCCGAGCCCGTTGACAAGATATTAAAATTGATACTAGATTTGCTACAAAGCTCGGAGGGCGCCCATGGTGGCTAGCAAAACGACAGACGCAGCTAAACTGGTCCTCCGGCTACCCAAGCATTTGCACAAGCAGCTCAAGCAACGGGCGAGGCGCAACGGCGTTTCGCTCAATACCGAGATCGTAAATGAACTGGAGAGGCACCACGACTACACAGTGCCGTTGACGGAGATTGGCCTCTTCAGCCCCGAGTTTGCGCGCGAGCGCAGCCGCGGCGGCCACCCACCTCTCAGTATCGGTGAGGCGCTCGAGCTCTGGCAGAAGAGCAAGGCCGCCGGGATGACCCCGGAAGAGTACTTCAGGCGCGAGCTTGAGAAGCGCGGCGATCCCGACGCGCCATATGAGGGGCGGCCGGCCGTTGCCGCCACCGGCACTTGATGACGAACGAATGCCATGACTGGCCCCGCCGATATGCCGCTCTACCCGACCGAGGCGCAGATCGCGCGCAAGGTGCTCGGGCCGAACCGGCTGGACGAATGGAAGGCGCTGGCGATCGTGCTCGAACGTAAGGGCCTGCCGGCAATCGATGAACAATTCGGTGGAGGTACTGGCCGGCGGTCGAACTGTGGTTTCAGGCCCACAACCGTCTCGTTAGCATCGCACCGGGACGGTTTGGGAAGCAGGATGGAGGGGAGACATGTCCGGAACCGAAAAGGCCCCCGGCCTCGCCTGGCGCTCGCGGCGGGGCGGTTCACAAGCTGCATATTGGGTCGCGCGAAAAGACCTCGTAAAGGCCGGCTATCGGCCAAAGACCGTGCGGCTGCACTACGCGCCAGACGATCCGGCGCTCGCGCTGCGGTGCCATATATTGCAAGCCGAAATGCTGGCCTGGGCCGCCGACCATGGGCGCGGGCCACAGTCGCACTATGACGGCACGTTTGCCTCGCTGGTGCGGTTTTACGAGAGCCATCCTGACTCGCCTTACCGCGATCTCGCACCGACGACGGCACGGACCTACAGCAAGACGATGGCACTTCTCATGCGGCACAAGGGCCAGCGCCGCGTCGATGCCGTGGATGCTGCAGATGTGCGCCGTTGGTACAAAGAGCTCGCCGAGGCGCATTCGAAGGGTTGGGCCTATTACACGATCAATGTGCTCAAATCGGTGCTCTCGTTCGGCGCCACGAAGCGGATCGAGGAATGCCGGATCCTGCGCGCCGAGCTCCGCGAGGCCAAATTCCAAGGCGGCAAGCGGCGCAAGGAATATCTGACTTATGCGCAGATTGTTGCCTTCCGCGAGACGGCACATGCAATGGGCCTCGGCTGGATGGCGCTCTGCCTCACCCTGCAATTCGACTTCGGGCTTCGGCGCCGTGACGTGATCGGTGAGTGGGTCGATGATGAACTCGGCACCGATGGCATCCGCAAGGACAAGCGGATATGGCGCGACGGCCTGACCTGGGCGCACATCGATGCCGCCGGCGTGCTGCGCAAGACGGTTTCCAAAACACGCTTCACGTCGGAATACGAGGCGGCGCACATGGTGTCGGATTATCCGAGTGCGGTTGCCGAGCTCGGCCTCGTCCCGCCCGACCGGCGCATCGGCCCGATCGTGGTCAACGCGCGCGGCTTGCCACCGACTGAGGCGCAATGCCGGGAGAAGTTCCGTCGTGTGGCCCGCAAGGCTGGCATCCCCGATGCGGTCTGGAACATGGATGCTCGCGCGGGCGCCAACACCGAAGCGTGGGAGGCCGGCGTAAGCGAGGAGGATGCGATGGCACTCCTCACCCATTCTGAGGCCAAGACGAACCGGGGCTACCTGCGGTCTTTGCTTGAGCAGTCCCGCCGAGCGGCAGCCAAGCGGGTCGGATCGAGGAAGGAATGACGAACACCGCTGTCGAACGTGCCGAACGCGGCGCAATCAGATCAAAGAGTTAGGTGCGCTTTTCGTCAAGGTCGTATAGACGAAGACCGCGCGCTCCATGTTCGCCACCTCGGCTGCGGGCGCCGCCCGCCGCGTGCGCCTCGACACCGAGGCATCAACCATTCCCCGACGAGGCCTGCGATGAGCCCCGCGACCCCAAACTTCGAGCGGATAGCCTTTGTCGCCGGCCCCAGTTCCGAGGCGCGTGAGGCGTTCGAGCGGCTCGCTGCCCGCTATGGCAACGTCCCCCCCGAGACTGCCGACGTCATCGTCGCGCTCGGCGGCGACGGGCTCATGCTGCAGACCCTGCACCGGTTCATGAGCACGGGCAAGCCGATCTACGGCATGCATCGCGGCACGGTCGGATTCTTGATGAACGAGTTTCACCCGGATCATCTGCCGGAGCGCCTCGCCAAGGCTCATGTGACAGTGATCCATCCGCTGCTCATGCGAGCTCACGACAGCGACGGCAATGCCGTCCAGTTTCACGCATTCAACGATGTCTTCCTCTATCGCCAAACCTATCAGGCGGCGCGGCTGCGCATCCTCATCGACGGCGAGGAGCGGCTCAGCGAGCTCGTGGCCGACGGCATGCTCGTGGCAACGCCGGCCGGTTCGACCGCGTACAATCTCTCCGTTCAGGGTCCGATCATTCCCATCAGCGCGCCGCTGATGGCGCTAACCCCCATCAGTCCGTTCCGTCCGCGGCGCTGGCGCGGCGCGCTCTTGCCCGACAGCGCGCGCGTGCGCGTCGACGTGCTCGAGCCGGAGAAGCGCCCGGTCGCCGCCGTCGCCGACCACGACGAGGTTCGTTCGGTCTGCTCGGTCGACATCCAGATGGATCACAGCATCTCCATGCAGATGCTGTTCGATCCGGGGCACAGCCTCGATGAGCGGATCGTGCGCGAGCAATTCGGGTACTGAGCACCGTGCAGCCGCCTCCCGCGTGAGGATTGCGAGCGTCAGGATCGCTCCCCCGGCTCTGATCGACAGGCCGGCACAAACGCGCGATAATCGCCGTGATCCTTGGCGTGGGCGGGTCTGTCGCCCGCGGCAGTCTTTACGAGCACGATCCATGTTCTCGAAGCTCAAAGCGGCATGGAGCCAACTCGTCGGCGGGCAAGGAACGGGTGGGGCCGAAGGGCCGCCCGCGCCCGCCGTTGAATACAAGGGCTACCGCATCCGTGCGACCCCATACCGAACGAACGGCCTCTATCAGACCGCCGGGATCATCGAGAAGGACACCCTCATCACGGCCGGGAAGACGCGGTTGCGTTCGCCATCTCCAAGGCCAAGCAGATCATCGACCTGCAAGGCGATCGTATCTTTGTGCAAGCCAACGGCGGTTGACGGCAGCATCCGTGCCTAGGCCGAGCAGAAAAGGTCTAACGGCCCCGATCTGAACTGGAGGAAAGGCCATGGCGCAGGACACCGAGCTGCGCCGCCACAAACGCGGCGGCATCTATTTCGACGACTTCGTGGTCGGCCACCTCTACGAGCATCCGCTCACGCGGACGGTCACGCAGATGGACAACATGCTGTTTTCCAACATGACCTTGAACCCGCAGCCGCTGCACATCGATCGCCATTTCTGCGAGCAGGAGACCGAGTGGGGACAGCCGCTGATGAACTCGCTGTTCACGCTCGGACTGATGATCGGCATCATGGTCAACGACCTCACCGTCGGAACGACCATCGCCAATCTCGGCATGACCGAGGTGAAATTCCCTCACCCGCTGTTCGAGGGTGACACCGTGCACGTCACGACCGAGGTCATCAGCAAGCGCGAATCGACCTCGCGGCCGGGCGCCGGCATCGTCGAGTTCCACCACCGCGCCTACAATCAGGACAACAAGCTCGTGGCCGAATGTCGCCGCCAGGTCTTCATGCGCATGCGGCCGCGGTGATGCGCTCGCTGCTGTTCGTCCCGGCAGACTCCGCAAAAAAGCTCGACAAGGCGATGACCAGCGGCGCCGACGCGCTGATCGTCGATCTGGAAGACTCGATACCGACCCCAGGCAAAGCGGACGCACGGCTGAGCGCCGCAGCGTTCATCCGAGATGCCGTGACGGCTACGCACCGCCCTCGCCTGTTGGTTCGCATCAACGGATTTGCGACTGGCCTCGCCGATGCCGACCTCGATACGATCGCGCCGGCGCGTCCCGACGCCGTCATGCTGCCGAAAGCGGAGGGCGGCGCCGACGTCGTGCGTGCCGACGCAAAGCTCTCGGCGCGTGAGGCAATCGCAGGCCTGCCCGACGGCAGCATCAAGATCGTGGCGATCGCCACCGAAACCGCAACCGCGTTGTTCCTGGCCGGCACCTATTGCGGGGCCAGCGAGCGGCTCGAGGCCTTGACCTGGGGCGCCGAAGATCTTTCAGCCGAGCTCGGCGCCGAAGCGAACCGCGACGGCGACGGCCGTTTTCTCGATCCATATCGGCTTGCGCGCGCGCTCTGCCTGGCGGGCGCCGCGGCGGCGCGGGTGCAGGCCATCGATACCGTCACCGTCGATTTCCGCAATGCTGCAGCGCTGCGCCGCGAGACGGAGGAAGCCCGCCGCGACGGCTTCACCGGCAAAATGGCGATTCATCCGGCGCAGGTGCCGATTATCAACGAGGTGTTCACCCCGTCAGCCGCGGCGGTTGCACAGGCGCGCGCCGTCGTCGCTGCGTTCGAGGCCAATCCGAGCAAGGGAACGGTCGGTATCGACGGGGTGATGTACGACCGACCGCACCTGGAGCGCGCCCGGCAAGTGCTGGCGCGAGCGCAAGCCGCGGGGATTGCCTGAGACCTTCGATTCGTCGCGTTGGGTGCTCTCGCCTATTTCGCTTTCCCGTACACCGCATTTGGATCGAACGTTTGCTCGCCGTCGCGAAATTCGAGCGTCACCGCCCCCGCCTTGCCGAGCGGCACCGCGCGATAGAAACATGAGCGGCGTCCGGTATGACAGGCGCCGGGGCCCTCCTGCTCGACCCTGATCCACACCGCGTCCTGGTCGCAGTCGATTCGCATCTCGACAACGCGCTGGGCATGACCGGAGGATTCGCCTTTGCGCCAGAGGCTTCCGCGCGAGCGGCTGAAATACCAGGCTTCGCCGGTGGCGATAGTCTGCTGCAACGCCTGCGCGTTCATGTGGGCGACCATGAGCACGTCGCCCGATCGCGCATCGGTGACGACACAAGTGACGAGCCCATCGGCGTCGAATTTGGGCGCAAGCACGCGGCCTTCCTCGATCTCGTCAATTGAGCCGCGCTCCGCAAAGGGTGAAGGTTCGTCGGGCAAGCAGACCCTCGCGCAATCCAAGTGTTCCTCGCCGGCAGCCGGCGATCCGCTCGCCGGGGCGGCGCGATTTTCTCTCCGGGTCGTTCCCGCGCAAGCCGGAACCCATGATCCCGGATCCCCGCTTTCGCGGGCACGACCCATAGCTACGCGTGAGAGATGCGGGTGCGCAGTATATCGGGCTTTGCCGAGGACGGGGGCCTCCGCGGCAACTCCTTGATGCGCGCCGTCGCGCTCACCGATCGCTGCCGCGCACCATGGTGATGAAGCGGACCTGGTCCTCGGAGCTCTCTCGAAAGCTTCCGGTAAACTGCGTGGTGATCGTGGACGAGCCCGGCTTCTCCACGCCGCGCAGCGCCATGCACATGTGCTCAGCCTCGATCATCACCGCGACTCCGCGCGGTTGCAAGATCTCCTCGATGGCGGTCGCGATCTGCGAGGTCATGTGCTCCTGCGTCTGCAGCCGGCGCCCATAGACGTCGACCAGGCGCGCGAGCTTGGAGAGCCCCACCACCCGGTCCACCGGCTTATAGGCGATGTGCGCCTTGCCCGTGAACGGCATCATGTGGTGCTCGCAATGCGAATTGAAGGTGATGTCGCGCACCAGCACGAAATCGTCGTAGCTGCCGATCTCGCTGAACGTGCGTTCGAGCACATCGACCGGGCACTTGCGATATCCGCTGTAGAGTTCGTCGTAGGCATCGATCACGCGCTTGGGGGTGTCGCGCAGGCCCTCGCGATCGGGATCGTCGCCGGCATAGGCGATCAGCGTGCGCACTGCCGCGAAAGCCTGCTCGCGCGTGGGCTTGGGCACGACGGGTTCGGGGGCCGCGCGTACGTGGTCGGACAGATTTGGCTTTTCGGCGGGGGATGGTTTGGGCCAAGGCTTGACGACGGCATCCATGGCGGTCTCTCCGTTCGACCGGCGTCTGAGGCCGGGGTGTCACCGGGGCGGCCGCATCAGTCATACGCGCTCTGGGAGGCTTCGACCCATGCGCGGCAACGGACGCCGCATTCCCATTTTACATGACTTCGGTGCCTTGAGCTGGCGCGAAGCCCCTCGCCGGCGTGCCCCTTGCTCGCGCCGTCGGGCTGCTCCCTATATATTGGCTTGCAAGGGAGCCGCAATCGCATCGCGGCGCTGACCAGTCACGGTCGAAGCTCATGCTCAACGAGGTCTACAACAGCCGAATTCTGGAATTGGCCGGGAATATTCCCCGCCTGGGCCGCCTCGAGGATCCCGACGCGACGGCGACGGCCCATTCCAAGCTCTGCGGCTCGACCGTGACGGTCGACCTCAAGATGGAAGGCGACACGGTGACCGACTTCTCCCATCAGGTGAAGGCTTGCGCACTGGGCCAGGCCTCCTCTTCCATCATGGCCCGCAACGTGATCGGGGCCAAAGCCGACGAGTTGCGCGGCTTGCGCGAGACGGTGCGCCAGATGCTGAAGGAAAACGGTGCCCCGCCCGGCGGCAAGTGGGCCGACATCGCCGTGCTCGAGCCCGTGCGCGACTATAAGGCGCGCCATGCTTCGACCATGCTGACGTTCGACGCCGTGACCGCCGCGATCGACGAGATCGAAGCCAAGCGCCGGGCCGCGATGGCAGCCGAATAACGGTCCGCGGACCAAGCATTCGTCGATCGAGGGCTGCGGTGGGATGATGGCGCGTACGGGTGCCTGCCTGACCGGGCTGCTCATCTCTTGTTGGGCGCCAGTCGCGTCCGCAGCCGACTGCACCGTCGAGGCTGTGCTACTCGCCAAGGAGCAATCCGAGCTGCCGCGGCTCGACGTCGCCTCGCCGGCCGACCGGCCACCCTATTGCATCACGCTTGAGACCCTCGTGGCGTTTGCCCGTCGCGTGAAAGCGCACGTCGTCCACTGCCCGAGCTCGGATTACGCGGCAGCCCTCGCCGACTGGGACAAGACCCGGATCGATTACGCCAAATTGTTCAGCCGCTACCGGTGCAGGCGCGCGCGGTGATTGATCCGGTAGTCAGAGCGCTTTCAGGCCGCGAGGCCCCGGTGCCAGCGCGGCCGAAGCTGGGGCAAACCAGACGCTACTCCCGCGGCGCGGCGGGCTGGCCGACGGTTGCCAGCGACGTCGTCGATTTCGTCGGCGGCGGTCCCGCCACGTCGCGCTCGAACACCGCGTCGGCGGTCGTGAGCTTCATGCGCCGCAGCTCGTCGGCGGAAAGGCGATACAACGGCTCCCACGGCGGAACCCGCAGCGCCGTTTCCAGCAATTCGCCGCTGCCACCCATTTCAATCGTGTATTGCACGAGGCGGCCGATGTCGCGCTGGACGATATTGAGTTCCTCCGCCGAATAGTTCGATTCCAGCGCCTGCTTGCGCTTCTTGCCGAGCCAGATTTGGTGAACGAGCACGTGCGCCTCCGGCGGCACGTAGCGGCGGGACCCCGCAAGCAACAGGAAGGCGCACATCGATTCACAATTGCCATCCGGTGACAGCCTCGCCCGACGATCACCGTTGCCGGTCGGCGGCAGCGCCGTCGTCTTGCCGATCGTGGTGACCATGCCAAGGCTGCGAATGGCGCGGCCAAGCGCCAGCGTGCCTAGGACCGAGCCGCCGTCGGAATCGAGAACCAAGACTGCTCCGTGGACATTGGGATCCTTGGCAAGGGTCTCGAACTCACGCGGCGTGTCGGCAGTGATGTAGCCGACGGCGGAAATCCACACGCGGCAGTTCGTTCCGCATACCTGGGCCGGTCCCTCGCGCCTCCATTCGAAGCGCATCGGCGCACTCCCGCTGTCGTCCTGGGGTATGGGTGGCGCGGAGGATGCCTGGACGATGCCACAAGCAAGCGCGAATGCGCTCCAGAAGAATCGGAGCATGCTGACCCTCATCAATAGCCGCTTCGCACGACGTTTCTTGCTCGACGCCGGTCGAAGACGCCCAGTGTCCCTCAGTTTACCCAGCCTCTTTTAGAGGCGGCCGAGATTCGGGTCTAGTCCGAAAACGCGGCTTTAAGGTTCCCATTTTACCGCAGATGGCATGACCTTCCGCCCTGCCCCCACTATGTTTAAGGGGTACAACGATAGGGCGGGTCGTGGACTTTTATGATCGAGCGAGGTCATTTGAGCACGTTTCTGGGCCATCTTGCGGGCGGACCAAGCCTTCTCGCGCGGGGACTGATCAAATTCTATCGCCTCGCGTTGTCTCCGCTGACCGGGTTTGACTGCCGGCATCTGCCGACCTGCTCGGATTACGCCGAGGAAGCGGTCGCTCGCTTCGGCCTGTGGGCGGGAGGCTGGATGACGCTCGCGCGGCTCTGCCGCTGTCATCCGTTCGGGACCTCGGGGCTCGACTTCGTGCCGCCGTCAATACCGGATGACGCGCGCTGGTATCTCCCTTGGCGCTACGGTCGCTGGCGCGGCACCGATCATGGCGCCGAGCTTGCGCCACCGCGCGCCTGAGAACTTCGGCTTGCTACCTTTTTTGTCAAGCAGCGCACCGCGTTGCGCGGCTCATGCACATCGTATAATCGTGATTTCGCTTTGCCGCTCTTCGGCGCGCAAGCGGCGGCGCCGCCCGGACCGACGTCATCTCAAACAGTCCGGCCACGCTTACCTGCATTCGTAGGCAGCGAGTGAGCAACAGGAGCGAATGATGGTCGCGCTGACCTTCCCCGATGGCGCGCGTCGGGAGTACGCGAAAGGCTCGACCGGTCTCGACGTCGCCAAGGCAATTTCCCCGTCGCTCGCCAAGCGTACAGTCGCCATGGCACTCGACGGCGAGCTCACGGATCTGAACGACCCGATCGAGCGCGACGCGAAAATCGAGTTCCTCACCCGCGAAGATCCCCGCGCGCTGGAGCTGATCCGGCACGATGCCGCGCACGTGCTCGCCGAGGCCGTGCAGACGCTGTGGCCCGGCACCCAGGTCACCATCGGTCCGGTGATCGAGAACGGCTTTTACTACGACTTCTTCCGCAACCAGCCGTTCGCCCCGGAGGATTTCGACGCCATTGAAAAAAAGATGCGCGAGATCATCGCCCGCGACAAACCCTTCACAAAAGAAGTTTGGAGCCGCGAACAGGCCAAGCGCGTGTTCCGCGACAAGGGCGAGCTGTTCAAGGTCGAGCTCATCGACGCGATTCCGGAAGACCAGGAGATCAAAATCTACAAGCAGGGTGACTGGTTCGACCTCTGCCGCGGCCCGCACATGACCTCGACCGGCAAGGTCGGAAACGCCTTCAGGCTCATGAAGGTCGCGGGCGCCTATTGGCGCGGGGATTCCAATCGTGAAATGCTCAGCCGCATCTACGGCACCGCCTTCGCCAAGCAGGAGGAGCTCGACGCCTATCTCAAGCAGCTCGAAGAAGCGGAGAAGCGCGACCACCGCCGGCTCGGCCGCGAGATGGATCTCTTTCACTTCCAGGAAGAGGCGCCGGGCTCGGTGTTCTGGCATCCGAAGGGCTGGACGCTCTATCAGATCCTCGAAAGCTACATCCGCCGCCGCCAAGCCGCGGCCGGCTATGTCGAGGTCAACTCGCCGCAGCTCATGGATTCCTCATGTTTCTGACCCAGCCGCGCGAAGACGACGAGCGCACCTTCGTCGTCAAGCCGATGAACTGCCCGGGTCACATCCAAATCTTCAAGAACGGCTTGAAGTCCTACCGCGACCTGCCATTCAAGCTGGCCGAATTCGGCAAGGTGCACCGCTTCGAGCCCTCGGGCGCGCTGCACGGGCTCATGCGGGTGCGTGCGTTCACTCAGGACGATGCGCACGTGTTCATCACGGAGGGCCAGATTGCTGGCGAAGCGCTCGCCATGAACGACCTGATTCTCTCGATCTACGAAGACTTCGGCTTTCCCGACGTCACCATCAAATTCTCCGACCGCCCCGAGAAGCGCATCGGTGAGGACGCGGTCTGGGACCGATCCGAGGCGGCGCTGATGCAGGCGCTCAAGGCGTCCGCACGGCCGTGGACGCTCAATAAGGGCGAAGGCGCCTTCTATGGGCCCAAGCTCGAATACGTGTTGCGGGACGCCATCGGCCGCGACTGGCAGTGCGGCACCATTCAGGTCGACCTCAACATGCCGGGCCGACTCGGCGCCTTCTATATCGACGAACACTCGAACAAGGTGACGCCGGTGATGCTGCATCGGGCCATGTTCGGCTCGCTCGAGCGCTTCATCGGCATTCTCATCGAGCACCATGGCGGACACCTGCCGCTGTGGCTCTCTCCGCTGCAGGCGGTCGTCGCCACGATCACCGACGAGGCCGATCCTTACGCGCGCGAGGTCATCGCTGCCGCGAGACGGTTAGGCCTGCGCGTGGAGGCCGACCTGCGTAACGAAAAGATCAATTACAAGGTGCGCGAGCACTCGCTCGCCAAGGTGCCGGCGCTGCTGGTCGTCGGCCGCAAGGAAGCAGCCGAGCGGACTATCTCGATCCGCCGCCTCGGCAAGGAAGGGCAGGCCGTGTTGGCGCTCGATGCCGCGCTCGGCGGGCTCGCCGAGGAAGCGGTGCCGCCGGATGTCCGGCGGATGAAGCAGGCGGCGTAACCGCCTCGTGCGGATGATTGGCGGCGCGGGCCGCTTTCAACAATCCCGATGCCGCCTGGACCGCTGGGTTGAGCGCCATGTGCGGCGCTGGTCGCAGTCCCAGCGCAACAGCGGCTTGACGGGCGGGGTCGGCTGCATGAAGCGGTCGAGCGGCGAGGGCGTGAAACGGTAGCGCTCGCGGCCGGGCAGATCGCTCGGCGGCACGAGCGGTGCCGCATCTGCCGCGGAAATGCTCGCGAGCAGCATCATTGGGACGAGATGGCGCAGCCAGGGCACTGTCGCCTTCGCTTCTGGCACGTGACTCGCCAAGCACTCTATCGATACCGACGGCCGTAGCGCCAGCAGGTTCGCCTGGAAGGGGATCAGCGCGTCAGCGCCCGACGACCTCGACCTCGCGGTCGACGCCAGTGACGACGCGGAATTCGCCTTCGTAGGTCTTGTTGTCGTTGCGAGCGATGGCGCGATAATCGCCCTCCGCCAGGATCACCCGCGGGAAAGCCCCGATCGATTCCTTGATCACGTCGCCGCCGGGCGTGAGTACCGACCACTGCGTATTGGCGCGGGCTTCGCCGCCCCGCTCGTTCACGAGCTTGAGCGTGATGATCGCGGCGCGATGATTGATCGCGGCGTCGGTCAACTTGCCGACCTCGACGCGGATGTCGGAACGCACCGTCGCGTTCGCATCGCCGTAGTTCGACACGACATAGTAGGTGCCCTCCGGCAGCAGCACGATGTCGCCGGTCATGATCGCGGTGGCAATCGGGCGCTTGTCGCCCGGCTCGAACTGGCTGCCTTTGTAAAGGTCGAACGAAATCTGTCCCTGCGGGATGCGTGCATCGCCGACTCGACCTTCGATGCGTAGCCCGCCGGCCGGAATTTCGAATGCCTCCTTCATCGCATCGGCGCGCACCTGCACCGCCTTGGTCATGCTCGCGAGCCCGAAGCCGACGCTGACAACGTAGGCGCCGTGCGGCAGCACGAACGTTGGAGCGGGGCCCTTGTCCTCCTTGACCAGGCGCGGCACGCCGTTCTGCTCGGTGCGATAGACGCGCCAATGCAATCCGCCGTTGATCGCCGGCAGATCGCGGCCGAACCGCGCGCTGACCGCGAGCGCTCCTTGGCCGGGCGGCACCGCCGGCGCGGCGGGCGCGTTCGGAGCGACATGAGCCTGCGCGGGTGGGTGAGCCGCAGCGGGCGATTGCAGCAGCGGTCCCTTCGGCGCCGCGGGCGGCCCCACATTGCCGCTCGGCGGAATGGAGTTTTGCGCCGGCCCGGGCGGGACCGATGGCACGTCCCTCGGCGGGCGCAGCGTGAAACTGTCGGAGCCCTGGGAGCTTCCGAAGAATTGTGCGTCGGCCGTCGCGGAGAATACCGCGAGCCACACACCGGCGGCCAAAACGAGTTGGCCCCCCCTGCCCGTCCTCGTCCCCCCAATGCCCATAGGCCGCGTTTTCGACCAAAATCGCGGCAAATTCAAGCCACTAGCAGAGCGTTGCCAGAGGGTTTGTCGCCATTGCTGCGCTATGCTAGGCGCAACCGCCGCCAAGATTTGCGCCTGCCGCGCTAAATTGCGGGTTTTTGAGGGGCGCAAACCCGCCCGCTCACGCGGATCAAGCCATGCCCGACGCACTCGAACTGCTCAAGACCCGCCGCTCAATCAAACCGGTCGAACTCGCTGGCCCCGGCCCGTCCGCCGCCGAGATCGAGACGCTGCTTACCATTGCTTCGCGCGTCCCCGATCACGGCAAGCTTGTGCCCTGGCGCTTCATTATCTTCGAGGGTGAGGCGAGGTTGGCCGCCGGCGAGGCCATCGCCGCGGCGTTTTGCGCCAAATACCCGCAGGCCAAGCCAGAGCACATCGAAGCCGAACGCATCCGTCTGGCGCGCGCACCGCTCGTGATCGCGGTGGTGAGCCGCGCCGCCCCGCATGTAAAGATTCCCGAATGGGAACAGGTGCTTTCCGCGGGGGCCGCCGCGATGAGCCTCGTGTTCGCCGCGCACGCGCTCGGCTACGCTGCGAGTTGGATCACCGAATGGTACGCGTATGACCCCGGCGTGCTTGCCGCGCTTGGCCTTAAGGAGCACGAACGCATCGCCGGGTTCGTGCATATCGGCCGGCCGAGTGCTGCGCCTGAGGATAGAGCCCGGCCGCCGCTCGACGCGATCGCCACGCGCTTCGCCAGACAGTAGCTCTCGCCATCCCGGTACCCCGAGCCATCGTCTTGCAGCGATCCTTTCGGCGAATTTATGCCGCGCGGGTCGCGCACATAGGCACAATTCGGCGACGGATTTTGCGTTGCATTAATCTCGTATAAACGAGTCCTTGGCACCTAACTCTCAGCAAAATCTCAAGTTTGCTGAAACGTCCATCACGACCGGTTCAAAACATTGTGCATTGCACATGTAACCTGTCGCTCACAAATATCGCGGGCACACGGATGATCAGTCCGGTAGGAGAAAACCATGAAGACGCTAGTTGCTGCCGCCATTCTTGTGATGGCGATCGCTTCCCCTGCTCTGGCGCAACGGGCGCAATCGGCGCCACAGCAAGGCTCCCAGTCAAACGGCTATTACAACGGTTACCCTCTGCAGGAGTGGTACCGCGACGACAGCTATTAAGCCGACTTGCGGAGAATTGAAGGGGCGGAGGTATCTCCGCCCCTTCGCCTTTGCAAGCCGCTGCAAGGTGTTGGAACGCGTTCCGCCCGCCGCAACGCAGGCCTGGCGCGATGTTCGAGCGCGCGAAGGGGCGGTTGGGAAACCACTGTGCAGCGGTGGAAGTGGCGGAGACGGAG
>WNGF01003899.1_pt1 | contig 20262 bp, 20 predicted proteins | sample 5400641 | NCBI WGS metagenome assembly WNGF01 (sample SAMN13153371, study PRJNA577476) | soil metagenome | isolation source: 80 cm soil or saprolite under grassland replicate 2 | place: USA:California | collected 2016-06-15
GTGCACATCGCGCCGTGGAAGCACGCGTCATGGGAGAACCACGACCCGATCCGGCCGCGCAGGCTGCTGCTCCATCGTGACGAGATCGGGACGCTCGCCGGCGCGGTCGCGCAGCGGGGATACACGATCGTCCCCCTCCGCCTCTACATCCGCAACGGCGTGGCGAAGGTCGAGCTCGGGCTCGGCAAGGGGAAGCGGCGCTACGACAAGCGGCAGGTCATCCGCGAGCGCGAGACCCGGCGCGAGATGGAAGCGGCCATCAAGCGCCGGGTCGGGCGCGGCCCGGGAAGCTCCGGCTAGTCCCCGAAGGCCGGGGCGCCGACGCCCACGCGCCGCTCGCGATCCGGCGAGCGGATCGGCACGTCCCGGAGGAAGACCGAGAGGACCATCGCCACCAGCACGGCCGCGAGCGTGTACGTGAAGACATCGTGCAGCGTGGTGGCCAGCGCGCTCCGGATGGCGATCACGACCTGGTCGAAGAGCGGCGCGAGCTGCGGCCCGAGCTGGGCCCTCGTCGCGGCGATCGCCGACGGGTCGAAGAGCTGCTGGCTGTTGGTCGAGCTCGACGACATCAGCGCCCGGGCCTGAGGCGGGAGATCGAGCGCTCCGACCTTCTCCGCGATGTACCCGGGCAGCCGCTGCGAGAGGACGGCGCCGAGCACGGCCACGCCGACGGTCGCGCCGATGTTCCGGAAGAACGTGATCTGGCTCGTCACGACGCCGATGTAGCGCGGGCTCACCGCCGCCTGGCTCGAGTTGAGGTAGAGCGGGAACGTGGTGCCGACGCCGAGGCCGGCGAGCACGAGATCGCGCACGACCTCGGGCTCCGTCGTCGCCGTCGTGATCTGGGACATGAGGTAGACGCCGATCGCGATCAGGCCGATGCCGACGGTGCCGATGAAGCGGTACCGCCTGACCCGGGGCATGAGCTGGCCGGTGACGACGCTGCCGGTGACCAGGCCGAGCATCATCGGGGTGATCAGGAGGCCCGAGTTCGTGGCCGCGATCCCCAGCACGCCCTGATAGATCAGCGGCACGTAGATGATCGCGCCGAAGAACCCGACCGCCACCAGGAAGCCGACGCCCACGGACACCGCGAAGGTCCGATCACGGAACAGCTCGAACGGGACGATCGGGTGCTCCACTCGCCGCTCGAGGAAGTAGAACCCCACGAGCACGGCGGCGGAGAAGCCGAGCAGGCCGAGCACCTCGGGCGAGCCCCAGGCGTGGTCACGGGTGATCGAGAAGGCGATGAGCATGGGCACGAGGCCGGCCGCGAGGGCGGCGGCGCCGAGGAAGTCGATGTCACGCCACGTCGCGTGGTGCTCGGTCCGCGGCATCGTCAGGAGCACGAACGCGATCGCGAGCACGCCGACCGGGATGTTCACGTAGAAGACCCAGCGCCACCCGACGTTGTCGGTGAGGAACCCGCCGAGGGTCGGGCCGATGATCGAGCTCAGGCCGAACACGCCGCCCAGGACGCCCTGGATCCGGCCTCGCCGCTCGAGCGGGTAGAGGTCGGCCACCGACGCGAACACCGTCGACATCAGCACGCCGGCGAAGAGGCCCTGCAGCCCCCGGAAGAGAACGAGCTGGAGCATGTCCTGCGACTGGCCGCAGAGCGCGGACGCGAGGACGAAGCCGACCATGCCCACGAGGAGCAGCGGCTTGCGACCGAAGAGGTCGCCGAGCTTGCCCGAGATCGGGGTCATCGTCGTGGACGCGACCAGATAGGCGGTGAGGACCCACGCGTAGTAGTCCAAGCCGTGCAGCTCCGCGACGATGCGGGGCAGCGCCGTGCCGACGATGGTCTGATCGAGCGCCGCGAGGAAGAGGGCGAGCATCACGCCGATCGTGACGACGGCGAGACGCCCGCCGCGCAGCTCAGTGGACATTGGCGTTCTCCTTGTGGTGGGCCTGGGATGTCGAGGCGAGGATCTCGTTCAGGTCGGCGAGCGCGGCCACGAGGCGCGCCCGCTGCTCCGGGGTGAGCCTGTCGAGCGCGCGGGTCACCGCCGCGGTCACGAGCGCTTCGGCCCGGACGAGCTCGGCCCGGCCGTGCTCGGTGAGCGAGATGACCACCACGCGGCGATCGGTGGGGTCCGGCCCGCGCCGCACGTGACCGTCTGCCTCGAGCGACTCGATGAGCTCGGTCACGCCCGACGGCGTCGTCGCGCAGAACGTCGCGAGCTCACCGGCCCGGGTGGGACCCTTGTGGGCGAGCGCCGAGAGCAGCCGCACCCGAACGGCCGACGGCCCGGCGGCGCTCCGCAGCGCATCGGACATCAGCCGACCGAGGCGGGGAAGGAGCCCGACGACGAGCTGGGCCAGCCGACGGTCGGCATCGGTCGCCGGCGACGAAGCGCTTGATCGCAGGTTCATTCGACGCCCGAATAGTTCATCTGACGAAATATACGGGTGCCGTACCTTCTTGCCAACCCCGGATTACCGCATCATTTGGCACATTCATCCGCGATCGTGGCCGTCGGAGGAGCGGGCACGGCGTCGGCAGCGCCGACGCGCCGGGTCGTGCGGAGGCTCGCGCCGACCGGCGAGGGCTGTGCCGTTCGGTGCGGACCGCGGCTCAGGTGAGGGCGACGGGGTAGCTGGGCGGAGCGTCTACGACGGCAGCGCCTCGGGACGCCGCCGCGCGGTCCGGCGGGACGGACGCGCCGCGCAGCCGGGCACGTGCCCGTCGAGCACGCCGATCGCCTGGAGCACGGACTCGCAGATCGTCGGCCCCACGAAGGTGAAGCCACGCCGGCGCAGATCGCGCGAGAGCGCGACGGGATCGGTGAACGTGCCCAGGTAACGCGCCACGCCGCCGACCTCGGCGCGCAGGGCGAGGTACCGCCGCGCGTTGACGATCGCCGAGCGGATCTTCGCCCGGTTGCGAACGATCCCGGCGTCCATCATCAGTCGCTCCTCATCACGCTCGCCGAACCGCGCGACCCGGTCGGGCTCGAAGCCGGCGAACGCGCGGCGGTATGCGGGCCGCTTCGCCAGGATCGTCGACCAGGACAGTCCAGCCTGGGCACCTTCGAGGACGATCCGCTCGAAGAGGCGTGCGTCACCGCGGACGGGCCGGCCCCACTCGCGATCGTGGTAGGCGCGCAACGCGGGACTCTGCAGCGCCCACGCGCAACGTACCGTCGGCGTCAGGGCGGTCGTCACCGGACTGGCGCGCACCGTGCAGACACGCCGCCGCGGAGGTGATGACCGTGCCGCCACGTGGTGTGAAGAGCGCGAAGCGAACCCGTCAGTACGAGCACATCAAGAAGAGCGAGGAATCGAGCGGCCGCAGCCCGAAGGTCGCGAAACGGATCGCGGCCGCGACCACGAACAAGACCCGCCGGAAGAAGGGCGAAACGAAGAAGAAGTAGCCGGCCCTCGATCGCGCGGCCCGCTCACTCGACCGTGATGCTCTCCCTCCGACGAGGCGACCCCTGGGTCTCGTCCGCCTTCTCGATCCAGTGATCGAGGAACGACCGCATCGCGAGGAGCTGCTCCTTGCGCGCGGCGCGCATGTGCTGGCGCACGTCACCGGGGAACATCGCGTCGACGAACGAACGCACCGCCCCGGGGACCGCGTTCTCGGCTTCCATGGTGCGGATGCGCTGCTCCAGCTCGGCGATGCGCGCTTCGAGGTCTGCCGTGGTGGCCATCATCGTCCTCCCGTCGCCCGCGGCGGCGCCGCGAACTCGATCCGCAGGGTGTTGCCATCGAACTTTGCGCTCTGGGTGGGTGCGTCGACAAGTATGTGCGGCAGGATGAGGTTCCGGCGCCAGCTGCCGACCTGAAGCACGAGCTCGTCGGCGTTCCGAACGCACGTGACGTCCTCCTTCGAAGTGAACGGGAGCTCCAGCGACAGCACGAAGGTGCCGTCCTCGCGCCGGACGGTGTACGGCCGGCCCCGGTAGAAGAACGCCGCGGGGTCGTCGTCCCCGAAGAGGACGCGCGCGAGCTCGCGCAGCATCGGGATCCCGACGACCTCGCGTTCGAAGAACGGAACGCTCCGGAGGGGCACCGGCGCGAAGGATTCCTCGACCATCGGCATGTAACGCTGCTGCGCCTCGCGCCACGCCTCGAAGTAGGTGCCCGTACCGCTCGGAAGGACGCGATTACAGACGACCAGATCGGTCGGGTAGCCGAAGAGATGGAAGTACGTGAACGAGCGCTGCGCCTCCTTGATCACCATCTTTTCGAGGTTCAGGACCAACCGGACCGAGCTCTTCGCCGTATCGCTGAGCAATGCCTGCATGTGATCGAGCCGGCGGAAGAGCTGCTCTCCGGCGACGAAGACCGCGTCGTCCGGCAACGGCAGGCCCATGACCCGGCGGAGCACCGGCCCGGCGAGCTGCACGGCGCGTCGCTGGATCGGGAAGATCCGCTCCAGCCACCAGCGGCCCGCCTCGGGGAGCGACAGCAGGCGCACGGTCTCGCCGGTCGGCGCGGCGTCGACGACGATGACGTCGTAGGCGCCGCTGTCGTGGTGCTCGGCGATCCACAGGAGGCTCGACAGCTCGTCCATGCCGGGGATGATGGTCATCTCCTCGGCCAGGACCGCGTCGAGGCCGCGCCACTGGAAGACGCTCGTCACGTAGGCCTGGATCGTTCCCCAGTACTTCCGGATGTTGTGATACACGTCGGATTCCTGGCCCCAGAGGTTCGGCACGATCGGAGTCGGCTCGGCGCCGAGTGGCAGATCGAACGAATCGGCCAGGCTGTGGGCGATATCGGTGGAGATCACGATCGTGCGTTGGCCGCGCTCGGCGCAGGCGAGCGCCGTGGCCGCCGCGACGCTGGTCTTCCCGACGCCGCCCTTCCCCGTGTAGACGATGATCCGCGCCATACGTATCGCTCCCCCTCGAGCCGAGTCTAGGCAGACCACCCGCCTACGCTGACGTCGTGCGCGTTCCGCCCCGCACGCTCGCGGGCCGCATCGTCGCGGCGTCGGTCGTCGGCTTCCTCGCTGGCCTCCTCTTCCTCGCAGTCGTCGCGCCCCTGATCGCGCAGGAACACGATGGCGATGCGCTGCGCGACCGGCTCGCGAGCGAAGCCGGCATCGTCGCCGAGCTGTCGCGGGACGGCCTGCGCGCGGAAGATGCCGACGCGCTGGACGCGCTCGCGCACCGGCTCGCGAGCAGCGCGGGCGTACGGATCACGATCATCGGTCGGACCGGCGTCGTACTCGGCGAGTCGGATGAGGATCGGCGGACCATGGAGAATCACTCAAGCCGGCCCGAGGTCGCCGCGGCCCTCGCGGGTGATACCGGCTCCGTGATCCGTCGTTCGGCCACGGTCGGCCTCGACCTGGTGTACGTCGCGGTGCCGGTGCGCGATGGAGCGACGATCGTGGGGGTCGCGCGCACCGCGCTTCCTCTTTCGACGCTCCGCTCGCTCACGGCACCGCTGGTCGGCCTCATCGTCGCTTCCGGGCTCGGCGCTCTGCTCATCGTGGTCGTCGTCCTGGCGATCTTGGTGCGCCAGGTCACGCGACCGATCGCGCGCCTGACGGCCGGTGCGGAGCGGTTGGCGCGCGGCGACGCGGCGAGCTTCGCGGTCGGCGGGCCGGACGAGGTCGCTCGGCTCGGCGGCGCGTTGCGGCGGATGTCGAGCGTGATCATTGGCGAGCGCGAACGCGCCGAGCTCGAGCGCGACCGCCTCGCGGTGCTCATCGACGAGCTGGCGGACGCGGTCGTGATCGCTTCGGCGGACGGGCGGATCCTCCGAGCGAACCGGGCGGCCGCGCGGCGGCTCGGGGTACCGGAACCGGTCGGCCGTCGCCTCGTCGAGGTCGTCCGCGACCACGAGGTCATCGAGGCGATCGGCGCGGCGCGCGCCGACGCCGACGAGGTCGGGCAGCTCGAGCGCGCGGAGCCGGCGCGGTTCGAGCGGATCATCACCCGCCTGCTCGCCGGCGGCGAGCTGCTGCTCGTGATCCAGGATCTGACGAACCTCCGCCGTCTGGAGACGGTCCGGCGCGACTTCGTCGCGAATGTGTCCCACGAGCTGCGTACACCGCTCGCGTCGCTCAAGGCGATCGCCGAGACGCTCGGCGCGGGCGCGATCGACGATCGCGACGCTGCGCGCGACTTCGTCCGTCGGATGGAGATCGAGATCGGCGACCTCGCCCGGCTCGTGGAGGAGCTCCTAACGCTCGGCCGCTTCGAGGCCGGCGACGCGGCGATCCGCCGCGAGCCCGTCGCGCCCGCCGAGCTCCTCCGGCACGCACAGGACCGGATGGCAGCGCTCGCGGCGCGCGCCGGCATCGACCTCCTCGTCACGGCAGCGGACCTGCCCACGGTGCTCGCGGACCGCGAGCGCATCGATCAGGTGTTCGCGAACCTCATCCACAACGCGACGAAGCACACCCCCGCCGGCGGCACCATCCGGCTCTCCGCCGCCACACGGGACCGCAGCGTCGCGTTCAGTGTCGCTGATACGGGTGAGGGCATCGCGCTGCACGAGCGGGAACGGATCTTCGAGCGCTTCTACAAGACGGACCGCAGCCGCGGGGGCGGCGGCAGCGGCCTCGGGCTCGCGATCGTGAAGCACATCGTGCAGGCGCACGGCGGGGAGATCCGCGTCGACAGCGATGGCCCGCGCGGCGCGACGTTCACGTTCACCCTGCCAACGGTGTGACCGGAGCGGCGGTGCGAAGCTCCGGTGTTAGCCTCCCTTCGCGGTGACCCGCATCCTCGTGATCGACGATGAGGCGAATCTCCGCCACACGCTTGGCTATGCGCTGCGCCAAGAACGGTTCGAGGTGATCGGCGCCGCGGACGGCGAGGCCGGGCTGGAAGTCTTCCGCACGTCGGAGCCCGATCTCGTGGTGCTCGACCTGATGCTGCCCAAGATCGATGGGCTCGAGGTCTGCCGGCGCATCCGACGGACGAGTGGGGTCCCGATCCTGATGTTGACCGCACGTGACAGCGAGTTCGACAAGGTCGTCGGGCTCGAGATCGGGGCCGACGACTACCTCGTGAAGCCGTTCTCCGTGCGCGAGCTCGTCGCGAGGGTGCGAGCGATGCTGCGCCGCGCCTCCCGACCCCCCGAGTCCGCCACGGCGGACACCATCCGTGCCCGCGGCCTGACGATCGACGAGCCCCGCCATCGGGTCACGGTCGGCGATCGGGAGGTGGAGCTGAAACCGAAGGAGTTCGACCTGCTCCTGTTCCTCGCCCGCCATCCGGGCCAGGTCTTCAGCCGGGAACAGCTCCTTCAGAACGTGTGGGGAGGCGGCCATCTCGGCGACTCGCGCACGGTGGACACGCACGTGAAGACGCTCCGCGAGCGCCTCGGCGAGAGCGCCGGCACGCCGCACTGGATCGAAACGCTTCGCGGCGTCGGCTACCGATTCAAGGAGGACCGCCAGCCCGCGTGAGTTCACCGGGCGTTCACCGAACGCTCACGTCCGACTGACCGCCGGTCGCCAGCATCGATGGCGAGAAGGTGGAGAAGGACGTGAACGTGTACCGACCTCGACGGCTCCTCGGAGCGATCCTCGCGCTCGGCGTGCTCGGCGCGGCCTGCGGCGGCGGATCAGGCGGCGGATCCGGAGGCGGCGCCGCGAACGCGTGCTTCCCGGTCAAGGGGCCCTGCGGCGACGAGGCGAAGAGCCTGACCGGAGCCGGCGCGACGTTCCCGGCGGTGATCTACACGAAGTGGATCGACGAGTACAACAAGCTCACCGGCGTGCAGATCAACTACCAGAGCGTGGGCTCGGGGGCGGGCATCAAGTCGATCACCGACAAGACCGTCGACTACGGTGCGACCGACGGCCCGATGAGCGATCAGCAGCTCACGGACGCGAAGTCATCGATCCTGCACATCCCGATGGTCATGGGCGCGGACGTCGCGACCTACAACGTGCCGGGCGTCACGGCGTCGTTGAAGTTCACCCCCGACGCCCTCGCGGGGATCTTCCTCGAGACGGTCAAGCGCTGGAACGACCCGAAGATCGCGGCGGCCAACCCCGGGGTGAGCCTCCCCGATCAGCCGATCACGACGGTGCATCGGTCTGACGGCTCCGGTACGACGTACATCTGGACCGATTACCTGTCCAAGATCAGCCCCGAGTGGAAGCAGAAGGTGGGCTTCGGCAACTCCGTGAACTGGCCGGGCGGCATCGGTGGCAAGGGGAACGAGGGCGTCGCCGGCGCGGTGAAGCAGACGCCCTATTCGATCGGTTACGTCGAGCTCATCTACGCGATCCAGCAGAAGCTCGGCATCGGCATCGTGCAGAACGCGAAGGGCAAGTTCGTCGAGGCGGATCTGGAGAGCGTCTCGAAGGCCGCCGAGGGCATCGCGCTCGCGCCTGACCTGCGCGTGTCGATCACCAACTCCGACAACGCCGACGCGTATCCGGTCTCAGGCTTCACCTGGACCCTCACCTACGCCGACGTCTCCGACAAGGGCAAGGCCCTCGCCCTGGCGCGCTATTTCTGGTGGAGCACGCACGACGGTCAGGCCTTCGCGAAGGACCTCGGGTACGCGCCTCTGCCGAAGGACGTCGTCGCCAAGGCGGAGGACAAGATCCGGTCCATCGCCTCCGGCGGGCAGCCTGTCCTTCCGAAGTAGCCCTCGTTGACCCGCACCGCCGACCGCGCGTTCGCGGCGGGCGTGACGGCGCTGGCGCTGCTGGTGCCGCTCACGCTCACGGCGATCATCGTCCTGCTGCTCAGCGACTCGTGGCTGTCGCTGACACGCTACGGCCTGTCGTACCTCACCACGACCGTCTGGGATCCGGTGCACCTCGTCTTCGGGGCCGCCGCCTACGTGTACGGCACGCTTGTCACGACCGCGGTCGCGGTCGTCCTCGCGATCCCGGTCGCCGTCGGCGCGGCGGTGTACCTGACGGAGTTCGCGCCCCGAAGGCTGCGGGAGCCGGTCGCGTACGTCATCGAGCTCCTCGCGTACATCCCGAGCATCGTCTACGGGCTCTGGGGGATCTTCGTGCTCGTCCCGGTGATGCGATCGACGGTCGAGCCCGCCCTCCAGGCGACGCTCGGCCGCCTACCGGTCATCGGACGGCTCTTCAGCGGAGCGCCGATCGGGCTCGATCTGCTGAGCGGGGGCGTGATCCTCGCGATCATGATCCTGCCGATCCTGCTCGCGGTCTCGCGCGAGGTGCTGCTGGCGGTCCCGCCCACGCAACGCGAAGCGATGATCGGGCTCGGCGCGACACGCTGGGAGGCGGTGAGCCGGGCGGTCCTCCCGTACGCGCGGCCCGGGATCATCGGCGGCGCCGTCCTCGGCGTCGCGCGCGCGTTCGGCGAGACGATGGCCGTCACCCTCGTGATCGGGAACTCGTCACGCGACATCAGCGGCTCGCTCTTCACGCCCGGCTACACGATGGCGTCCGCGATCGCCAACCAGTTCACCGAGGCGGACAGCGACACCTACTTCAGCGCGATCGTGGAGATCGCGCTGGTCCTGCTGGTGGTCGCGCTGATCGTGAACTCGCTCGCGCGGCTGCTCATCCGGCGCGCGGTCGCCGATCGTCCGCTCGGCGTGGTCGTCTGATGGCGACGACCGCGGCCGCCGCGAGGTTCGTCGCGCCGGCGCGGCACCGCGTCTCGTCCCGGCGGCACGCGCGGCAGCGCCTGATGGTCGCCCTGTTCATCGCCGCCACGACCATCTCCGTCTCGCTGCTCGCGACGATCCTCGGCTACGTCGTCGTCCGTGGGCTTCCGGCGCTCAACGTCGACTTCTTCACGCAACGCCCGAAGCCGTTCGGCGAAACCGGCGGCGGCGTCGCGCCCGCGCTGATCGGGACGTTGCTGCTCGGCGCGGTGTCGGCCGCGATCGCCATCCCCGTCGGCACCGCCGCGGCGATCTTCGTGGTCGAGTACCGATCCGGCCGGTTCGCCGGCCCGGTGCGCTTCGCGGCCGAGCTCATCGCCGGCTTGCCCTCGATCGTCGTCGGCGTGTTCGTCTGGGCCTTCCTGGTACGGAACGTGGTGGGCCATTACGCCGGGATCGCCGGCGCCACGGCGCTCGCGATCATCATGGCGCCGATCGTCGCGCGGACCGTGGAGGAGGTCCTCCGGCTCGTCCCGCAATCGTTCCGCGAGGCCGCGCTGTCGCTCGGGGCACCCCGGTGGCGGGTCATCCTCCGGGTCGTCCTGCCGAGCGCGCGCGCCGGCATCGTCACCGCCTCGGTCCTCGCGATCGCGCGCGCGGCCGGGGAGACGGCGCCCCTGCTCCTGACCTCGCTCGGAAACCAGTTCTTCAGCACGGATCTGCTGCGCCCGCTCGCGGCGCTTCCGCTCCAGATCTATCAGTACGCGGTCGCGCCCTACGACGACTGGCACACGAAGGCCTGGGGCGCGTCGCTCGTCCTCGTCCTCGTCATCGCGCTCCTCAGCCTGACGTTGCGTATCGTGACGCGGCGGACGATCGCATGACGGTCAGCGAGCCCATCGCGCGGCGGCCGGCGGCCGAGCGCGTGCCCCAGCCGGGGCCGCGGCGGGAGCGATCGGCCGAACGCGCGGTCGGCATCGAGCGGCTCTCCGCGTGGTACGGCCAGGCCCAGGCGATCGGTGACGTGAGCCTCGACATCGTGAGGGGCAGCGTCACCGCGATCATCGGGCCGTCGGGGTGCGGTAAGTCGACGCTCCTGCGCTGCCTCGACCGGATGCACGAGCTCACGCCGGGAGCGCGGGTGACGGGACAGGTGTTCCTCGGCCCGCAGGACATCTACTGGCCGGGCACCGACCCGGTCGAGGTCCGGAGCATGGTCGGGATGGTCTTCCAGAAGCCGAACCCGTTCCCGATGATGAGCGTCTACGAGAACGTCGCCGCCGGACCGCGGCTGCGCGGCTGGCGCCTCGCCCGCGGGGAGCTCGACGAGCTGGTCGAGCGGAATCTCCGCCGGGCGGCGCTCTGGGACGAGGTGAAGGAGAAGCTCCAGCGGTCGGGCGCGGCGCTCTCGGGCGGGCAGCAGCAGCGGCTGTGCATCGCCCGTGCGCTCGCGACGGATCCGGAGGTCCTGCTGATGGACGAGCCGGCATCGGCACTGGACCCGCTCGCCACGTATCGGATCGAGGAGCTCGTGCGCGAGCTGTCCAGCGAGGTGACGATCGTGATCGTGACCCACAACATGCAGCAGGCCTCACGCGTGAGCGAGCACACGGCGTTCATGCTCGCCGGCGACGACGGTGTCGGCCGGCTCGTGGAGCACGGCCGGACGGAGGACGTGTTCACGACGCCGCGCGACGCCCGGACCGAGGCCTACATCACCGGACGGTTCGGCTGATGGCCGTCCGGACGATCCATTCGCGCGCGGCGCTCGACGACGGCCTCGAGCAGCTCCGGCGCGACCTCCGACGGCTCGCGAGCCTCGTCGACGTCGCGATCGAGCGGAGCGTCGCGACGCTCGCGCGCCTGGACCGCCGCGGCGCCGAGCGCGTGATGGCCGCCGATCACGAGATCAACGAGCTGCGGTTCGCCATCGAGGACAAAGCCGTCCACCTCATCGCGATGCAGCAGCCGATCGCGGGTGATCTGCGCTTCATCATCGCGGTGCTCAACGTGATCAGCGAGCTCGAGCGGATCGGTGACTACTGCGTCGGGATCGGCAAGATCACGCTTCTCCATGAGGACCGGCCGCTCCTCAAGCCGCTCGTCGACATCCCGCGCATGGCGTCCGTCGTCCGGCAGGGCCTGCGCGGCTCGATCGATGCGCTCATCACGAAGAACGCGCAGCTGGCCGAGGCGATCGGCGCGCAGGACGACGAGATCGACCGGCTCTACGACCAGGTGTACCGGGAGCTGCTGACCTACATGCTCGCCGACCCGACGACGATCGACCGCGCGACCTGGCTGCTCTGGGCCGCACACAACCTCGAGCGGATGGGGGACCGGGTCCAGAACATCTGCGAGCGTGCCATCTACGAGGTGACCGGTCACATGAGCGAGTTCGGGGCGACGCCCCCGACGTAGCAGCCCTCCGGGAACTTGATCGCGCGGGGGCGTACCCTTCAGGCTCCGATGTCGATCGGGGTGGGGATGACGCGGCTGGCGACGCCCTTCGCGGCGGTCGTGCTCCTCGTCGTGGGCGCGGTTCCGAGTGTCGCCGCATTGCCCCCGCCGGCACCGCCCGCGCGGGACGCGACCTGCGTGTCGAGCGTCGGGCCGGGGATCCCGCCTCCGGCCACCCGACCGTCGGGGCTGGAGGGGTTCCACGCCTCCTGGTATGGGCAATCAGGCTATCCGACGCTGTGCCCGGGCGAGCGCTCGACGGCCGTCGTCGCGTACTACAACTCCGGCGCGCGCGGCTGGGTCTCCGGCCGCCTCGGCGAGATGGCGTTCCTCGGCACTTGGAACCCGATCCCGGGCCAGGATCTGGCGAGCTCGCTCGGCGGCGACGGCACCCTCGGCTCGCCGGCGACCGGATGGCCACGTTACAACCGCGTCGCGGCGCAGCCGGCGAGCTACGTCGGCCCCAACCAGGTCGCGTGGTTCCAGTTCACGATCCAGGCGCCCCTGCAGGCGGGCACCTACCGGCTGTACGTGCGGCCCCTTGTCGAGGGCGCGAACTGGATGGAGGATGTCGGCGTCTTCTGGCAGGTGACCGTGAAGACGGGCACCCCGCCACCGACCGGCGTGACGGTGTCGCCGACGGCCGCCGCGACGACGAACGTGGCGACGACTCGCGCGTACACGGCCCAGGTCACGGGGATCTCAGGCTGTGTCGACCTCGCGTTCGTCGACGCGGCGACCTATCCGACGGACGGGACGTTCCGCGACGGCGAGACGGATGGCTCGGGCTTCGTCGTCGGCAACGACCGCGCCGACGTGTCGTCGGCCGCCGTGTTCGCGAGCGTCGCCGGCGTCGCGAACGGAACGAGCTTCGTGCGCTGCGTCGCGATCCCGCCGAGCGGCTCGATCGACTTCACGGTTACGTCCTCGACGGGGAACGCGTGGGTCCGGCCGATCGTGTTCGTCGACGCGAACAGCAACGACGCGCTCGACCTGAATTCACGCAACGAGCCGATCGAGGCGGTCGGCGTGGGCGGCAGCGTGGCCTTCGTGCCGCCCGAAGCGCCGTTCGGCGCGCAGACGATCACGGTCGGGGTCGCGAACGTCGCGGCGGACAGCTTCACGGACGCCGGCGGCACCCAGACCTTCTACTACGACACGAACGACGTGTTCCAGTATGGAAGCGTCGGGATCACCAAGGCCCAGTTCGAGCAGGTGATCTCCAGCGGTGACACCGTCACGCTCGGGTATGACCCGAATCCCGCCGGGCAGTCGACGTTCAACCTGACGAACGACGTCGGACGCGCGGCCCCGACGGTCCAGGCGGCGGTCGACAGCTACGACAGCGGGACCGTGGCCGACGACATCCAGCTCACGCTCACCGAGGCGGCCACCAACGTGGACGGCATCTCGTACGTCGTGCAGCGCGCCACGGCCACGGGCCTGCCGATCAGCTGCGACTCCGGGAGCGGCACGTACGCCCAGCGCGGCACGGTCGCGATCCCGACCGGATCGAACACCGCGACGTTCGTCGAGCGCGACCTCGCGAGCGGGGCGTACTGCTACCGGGTCGGCGCGACGAATCCGGCGACGACCGTGATCGCCTGGGGCTACGCGAATCCGGCGACGATCGCGAACCCGCCGACGCCGATCGGCACTTCGACCGCCCCGACTTCGAGCGACGCGCGCCTGGTGACCTCGGCGGGCCTCGGGTCGATCTTCGACGCGGGCGACGTCATCAAGATCGCGTTCAACAAGGACATGAAGCTGCCGGGCCTGGGCGCGACGATCCGGGCACGGGACGCCGACGGCACCATCGGCGACTTCGTCTGCGGCACGAACGCGGCCTGCGCGCTGAACACGTCCAACGAGAAGCTCGGGACGACCACCTACCTCCCGAGCCGCGTCCTCACGCTGACCCTGTCAAGCGCCCCGGCGCTCGTCGCCTCGGGCACGGCCCTCGGCCTACAGGTGCCGGCGACGGTCATCGACAGCTCGGGCATCACCGACCTCGGGTCGAACGCGTGGAACATCCCGGGATCGGCTGACGTCGTGCTCGGCAACCCGGACTGAGCTAGCGGCGCGCCACCTCGAGGTCGCTCCGCTCCCCGCGCCCGTCATCGAGTCGCTCCGAGGGATCCCAGAGCGTGCGGGGGAGGCCGGTCGACGCGGTGAACGAGCGCGGCGGAGTCCGGGCGCCTGGATGGTCCGTGCGGTGCAGCACAGCGCTCCGCCGAAGGACATCGAACGGGAGGGCGCCCACCCTCGACCAGCGGTGACCGGATCCGGCACCGGCCGGGCAGTAGGCGAGGCAGCCCTGATACGAGAAGATGCCGCTGCCTCCGGCCGCTGGCGTCTGATGCGACTCCGCAACGCAAATGAAATCGCCGTACTCGGCCATGGCTCGATCCTTCCCCGGCTCGGCACGCCCGCCCGAACAAGCACCCCCATCCCGAGCCGGTGCCGTCGACAGCGAGCCTAGTCGCGAGGCACGCGACTCGCACGGGCCGGTAGTCCCGTTACAGAGGGACCTTCGGCCCAACGGCGGCGACTACCGCCGCGTCCGCTCGCCGACGGGCCGCCGCAGCTCGAAGATGAGCTCGCCGTCGATGAAGTCGCCGGTCCGAACGAAGCCCAGCTTCGCGTTCACCCTGAGCGACGGCAGGTTGTCCGGCGTGACGCCCGAGATGAAATGGTGGACGCCGTGCTCGCGCTCCGCCCAGGCCATCATCACTCGCGCGACCTCGGTCGCGTAGCCGCGGTTGCGATGCGGCTCGAAGATCGTGTAGCCGGTCTCCGCCGCACCCGGCTGCGCCAGGTCGTTCACGCCGGGCGGACCGTGGAAGTTCGCGAAGCCGACCATGACCCGCTCCGGCTCGCGTAGGACGACGGCGCGCAGCGACCACGGTCGCCACTCCGGGTCGTCCGCGATCTGCCGGCGGCGGAAGCGGAGGAGACCGAGCGCCTCGCCCGGGAAATCGCGAGGGAAGGCGAAGTCGGCGAGCCGCCGAGCCGCGAGCCGATCGCCCGCGATGAACGCGTCGAGCAGGTCGGGCGAGAGCGATACAAGGTCGAGCCGCTCCGAGCGGATCGGCGCGACGGCATCGGGCGCTGGCATCACCGTGACGCGATGCTACCGGCCGTTCCCATCGCCTTCGGCAGGCCGCGCCATCGACGCGCATCCCAAGGACGTGGCAGTCTGCGCCGCGATGGCGAGCGTTCGCGCCGCGCGACAGGCGCTCGTCGAGCGGGCCCTCTGCCTTCCGGGTTGGTCGATCGACGAGAGCCACGAGACGATCGCGCCGAAGCGGCGACCGCTTCGGTGAGCGTCTCGCTCGAACACGTCGGGATCCGCTTCCGGGCCGGCGTCGAAGCGCTGCGCGATGTCTCGCTCGAGATCGCGGACGGCGAGTTCGTGGCCATCGTCGGACCGAGCGGCTGCGGCAAATCGACGCTGCTGAGCGCGGTCGCTGACCTGCTCGACCCGGCCGACTGCGACGTGCGCGGCAGCATCCGCGTCGACGGGACGCCCCTGGGCCGGCGCTCCCGCCGCGAACAGAACCTCGGATACGTGTTCCAGCGCGACGCGCTGCTCCCATGGCGGACCGTCTCCGAGAACATCGGGCTCGGTCTCGACATCCGGGGCATCGGTGCGCGGGAGCGCACCGAGCGCACCCGCGAGCTCATCCGCGTCGCCGGGCTGGACGGCTTCGAGCGCTACTACCCGCACCAGATCTCCGGCGGCATGCGCCAGCGGGCGGCGCTCATGCGGACCCTGGCCTACGACCCGCACACGATCCTCATGGACGAGCCGTTCGGTGCGCTCGACGCGCAGAATCGGATGATCCTGCAGTCGGAGCTGCTGCGCATCTGGCAGCTCTCGCCGCGCACGATCCTCTTCGTCACCCACGATCTCGCCGAGGCGATCATCCTCGGGCAGCGCGTGGTCGTCCTGTCGCGACGGCCAGGCGCGGTGAAGGCCATCTACCAGATCGCGCTTCCGCATCCACGCGACGCGTTCGGGCTGCGCGGCTCACCCGAGTTCGGCGAGCTCGAGACGACGATCTGGCGGTCACTGCGCGACGAGTTCCGACCCGCCACGGAGGCGCCGCCCGCGTGAATCGCACGCTCTCGCTCGCCGTCCGTCGCACCGTGCTCATCGTGGCGCTGTTCGCCGCGTGGGAGGCCGTCACCGGCGGTCTCGGGCTGGGCTTCGTCGCGGTGAGCCCGGCCATCCTCGCGCGGCCGTCGAGCGCGCTCGCGGAGCTGGGACCATACGCGGCCTCGGGTCTGTTCTGGCGCGACCTCACGACGACGCTGACCGAGGCGATGATCGGCCTCGTGCTCGGCATCGTCGGCGGCGCCGCGCTCGGATTGCTGCTCGGCTACTGGCGACCGGCGTCCGAGCTACTGGAACCGGTGCTCGTGTCGCTCAACTCGCTGCCGCGCATCGCCGTCGCGCCGATCCTGCTGCCGTGGCTCGGGCTCGGCATCGCGTCGAAGATCGCCTTGAGCTTCTTCACGGTCTTCTTCGTCATCTTCTTCAACACGTACCTCGGGATCCGCTCCGTCGATCCGGAGCTCGTGAAGGTGGTGCAGGTCATGGGCGGCAGCCGCGCGCACCTCGCGCGTTTCGTCGTGCTCCCATCCGTGTTCAGCTGGATCTTCGCCGCGCTGCGGACGAGCGTGAGCTTCGCGCTCACGGGCGCGGTCGTGGGCGAATTCGTCGGCGCGTCGGCCGGGCTCGGCTATCGGCTGAACATCGCGGCCGGGCTGCTCGACACGAAACGCGTATACCTGATCCTTCTGATCCTCATGGTCTTCGCCGTCACGCTCGTCGAGATCGCCAAGCGCGTCGAAGGCCGGCTGCTCCGCTGGCGGCCGTCCGCCGTGCTGGGCACGTAGGGGGAAGCGGCATGCGCTCGATCGTCGCGGTCTTCGTGTCCATCGCGCTCCTCGCCTCATGCAGCTCGCCGCCCGCCTCGGCGCCGCCGGCGGGAGCATCGCAGGCCGCGGCCACGCCGGCGCCGGCGAAGGACAAGGTCGTCCTGACCGGCATCAACTCGACGGAGCTGAACCTGCCGACCCTGGTGGCGCTCGGGAAGGACTACTTCGCGGCGGAGAACATCGAGCTCGCCGAGTTCGTGATCGGATCCAGCGGAACGCTTCGCCAGGGGATGATCGCGAAGCAGTACGACTTCGGCCTCTACGCCTTCGTGCACGTCCCGCTGGCCCGGCTCGCCGGCTCACCGTTCAAGGTCGTCGCCCAGCTCCACGACCAGGAGATCTTCGGGATCATCATCCGCCAGCAGCTCAAGGATCAGGTGAAGAGCGTCAAGGATCTCAAAGGCAAGAAGCTCGGCTTCACCACCCCGGGCTCGGGAAGCTGGGCCCTCGGGAACGTCTTCCTGAAGAAGGCGGGGCTCGATCCCGACCGCGATGTCGAGCTCGTGTCGCTCGGCGGGGACAACGCCGTCTTCTACACGGCCCTGCAGTCGGGGCGGGTGGACGCCATCGTGTCATTCGAGCCGATCGGCAGCAAGACCATCGCCGACAACATCGGCGTGTACCTCATCGACGCGTACGCGCCTGGGATCCAGAAGGAGTGGGTGGGCGCGGAGCGGTCGGACGCCCTGGCGCTCGTCACGCGGGAGGACGTCATCGCGGCGAAGCCCGACCTCGTGAAGCGGATGGTGAACGTGCAGAAGCGGGCGCTCGACTTCATTCGCGCCAACAGCTCGAGCACCATCGCGGACGTCATCCTGGCCAATCCGACGGCGGCCCAGCAGTTCCAGGGCTACGACCGCTCGCTGGTGGCGAAGACGATCGACCACATCAAGACGGGGTTCGGCACCGGCTGCATCAGCCGGGCCGGGTTCGACGCCGAGCTGAAGATCGCGCTCGACTACAAGCTGATCAGCGCGCCGATCACGTACGAGCAGTACGCCGACACGACGTACGCGGGCGCCTGCCCCTGATCGCGGCGCCCGCCGAGTCAGAGGAGGGATCGCTCGGCCTCATCCACGGGGTCGCCCTGTACGTCGGCGCGGTGCTCGGCACCGGCATCCTCGTCCTCCCCGCCATCGCGGCCGCCACCGCCGGCCCCGCGTCGGTGCTCGCCTGGGTCGCGCTCGTCGTCCTCTCTGTTCCGCTGGCCCTCACGTACGCGGCGCTCGCGCGGCAGCGACCGGACGCCGCGGGCTTCGCCGGCGCGATCGAGCGCGCCTTCGGGCGCGAATGGGGTGGCGTCGCGGGCTGGATCTTCCTCGCGCAGACGCCGACGGGGTTCGTGGTCGCGGCGCTCATCGCCGGTGGATCCGCGGCGGGCGCGTTCGGCGGAGGCCGAGATGCGGCGTTCCTCGGCGGCGCCGCCCTCGTTGGCTTCGCCTTCGGCCTGAACCTCGTCGGCCTGCGTGTCAGCGCGACCGCGCAGGCGGTGGCCGTCGGGATCATCGCGCTCGTCATCTTCGTCGTCATCGCGCGCGCGATGCCCGAGGTGGATCCGTCGGCCTTCTCGCCGTTCTTCCCGAACGGACCCGCCGCGGTCGGTGTGGCGGCGGTCCAGCTTTTCTGGGCCTTCGTCGGATGGGAGGCCATCACGCCACTCGCGGGTGAGTTCCGCGACACACGGGACATCTGGCGGGCGAGCTTCCTCGCTGTGCTCGTCGTCGGCGCGTTCTACGTGTCGCTCTCGGTCGTCACCGTGGGCACACGCGCATATGGCGAATCGGTGGTCGCCAGCGCGCCCCTGGTCAGCCTCGCGACGCGGTCGTTCGGGCCCTCCGCCGGCTGGATCGTGGGCCTCGGCGGGTTCGTGCTCTCGTTCCCCGTGGTGAACGCGTACGTGGCGGGCATCACGCGATTGGCCGCGGCGCTCGCGCGTCGCCGCCAGCTGCCCGGGTGGCTCGGCGAGCTCGGCCCGGCGGGTGTGCCGCGGCGGGCGATCCTCGTGCTCTTCTCGCTCGCGGCGATCGCCCTCGCGGTCGCCTATCTGGTCAGGCTGGGGATCGCCGATCTCCTGCCGCTCAGCACGTCGTCGTTCATCGCCACGTACGTGCTGTCGATGGCGGCGGCGGTCCGGCTCCTGCGTCCTCCGCTCCGGTACGCCGCCGCGAGCGCGTTCGTCGCGTGCGGCCTCGTGCTGCTCCTGACCGGCGCGCTCCTCGGATGGATCGCGGCCGTCTCGCTCGCGGCGCTCGCGTACATGCGGCTGAGTGGGAGGGACTACCGGATCAGGAAGCCGCCCGCGAACGGATCGTCGGGCGCGACGTAGAAGCGGTGGCGCCCGGTGATCCACGCGCGGCCCTCGACGCTCGGGACGACCGCCGGATGCGGGCCGAACGTCGTCGCGCGTTCGACGAGGCCCGTGAACTCGGAGCCGATGATGCTCTCCACCATGAACCGCTCGCCGATCGCCACGCGGCCGCGGGCGTGCTCGATGGCGGCCCGGCCGCTCACGCCCGTACCGGTCGGTGACCGATCGAGCTCGCCGGCGGCGAAGATGCAGACGTGTCGTGAGCTCCCGGGCGCGTTCCGGCCGGGCCCGACGAAGATCGTGCCGTAGAGGAATGACAGCTCCGGCTCGAAGGGGTGCTCGATGGGCCGCGCGCGCACGACCGCCGCCTTGATGGCGCTGCCGGCTTCGATGAGCTCGCGGGCGCGTTCCGGGACGAGCTCGAACCCGAGGGCCGTCGCGTCCACGTACGCGTAGAACGCCCCGCCGAAGGCGAGGTCGTAGCGCACGCGCCCGAGGCCGCCGACCTCGACGCTCTCGTCGAGCGCCAGCACGAACGCCGGCACGTTCTCGAAGCGCACCCGCTCGACGCGCTCGCCGGAGATGGTCGAGTATGGTCGGCAGCGCCGTCACGCGTCCGGCCGGCGTGTCGAGCCGGATCGGCGATCGCCGCGGAAGGCTTCCCGCCTCGATACCGGCGGTGACCACGGCGATGACGCCGTGGCCGCACATGGTGCTCCAGCCCTCGTTGTGCATGAACAGGACGCCGGCGTCCGCGTCGTCCGTGGCCGGGGCCGTGAGGATCGCGCCGTACATGTCGGCGTGTCCGCGCGGCTCGAACATCAGCGCGCGACGGAGGTCATCGAGGTGCTCGCGCGCGTACAGCCGCCGCTCGACCATGGTCGCTCCGGGGATCGGCGGGACGCCCGAGACCACGAGGCGCAGCGGTTCGCCCGCGGCGTGCGCGTCGAGCGTCTCGAACCGTCGCCAGTCGGATGGCGGCACCCAGGACGGCTCGGGGCCGCGATGCGCGACGCCAC
>WNGF01004704.1_pt1 | contig 20259 bp, 12 predicted proteins | sample 5400641 | NCBI WGS metagenome assembly WNGF01 (sample SAMN13153371, study PRJNA577476) | soil metagenome | isolation source: 80 cm soil or saprolite under grassland replicate 2 | place: USA:California | collected 2016-06-15
AACCCGAGCAAGCGGCCCCGCGCAACTTCGGCAATGAGTCCAGTGGTCCGCCCTTTTGGCACCGGCACTATCTCACGCACAATCCTGTGCACGCTCAGGTCGTAAACGAACAGTTTGGCTTCCTCAGGCACTTGATTGTCATTCAGTTCGTCAGCGGCCCTGATCGTGGAAACAACAATCAGCCGCCCGTCCTGTGCCGGTACGATCCACTGCACGGCGTAACCGCTGAGCGGTTTCCAGAAGCCGTCCATCTTCCCCGTCTTCGGGTCATACCAGCCAAAGCCCCCGCCGGTGTAGTGACGCAATCCGAATCCGCCGAAATAGATCTTGCCCTCAGCGCCGAGCGCAGAGCCGTGCATCAGCCCGACCCGGGTCGTTTTGTCAAAGTCCCCCAGGTAACGAGGCCTTCTGCTCGCCCGACTCAAGATTCACGGCTGCGAGATACCACGCCGGGATCATTCCGCTGGCGATGTAGGCGTGCGTGTCATCCACGCCCATGACATACCTGCTCCAGGCGCCGTTCGGATGGCTCGGTCCCACCGGTCCGAAATCTTTGACCACTTTGCCCAGCTTCGGCGGATCGTAGATGTAGAGGCCGAGTTGGTTGCCCCGTGTTCCCGTGCCATAGATTCGGCCATCCGGGCCGGTCGCCAGTGGGCGCACCTCGCCGCCGAGGCCATGAACGATCTCGCCGCGCTCCTCGATCGTGTTTGTCGCCGGGTCATAGACGAACAGGTCCATGCTCCACGTTTTCCGCGATGGGGTGGCGATGTAGTATTTGCCATCGAAGCCAAGCGCCCGGCCCGACAAGTAGAACTGGTGTCCGTCCGTCAAACGCTGTTTCTTCACGTAGCCAGTGCCCAGGTCGATAGCACAAAGCCACGTCGGCCCGTAGTATTCCTTGAAGTAAATCTGGAGAACATCCCAGGTCTCGCCGTCGTGGTTCGGCACGAGCCAGCGCTCCCAGACGTTCACCCCGCGCGCAGGCTCACCCAGGGATTCGGTCTTTAGCACCGGCGCTTTCTCGAGTGTCTGTTTAAGCTCCAATTGCTCAACGGCGTGCCACGGTATTTCAGCCGCCACGCAGCGGCCCGTCATCAAAATTGCCGCGGCAGCTGCATGCAGGGTGAGGAGAGAAGAACAGAAAGTTGCGGGAAACACACAACTGACTCCGCCCATCAAAGCACACATCTGTTTCATTCGCTGAACTGCTGCTACTTCTTCGCTGATGCTTCCGCAGCGGCGACAATCATTTCGGCCAGCCTGGCTCGCGTCTTCTCGTATGCCGCCAACGAACCGTCGGTCTGCCGCTTCGGAGTGAGGGCCTCGCGCGGTGGGGTGGCATTGAACCGATGCTCGCTCAGCAGTTGCGCACACTGCGCCTCCACCGCCGCCCAATCCGACGGCTCCGGCTCGTTGCCCCCTTTGGCCCGCTGGCTGTAGTAATCGCGCAAGCGGGGTGAACCGAATTCTGTCACCAGTGTGGGTGTTTGCGGCAAAGCGAAGTTCCACACCGTCAGCGAAATGGGAATTTCGATCGCCGTCCTGCCGCCGTCCGCGGTAAGGCGATACACGCCACGGTAATCGCCCGGAGATGCACTGGCGGGAATGTAAAGGTCGGCCCAAAAACCATGCGTTTCATTGGCGGGCAGATCGAAGGGCACCGCCGTGATCCGCGCCCCTTCCAGCTTTTTGCCGGTCATCGGGTGCAGGAACGGGATGAGCGGGTCGGGATACCAGTCTGGTTTGAAGCTGTCATTTCGGTAGGTGCCCACCTCGAGGTGAAGCTGGTGCTGGCGGTAGAGCCGGGCGTCAGCGCCCCGCAGCGCGCCACCGCTTGCCCCCTTCAGATCGCCCGCTTCCACCAGAACCGCTTTCACCGGCGCATCCGAGCGAAGGAGAATCTGAAAGCTCACCCACTCATTACGAGCCGCGCCCAGTTTGACCGCCGTGCTGTTCGCGGGCGGGTCGCTGCGCAGGGCGTGGCGGGTTTCGGTCAGAGTCCACACGTGCGATTCCGCGCGCGCCGCCCCGATGACGGCGAACAGCAAGGCGATGAGAAGAGGAGACGGGTTGAGTTTCATAATGTGGTGCTCAGTGAGGTGATGTCATGTTTAAAATCGGTTTCCCAACGGGATGCAGCCGCTCCAATGCCGCTGCTACTTGAGAAGAAAGGCCCGCCGCGCCGGCTCGGGCGGATTCGATCGAGGATCTGTTGTTCATGGCGTCAAGGTTGTTGGTGGTTCCGTTTTTAACTGCAACACCCAGTCGTTTTTGTCGGGGCAGGACAGACGGGTGGTGCGCGCGGGTGTAACGCTGAAAGGCTTGCTCCATTCGCCCGTGCGCGGATTGTACCAACGGCCGTTCAGCGGGCGCGCGCCTTGGTTTGTATCCGGCACGCCGTCGAGCAAACACATAAAGTCTTACTCACAGTCTCACTCACAAGGGATGCTCGCTTTTCCTGGCGCGATGGTGGTGGTGGAGTTGTTGGTTCCGAACAATTCTATTCTACCATATAAACACGGACTCGTCATCCGCACTGACGTCGTGCCTTCGCCCGAGAGGATTGATTGCTGGAGCTGCGCCATGCCGCGGGAAATACGGGACCGAACGGTGCCGAGTGGGACTTCGAGGATATCAGCGATCTCTTTATATAAAAGAGGATGAGCGCCGCCCGGTAGGGTTCCTGGACCTGCCCGAGAAACTCGAGCACCCGGGCTGCGTCAAGCGTGTTGGCCACTTTCGGTGAGATGACGGGTAGATCCTCATTTACGTCGCTCAGCTCGAAATGTGGAAAACGCACCGCCCTTCTGCGGATATTCAGGAACTCCCGGTGCAGGATTGTAAACAGCCACGACTTGACCTTGCTGCGATCCCGCAACTGGTGGCCTTTGGTCGCCCAGATATAGAATGTTTGCTGGGTAAGATCGCACGCGTCGGCCTCCGAGCGCGTCAGGCTGAAGGCGAATCTGTAAAGCGGTTCATAGTGCAGGGACACTATCTGTTCAAAATCGTCTGAAGGCATAAGGCAGTTCCTATACCTGATGGCTGTTGGAGCCGGTCGGAGAGCATTGGCTTGCAGACTCCCCCAGGTTGGTTTATAAAACGATTAAGGGACTCGCAGGCTCGTGAATTATGTGACATTCATGCGCACGCCGTTCCAGACTTTGTCTCTTGGCTTGTCTGTCCCTCCTCTGTCGGCAGAGGGCGCGGTTGAGTGGGGTAAGCGTTGGCTGGCACCGGACACATAATTTCCATGACTCCATGATTGATCCGGCTAACGCAGGCCGTAAATGGGACGAAAGTCCCAGTGCGGCGGAATGGTCGCTCAGGGATAATCCCTCCATGTTCCAGCTCCTGTTCGAGCGAAGCGCGGATGCGATTTTCCTGTTCGATCCGCAAGCGGGCGTGTTTGTGGATTGCAACGCGGCCGCTGTCGAACTCATGTGCGCGGGCACAAAGGAAAAACTTTTAGGGGCGCGGCCGGAGGACCTCTCGCCGCTCCTTCAACCCGACGGCACTCCGAGCCGCGAAAAGTCCGCTCAGATCGTAGCCCTGGTTGAAGAGCGCGGCGGTCACCGGTTCGAATGGGTGGGCCGCCGCTTCGACGGACAGGAAGTTCCATTGGAAGTATTGTCCACCCCGATCTGCGTAAGTGGCCGGAGCCTGACCGTGGTGGTTGCGCGCGATATCACGGAGCGCAAGAGCACGGAAGCCGCGCTTCGTGAAAGCGAGCAGAAGTTCCGTGAACTTTTCGAGGCAAGTTCTGATGCAATCCAGATCCTCGACCCGAAGGAACGAAGGATCATCGACTGTAACGCCGCCACCGTGAAAATGGTCGGTGGCGGGGACAAGGAGTGGTTCCTGAAGCAACCGGTAGAGAGTCTGTCACCCGAACGGCAGCCTGACGGAAGGTCCTCCAGGGAAGCCGGAAGGGCCTGGGCGGAGCGCGCTCTCGCGCAGGGTCCGCAGCGATTTGAGTGGATGGGCAAGCGTTTCACCGGCGAGGAATTCCCGGTGGAAGTGTTGCTGACGCCGGTGCACCTGGGCGGTCGCAGGATGCTGGTCAGCGTTTCACGCGAGATTTCCGAACGGAAAAAAAACGAGCGGGAATTGCTGGAGTTGAACCAGTCGCTGGAACGCCGCGTCGCGGAACGCACCGCCGCGCTGACTACGAGCGAAGCGCAGTTCCGCGCCCTTGTCGAGCACGCTCCGGAGGCGATCGTGGTTTTTGACGGCGACACCGGACGATTTCTGTTCGGCAACGAGCACGCCTGCATTCTTTACGGAGTGCCGATGGAAAGATTGAGCGACCTGACACCGGCGGATGTGAGTCCTGAATTCCAACCGAACGGCCGGCGTTCGAGCGAACTGGCCCGAGAAAAAATGGATGAGGCCCTGGCGGGAGGCACCCCGGTATTTGAATGGATTCACCGGCAACCGGACGGCCGTCTCATCCCGACAGAGGTGCGGCTGCTGCGCCTGCCGGCAAAGGGTCAAAATCTGGTTCGTGCCAGCATCATCGACAACACCGAAAGCAAACGTGCGCAGCGCGCACTGCGTGAGTCGGAGGAAAAATTTCGCGCGCTCTTCGAAGGCTCCAGCCAGGGGGTCGTCCTTCACGACACGAACCAAATCCTTGAGGCGAATCCCGCCGCGGTGCGGATCATGGGTTGCCAAAGCGCGCAGGAACTATTGGGTAAACATCCGAGCGATACGTCGCCCGCATTTCAGCCGAATGGTGAAAGCTCTGCTGTGCTGGGGCGCAAATATATTCAAGAATGCATCGACAACGGCAGCGCGCGTTTCGAATGGACGAGTCACACTCCCCAGGGCAGAGAGATACCGCTGGAGGTGGCCCTGACCCGAATCCAATGGAGCGGACGCCAGGTCATCCAGGCGTTTATCACTGACATTACCGAGCGAAAGCAGGCCGAGCAGGCGCTCCGGGGGGCCAATCGTGAGCTGCAAAGGGAAATCGAACAGCGCACCTGGGCTGAGGAATCACTCAAGGAGCGCGTCCGCATGTCCACGCTAAACGCTGAAGTGGCTGTGGCGCTGAATGCCGGCACCGAACTTCGAGCCATGCTCCAACAATGCGCCGAACTGGTGGTGCGGCACCTGGACGTCGCTTTCGTCCGGGTCTGGACACTCAATGAGCCAACACAAACCCTGGAACTGCAGGCCAGCGCCGGCTGTTACACGCATCTCGATGGACCTCACAGTCGTGTCAGCGTGGGCCAGTACAAAATCGGACGCATTGCCCAGGATAAGAAGCCTCATCTGACCAACAGCGTCCAATCCGACCCCCGAGTGAGCGACAAGGAATGGGCCGCACGCGAGGGGATAGTCGCGTTCGCCGGCTATCCGCTGCTGCTGGAAGGCCGCGTGCTGGGGGTGCTGGCCCTGTTCGCCCGGGATCCGCTCGCCGATGATGTTTTAGAGGCGCTCCGCTCCGTTGCGGACTCCCTTGCACTGGGCATCGAACGGAAACGCTCCCAGGCTGCGCTGGCCGAAAGCGAAGCGCGGTTCAGTGCCGCCTTCCAGGCAAGCCCGATCTTCATTGCCATCGCGCGCATGAGCGATGGCCGGTTCGTGCTGGCGAACGATGCATTCATAAACTGGGCAGGGTACACCCGGGACGAAATACTGGGACGAAACACGACCGAGCTGAGTGTCTGGGAACATCAGGAAGATCGCGAAGCGTTCTGGGCCGATTTGCGCCGCACCGGCTCCATCCGTGAACGGGAGTGCCGTTTCCGCAATCGCCAGGGAAGATCCTGCACGATGCTGCTGTCCTCGGAGGTCATCGAACTCAGCCACGTGCCGCATATGCTGGCCATGGCTCTGGACATCACCGAGCGGAAACAAACCGAGGCGGAATTGCGGGCGAGCGAGGCGCGGCTGCGCGAGAGCGAAGCGCGATTCAGCGTCGCGTTCCAGGCCAGCCCGGTTTTCATCGGCATTCTCCGCATGAGCGACGGAAGATATGTCCTGGCGAATGATGCCTTCGTGAACTGGCTTGGCTGTCCCCGGGAGGAAGTGCTGGGGCGCGCGTCCTCTGAGTTCGGTTTGTGGGAGAACTTGGATGAACGGGATTCGGCATTGAACGATATGCGCACGATTGGCTCCATTCGCCAAAGAGAAGTCCGCTGGCTGAATCGCCGTGGTGAGCCCTTAACCATTCTGCTTTCAGCCGAAACCATCAAACTCAACGACACACCGCACATCCTCTCATTCGCCCAGGACATCACCCAGCGAAAACGAGCCGAGGGGAAGTTGCTCAAAACTCTCGAGCGGGAAAAGGAACTCAGCCAGCTCAAGAGCAATTTCGTTTCCATGGTGTCACACGAGTTCCGCACGCCACTGGCCATTATTCAATCCTCGGCAGAACTGCTGCGCGAATTCTTTCAGAAAATGCAGCCGGCCGAACGGGACGAACAACTCGAGTCCATCACCGCAAACACCCGTCGCATGGCCGCGATGATGGAAGGAATCCTGGTCCTCAGCCGCCTGGACGCCGGTAAATTGGATTTTCAACCTTCGGTGATGGACCTGGACATCTTTTGCCGTCGTGTCGTGGATGAGGTTCTTTCCGCCACCAGCCGCCGATGCCCCATCAAACTTTCTCTGGCCTCGGCCCTGCCGCAAGCGCGCGCGGACGAACGATTGCTGGAGCACATTTTAACCAACCTCCTGAGTAACGCGGTGAAATACTCCGAACCCGGAGCCTGCGTGCGGTTTGCGGTCGAGCGCGATTGCGCTGAAGCGCTCTGCGTTATTCGCGATGAGGGAATAGGGATTTCCGAGGACGATCAACAAATGCTGTTTACCGCCTTTCATCGTGGCGCCAACGTCGGAAGCCGGGCCGGCACCGGCTTGGGCCTTCTGCTCGTAAAACGTTGCCTAGAGCTGCACCACGGCAAGGTGCGGATTGAGAGCAAAGTCGGACAGGGCACAACGGTGACCGTCAGGCTGCCGGTTTTTGAAACCAACCTGTGAAAAAGATCCTGGTCATCGAGGACGAACCCGAGATGCGGCGCAACATCACTGCGCTCCTCCGCTATAAAGGGTACGAGCCCATCGCCGCTGGAAACGGCCGCCTGGGGGTGGACATGGCGCGCCGGGAGAGGCCCGATTTGATCCTGTGCGACGTCATGATGCCTGAATTGGACGGGTACGGCGTGCTGCGCGCGCTGCAAGCGGACGCCAACCTGGCCTTGATTCCCTTCATTTTTCTTACCGCTAAAGGCGAAAAAGACGACCTTCGAAGCGGCATGAATCTCGGCGCCGATGATTACCTGACGAAGCCCGTGGCCAACGCGGACCTTGTCCAGGCAATCGAATCGCGCTTGCGCCGCTCCCAACAACAGGCACAGCGCGAGTTCAAGCCGGATTTCTCCTCAAGCGGACCTCTGGTGAAGCTTGGCCTGACGCCGCGCGCAGCCGAGGCGCTGCTCTGGGTGGCCCAGGGCAAGACGAACTCGGATATAGCCACGATTCTCGGCATCACTGAATCCACTGTGAAAAAGCACGTGCAGGAGATATTCGAGAAACTCGGAGTCGAAACCCGGGGCGCCGCGACCCTGCGAGCGCTGGAAATCCTCACATCGCAGCCGGCATTGTGACGCGCAACATTAGGTATTTGAAACCAGCGGAGTCTTTTGGTAGGCACAGCGCGGGTTCAAGCCGGATTTTCCGTGTCTTTATCAAGGGGCAGCCAGCACGACCCGGAACCCAAGGATGAAGTCGTGGATGAATGGGTGTACCCCCTCGATACCGCGGCGGGCGGAGCGGCAATCCGTTTCAAACCCGTCCCAAGCGCCCCCACGAATGACTTTCACTCCGATTGCATTTGAGGCCGGACCTTGCGGATCTGTCTCGAATCCTCCGGGATACGGGCCGTACCAATCGAGGCACCACTCCAGGACATTCCCTTCCATGTCGTACAGGCCCCACGGATTGGGCGTTTTCTGCCCCACGGGGTGCGTCGTGTTGCCGCTGTTGACGGCGTACCAGGCGTAATTGGTCAAGCCTGTGAAGGCGAGGTCATCACCGTAGCTGAAACGCGTGGAGGTTCCGGCCCTGGCAGCGTATTCCCATTCCGCCTCGGTCGGCAGGCGATAGTGACTGCCAGGAGGAATCCGTCCGGCGGACTGGTCCTGCTCAGTCAACTTGGCGCAATAGTTGGTCGCGTCCAGCCAACTCACACTTTCGACCGGTCGATTCAGGTCGCCCGGGAAACCGCTTGGATTGGAGCCGATGACCGCAAGGTACTCTCGTTGGGTCACCTCATATTTGCCCAGCCAGAACCCGTGAGTAATGGTGACGGTTGTCTGCGGGCCTTCATCGGCCGCGCGGCCGATTTCGTTTGTGGGGCTGCCCAATCGAAACGTGCTCGGCGGTATGAATGCCATGTTCGTCGGGGGAATTTCCAGCAGCGCGCGGTAAAAGCGGTTCCCTGCAATAGGTCCTGACGTATCCACAAAAAGATAGTTCGTGGATGGCAGTTGCACAAAACCCAGGCTCGTCCACGAGTTGCTTTGGGTGATGTCGGAAGTGGACTGTACAAGATAGACGCTGCCCGCCTCGCCCGTCACATTCACCCCGGCAAACAACTGGAGGCTGAGGTTGGGCGAAACCTGGGCGGATGCGGGGTTGGCGGCGAGGAAGGCTACGAACAACAACAAGGCGTGGAGCGATTTCATGGTCGTGTCTCCCGATCGCATTGATTGATTGCGGCGGTTCGAAATTGGCCATCGCAGGAAGGCCTCGAGTCGCCACTGAAGGGTTTGTATTCGGGTTGATCTTTCACTCAGGTTTGAAGCATGAACGGCGCGGTTGTTCCATGCCGCACTCCGAAACCCGGTGGGACTATCGACCCACTCACGCCTTCGGCCTTTTGGTACTGCAGCGATGACTGCCTCAGTCAAACCGGAAGCCTTTTGGAACAGCGGATGCATTGGCCTTAAAATTAAACAGGAGGAAACAGAGGGAGCAGAGATTTGTTTCTCCGTTTCCTCCGTTTGCTCCTGTTAATCTCAGTGTATCTAATTTCGTGGAAAGACTCCGCGTACGGCCCGCTGATCAAGAACCTCCAAGGGTAGCGATAACCGAGGTGTTCTAAAGGGGTAGTCGCATCGCGCGATTTGTTGGAACTACTTTCCTTCCTGTTTCTCAAACCCACGCAAATGCGAATCTGATTCGTTCGGAGCGGTGACATCTCTTCTCCCGTCAGGAACGCAGCAACAAGAAATGAAACCTGTTATGACGAAAGAACGAAACGAAAACGAAAAATGGACCGCCGGCAGTTCGCCGGCTGGTCCCAGAGGCAATATGTCAGACATAATAGAACACAATCACGACCCAGACGGCGTTGATCGCCGCGGTTTCCTCAAATGTATGGCCTGGGCCGGCACCGGAATGCTCTGGGCCGGCGCAGGCGGCGCGTTCGCTTCCGGCATTCTGCGGCCGGCCGATGCCGTCGCTGCCGAGGCCAAATCCTCTGTTGCCGCTGACTTCACGTTCGTGCAAATCAGCGACAGCCACATCGGCTTCAGCAAGGAAGCGAACAAGGACGTGCTCGGCACGTTGAAGGAAGCAGTCGCGAAGATCAACGCCTTGGCCACGCCGCCGGACTTTATTATTCACACCGGCGACCTGACGCACCTTTCCGAGGCCGAAGAGTTCGACACACTTGAACAAATCCTCAAGGGCTGCAAGACCAAGCAAGTGTTCTACGTACCGGGTGAGCACGACGTCCTCAATGACAACGGCAAACAATACCTCCAGCGCTTCGGCAAACGAACGAAAGGCGGCGGCTGGTTCAGTTTCGACCACAAAGGCACGCACTTCATCGGTTTGAACAATGTATTGAACATACGCGAAGGCGGACTCGGTCAGCTTGGTGATATGCAGCTCGAATGGATGATGGATGATCTCAAAGCCGTTTCCGACAGCACTCCCGTCGTCGTCTTCGCGCACGTGCCGCTCTGGATGGCTTATCCGCAATGGGGTTGGGGCACGGAAGACGGTGCGCGCGCGCTCGGCTACTCGAAACGCTTTGGCTCGCTCACCGTGCTTAATGGGCACATCCACCAGGTGCTGAAGAAAACTGAGGGGAACGCCACCTTCCACACGGCCATGTCCACGGCGTTCCCTCAGCCCGCGCCCGGCTCTGCGCCCAAGCCCGGTCCGATGAAAGTAGAAGCAGGCAAACTTCGCAGCGTGCTCGGCATCACCGAAGTCAGCTATCGCGAGGGCACACATTCGCTGGCAATCGTGGATGACACGCTCGCCTGATTTGGTCTGACAATGGACGCGATCTTCTGGCAACGGTTGCATGGCGGCAGCACGCATTTACCCATCGTGCTGCTGCCGTTGTCCGTGATCTTTGATTTCGTGGGGCTGCGGATGCGTGATGATGCAGCACGGCGTGCGTTTCATTCAGCCGGGGTGGCGCTGGGCTTCGCCGGGGTGTTGGGCGGCTGCGCGGCGGTGATTGCCGGACTGGCGATGACTCATGGAAACATGCTCGGCAGAGGCGAAGAAAAACTGCATCACCTGTTCGTCTGGCCGGGGTTCATGATTTCAATTGTGCTGGTCGCCGGGCGGCTTTTTCTTCGCCGACAAATTTCGCCCTGCCGGCTGCGCGCTTATCTCGTCGGGATGAGCACCGCGTCCGCGCTCATGCTTGGCGCGGGATATTGGGGCGGAGAAATGCTCCTGCACGCAGAGCCGGAAAATCCCACGGCCACTTCCGTTTTGTCACGAAACGAACCCTCATCCGTCATAAGAGGTCACGATTTGTTTCTGATGAACTGCGCCCATTGTCACGGCGACGACGCGCACGGTACGGACGAGGCCCCGGATCTCACGAAGTTCCACAAGTCCGAGGCACGAATCGCTTCAGTGGTTAAAAATGGCATCAAGGGTGAGATGCCGCGCTTCGATCAAAAGCTCACGGATGCTGATGTGAAAATGTTGATCCGTTTCATCCGCTCGCTAAACGGGCGGGCGGCCTGAATGACATTCACGCCTTCGCGTAAATGAAATGAAAACGGTAATGGACCGCCGGGATCTTCTCGGGCTCACGGCAGGAGCTGTTGTCGGCCCTCTTTTTTGGGAGACGCACCCCTAACCGAGGTGTTCTAAAGAGGTAGTCACGTCGCGCAATTTCTTGGAACTACTTTCCTCCCTCTTCATCAAACTCACGCAAATGCGATTCTGATTCGTTTGAAGCGATGGAATCACCGGATCGCTTGAGTCACGCGTGAAGGCACCAGCGGTGACAGTCCTTCGCTCCAGTCAGAATCGCGGAAACAAAACTGTCCGAAGTGTCAAGTCACAATCAAACACGTTCGTTCTGTTCAATGAAAACCCTCATCCCCCTCATCCGTCCACTTGTTCCAACCCTGCTGGCCCTGACCAGCTTCGTGGCCTCGACCCTGGCGCAGGAAGTGTCCATTCCCGATCCCGGCCTGAACGCCGCCATCCGCGAGGCGTTGCAAAAACCCAGCGGGCCATTGACCGAGCAGGACCTGCTCAGCCTCACGAACTTGAACGCCCGCAATCGGAACGTGAGCAGCATCGAAGGGCTGGAAGCGGCTGGTAATTTGGTCTCGCTTGATCTCCAGATCAACCATCTCAGCAATCTTGTCCTTCTCAGCGCGTTGACGAACCTGAGCACGCTAGACCTGAGTGTCAACCCACTTACCAACTTTTCCCTTCCGAGCGGGCTGACGAATCTGACCTCGCTCACACTTGAAGGCGATGGACTCACCAACCTGACCTTGCCCGCCGGTCTGACCAGGTTGAACAACCTTGACCTCGAGAACAATCAACTCACGAGTTTCAACCAGCTTTCGAACCTGACCAGCCTGGTTGCTCTCGACCTCGGCTTCAATTCACTCACCAATTTTTCCCTTCCGGGCGGGCTGACGAATCTGAGCACGTTCTATTTCGCAGGTAATCCACTGACCAGCCTCGCCTTGCCTCCGGGGCTGGCCAGCATGACCGAGCTAAACCTGTCCCAGAATCTACTCACCAGCTTCACCCTGCCCGCAGGCATGACGAACCTGATCGAACTCAGCCTGTTCTTCAATCAACTCACGAACCTGGTCTTGCCCGCTGATCTGCGGAATTTGATCGAGCTTGACCTCGATTTCAATCAATTGAGCGGTCTCAATTTCCCTTCGAACCTGACCCGCCTGGGCTTTCTTCACCTGCGCGCCAATCAATTCACCAACTTCAACCTGCCCGTGGAGTTGACAGGGCTGACCTATCTCGACGTCAGCGAAAATCCAGTCAGCAATATCACCCTGCCTGCGGGTCTAAATCATTTGACCACTCTCCGCCTTTCCGAAAACACGAACCTGACCCGCCTGACCTTGCCTGTGGGACTGACCAATTTGACCGCGCTTAACCTTAGCGAAAATCAACTGACCAACCTTGTGTTGCCCTCTGACCTGGGTCATTTGGAGTCGCTCAATCTTGGCGGCAATCAGCTCACCAGTCTGAGCTTGCCTTCCGGTCTGACAAGTTTGGTCGGCTTTTTCGTCACCGGCAATCAATTGACCAACCTCACGTTGCCTCCGGACATGACCCAGGTGATCGGGTTTGGCTATCTCGGCAATCCGCTTGCGACCCTCGTTCTGTCCGAACTGACCGCCACGAATTTAGCCGCAGACGTCGCCTTCTTGCGGAATCAAGGCGTCTCCGTTTTCACTTACCCGCTGGCAGTCCAACTGCTCCGGCCACGAACGTTGGTCGGAGCATTCCAGTTTGGAATCACCGGGCCGCCTGGAGTTTACGCTGTCTTTGGAAGTACGAATCTCGCCGACTGGAGCGCGTTGGACACTGTGACCAACCCCCTGGGCAGCATCTCCTTCACCGACGTGACAGCCAACTCCGCGCCGCAGAAGTTTTACCGCGCGTTACGGCAAAGCCCGCCGGAGAACATGGTGTTCATCGCGCCCAATATGTTCACGATGGGCAGCCCGACCAATGAACAGGACCGGAACATCAATGAAGGTCCGCAAACCACCGTGATCCTCACCCGCGGCTTCTGGATCGGAAAATATGAGGTGACCCAGGGAGAGTATTTGTCCGTCATGAACACCAACCCGAGCGTCTTTCCCGGCGATCTGAGCCGTCCGGTTTCCGAAGTGAGATGGCTCGACGCAACCAACTACTGCGCGAAGCTCACGCAGCGCGAACTCGCTGCGGGACGCATTCCCGCCGGCAGCCAATATCGTCTCCCGACGGAGGCTGAGTGGGAATGCGCCGCCCGCGCCGGCACCACGACGCGGTTCAGTTACGGCGACGATCCGCAATATGCGGAGGCGACGAATTACATGTGGGAATTGTTTACTGCCGACCTGACCGTTCACCCCGTCGGGCAGAAGCTTCCGAATCCATGGGGATTGTACGACATGTCTGGGAATGTCTGGGAATGGTGCCAGGACTGGTACGACTCTTTGCCGGGCGGTTTTCAGGTTGATCCGACGGGGCCTCCCGGTCCCGTTCTATTCGAATCCAAGGTGATGCGCGGCGGTGCTTACGACTACCCCAACTCGTCCTGCCGGTCGGCCTCGAGGCTTTTCTTTCCCGCGACCCCGTTTCACACCGATTCAGACCTCGGCTTCCGCGTGGTGCTGGTCACGGGGCCACAATGAGCATCACAAGATTCGGCTAACGGCCCGTTGAAAAACTACCGAACTTGTAGAAGCCGAGGTAACGAGGCTCAGTTTGTTTGGCAACCAGGAGCTGTTTCAGGGCCTCCTTACGTCGGCTCCTGCTTTTTTAATGGACGGCTAACTATCGTTGCCGCGTCGTTTGCTGATCCACAAGCGGCGACCAACGCGCTGCGCTTCGACTGCGTCCGTTCATCGCAATCCCACGCGAAATTTTTGTGGAACTACTTTCCTGCCAGTTCCTCACACCCACGCAAAAGCGACTCTGATTCGTTTGGAGCGGCGGAATCGCCGGATCGCTTGAGTCAGGCGTGAAGGCGTTGCCCTTCGTTCCAGTCAGAATCGCGAAAACTAAAACTAGGAAAAATGTTATGACGAAAGAACGAAACGAAACGAATACGAAAAATGAAACGCCAGCCCTTCGCGGGGTCAGGCCGTCTGTCCTGGCGACTCTGTCCGCCAACAAAATCACCGCCGGCACGCTGGCTTTGCTCCTGTTGGGCCTTCAAGCGTCGGCGGATTCCTTCACTTTTTCAACCGGCGATCCGGATGGAAAAATTGCCACGCTCTCGCGTCCCCCTAGCCCGGGCAAAATCCAGACCGAGACGGCCGACGATTTCGTGGTACCGCAGACCGTCGTCATCAGCCAGGCGACCTTCACCGGCTTACTGCCGTTGGGAGCAGCCCTCAGCAGCATCGGCGGCGTTGAAATTGAGATCTATCACGTGTTCCCCGGTGACTCGGATACCAACCGCGTGCCGGCCGTGCTGACGAGGCTCAATTCACCCGGCGATGTTGAAATCGACTCGGCGACGCGCGATAGCGCCGATGGCAGCCTGAGCTTTTCCGCGACGATCGTGAATCAGAGCTTCAGTGTGTCGAACTCCGTCGTGAACGGGATCAACAAGCATCCCGACGAAAAAACCAACGGCGAAGGTGCCGTAACCGGACAAGAGGTATTGATCACGGTGCATTTCAATCCGCCCATCGCGCTTCCGGCCGATCATTATTTCTTTCGGCCCGAGGTGCTCTTGAGCAGCGGCGATTTTCTCTGGCTGTCTGCGCCCAGGCCGATTGTCGCTCCCGGCACTTCGTTCATGCCCGACCTGCAAAGCTGGATTCGCAATGACGCGTTGGCCCCGGATTGGCTGCGCATCGGGACGGACATCACCGGCCAGGGACCGTTTAACGCGGCGTTCTCGCTCTCCGGTGAAACCGACGCAGACGGTGATGGAGTCGCAGACTCATTGGATGAGTGTCCGGGAACTCCTGCTGGCGTCATTGTGGACGCAAACGGGTGCAGCATCGATCAACTTGCGCCGTGCAGTGGTCCCGCCTCGGGCGGGACGTGGAAAAATCATGGCCAGTACGTTTCCTCAGTCGCGCAGGCGGCCGAGTCGTTCGTGGCGCAGGATTTGATCACCACGGAAGAGGCGGACGAGATCATAGCGCAAGCAGCTCAGTCCAACTGCGGCTTCGCGGGTGGGTTACGACGCAGTACCCAGTGGCGTAAGCTGCGCTCAAATACCATTGCTGTTCAGAACTAGCCCACACGCACTCAATTCGCCGCAAGTCCGTTGGAAGAGGACCCCGGGGCAGAGGACCTTGTCTCTGCCCCGGGACAATGGGCAATCAATGGTCGGTCATTTCCCAAAATGAAAATCAACGCTCAAGCATTCCCGTTCGCGCTTGCCTTTGCCGCGCAGACATCCGCCAGGTCATTCCGACGGTTCTCACTCCTCCCCACGAACCGAATGCCTCTTTCCGTACGGCGCCCTTCGGAAGACTACTTCTTGCAGCAGACTGACTCAGCCGGGTCAGCTTCACCGACGGCTGAGCCGCCGTCGATCTATGTGGTGGACGACGCGCCGTGCCTGACGAAGTTATACGCCACGCTGCTGGAAGCGACGGGCTACATTTCGAGGACTTTCAACGATCGCGCGGAGGCGCTGGCAGCCTTAAGGGCGGACAGGAAAAAGCCGGATCTCCTGATCACGGACTACCGCGGCCTTTCGATGACCGTTGACCAGTTCATGCATCAGTGCCTCGTGGTTCATCCCGCTCTGCGAATCTTGATGGCCAGCGGCTTCAGCCAGACTGACGTGCGGTTTTCCCAGGCAATACCCGACCGGTTCATCCAGAAGCCGTTTACTGCCGAACTGTTGCTGCAGGAAGTCAGAGCTGCGTTGGCTGACCAATGATTTTCCAATGCGCCCCGGGGCCCCCTGCCATGAACTCGCCAACATCACCGGCGCAACCAACCTTTGATCGAACACAGATACTCCGTTGACATGAAAACCATCATTCCCCTCATCCGACCGCTCGTTCTGACCCTCCTGGTCCTGGCCAGTTTTCTGACCACCACCCTGGCGCAGGAAGTGCAGATCCCCGATCCCGGCTTGAACGCCGCCATCCGCGAGGCATTAGAAAAACCCAACGGGCCATTGACCGCGCAGGACCTTCTCAGTCTGATCAACTTGGATGCCTTTTCCCGGGATGTCAGTAGCGTGGAAGGGCTGGAAGCGGCTCGTAATCTGGAGCGGCTGTTTCTTGACTCCAATCGCCTGACCCATTTCTCCCTTCCCGGCACCTTGACGAATCTCATCGAGTTGAACCTCAGCTTCAATCCACTCACCAACTGCTCCCTGCCGAGCGGGCTGGCGAATCTGACCACGCTCAACATCGAATTCTGTTCACTGACCGAGCTCACCTTGCCAGCGGGTTTGTCCGGGTTGACCGAGCTTGACCTCGGCGTCAATGGGCTCACCAGCTTCGCCGTGCCCGCGGACGCGACGAACCTGGCTGGCCTCAGCCTTTTCGCCAATCAGCTCACGAACCTGACCTTGCCCCCGGGGCTCACGCGGTTGGGCTCGATCGACCTCGACGAAAATAGGCTCACCCACCTCACCCTGCCTTCGGAACTTCCCAGCCTGGGCAGTCTTTTACTCCGCAATAACCAACTCAGCGATTTCATCCTGCCTGCAGGTCTGAGCCGGTTGAGCTTCCTCGCTCTCGACGGGAATCAATTGACCCGGTTCACCTTCCCGGCGGGCCTGACTAATCTGTCCTCGGTCGGGCTCACGGGGAATCAACTCACCAGCCTCACCCTGCCTCCAGATATGCAGCAGTTGGATTCATTATTCGTGGATGGAAATCCGCTCACGACTCTTGTGTTGTCCGAAGAAATGGCTGCCATGAAACTGGCCGCCGAGGTTGCGTCGCTACGAGCACAAGGCGTCTCCGTGTTCACTTTCTCCCGGGTGGTGGAAGTGTCCGTTCCCGACCCTGAGCTGAACGACGCCATCCGCCAGACCCTGCAAAAACCCGTCGGGCCATTGACCGATCTGGACATGCTTAACCTGACGGTCCTTAATGCCTGCTGCCGGAATGTAACCAACCTGCAAGGGCTGGAAGCGGCTCATAATTTGACTGCGCTTTCCCTCGATCACAACCTGCTCACCGATTTTTCCATTGCGAGCGGGTTGACCAACTTGATCCGTCTCGACCTCAGCTTCAATTCACTCACCAACGTGTCCCTTCCAGGCGGCCTGACGAATCTGGCCACTCTCCTTATCCGGGCCAATGCGCTGACCAACTTCACCTTGCCGACAGGCCTGACGAGGTTGACCGAGCTTGACCTCCTCGGCAATCGGCTCACCCATCTCACCTTGCCTTCGGATTTGACGCGCCTGGACTTTCTCGACCTCAGCGCCAATCAATTCACCAATCTCACCTTGCCTTCGGGCCTGACTGCGTTGACCGAGATGGACGTCTGGGGCAATCAGCTCACCAGCTTCACCGTGCCTGCGGATATGACGAACCTGGTTGGCCTGCGACTCTTCTTCAATCACCTCACGAACCTGAGTTTGCCTCCGGACCTGAGGAGATTGGGCACGCTCGACCTCGAGGGCAATCGGTTCACCAGTTTCAGCTTGCCATCGAACCTGACCCAGTTGGGCACTCTCAACCTTCGCGCCAATCAACTCACCAGCTTCAGCTTGCCTGCAGGCCTGACGAACTTGAGCTTCCTCGCCCTCGAAGAAAATCAACTCACTAATCTCACCTTGCCTGCGGGCCTGACGAGCTTGACCTTTCTCCAGCTAAGTGGGAATCAACTCACCAGCCTCACACTGCCTTCGGACATGACGCAGTTGACCTCACTTTTCCTGGACGGCAATCCGCTCAGGACGCTCGTGTTGTCTGAAACACTGGCCGCCGCAAACCTTGCCGCGACGGTCGCCTCTCTGCGGAATCAAGGCGTGTCCGTAATCATTTTGCCTTCGAACCCGACGGAGGTGTCCATTCCCGACCCTGGCCTGAACGCTGCCATCCGTGAGGCATTGCAAAAACCTGACGGGCCGCTGACCGAGCAGGACCTGCTTGGCCTCACGAACTTGGATGCCAGCGGACGAAATGTCAGCAGCTTGGCGGGGTTGGAGGTGGCTCGCAATTTGGTTTCGCTCAATATTCAGACCAACCGCCTCACTAACTTCTCCCTTCCGAACACGCTGACCAATTTGACGACGCTCGACCTGAGCGTCAATTCCCTGACCAACTGCTCCTTTCAGGACGGACTGATGAAACTGGACACACTCATACTTAAAGGCAATCAACTCACCAATCTCACCTTTCCGGCGGGACTGACCCGATTGGACAGCCTGGACCTGTCCCAGAACCGATTCGCCAGTTTCAGCCTGGCTTCGAATCTGACCGGTATGAGCTTTCTGGACCTCAGTTTCAACGGACTCACCAACGTTTTCCTTCCGAGCGGCCTGACGAATCTGACCAGGCTGATTATCCGAGGCAATAATACGCTCACTGACCTGGACTTGCCGCAGGGCGTGACGGCGCTGGAGACACTGGACATTGACAACAATCTGCTCACCCGCGTGACGTTGCCCACAGGCATGAAAAGTTTGATCAGGCTCAACCTCGAAGCCAATCAACTCTTCAGCCTCACGCTGCCCACTGGAATGACAAATTTAGTGGACCTTTTCCTCGATCGGAATCATCTGGACAGCCTCACGTTGCCCGCGGACCTGACCAAGCTCGCCTTTCTCGATCTCACCGGCAATTTTTGTCGCAATCTCACGTTGCCTGGCAGCCTGACTGCCTTGACCGAGCTTCATCTCCCCATCAATCTGCTCAGCAGTTTTACACTACCCAGTGGCCTGACGAACCTGACCAGCCTCGATCTTTTTGAGAACGCACTTACCAACGTCACGTTGCCCGCCGGTCTGACTGCATTGACCAACCTTAATCTCGCAGTCAATCAACTCTCCGGTTTCACCTTGCCCGCGGACGCGACAAACTTGACCACCCTGTTGCTCTTCTTCAATCGTCCATTGACGAACGTGAGCTTGGCCGCGGACATGAGGAAATTGGACACTCTCGACCTTAGTGGCAATCAGTTGAGAAGCCTCGAATTGCCCTCGGGCCTGACCGCTCTGGTTTCTCTGAACCTTCGCGACAATCAACTTACCCACCTCACCTTGCCTCCAGATATGCAACAGTTAATCGGGCTTTTCGTGGATGGGAATCCGCTCGCCACCTTCGTGCTGTCCGAACCGTTGGCTGCCACGAATCTGGCCGTTACGGTTGCGACTTTGCGGAATCAAGGCGTCTCGGTTTTCACTTACCCTCTGGCAATCCAGTTGGTCCGGCCACGAACGTTAATTGGAGCATTCCAGTTTGGAATCACCGGACCGCCTGGAGTTTATGCCGTCCTTGGCTCTGCCGATCTCGCGGTTTGGAGCGTGTTGGGCGTTGCGACGAACAGCCTTGGCAGCATCAACTTCACCGATGTGACAGCCAACCTCTCGCCACAGAAGTTTTACCGCGCGCTACTGCAAGGCCCGCCCACGAACATGGTGTTCATTCCGCCCAATACTTTCACGATGGGCAGCCCGACCACTGAGCAGGACCGTAGCGTCAACGAAGGACCGCAAACCACAGTGACACTCAGCCGCGGCTTTTGGATCGGGAAATATGAAGTCACCCAGGAAGAGTATCTGGCCCTCATGAACACGAACCCGAGCGTCGTCCCCGGCGATTTGAGCCGTCCGGTTACCAGCGTGAGTTGGCCAGACGCGACCAATTACTGCGCGACACTTACGCAGCGGGAACTCGCGGCGGGGCGCATTCCCGCCGGTAGCCAATATCGTCTTCCCACGGAGGCTGAATGGGAATGCGCCGCGCGTGCCGGCACTTCGACGCGGTTCAGCTACGGAGACGATCCTGACTACGCAAGCCTGCCGAATCACGCGTGGTACGCCTCAAACAGCGGTCTCACGGCGCACCCCGTCGGGCAGAAGCTTCCCAATCCATGGGGTTTGTACGACATGGAAGGGAACGTCGTGGAATGGTGTCAGGATTGGTTCGGCTCCCTGCCTGGCGGAGTTCAGACCGATCCGACAGGCCCTGCTTCCAGTGCGAGCGGACGGAAAGTCGTGCGCGGCGGCGCCTTCGACAACTCCGAACAGTCCTCCCGATCGGCCGCGCGGCTTCTCTTTTCCGCGTTCCCGCCTCTCACCGATACAGACCTCGGCTTCCGCGTGGTGCTCGT
>WNGF01003786.1_pt2 | contig 20254 bp, 22 predicted proteins | sample 5400641 | NCBI WGS metagenome assembly WNGF01 (sample SAMN13153371, study PRJNA577476) | soil metagenome | isolation source: 80 cm soil or saprolite under grassland replicate 2 | place: USA:California | collected 2016-06-15
ATACAAAACAGCGCTGGTCGAAGCCTTGGGGAATTATTAAATACGCAAGCCGGCTTTTTTATTAATGGCAGCAATACCACATTAGGTACAAACCTCGATGTTTATTTCCGGGGAGCATCGTCAGGCAATATGCTGATTGTTATTGATGGCTTTGCGGTATATGATCCTTCGCAAACAGATAACTCTTTTGATCTGAATAGCATTCCGCTTGATCAAATAGAGAAGATCGAGATACTGAAAGGAGGTCAAAGCACTTTATGGGGCAGTGATGCGGTCGCTGGCGTTATTCAAATCTTTTTAAAAAAAGAATCACAAAAGAAATTTACGGCGAATGGTTCACTAAGTTTTGGAAGTTATAAAACTGTGCATTCAGTTGCTGGTGCAAGCGGAACGATCAATAAGCTGGGTTACAATATTCAATATAGTTATATCAAAAGCAGAGGTATTTCTGCCACATATGACAGCACAGGCAAAGCTAATTTTGATAATGAAGGATTTGAGCAAAACAATATAAAAACAGAATTATCTTATAAAATAAACAAAACACTTTCTGCCAAAATATTCAACAACTTTAATTTTTATCACAACGATTTGGATGAAGGTGCATTTACAGATGACAAAGACGATAATGCAAAAAACAAAAATAATTTGGCAGGTCTTTCACTCCGGTTTCAGAAAAAAGCATTCACATGGAATTTGCAGACGGGCTACCAGAGAGCAAATAGAATTTATATTGATGACAGCAATTTTATCAGCAGCCCATATTCAAAGTATTCAAAAGGATCATTTACCGGAAACACTTTCACAATTGAAACCTATGGAACAATTTATCTCGCAAAACATGCAAATCTTGTAAGTGGTGTCCAATATCTTCATCAGAACACAAAGCAGTCTTATATAAATATCAATAATGTAGCTCCTCCTTATGGACCCTATGATATTTTTTCAACAGCATTGGATAAAGACAGTGCGGCAATTAATCAGGCTTCTGGTTATGCTTCACTGCTTATTATAAACGTGCATGGCTTTAATCTTGAAACGGGGGGACGAATTAATCATCACTCAATATATGGCACCAATGCAACATACACTGTCAATCCATCTTACCTGATTAATGATAACACAAAAATTTCTTTGAACATTTCATCAGCTTATAAAATTCCTACCCTGTATCAGTTATACAGCGGGTATGGAAATAAAGATTTGCATCCCGAGAGCAGTACCACTTTTGAAGCCGCATTACAAACACAACTTATAGATAAAAAATTAAGCCTTCGTTTAGTTGCTTTTAAAAGAGATATTAAGAACCTGATCATCTTTTACACAGACACGTTGACCTATGGCAGTAAATATGTAAACAGGGACAAACAAAATGATTACGGTTTTGAAATTGAAAGTAATATTCAGTTATCAAAGTTTGGTAACTGGAGTAATAATTTCTCTTTTGTTAATGGCAAAGGAACGGAGGACAAAATAAAAGTTAGTAACCTGTATCGAAGACCAAAATTTGTTGTGAACAGTGTGCTTACATTAGAGCTACTTAAAGTATTAACTATAATGCCCTCATTTAAAAATGTAGGGTCTCGCCTGAAAGGCCCTTATGATGCAGGCCCCGACAAACAACCCGCATATCACACACTGGATTTTTTTATTGCTTATGAGGTTATTAAAAATGTTCGCGTCTTTGCCGACCTGCACAATATTACTGCGCAACGATATTTTGATATACCCGGTTACAATAGCAAGAGATTTAATATGATGGCAGGCGCTGCAATCAAACTGTAAAAATAAATTTCATCAACGTTTAAAAAATCCAACTATGTCACTGCAAAAAATCAATCCGCGCACAATCATTCTGTTGATAACAATTTGCGTGGTAGCTATCCTGAGACTAATTACAAATTTCACTGATCATTTAGGTCCGATTTCCAATTTTACGCCTATTGGTGCAATGGCTTTATTTGGAGGCGCTTATTTTACAGGCAAAGTGAAACCATTTATCTTCCCGCTATTTTCATTGTTCATTAGTGATGTCGTGCTCTCCTTTACTGTTTTATCACAGTTCAGGTCTGGCCTGCTTTATAGCGGCTGGTATTGGACTTATGGTGCCTTTGCACTAATAACACTCGCAGGAAAAATCATCATTAAAGACGCCACTATAAAAAATATTTTTTTAGCTGTAATTGTCGCTACAATTATTCATTGGCTTGTTTCTGATATTGGAGGATGCTTAAATGAAAAATCTTTTGAGGCAGGATTTACATTATATCAGCAACGTTTACTTACAGCTATTCCATACGAATTAAGATTTATTGCAGGCACTTTAATTTATGGAACAATTATGTTTGGCTTTTTTGAATGGATGAAGCAAAAATATCCTCAATTAAAAATAACAGGAGCGATATAAATTCTCATTTTATTTAGTCATTGCAAAAACATTTTTTATGAAAGCTTGTTCATTTCTTCCTGCTGCAACAAAGATGATATATGATATGGGTCTTCAACACTTTCTTTATGGTGTAACCTTTGAATGTTTTCCAAAGGCAATAGAGGAAAAGCCAAAGCTCGTGCGCTGTATGCTCGAAGGAAAAAAATATTCCAGTATTGAAATTGACAAAATATTTTCTGCTTCCAAAGCACAGGGAAGAAGTCTCTACTATGTAGAAGAAGCATTGCTGGAGCAAATTCAGCCAGATATTATTTTCACGCAGGATGTTTGTGAAGTGTGCCAGATAGATACACAGTGTACCGCAGCAGCAATTGCGAAGCTTAAAAAGCAACCTCTGTTAATTCCGCTCACACCACAGAATCTCGATGATGTGTGTCATACTGCTATTATTATTGCGTCTGCACTTGGTCAGGAAGAAAAGGCTTACAATTATCTCTCTGCTTTAAAGAATAGAACAGATGCTATTCTCAACACTTTGCGTATGGAGCGGATGCCACTTAAGCGCGTATCGTTATTGGAATGGATTGAACCAATTTATAATTGTGGACATTGGATTCCTTTTCAAATAGCACAGGCCGGAGGCATTGACATGCTTAGCAACCCTGGTGGTGATTCGATAGTAACAGCATGGGAAAAATTTGTAAAGTATAATCCTGAAATATTGGTGATTGCTCCTTGCGGTTTTGAAATAAAACGTTCGTCAGAAGAACTGTATCTGCTTAAACAAAAAGAAGGATGGCATCAATTGCAGGCGGTTAAGCGTAAGCAGGTTTATCTGGTAGATTACGATTTGTTTACACAGCCAAGTGCATCTACATTAACAGATGGTATTGAATTGCTCGCTGCATTATTTCATCCTGATTTATTTACAGTTCCTGAACATCTGAAAAGTAAATTTATTGATGTGTGCAGGCATGTTCCTGAATTTAATTTATTGTGAGCCGAACCTTGGTTTGCTACTATTGTAATCTACTTCAAAATGATTTTTATGATCCGGCTTTTGTATTTCATAGAATCGTTCCTTATGAAATCCCTTCGTCTGTAGTACTTGTGGCAACAAGTGACGTGTCCCCAGGTCATTTTGCATAAAAGAAAGTTTTATCAAATGAATGATAAGTATCAAGCAACACTAATCTTTATTACCGGCGGTGCACGAAGCGGTAAAAGCAATTATGCACAACAACAGGCATCGGCACTGTCCGCCAATCCTGTTTATGTTGCCACCGCAAAAGTTTATGCAAATGATGAAGACTTTAAACAACGGGTGCAACGACATATTGCAGACAGAGATAAAAACTGGACAACCATTGAAGAGCAACTGTATGTAAGTAAACTTTCGTTAGAAAACAAAGTAGTTGTAATTGATTGTGTAACGCTTTGGCTCACTAACTTTTTTTCTTTATACAAATGTGATACATATCAATCTTTACAAGCCATCAAAAATGAAATAGATGCTTTGCAAAACATTTCTGCAACATTCTTAGTTATCAGCAACGAAATAGGAATGGGTGTTCATGCAGAAACAGAAACCGGAAGAAGATTTACAGATTTGCAAGGTTGGGCGAACCAATACATTGCGTCTAAAGCAAACAAAGTAGTACTCATGATTAGTGGCATTCCTGTAACAATAAAAGACAAACAATGATAACAGCTTATATGAATTGGAGTGGTGGCAAGGATTCCGCGCTTTGTTTATACAGCGATTGAGTCAGGAAAGTTTGATATTACGCAGTTGCTTACCAGTGTAAATAAAGTTCATGACCGTATATCCATGCACGGTGTAAGAAGAGCTTTGTTGCAGGCACAGGGTGAGTCCATAGGCATTCCTTTGCAAACTATTGAACTCGCTGAACAAGCCGGCATGGAAGAATACGAACAGCACATGCTGCTCAAAGTAAACGAGTTGAGGCAAGCAGGTTATACCCATGCCATATTTGGTGATATTTTTTTGGAAGATCTAAAATTATATCGTGAGAAAAAATTAATAGAAGCGGGCATTGAATGCGCTTTTCCATTATGGAAAATTGATACAACAGAATTAATAAAAGAATTTATCGAGCTTGACTTTAAATCCATTATTGTTTGCATAAATGAAAAATATCTGGACAAAAGTTTTTGCGGACGGATGATTGATGAATCTTTTATAAATGATCATCCACCTGGCGTTGATGTATGTGGAGAAAATGGAGAGTTTCATTCCTTCGTCTTTGACGGGCCGATATTTAAAGAACCTGTCGCATTTGCAAAAGGTGAAATCGTGCGCCGCTTATATGAAGCACCAAAGAATACAGACAATAGTTGTTACACCACTCCCGACACATCACAATATGGTTTTTATTTCTGCGATCTCCTACCACTTTAAAATTTTTAAATGAAATCACTACAAGAACAATTAGAATACATCATCAATCATAAAACAAAACCATTAGGCGCATTGGGAAGGCTGGAAGAAATCGCCTTGCAGGTCGGGTTGATACAGCAAACGGTCCATCCTTCTATTGAGCATCCGCATATCGTTGTATTTGCCGGTGATCATGGTATTGCGGCAACAGGTTTGGTGAATTCTTATCCACAATCCGTTACTGCACAAATGGTGTTCAACTTTATAAACGGAGGCGCCACGATCAATGTGTTTTGTAAACAGTATAACCTACAATTAAAAGTAGTTGATGCAGGAGTAAATTGTGATTTTAATGGAATAGAATGCCCTGCATTTATCAATGCTAAGATTGCAAATGGTACAAAGAATTATACAGAAACAAATGCAATGAGTGAGCAAGAGGCAATATTGGCAATTGAAAAAGGAAAACAGATCGTGATTCAAATAGCTCGTACAGGCTGTAACTGCATTGGTTTTGGCGAAATGGGAATTGGTAATACTTCATCTGCTTCTTTAATTATGAGCGCCATTACCAAATTATCGGTTGAAGCATGTACGGGAAGAGGAGCAGGCGCAAATGATGTGCAACTGCAAACAAAAATTAAAAAGCTGCAACAAGTATATACATTTCATGAGTTGCAGCATCATGCTCACAACCCTATACAATTGCTGAGTAAAGTGGGCGGCTTTGAAATTGCGATGCTGACAGGAGCATACATACAAGCAGCACATGAAAATATGGTAATTGTTGTTGATGGGTTTATTTCCACCGCCGCGTTACTTGCGGCAAAAATATTCAACTCTCATATTTTAGAGAACTGCGTTTTCGCACATACAAGCGGAGAAAAAGGACATGAACAAATGCTCGCCTATCTCAACGCAAGACCTTTACTCAATTTAGGTATGAGGTTAGGCGAAGGAACCGGTTCAGCATTAGCAATACCATTAATACAATCTGCCGTAAATTTTTTAAATGAAATGGCAAGTTTTGAAAGCGCCGGGGTATCTTCTGTTTAAAAGAAGTGAAAAATGAAAAAGATTATTTTTTATGAAGCAAGATTATTCTTTACTGCCATGATGTTTTTTACGCGCCTGCCAGTACCCCGTTATATTGATCATGGCAGCGAATACCTGCAGAGATCATCAAAATATTTTTCATGGATAGGAGTAATAGTTGGAGCTATTACAGCTTTATCAACATTTTTGTTTCTTTACTTGTTCAGCACTCAAGTATCTGTTCTGCTTGGAATGGTTACAGGTATCCTCGCAACAGGTGCTTTTCATGAAGATGGCTTTGCAGACGCGTGCGACGCTTTTGGAGGTGGCTGGACAAAAGACAAAATACTCGCCATAATGAAAGACAGCAGGCTTGGAACTTTTGGAGTAATTGGATTGATTGCAATACTTAGCATAAAATTTTTTTTGTTAGAAGAGATCATTAAACAACTTGATCTTACATTAAAATTCGATACTCATTCTATCGTAAGGTGGTTTGCCATAATAATATGGTCTCACACGCTCAGCCGGTTTGCAGCTGTAACCATGCTACAACAATATGAATATGTTTCAGATACTCAAACATCAAAAAGCAAGCCTTTAGCCAGTAGTAAATTGTTATGGCACGAATGGATCGTTGGTGCAATACCTGTGGTAATACTTATGTTCCTTTTACCTTTTTCTTATTTGCTGGTACTTCCATGTGTTTTGATCTCAAGATTATACTTAGGTTGGTATTTTAATAAATGGATAGGAGGCTACACCGGTGATTGCCTGGGTGCTGTGCAACAGGTATGCGAAGTAATTATTTATCTCACTATAACTGTAATATGGAAATTTACCTGATACGCCATACTACACCAGCCGTTGAACACGGCGTTTGCTACGGTCAGAGCGATATAGATGTGGCAGAGAGTTTTGAAGAAGAAGCAAAACGAATTGCTGTATGCCTTCCATCATCTGTTAAGTATGTTATCAGCAGCCCTTTGAAACGCTGTAAGAAACTCGCAGAACTTTTATTCCCGCATCATGATATTGTAACAGATGATGACTTAAAAGAAATTCATTTTGGCAAATGGGAACTGCAAAAATGGAATGATATTCCTCAGTTCGAATTACAACCATGGATGAATGATTTTGTCCACACGGTTATTCCGGGAGGAGAAAGTTATTTGAACCTGCAAACAAGAGCGTTAAAATCCTTTGACCGGATCGTACTATTAAATGTACCTACTACCATTATCACTCACGGCGGAGTGATCAGAAGTATTCTATCTCATATTACGAATGCCCCGCTGCAGGATTCTTTTACAGTATTTCCGCTCCATTACGGATGTGTGGTAAAGGTAACGGATAGAGCGACCGGGATTCATCATGAAGTGCTGTGAGGCATTTTATACTGACCTTTAATAATCACTTGCTTTGAACTGATATTAGAATACAATTCTTTCTGCATTCGTTGCATAGCTGGTTTTACTAACATTGTAAAATTATTGCAGCGAAAACCTGATGAAGAAAAAAAATATTCGTAAAACTGCTTAATGTTTTTCGTGCTGGAAAAATTAGGTGTTTCTACTCTTTTTATCTCAAAATGGAATGAGTATATTAGAAGGGAAATTAACTCGGTTAAGATAACTACTTTCGATTAATGTGTTATTTTATATTCAATGACTGGAAAAGAAAAAGAAGATACTCGTCTTTGCTCGAAAACTGACTGGTTTGATGATTCCCCATAAAAACTTAGTTTATTTCGTGTGAGTTCTAATAAATCGATTTTTAAATAGATAAGGAGGAGGGACTATGTATCTGCTGTTAGGTGATTATCGGGATCCCTGGTGCCTGAGTGTTTACACTATGCTAAAAGCACGTAGTCTTGAGGGCCGGATTATTTCCAGCCCCCTGGTCTATCCATCACGCTTTGTATGGCATCTGAATAACGAGCAATCCGAGAGTCAGTTATGGGATGCAGAGCTACCGATTTTTGATAACCAGATTACAGGAGTATTCGTACGCAGTACCAGTTGGATTGACTCAAACGGCTGGGAGCCTGCTGACCTGGCTTACACACTAGCAGAAACGCAGGCAGCGCTCCTCGGATGGCTATGGAGTTTACCTTGTCCTGTTGTCAATCGTTACCCCGCAGCGATATGGTATCGCCCCAATGCTCCCCTCTTGTCCTGGCAACCCTTGTTGCGGCGTTGCTCCCTTCCTGCGTCAGAGTCATTAATAACTAATGTGGAGCACGAAGCCCGTGCCTTTGAACATGTTTCTCCGACTGAAGGGAATAGTGCCGTCTACAAACCACTTACAGGTAATGTGTGTTACTTATTAACCAGTGAGGAAGACTGGACCGGTTTGGCCGCCGTGCAACGATACACACCCGTTTGCCTGACTCATGCACATGGAGAGGCGCAATTTGTCTGTGTGGTGGGCGAACGAGTAGTAAAGGGAAGTCAGGTATCTTCCGAAATAACTTTACTTGAGCCTGCCTTGCGATACTTCGCCAAGACGATAGGCCTGGACTTCGTAGAACTTGCCTTAGCTTTCACCTCTAAAGGCCTTGGTGTCATAGCCGTTGAGCCATATCCTTGTTTTGACCATTTTGAAGAATCAGCCCGGCACGAGATAATTGAGGGGATAGTTGATCTCTTAACGGCGGAAATAGATTATAGTCATAAGGATGCTGTGCATCTTCTAAAAAGGAGCCTTTTATGATTCTTGTCTGTGGTGGTTTGGCTGATACTGTGACCGAATTAGTATGTGCCCGGTTAGCGGACTGTGGCTATCCGTACCGGTTACTCGATTTGGGATGCTATCCTTCCGGCTTTCGGATTAAGTGGCACTGGCAAGACTCTGGTCTCAGTGGCTACATCGCAGGTCCTGATTGGAAACTCGATTTGAGTGAGATAACAGCCGTCTATACCCGTTATCCCGGACCGGAAGGTCGTATGCTCCCGCCTAATATTGCCTCCGAGTTTGTGCCATTAATGTATTTCGAATATGACACAGGCCTGATGGCGTTATTCGAAGACCTACCCTGTCTGATGGTCAACCGTCACGGAGGAGGTATGTCCAATAATAGCAAGACTTATCAGGCATTATTGGTACGACAATATGGTCTGTTAACACCGCCAACTCTTGTCACCAATGACCCGATCGCGGCACGTCGCTTCTATGAGGATAATCAGGGCGAGGTTATTTACAAGTCCCTGAGTGGTATTCGCTCTATCGTCAGGCGCCTGGAACCCGAGCAATTGAAACGCCTGGGTTTGTTGCAGAACGGTCCGGCACAGCTTCAGGCCTTCATTCCCGGGGAGAATGTAAGGGTACATACCGTAGGCGATCAAATTTTTGCTACTCGTGTGCATTCGGAGGTTGTGGATTATCGTTACGCTAATCGTGAAGGACGAGCTGTTGCGATGGAGTCGATGATATTGCCATCAGCTATCGCTGAGTCATGCCTGCGTCTTGCCCAGAAATTAAACCTAGCAATGACGGGTATTGATCTCAAAGAAACTCCAAAAGGTGATTATTATTGTTTTGAGGTGAATCCAAGTCCCGGCTTCTTGTATTATGAAAAATATAGTGGTCAGCCCATTAGCACAGCACTTGCCAACCTGCTTCATAATGGTGCGATGAAACTGAATGAATCTAAATTACCAACATAATAAAGGAGGATGTATCATGGCAAAAACAAAAAAAGACACATCAATGAGTGACGAGTCCAGGGAACCATTCGTCCCGAAGGAAGACCGTCCTGAAGTGCGTATCAATCTCGACACGCCACTTAACGAGTTACACGTGCGTGAGTTATCAGCGATCCTGGGTTTTCTGACTGGCAAAAACCCGAATTTTGAAGTAGGCAAAACTTCTTTGAAGGATTTCTTTGATAAAGAGTTTCCCGAAGTGGTTAAAGATTGGATCAAGGACTTCAAGAGTGAGAAGTTCGAAAAGCCCGAAAAGATTGAAAAGCCGGAGAAACCCGAAAAGCTCGAAAAGCCTGAGAAGTTTGAGAAATATGAAAAGGGTGAATTCAAAGAAGTTAAAGTCGAAAAAATAGAAAATGATGGAGTGTTTGATCCCAGGAACTTAGGCAGGCCAGATCCCAGAATTGAGCAAATCATTCAAGCTGTTGCCGGCTTAACCAAACAAGTTGGTTACCTCGCTAATCAGGTTGAGGAATTGAAGAAAAAAGGCTAGGGAAGATCAGCTTAAGGGTTAAAGATGTTAATTATCCTGCAGAAAGAACATTAATGCACCCAATATTCTCTTAAAGTGAGTCCGGGCTGCAAAAGGTAATGTATTGAGAAGTTGGTCAACAACAAGGATCTTAAACCGGTATTAAAACCTGAACTTCCATCGGCCGGAGCTTTACATGCATCGCTGCCGTTTCCGCTATGGTCACAGTGTCGGTAAAGAAACGGGCGTCTTCTAATAACTGCGCTTTTTCCTGCCCGGTTGTCCCCATATTGCTATAAGCCACTTTTATAAAGGGTTCTGAGCGGTTGATATCCAAATCCATTATCACAAAACCATCAAAGGGAGGATCTGAAGTATGCGCATTTGTATTAGCGATAACCACTATTTCACGACCGGAAAGAACTCGTGAAAACGCGATTATTCCCCCACGACCTGTCGAATGACCAAAATCCTTTCCGTTGCCTGCCACTTCACGGAAGTACAATCTGCCGAATTTCAGCGCAGGTTCACTATTGCCAAGTTTACTTAACAGTTGCAGGTGCAGATAAAAGAAATTTTGATCATCAAAGGCCTTTGGTACCTTACCCCATAAAGCTTCGCGAACGGCCTCCTGATTATCGCCAAGCTGAAGATCACCTGACGGATTTTTTGTTCCGTTCAAACCTTGCTCTGTCCCGTAATAGAGACAGGGAATACCCTGCAGACAGAAAAGTACAGCCAGTCCCAGCAACACCTGTTCTTTCGGGGTATTGGGATGATTAAACCTTTCTTTCTGATCGTGGTTATCGAGGAAGCTGATAAAATATTTCCCAGCCTCGCCATGTGAGCTCAAGAGCTCCCTTTCTGCATTTTTCCTGTCCCTGAAAACATTTCTGATCTCTGCCACATCTATATTTGCCTTTGCTACTCCCGGCAATTTATAAAATAAGGGAAAGTCGAGAGCTGCGTCAACGCCAAAGCCTTCTATATTCTCTGAGTGTCTTCCAACAAACTTATTGATTGTTTGCTCATCATCATAGATCTCTCCGAAAGTGAAAAAATTCTGTTTTCCTATGCTGAATGCAAACTCGCGCAAAGCGTTGCCAAACATTTCAATAATGTCTGGTTCAATATATTTTACCGTGTCCATCCTGAAGCCATCCACATCAAATCGTGCAATAAGGTACATAACGTTTGCATCCTTAAATTCTATTCTCGTATTGCCATTCGAAAGATAATCAAATACCCTTGCAGAATGATTGATAACAATATCGAGGATCACGTACAAACCGCGGGCGTGGGCAGCTTCCACGAGTTCCGTGAGTTCCCTTTCTGCCGTGCCGATGTGCCATCCGAGCCAAACCTTTCGTCAATTGAAAGAAAATCCTGTGTCGAATAGCCGTGGTTTGTCCTTATTATACTAGTTTTTGTGTACGCATTAGGGTATTTGGTGTATTCTTTCATTAAAGATATTAGCATGACTTTATTTTTGAAGTTGTTTTAAAAACCAATGAGACCAGACTATTCCCATAAGGTATTTTCAGATGAGCGTGTCCACTATATCTTTTTGGTGATGATGCTTGCTACCGATTCGGTATTGAAATAATTCCTAAACCTTCCGATTATCTCATACTTTTTTCATTTAATCATTGTGTATGAATAATTCCTTATTGAGCACGGATATTCCTGCCGTAAACATAGATTTTCTGCAGTTGTATGGTACGGATCATATTGAACTTTATGTGGGAAATGCCAAACAGGCTGCCCATTATTATAAGACGGCTTTTGGCTTTCAATCTTTGGCATATGCCGGTCCCGAGACTGGTGTACGGGATAGAGTTTCCTATGTGCTCGCACAGGGAAAGATTGGTCTTGTGCTTACCTCTCCTTTGCAATCACGCCATCACATTTCCACGCATATTCAAAAGCACGGCGACGGGGTCAAGATCATTGCGCTTACCGTAGAAGACGCGACAGAAGCTTTTATTGAAACAACCAAAAGAGGTGCAAAGGGATACATCGGGCCCTCGACGCATAAGGATGAGCATGGTAAAGTAACGCTAAGCAGTATCTGTACCTACGGCGACACCGTGCATCTTTTTGTCGAACGCAAAAATTATCATGGTGTTTTTATGCCGGGTTATGTTCCATGGAAACCTGATTATGCTCCTCCACCAACTGGTTTATTGCTCGTTGACCATTGCGTAGGTAATGTAGGCTGGAACAGGATGCTGCCCGTGGTAAAATGGTACGAGGATATCATGGGCTTTACCAATATTCTCTCCTTTGATGACAAACAGATCAATACAGAATACTCAGCGCTTATGAGTAAAGTCATGAGTAACGACAATGGTTATGTAAAGTTCCCAATCAATGAACCTGCAAAGGGAAAAAAGAAATCTCAAGTGGAGGAATACCTCGAATTCTATGAGGGGGAAGGTGTTCAGCATATCGCGCTTGCCACCAGTGACATTGTCTGTACCGTAGAGAATATGAAGGCAAGAGGGGTTGAATTTTTACCCCCGCCGCCTGCGGCCTATTATAACGAACTTACGGATCGCGTGGGCAGTATCGAAGAAGATATTGAGCCTTTGCGTAAGCTGGGTATACTGGTTGACCGGGATGAGGAAGGATACCTCCTGCAAATTTTTACAAAACCTGTTGAAGACCGTCCTACTTTATTTTTTGAGATCATCCAGCGTAAAGGAGCGAAAAGTTTTGGTGCGGGAAATTTTAAAGCCTTGTTTGAAGCGATTGAGCGGGAACAGGCGAGGAGGGGGAATCTATAACCTCCCCCCAACCCCCTCGGAGAGGGGATAATCTATAAACATGAAATTAATTTCTTACTTACAAAGAAACGGGCGTGAGCAACTCGCAGTGCTGCACCAGGGCAAGGCTTATGATATGAACAGCCTGCACAAAGATTTGCTTTTCAGGATGGATCTTTTCCTGCAGCACTGGGATGCGCAATATCCACTAGCACAGAAGGCCCTGCAACGTTTGCGAGGAAACTTGCTTCCTTTTACAAGAGGGATCGCCATTGAGGAGCTTATACTGCTCTCCCCTGTTCCCCACCCGACTTCCTGCCGTGACGGTTATGCCTTTCGCCAGCATGTTGCTGATGCAAGAAGGAACCGTGGTCTGCCCATGATCCCTCAGTTTGACCAGTATCCTGTCTTTTATTTTACCAATCACCAAAGCGTACAGGGGCCGGGAGAAATTTCCTGCATGCCCGATCATTTTGACAAGCTCGATTTTGAACTTGAATGTGCTGTTGTGATCTGCAAAGAAGGAAGAAACATAAAAGCAAAAGATGCTGACGGCTATATCGGTGGTCTTATGATCATGAATGATATGAGCGCCCGCACCCTGCAAACTGAAGAGATGCTGCTGAACCTCGGACCTGCGAAGGGAAAGGATTTTGCGACAGCGCTTGGACCTTATCTCGTTACCCCCGATGAACTGCAGCATCATGCTGCTCCCTGCAAAGCAGGTCATACCGGAACTTGCTGGGATCTTGAAATGAAAGCCATTGTCAATGGCGTTGAAGTCAGCCGCGGCAACTTAAAGGATATGGACTGGACATTTGCCGAGATCATTGAAAGAGCGTCTTACGGCGTTACGCTTTACCCGCGTGATGTAATTGGGAGCGGTACGGTGGGCACCGGTTGTTTTCTTGAACTCAACGGCACGAGGAAAAGAATGTACTCTGGTGCAGTTGAACAGTGGCTGCAGGAGGATGACACAATAGAGCTGACAATTGACGGACTTGGAACGCTTTCCAATACAATTGTAAAAGAATCAGAGCACTACTCGATTTTAAAACTTAAAAAAACAGAAGAATGCCTGCAAACAAACGACTGATCATTGGCGCCTGCGGACAGATCGGAACCGACCTAACTATTACACTTCGTGAAAAATACGGTATTGATAACGTTGTCACTGTTGACCTTCGTGAACCCGATCATTTATTAAAAGAAGGTCATCATGAAAAACTCGACGCGCTTAACCCGGAAGACATAAAAGTAGTTTTGAAAAAGCACGAAATAGCAGAAGTCTATTTACTGGCCGCCATGCTTTCTGCCACCGGTGAAAAAAATCCTGCTATGGCATGGCACATCAATACGCAAAGCCTTGTCAATTTACTTGAGCTTGCCCATGAAGGATATATTCAAAAGCTTTTCTGGCCGAGTTCAATTGCTGTTTTCGGACCCGGTGCCCGAAAATATGATTGCCCGCAGGAAAGTACGGGTGAACCTTCGACCATTTATGGGATGAGCAAGCATGCAGGGGAATCGCTTTGCAATTATTACCACAAAAAGTTTGTTGTTGATGTACGCAGCCTGCGCTATCCCGGTCTGATCGGCCATCGCTCACTTCCGGGTGGCGGCACTACCGATTATGCCGTTGATATTTTTCATGCTGCACTGAAGGATCATTATTATACATGCTTTTTAGAGCAGGCGACTACCCTTCCCATGATGTACATGCCCGATGCTGTCCGTGCTGCGATGGAACTGATGGAAGCGCCTGCGGCAAAGATCGAAGTACGCAAATCGTATAACCTTTCAGCCATGAGCTTTGCGCCGCAGGAGATTGCTGCTTCAATTAAGCAATTCGTACCCGGTTTTACGATTGACTATGCGCCGGATTAAAGACAGGAGATCGCGGACAGTTGGCCCGCCTCCGTTGATGATGAAGCTGCCCGAAGGGACTGGGGGTGGAAACCGGAATTTGGCCTTGACGCTATGACGCGGGACATGCTTTTTCACCTGCTGTCCAAATATTCCCGTTACATGGTTAAAGATAAGGTACATGCTAATTGATTGTCATACCCTTTCGCCATCGCAAAAGCAATACTGGCTGCAGCATCTTGTGGGACCAAGACCGATCTGTTTTGCCAGCACGGTTGACAAAGCCGGTAATGTGAATTTGAGTCCCTTTAGTTTTTTCAATTTGTTTTCGGTTGAATCGCCGATAGTCATCTTTTCCCCTTCACGAAGGGTGCGTGATAATACCACCAAACATACACTGCAAAATGTTATAGAAGTACCCGAAGTCGTTATCAATATGGTCGCTTATGATATGGTGCAGCAGGTATCGCTTGCAAGCTCCGATTATGAAAAAGGCGTGGATGAGTTTATGAAAGCAGGCTTTACAAAAGAACGTGCTGCCATTGTACGACCTCCGATGGTGCGTGAAAGCCCGGCTCAACTGGAGTGTGAAGTAATGGAGATAAAATCTCTTGGGAATAAAGGAGGCGCCGGGCAACTCGTGATCTGTGAAGTATTGTGTGCACATATAAAAGAACATTTGCTTGATGCCGATAAATTAATCAATGCGAAGCAACTTGACCTCGTTGCAAGAATGGGTGACAACTTGTATTGCAGGGCAAATGAAGAGAGCATCTTTGAAGTAAAAAAACCGGCAAGGCCCGGAATTGGAATAGATTCCCTGCCCGCCCACATTCGTTTCGGCAGGGTGCTCACCGGCAACCATCTTGGTCAGCTCGCCGCAGTCCCTGTTTTACCTGAGCGCGACCCTAATTATAAAAACGAAATGATCGAAGCATTGCACTGTTTTTTCGGCGGAACCGAAAGACAAAAAAGAGTAGAGGACTACGCGATTTCTCTTCTGGAAAAAAATAAAGTAACCGAAGCCTGGCAGGTACTCTTATCTATTAGCCCAAAAAATGAACATGACAGAAACACCAGGCAACATACAAATATTTAAACCGCATATTCTTGAAGCAGTTCCTTACAAAGGCGGCAGCACGAGGGAAGAAACCAACGGCGAGGTGTACAAGCTTTCAAGCAATGAGAATATGCTCGGCCCATCCCCAAAAGCAATCGAAGCGATAAAGCAAAACCTTCATACGCTGCATGAATACAGGTTTGAAAATGATCTGGCGTTTCGCCATATTCTTGAGAAACACTTCGACCAGCAGCTATTGGTTGATCAATTTATTATTGCTAACAGCGGTCTTGAATTGCTTGATATGATTGCAAGGGGGTTTTGCGAGGAGGGAACAGAATGTATTTTATCCTCACCTACTTTTATGGCGTATAAAAATTTTTCCAACCTCTCGGGTGCCAAAGTGATTGATGTGCCGTTAAAGGCAGATGATTTTTCTCTTGATGTAGATGGTGTCTTATTTGCAATAAATGAGAAGACCCGCATTCTTTTTATCAGCAACCCAAATAATCCAACAGGCGCTTTGATACCAAAAACGACGATGGATGCACTTATTGAACAATTGCCTTCGCATGTGGTCCTCGTATATGATGAAGTGTATTATCACTATGTTGAAAGCAGTGATTTTCCTCGTGCCCTTGATTATATTCTTCAGGGTAAAAATGTGATTGGTCTGCACAGTTTTTCAAAAGCGTACGGGCTGGCAGGAATAAGATTGGCTTATGCTTTTTCGACACACCGTATTGCTGAATATTTACAAAGAATAAGAAGACCTTTTATGGTGAGCACACTCACTACGGTTGCGGGGATGGCTGCATTAGGGGATAAGGATCACATTAAAACAACACGTGAGTTGGTGCTGAAGGAAAAGCAGTGGCTGTACGGGGAGCTGGATAAATTAAAAGTGCAATACTGGAAATCACAGGCAAACTTTATTTTGATTAAAACTCTTATTCCTGACGCTGATCTTCTCAAACAGATGCTGCATTATGGCGTAATGCTAAGAAGTACAGAAGTAATGAAGGCAAAGGATTGCGTAAGGGTGACGATTGGCACGCGAGAAGCGAATGAAGCATTTATAAATGGGTTGAAAAAAATTGTTCAATAAAAAATGATTGTTGGTTTAGATTTAGTGCAAACAAAGAGCGAGGTCTGCTTTTTGCGGACCTCAATTTTTTATAAAAGAGTTAATCCCCATAAATAAACTGTTTCATGTACGGATACTATACTTTGGTGTATTTTTCGACGTGATAAAGAATTCAGAACCTACTTTGCACCTCAAATAATTTTTCTCATAAGAAGTTAGTATTAACACAAGGGATTGTTTTTACTTTCCCTTTTTTATTTTTTGTAAACGCACAAGTCCCGTTTTCTAATATTTCTTTTTGAAGTTTGGTTGAAGAGTGAATGATTCGTGTATGTTATTGTGCTTTTTATATGACCACAATCCCTTCCGGTGTATCTTCTCCTTACGGAAATATATTCTGCGATAATTTGTCATCATGTTATTTCCACCGGAATTAAAGTATTCAAAAGACCACGAATGGCTCAGGCTCGAAAATGATCACGCTTATATCGGTATTACTGATTTTGCACAAAAGGAACTCGGTGATATTGTTTATGTGGATGTAACTGCCGTTGGGACGGAAGTTGAGCGGGAAGCAATATTCGGAATGATTGAAGCCGTGAAAACAGTGTCGGATCTTTTCATGCCGGTCAGTGGTAATATTCTTGAAATGAACCCCAAGCTAAAAGATAAACCTGAACTCGTTAATACTGATCCTTACCATGAAGGATGGATAATAAAGATCACCCCTTCCGATCCTTCAGAACTGGATAACTTATTTTCTTCAGAGGCATACCAGAAAATGGTCGATTGATCTGGGAAAAAATGAAACTAGTTTTCAATAGCCCGAAATACATACGGACTTTATCGCGGGTGCGGGCAACAATAAATGGTCGTTATACCTGAAATGTGTGCCACGGATGTTGTCTGACATAGAACCTTTATTAACCAAAATAACCTTACAAAAAACCAGTTATCAAGTAAATTGTTTTTTTTACTCTATCCGGTAACCGTTATATAAAAATTGCAATTAATGCTATTATATATCCAAAGGGCAAGAACGATTACTTGTAAACAAGGGCTTTCTCCACATGTTCTTAACAACATTGATTTGTGATTTAACTTATAGAAAAAATTCCTGTAATTTTAATACTGTGGCTTGAGATTTGAAAATCTCAAGCCACAGTATTAAGTCGTTTTTTCGGATCACCTGTGGTGCCCAAAATTTTGAAATGTAATTTAAATCTGCTACCTTCGACGTGTACCACGTCGAATCCACCTTTACAGAAATTTTCCAAAACAATAAGCCTTTTCAACTTACTTTATTTTTTATTTGTTACAATTATTTTTAAAAAGGTAACATTTTTTATTTACTATTTGTTACCTTTTTGTGTATTTTTGTAACAATGATAAAAGCCCATACTCATATTGAGCAATCATTATCAAGGAGAAAAAAGGGAGAATTAATTTTTCCTACAGACTTTCGCGGTCTGGGAAGTGAAGCAGCCATTAAGATGGCATTGTCGCGGTTGACGCGGGAGGGGAAAATAAAACGGCTTGCCCATGGAATTTATGTATTGCCGAAAGTTGATCCTTTATTCGGACCGGTTTATCCGGCGCCGGAGCAAGTGGCAGAAGCTATTGCCAAAAAAGAAAAAGTGCATATTAAACCTGCGGGCGCTTATGCTTTGCATAAACTAGGATTAACAACTCAAGTGCCAACCAAACTTGTTTATCTTACAGACGGTGTATCCCGTCATATCAAAATTGGCAAAGCCTCTATTAAGTTTAAAGCGACCACGCCTAAAAAACTCGCTACCCAAGGGAAGATAAGCAGCCTTATGATACAGGCATTAGAGGAACTGGATGTAGAAAATATAGATAAAGCAACTGAGGGAAAAATCAAAAATTTATTGCTTAAAGAAGATCCGCAAAAGTTAAAGAAAGATATCCGGCTCGCCCCTGCCCGGATACATGATTATCTTATCAAACTTCTAAAAAAGACATCTGATGATAGGTTGGTTACAATTAACCGATGAACAGAGAAAAACCAGTTTGGAACAGGCTTCTATAGCACGCGGGATCCAGATAAAGGCGATAGAAAAAGATTGGTGGGTGACACTTTCTTTAAAGGCTTTATTTCAAACCCCTTACGCGCAGTACGTCGTTTTCAAGGGCGGCACTTCTTTAAGTAAATGCTGGAAGCTTATAGAAAGATTTTCCGAAGATATTGATATTGTACTTGACCCGCAGGCTTTCAATATGCGCTATGAAGTAAACCCTGGAAGAAGTTACCTGGACAAATTAAAAAGGGAAGGTTGTGCTTTTACCAGTACAGCGTTAAAGAATGCATTGGAAGCTGAGCTCTCTGCGCTCGGCGTTCCACCGGGTCTGTTAACTGTAGAGGCAGCTCCCGTGCGGGAAGATATTCCTGATACCGATCCGCAAACCATACTGGTAAAATACCCTTCACTCTGCGACCTTAACCCCTATTTGGCAGATGTGGTCAAGATAGAAGTAAGTGTTCGTTCATTAAAAGAACCATTTTCAGACGTTCATATTCAATCAATCCTGTCTGAAATGTACCCGCAACGCGCCTATGCGGAAACTCCCTTTCCTGTTGCTGCAGTGGAGCCTAAAAAGACTTTTTTAGAAAAAATATTCCTGCTGCATGAAGAATTTCAGCGGCCTGATCTCGGTAAGATCAAAACGGAAAGAATGTCGAGACACTTTTATGACCTTGAAAAATTGATGGATACCGAAGCAGGAAAAGCGGCATTGGAAGATGAGGATCTGTATGTTACCATAATTCACCACAGGCAAAGGTATTCAAGATTATCCTGGATGGATTATAACACACTTCATAAGCACACTATATCATTTTTACCTCCCGAAATACTAAAAGAAGCTTACATGAAGGATTATGCCGTAATGCAAGAACAAATGATTTACGGCGAATCTTTGGAATATCCTGGTCTCTATGAAAGATTAGAGCAGCTAATCAAACGTTTTCGCGGAGAAAATTGAACTGAAATGTAACCGAATTGAACTTAAATGCATTTCCTGAAAAAATATGCACAAGCTAAAATCTTTGCCTGCACTTACTGAATATCTTCTTTCGTGTACTTATTGGGTCGTTTTGTGTATTTACATGTTGCAGGTTGTGTATTTACATGTTGCAGGAAATAATAATTGAAATTATTTTGCCGCTGACAAGCATTAGTTTTCAATCGTTAGTGTTTTAAAAGAACAGTCGGGGATGGTTTCCACTATCCCTTTTTTCATGCTGAGTTTCCTATATAAATTTAATTCGGCGGAGGCGGGAAAAAATGAATTTAAATCTTATACCGTTATGAACAGAATTTATCTTGATAACGCAGCTACTACTGCCCTTGACCCTCTGGTGCTCGAAGCCATGATGCCCTTTCTTACCACCCATTATGGTAATCCTTCTTCCGTTCATGGCTACGGAAGGGACACGAGGATCGCT
>WNGF01012236.1_pt1 | contig 20241 bp, 22 predicted proteins | sample 5400641 | NCBI WGS metagenome assembly WNGF01 (sample SAMN13153371, study PRJNA577476) | soil metagenome | isolation source: 80 cm soil or saprolite under grassland replicate 2 | place: USA:California | collected 2016-06-15
CCTTCATCCTCCACGCGGCGTCGCTCCTTCAGGGTTTCCCCCATTGAGAAAAATTCTCGACTGCTGCCACCCGTAGGTGTCTGGGCCGTGTCTCAGTCCCAGTGTGACTGGTCGTCCTCTCAGACCAGCTACCCGTCAATGCCTTGGTGAGCCGTTACCTCACCAACAAGCTGATAGGCCGCGGGCTCCTCAAAAAGCGGTAGCTTGCGCCACCTTTGATTTCGAAGCGATGTCGCCTCTGATCACATGCGGTATTAATTCGCCTTTCGGCGAGCTATCCCCCACTTCTCGGTAGATTGCCCACGTGTTACGCACCCGTTCGCCACTGGACTTCCTTCAGTATTGCTACCAAAGGAAATCCCGTTCGACTTGCATGTCTTATCCACGCCGCCAGCGTTCGTTCTGAGCCAGAATCAAACTCTCCGTTAAAACTTGGAGGGCGATGAGTCTCAGCAGACCCACCGACCAAAGTTTGAAGCCGGTGCCGCTAAGCACCGACCGATCTGACTTTTTTAACCCAGACCAATATGATCACAGCCCCGAATTTCTCCGGGGCCGGACTTCTACGAATCCGGGGTTTGTCCGATCATGAATTCTTAATTCAAAGAAAATCGACAAGTAACGCACAATTCAATTTTTGCTGACTTTGCTCTACCACATTTTGAATCCGCTCGTCGGATTCATCACGCCGTAGCCGAATGGCGTAGGCGGACGTCCGTGTCGTGTCGCGAACTCAAAACCAAACTATCAAAGATCACCGTTCACTCCGGTACACGGCAAAGCCCGACCTTCGCCATTTATCTGACCAAAGTCGGCTCGACCCTGAGCCCGGAAGAACTCCAACCCCACGCTTGGAGCTGGACCGCTTATCGCGGAACACACAAAATAACCGGATTCGAAGTTAGGTCAACGAAAATCTACAGATCTTCGTGAATCCTTCCCGGGAGCACTTGCCCCGGCGAGTTGGTTTCGGCGCCCTCGCCGAAATAGTTCCGGGTAGCGCACGCGTCTTGCGTGTTGGTCTCGGTGTCCTCGCCGAGACGGACTTCGCCGCGCTCTGTCAATGTAAACCACGCAACGCTATCAGTTTATCGTGTCTGACGCCCGGCGTCCTCTCAGCACTCAACTACCAACTCTCAGCTTTTTCAGCGGCCTTTTGATTACGTACCTGACGTTGAGAGAAGGCGGACGATTGCCATAAGCCTTTTTCACCACGCCATCTTTGATCCCGCCAATTTTTTCGGTGGCCTTCTGCGATCGAATATTATTTTCCCCGACATAAAAGATCACGTTCTCAGCAAACTTGAAGGCGTGATCCAGCATCGATTGTTTCAATTCCCGGTTGTAACGCCCGCCCCAATAATTTCGCGCTAGAAACGTCCACCCAATTTCAATCTCGGATTTCTCCGTGTCGTAACCATAGAACCGGGTCGATCCGATGATCTGTTGATTCTCTCGGTCGATGATCACGAACGCCCCGCCGGATTCCAATGCCTCGCTGAAGAAGATTCTGAAAACATCTTCCTTGTAACGATCGCTCTCCGGATGCTGTTCCCAGATGAGCGGATCGGACGCGACGGCAAAAAGATCGTCCCAATCTTCCAGCGTCAGCGGGCGAAGCTCGATGAGTTCACCTTTTAGATGTGGTTGAAGATCAAACGACATTCTTGCTTCCGGACACTCAACACTCAGCTATCAATTTCCCCGCCGCGCCGGTGATTACGAAGGCGGATTCCCCTGCCAAATCACCAATTCGTTATCCTTCAATTTCCCGAGCTTATCCGAACGGCGCAATTCGAGCTGATAATGCTTCCCATCGATCTCGAAGTTGGTAGGATCAATGACGCCTGTGCCTGTAGTCGAAGAGACCATTTTCTCGGCCTTTCCTTTGCTGACCTTGAAATCGTAATAGAGAAAACCTCTCGGATAGACTGGCACGGTTTTCCGGCGTTCGCCGACGTACTCAACCGTGAAATCCAGGAATTCGATTTTCTCGCCGGGCCGGCATTTTACCCGCGTCCCGTACGAAGCCTTCTGTTTGGACGCTGCATGTCCGCAGCTGACCGGACCGGCAAAAGCCAACAAACCGCCGACCAAGAGGATGAGAGTAGAATTATTTTTCATGTCAGGAAATTTCCGAGCTTTTCGGGAACGACGGCAGGACCGGTCGATCGTAACACGCGGCAATTTATCTTCGAGCCAGATCGTTTTCTGTGGGGCAACGGCCGGGTCGTCAAGTGACGCGATCGTCACATCGATCGTCTCTGAATCTTTCGCTTCCTCGAAAAACAAGTGCGTGCCGCAACAGGCAGCAAAGGAGCGAATCCGATTCGCATGCGCGACCTTGCGCGGCTTACCCTTTGGTCGCACCCGAACTTCGCCTGCAATCGATGCAATGACACAAATCGAATACAGATTTCCACTTGTCGAAGTCCGCTACTTAGTTGCGACGGATCATCCGTATTATGTCTGTTTCCTTTTCGCGACTGGGCTGCGCCTTAACGCTTCAACAGTCCAAGATTCAATGTAGGGTCGGGCGATTGCGGGGAGAAATCTTCCGGCGACCGGGTGGTCACGGTGCAGTTTACGCGAAAATCTATGGCTCGGTCAAAACGACCACGCCGGACCGCAAAACGTTCCCTGGTTGATGCGAAACCTTTTGCGCAGAAACGGAAGCTGACGTTTAGTCGAGTATGGCCGGGTACGAGGGTGAGTCCGAACGGATGTGGGACGAGTACGACTGGGAGCGTTTTCTCCAGCAACAGGATCAGAAGACCGAGCAATACATGCAATTGCTGGAAACCTACCTTGATGATCCGCAGCGTGATGAAATCATCGCCCGTGAAATGGGCTGGACGCAATTGCTGGACGCGAAGGATTGGAGCGCGGAGGTTGACGCGCTCCTCGACGAAGACGCGGACGAAGAGGGCGATTTCAACATGGATCAGGCAGGGAGGTCAGCCGAGACGTTTGAGGAGCATAGTCTGTATCGCGCCGCTTTTGCCCTGACGATTTGGATTGATCAACTGTTCGATCAAAACCCTTCGCTCCAAAATGAACCGGCGGCAGTGAAGCTGGCTACCCACTCCGCGCTGGCCAGCGCCAAGCTGGCTGCGGCCTTGAGCAACGATCATGTCGAGGAAATCGGGATGACGATCGCGTACTTGAAGCGAGCCTTGAAGGCGATCACCATTTCGATGGATGCCGCGGCGCAACTGAGACAGCCTTCGAAGCGGATTACTGCGGCCCAGCATGCGGTGCTGCAGCAGCGGCTCTTTCAGGTGCGCGATGGCATTATCACGCTTATGGGTGAATATCGCAGCGAGTGGCGTCGCCGTTTCGGCTCGGAAGACTTTCGGAGTTGAATGAAATAAGGTCGATTCCGTCCAATTATGCAAACGGAAGCGACTCTGGCTCAAGCCGATGTATCGGAACTGGACCTGATAAGACGATGCCAGGCCGGTGACACCGAAGCATTCGACGAGTTAGTAACCCGCTACCGGACACGAGTATTCGGCATGATTTACAACATGATCCATAGCGAGCAGGACGCCTGGGACCTGGCTCAGGACAGCTTCGTGAAAGCGTGGAAATCGATCAAACGCTTTCGTGGGCAATCCTCGTTCTATACTTGGATTTACCGGATCGTCATGAACGTAACGATCGACTGGGCGCGGAAAAAGAAGATCAAAGCCGGAGGCGCCGAGTTCGACGATGCGATCCAACTGAAGGAAATCGATCCGGCATCCAAAACGGTGCCGAAAGCGGATGCATTGCCCTACGAGACAATGGAACGGAGCGAGATTCGGGCGCGGATCGACAAGGCAATTGCGCAACTTTCACCAGAACATCGCGCCGTAATTTTGATGAAGGAAATTGAAGAGATGCAATATCACGAAATAGCAGAAGCGCTTGGGTGCTCGATCGGCACAGTGATGTCGCGCCTGTTTTATGCGCGCAAGAAATTGCAAAATTTGCTGAGGGACGTTTATGAAAACATTTGAAGAAAAGTGGACTGCGTGGCTGGATGGGCAGCTCAGCGATAGAGAAGTAGCTCAGTTCGAAGCTTCGCTGCCGGACAAAGCTGCCGCTGAAGCGGAAAAAACGGAGGCGAAAAAGCTCGGGGCTTTTTTGAAGCGCGAGCTCGGCGCGCGGGCGCTGACAAACGAAGAGTTCTTCAGCCACCAGCTACGCGAGAGAATCGCGCGGGAAAGCGCTGGTGAATCTCGGAAGTCCGGCGGCCGCCGGATCGAGGTTTCTACCTGGTGGACGATCCGTCGCCTGTTGTGGACGGGAACTGCGTCGCTCGTCGTCTTTTTGGTTCTGGCGATTTTTGTGATGCGCGACAAGAATCCGGCCGAGCAGTCGCAATATCTCACGCAGATTCTCAACGCGCGCGTTGATCCAGTCGTCAGTCCAAATGCGACGATCTCGATGTTTGAGACAAAGGAAGACCGGGTAACGGTGCTTTGGACTGAGGGATTGCAGTCGTTACCTGCGGATTACGCAGCTAAATAAGCGCTCATGGCTCGCTCGCTCCTGCTCTCCGCCGCCTTTGCGCTAGTCCTCGGCACGGCAACGGAGTTGCGCGGCGCGGAGATGGTTTGGAGCGGTCTCGTGATCGCGGAGAACGTAGCGCAGCCACATCCGATTCCACCAGAATTGACCGGAATCGAACGTCCTTTGAAACGGCTTTTCGGCTACAATCAATTTCAAGTCATCGGCCAGTCGCGCAAAGCGCTTCAAACTGGCCAGGAAGACTGGCTTGCAACCAGCAAATTTTTTGGTCTGCACGTCGATGCTCGCGGCGAGAGCCAGGCGGGTTACGTTCTCAATCTGAAACTTTACAAAGAGAAAGAACTTTTGCTCGAGACCGATGCCAAATTGAGCAAGCGCAGTCCACTACTGATCAAAGGCCCGCAGGTTGGTGGGGGACAACTACTGTTGGTGTTAGTTGTGCAGTAGGTAGATCGAGCAATCTCTGCTCGATGGTTAGATATGACGGCGAAGCCGCGTCTATTAACATCGCTCGCGGAGACTCGATCCACCTTACATATGCAAACTTCGGTACACGTTGTTTAGTGCGGGAATGCGGACGGGGCTTATTTTTGCTGGTCTATTTTTCATTATCCTGCGCGCCACCATGAACGCAGAAAAACCTTTCAACTTTGAGGACACGCCGGGGAAACTGACCAAAGAGGTCGTGCCTGTGGAATATTCCGTTCGGATTGTCCCCCGTGTCGGCCAGATAACCTTCACTGGGACGGAAACGGTTAAGCTCAGTGTGCGGCACTCGGTTCATCAGCTTGTGCTGAATGCGCTGGAGCTCGAAATCGCCGACGCCTCTGTCGATGGCAAAGCGCTGTCCAAGTCCGCAATTAAGATCGACAACAAAAACGAGCTGCTGACTCTGGCTTTACCGTCGGAACTTGCAGCCGGTGAGCATACCCTCACGCTCAGTTTTTCCGGCAAGATCAATCAGCGGGGCCAGGGGCTTTTTTATATGCCTTATCAGGAACAGGGCAGCCCGGCAGGCGCCGGAAAAAAGATCATGCTCGGGACGCAATTTGAAGCAACCGACGCCCGCCGATTTTTCCCTTGTTGGGACGAGCCGGTTTTTCGCGCGCGCTTTCAATTGACGGCGGTTGTCCCGGAAAGCGGGTTCGCCGTTTCGAACATGCCGATCGCCAGCGAGACAAAATCCGCTGATGGAAAAGAGGTGCGCTTTGCCGCGACTCCGCCGATGTCGAGTTATCTGAATGTTTTCGTCGCGGGCGAACTCGATCTCATCGAATCGCGAAGTGGCTCCACGCAGCTTCGTGTAATCACAACAAAGGGCAAAGCAGAAATGGGTCGCTACGCGCTCGAAGCCACCGCGCAGATTCTACAATATTATAACGATTATTTCGGTGTGCCTTATCCGCTGCCGAAGCTTGATCAAATCGCTCTTCCCGGCGGTTTCGGTGGCGCGATGGAAAACTGGGGCGGCATTACGTATTACGAATCTGCGCTTCTATTTGATCCAAAAAATTCCTCGGCTGAGACGAAGCAAAATATCTACGAAGTGCTCGCGCACGAGATGGCGCACCAGTGGTTTGGCGATCTCGTGACCATGGCCTGGTGGGACAATCTGTGGCTTAACGAAGGGTTCGCCTCCTGGATGGGCACGAAATGCACGGCCCATTTCAACCCGAAATGGGAAGTTTGGCTCCGCAGAAATTTGCCGCGCGATCCGACGAGACGCGCTGGCATTGCCAGGGAACAGGCAATGGAAGGCGATGCCAGATCGACAACGCATCCGATTCAGCAGCCCATCGCGACCGAGGCCGAAGCCAACAGCGCCTTCGACGATATCACGTACAAAAAGGGCCAGTCGTTCCTGCGAATGCTGGAGAGTTTTCTCGGAGAAGAGGTCTTCCGCGACGGCATCCGCCGCTACATCGCTGCGCATAAATATTCGAACACCACCACTGCGGACTTATGGAATGCGCTTTCGGAGGCGTCGAAGAAACCGGTCGGGGAAATCGCAGCCGGCTGGACGGAGCAGCCAGGATTTCCGGTCGTAAAAGTCAAACGAGGAGAAGGAGGCAAGGTCGCGCTCACGCAAGAGCGCTTCACGGTCAATTTCAAAAACGCTCCACCACTGGAATGGAAAATCCCGCTGACTTATGCAGTCGTCGGACAAGCCGCCGAGACTTTGCTGATGACTCGCAAGACCGACAAGCTGGAAAATGTTCCCGCGGATCGAGCGCTCAAATTGAATGTAAACGGCGCTGGAAATTATCGCGTCCAATATGACGACGTCTCATGGAACTTACTGCTTCAGGCTTTGCCGAAGTTAGGCGTCGAAGATCGCGTGAACCTCCTGAGCGACGCTTGGGGGCTGGTCCAGGCTAATCGTGCGCCGGTCTCGCTCTATTTCGGATTAGTCGAAGAATTGCCAGCTTCGACCGAGCTCGCTGAGCGTGAACAGCTCATCAACGTGCTCGATTATATTAACCGGCTGCTCATCGGCAGCCCGGAACGGAACAAATTTCAGCGCTCCGCGCGATCCCTCTTGCGACCCACGTTCGAGGCGCTCGGATGGGAACCGAAGGCCGACGAATCGCCTGCCGCGGGAAACCTGCGCGCGAGCTTAATCACCGCACTTGGGGATCTGAACGATTCGGAAATTATCGCCGGCTGTCGCGAACGTTTTGAGAAATATCTCGCCGATCCAGCGTCCCTTGCGCCTGATCTTCGTCCGCCAGTTCTTGCGGTGGTCGGGCGTTATGCCGACGAAGAGACGTGGAACAAGCTTCACGAGCTTGGTCTGAAAACGACCAGCATTGAGGAGAAACAAAATTATTACAACGCGCTGGCTGGCGTGATCGAGCCGAAGTTAGTAAAGAAAACACTGCCCATTGCGCTCAGCGATGAGCTGCCAACGAGCCGTGCGATATTTCTTGTTTCGCGAGTCGCGCGCCAAAGCGATCATCCAGATATGGCGTGGGATTTTGCCAAGGCCAATATGAAAGCGCTGCTCGCCAAGACCGATGCCCTCGGCGCGACCAGGTACGCGCCTGGTCTGTTCACTTTCTTCTCAGAAAATTCGCGCGCCGACGAGTTGAGAGCGTACGCGAAGGCAAATTTGCCTCAGACTGGCGCGCCGGAAGTCGCAAAGGCGGTCGATGAAATTCAGTTTCGGTCCGAGTTTAAAAGACGTGTCACGCCTCAATTAACCGCCTGGATCGAGAGGAAGAACCGCTGATAACGCGGATGGCAGTCATGGCTCTCGAAGTAGAAGCACCGATCACTGATCACGTTCACTATTCTGCGGGTTGATCCACAGGCGCATCGGAATCATGGATGATTCAACGAAACCGTGGCGACGGAAGAATTCCTGCGCCACGTTTTCCGGCCGATCAGTCAAAAGAGTTATGCGCAGGAAATTCTTCTGCTTCGCAAAGTCGATTGCATGCTGGAGGAGCTTTGAACCGTACCCCTTTCCCTGGTACTCCTTGTGAACTACCAGATCCTCCAGCACCATGACGAACCCGCCTTCAGCTGTACTGATGGTAAAGAGCAAATTGATCATCCCGACAATCGCGCCATCGCACCGCAGCACAAAAACGCGGCCCCGGCTGGGTTGTTCGAAAATCAGACGCAGCCCGCGAAGCTGTTTGTGTTTATCTGGACGAAAATCGCTTTCCTGGGCAAATAACTCGCCTAGCATCTCCGACAATTCGTCGAGGTCCGCCTCTGTCGCTGGCTCGATTACGATATTTTCGCTCATTTGTTGGCATCGCTTATTTCAAAAATCGGCGGCGCTGGCAATCACCGAATAAAACCGTTGCTGGAGACCACACGCGCTCAATTGACAATGCCGTGCTCACTTCTAGTGTAACCGCTCTCAAGCCCACCGGAGCTTCCTCGGTTTTATGAAACGGACCTATCAGCCTTCCAAGCGAACACGCAAACGTCAGCACGGTTTTCGTGCTCGCATGAAAACCAAAGGCGGCCGGGCGACCCTTGCGCGCCGGCGGCAGCGCGGGCGCAAGCGCTTGCTCCCGAAAGGCGTCGAGAAACATTACGCGCGCCACACGCAGGCGTAACTTCACGTTGCGAATGCGCGATCCCGGCCTCGCTGGTTTTGTCGCGACCGCATCGAGATGATTTCCTCGCGCAACTCGCGCGCGATTTCCTTGCGATCGCCGACCCGAATTCTTGGAAGAGAAAAGGAGCACGTCGACTGGATTTCGCGTTTGAAGAAAAGATTAAGTAAATGCGGCACCAGGGTCATGTCCCTCCAGTAGCACATCTCATCGGCGACTGAACCGTCATCGAGCGCATATTCGATGGCCGCACTCGCAACCGGACAGCGCAGTTCCCACGGCTGATTCCAGCAGGGCCGACTTAAATGGCAGGACCCGTCGAGCCGTCTGAACTTGTCCCTTCAGGAAACAGGACCACAAGCGCACCGCCAGTAATCGCGTCGGGGACAAGATCGGCAACATCTGCACTCGCCAATCGGCGCTCGCGATCGACAAAAATTGTGCCGGCCGCCCGATCGCCATCGCGCGAAATTGCAATCCGATATTCGCGCGCTGTCAAATTCGTTGAAAGCACCCGCAGATTCACAATCCTATGTTCGTGCTGGTCGAAAAAGAAAAACTCACGAGGGTTGAGGTCTGCAGGGTTCTAGCTAATGAGTAACGCTAAATCGCAGCGAGGAATGCATGCGCCGAAAAACAAAGCTATTTGCACCGTTAGCTCAATTGGCAGAGCAAGTGACTCTTAATCACTGGGTTGCAGGTTCGATTCCTGCACGGTGCACTTTTTCGCTGTAAACTTGTCGAACGGGAGTCGACGAAATTCCTTAATCGACATACTTTTGCGCGATTGGCATGCGCCGGCCAACGCCGAACGCGCGACTCGTTACCTTTAGTCCGGGCGTGGCCTGTTCGCGTTTATACTCGTTCAGATCCACACGCCGCTGCACCCAGCGCACCATTTTCTCGTCGAATCCGTGCGCGATAATGTCGCGCGCGCTCAAGTTTTCTTCGACATAAAGACGCAAAATCTCGTCGAGAATCTCGTATGGCGGCAATGTGTCCTGATCCTTTTGATTTGGCTTCAACTCTGCGCTGGGAGGCTTTTCGATGATCGATTTTGGGATGATCTCGCGGTCGCCACGGGCCGAGTCGGTATCGCCGCGGCGACCGGACCTGCGCCCCGCTTGCGACGCATAGTCGGAGTTGATCCAGCGCGCCAGCTCGTAAACCATGGTTTTCGGTACATCGCTGATCACGGCCAGTCCTCCTGCCATGTCGCCGTAAAGTGTGCAATAGCCGACGGCAAGTTCGCTTTTGTTTCCGGTCGTAAGCAATAGATGGCCGAACTTATTTGAGAGCGCCATCAGCGTCATCGCCCGCAGGCGCGGCTGCATATTTTCCTCGGTCTCGTTTTCGGGTAGCCCCTTGAAGATTTCTTTAAACTGCGCTTTGAACGTTTTGAACGAATCGGTGATCGGAATCTGGAGGCATTTGATCCCAAGATTGCGGGCAAGCGCAAGCGAGTCCTCGATGCTCCCACGTGATGAATAGGGGCTCGGCATGGAAACCCCGGTCACGTTCTCCGCCCCAAGCGCATCGACCGCAATGACGGCAGTGACCGCAGAATCGACGCCTCCGCTCAGACCGAGCACCGCCGATTTGAAATTGCACTTGCGCAAATAATCGCGAACTCCGAGGGAAAGCGCGGCGGAAAGAAGCTCCGGCGTTTTGCCCTCGTGGAACTCGATCACAGAATTAGATTCCGTATCAACGACCACCTCCGATTCCTCGAATGCGGGCAGTTGTGCGATCAAGTTGCCCGCGAAATTGACCGCAATGGAATTGCCGTCGAAGACGAGCTGATCGTTGCCGCCCACGACGTTGCAGTAGCAGATTGGCAATCGATAGGTGCGCGCCAAACCTGCGACCATCTCGTAGCGGATCGCGGGCTTATGCAAAGTAAACGGCGACGAACTCAAATTGACGATAATCTGCGCGCCCAGCTCGGTCAGACCGCGAACCGGCTCGACATCGTAAAAGGGTCGGGGGAGGTAATGTTCGGTCCAAATATCTTCGCAAATGGTCACGCCGATTTTTTTACCCCGGACCTCGAACGGCTCTAGGTGGCATGCCGGTTCGAAATAACGATCCTCATCGAAAACGTCGTAGGTCGGCAGAAGCGACTTATGAGCCTTGCGAATTGGTTTGCCACGCTCGAGCAGGGCGGCGGCATTATGGAAAGGCTTGCCGCGTCCTTCGTTTCGATCAACGAAACCGACGAGCAAAGCCGCATTTTCCACGCGCGAGTGAAGCTGCTGGAGGATGGCAAGGTTCTCCGGGACAAAACGCGATTTGAAAACCAAATCCTGCGGCGGATACCCAGTGACGGCCAGTTCCGGCGTCAGGACTAATTCCGCACCCGCAGCGGCGAGGCGTTCGTAAGCATGGATGATCTTCTCGAAATTGCCGCTCAAATCCCCGACGGTCGGGTTAATTTGGGCAAAACCGATTTTCATGCTGCGTTAAAGCAGACTATGCGCAACACAGCCGGCAGCAAAAGGGACAACCAAAATCCGGTTTGACCTGGCCGCTCCGATCGAGAATCACGCCGACTGCGGAAACAATTCCGCCATGCGCACGGACGATGTCGATTGTTTCCTGGACGCGGCCACCGCGGGTGACGACGTCTTCGACGACGATGAATTTTTCATTCGGCGCAATTTGAAAACCGCGGCGCAAAACAAGTTTGCCCTCGTCTTTTTCGGCAAAGATGTGGCGTTTGCCCAACGCGCGACCGACCTCCTGGCCGACAATAATTCCGCCAAGGGCAGGGGAGATCACCGAGTCGCAATCAAATTCGCGGAGATTAGCGGCCAGCCATCCACAAACTTTTGCAGCGATGTCGGTGTGCTGAAGAAGTATGGCGCATTGGAAATATTGGCGGCTGTGCAAGCCGGACCGCAAAACGAAATGGCCCTCGAGCAGAGCCCCGGTTTTGCGGAAAAGAGCGAGAAAGTCTTCGTTCATCTGGGGAGCGCACGCGCCTCGCGTGCCGGCGAAGACGCCATCGTCTTCGCGAACTTTTTCTGATGATGTTCGTTCTTTGGAATGGCCATTCTTAGAGCGTTTCGGCGAGGGCGCCGAAACGTGCACGCGAGGGCGGGTGCGCTCCCCAGAAGCGGAATTATTTCAACCCGATGTGTCATAGGCCGTGTCGCCGCTTGATTCACCGTCATCCGCAACCGCAATGACTTCGATTTCGACCTTCGCTCCCTTGGGCAGGGCCGACACTTGGACTGTCGATCGGGCAGGGGGCTGTTGCTTGAAATATGAGCCGTAGGTTTCGTTAACGGTTTGGAAATCGGCGAGATCGGTGAGGAAAATCGTTGTTTTGACGATGTTCTCGAAAGCCAGTCCCTCGGCTTTCAAAACGGCTCCGATGTTATCAAGCACGCGCCGGGTCTGGGTGGCGATGTCGCCGGAGACGATCTGGCCGGATTGTGGGTCGAGCGGAATTTGGCCACTGCAAAACAGGAAATTTCCGCTGCGGACCGCTTGCGAGTAAGGTCCGATTGCCGCCGGCGCTTCGCTCGTGGAGATGATCTTCTTCATGGCCGGATTGTAGCTGCAAACTTCTCTCGCACAATGAACACGGTAGGGCGCGGCGCGGACGGCTCGGCGAGCCGTCCCTGCCAGATTGATAGTGGCGGAATCTCGCCGATATTAAGGACGAAATGGTTACGTGGATTTTAAGGAAAATTCTGGGGTCGAAGAACCAGCGCGAGCTCAAGCGGTTGATGCCGATGGTGCGCCAAATCAACGAGTTTGATGATCAATTCAAAAGCTTGTCCGATGAGGATTTGCGCGCAAAAACGGCAGCCTGGAAAGCAGAACTGGCGGAAATTCCCGAGCTGGAAGACCAATGGAAAAAGCTGGATGAGATTTTGCCGGAGGCGTTTGCAGTCGTAAAAAACGCGGCGCGCAGACTGAAAGATCGACAAAATAGCTTCACGGTGTGCGATCAGCCAATGACGTGGGACATGGTGCACTTCGACGTGCAGCTCCTTGGCGGAATCGTTTTGCATCGTGGCCGGATCGCGGAAATGGCGACCGGCGAAGGCAAAACTTTGGTTGCGACTTTGCCGCTTTACTTGAACGCGCTCACTGGCCGTGGCGCGCACCTGGTGACGGTGAACGATTATTTGGCGCGACGCGACGCAGAATGGATGGGGCAACTCTACGATTTCCTCGGGCTGACGGTTGGCTGCATTGAGCATGATCAGGAGCCGGATGTCCGTCGCGAGCAATACGCAATGGACATTACTTACGGGACGAACAGCGAGTTCGGCTTCGATTATCTGCGCGACAACGGCATGGCGACCACGCGAGAGCAACAGGTCCAGCGCGGTTATCATTACGCGATTGTCGATGAAGTCGATTCGATCCTGATCGATGAAGCGCGCACCCCGCTTATCATCAGCGGGCCGGCGACGATTTCCACGCATCAGTACGACAAGTGGAAACCGCTTATTGAGCAGTTGGTGCGCAAGCAGAACATGCTTTGCAACCGCGTTGCCAGCGAAGCGATCGAAGCGTTTGAAAAAGCAGAAGCGAATCCAGCGAAGAAGGCTGAGTTCATGGCTGAAGGTGGTCTGCTCATGTTTAGAGTTAAACTGGGGCAGCCGCGCAATAAACAGCTGCTCCGCATGATGGAAGACCCGGAAAAGCGGCGCGCGATCGATAAAGCGGAGCTTTCGTTTTTCCAGGACACGCGGAAGGAGGAATTGTTCGCGCTCAAGGAAGAACTCTTCTTTACCATCGACGAAAAATCGAACGAAGCCGATCTCTCCGAACAGGGCCGCGTCTTTCTGAATCCGGACGATCCGAATGCATTCGTGCTGCCGGATTTGATTAACGAGTTTACTGAAATTGATCTCGATCCGGCGCTGTCGCCGGAAGAGAAGGACAAGAGGAAAGCAGAGCGCCAGCAGCATTGCGACGCGCAGGCCGAGCGGATCCACAACATCTCGCAGCTGCTGCGTGCCTACTGCTTGTTCGAGAAGGACGTGCAGTACGTGATCGAAGAGAACAAGGTCGTGATTGTCGATGAATTCACGGGGCGCAAAATGCCTGGGCGGCGTTGGAGTGATGGGCTGCATCAAGCGGTCGAAGCGAAGGAAGGCGTTCAGATCGACCGCGAAACGCAAACGCTGGCGACGATCACGATCCAGAATTATTTCCGCCTTTATCAACGGCTGGCCGGTATGACCGGCACTGCCGAAACGGAAGCGGCCGAATTCCACGATATTTACAAACTCGACGTCAATATGATTCCGACGAACCGGCCAGTCGCGCGCACGGACCACAACGATCGGATTTATAAAACCCGGCGTGAAAAATACAACTCGGTCATCAATGAAATTAGAGACTGCCACAACAAGCAGCAGCCGGTGCTGGTTGGCACGGTGAGCGTGGAAGCTTCCGAGTTGCTCAGCCGCATGCTGAAGCGGGAGAAAATTCCGCACAATGTGTTGAACGCGAAATTTCACATGCAAGAAGCCGAAATCGTGCAGCGCGCCGGCCAACCCGGCACGGTCACGATTTCGACGAACATGGCGGGACGCGGCACGGATATTAAACTTGGTCCTGGCGTAGCCGATCGTGGCGGTTTGATGGTGATCGGCACTGAGCGGCACGAAGCGCGCCGGATCGACCGCCAATTACGCGGGCGTTGCGCGCGGCAGGGCGACCCGGGCGCATCACGTTTTTACGTCAGCTTTGAAGACGATTTGATGCGCAACTTCGGCGCAGCCGATCGGATGACACGAATCATGGAGCGGTTTGGGCTGGAGGAAGGCCAGGAACTCGAACATCGGTGGCTGAACAAGTCGGTCGAGACCGCGCAGAAGCGGGTGGAGCAGCGCAACTACTTGATCCGAAAACGCACGCTCGATTTCGACGACGTGATGAACATGCAGCGCGAGGTCGTTTACACTTATCGCAACGAGACGATCGATTCCGAGGAGCCGCGCAAACTCATCTACGAAGTGATCGACGAGGCCGTGCCGGCGAAAGTGAAGGAGTATTTGGACGTTGATGAACCGAATTACACCGGCCTGATGCATTGGGTGAACACGACGTTTCCGCTTGGCCTCACCAAAGAGAAAGCGCAATTCGAGACGCGCACCGTCGAGGAAAACGCACAGTTTTTGATCGAGAAGATCAAGGACGCCTACGAGCGCAAATCGAGTCACGAGGAACCGACCGCGGTGAAGAGTTTGGAGCGCTACATTATTTTGAACGCGATCGATCGCCTCTGGCAGGAGCATCTCTATGCGATGGACGCGTTGCGTGAGGGGGTTTATCTGCGCGGCTATGCGCAAAAGGATCCGCTGATCGAGTACAAGACCGAAGCCTACGACATGTTCGTGGACTTAATGGCGAACATTAAGAATGAAGTGCTGAACAATCTGTTCCGTAGCACCTCGAATTTACAGGCATTCGAGAATTTCCTGGCGACATTGCCGCAGTTTTTGCTGCGCGAACATGCGCCCACCGCGCCTACGGCAAATGCTCCTGCCCGTGGCCGTCAACTTCAGCCAGTAGGCGCCATGGCCGCGGTTGGCGGCGACGGCGATGGCGAAGGCGAGGTGACGATTGATCTCCCGGTTCGGCGTTCGATGCCGAAAGTAGGCCGCAACGAGCCATGCCCATGCGGCAGCGGAAAGAAATATAAAAACTGCTGCGGCCGCGTCGCGTGACGTTCTCCGATAGGAGGCTATTCGTCTATTTAATAACGGTCGACCCCGAAAGCATTCGAGGTTGACAGCCGTTGCTCCGCGCTAATGTATCGCGCTTCGAATGGTCACTGATAGTTTGTCTCACGCCCCGGTTCGGATTGCCATCGGTCTGGCGGCTATCTTCCTGCTGACTGATTGCGCAGAGCCGACGAGCCCCAGTGTGGTCGATCCTGCGCGGACCGGGCGACCCGAAATAACTCTGCCGCGCGGCGACGTAGTCGCGGAAGCCCAGCTACGGACCAAGCTCGCGATGCTCTCGCCGAGTGTCCGTGTAGATGAAGCCGAGCGGCTCGCCCAATGTGCCTACATGACATCGCGACAATTGGCTCGCGAATATCGGGTAGTCTTTCCTCCGGCTCTTAACAATATTCTCATTAATACCGGCGCGAGGAAGCGGGGCCTCTGTTATCAATGGACAGAAGATTTGCTGCATCAGTTGGATGCGTTGAAGCTCGAAACGCTCGAGCTCCACTGGGGAGAAGCCTTTGCCAGAACGTTTTCCGAGAACAATGGCGTCGTTGTCACCGCCAAAGGACAACCCTTTGCGCAAGGCATCGTGCTTGATGCCTGGCGTTACCAGGGGCGTCTGTACTGGGGACCGGTTCATAAAGATCCGGAGAAATATGAATGGAAGGAAAACAAGGCGCAGTACGATCGTGTCTTCCAAACAAAAGCCGCGGAACAAACGGCGACTTCAGTCAATCGCGGGTGAAGTCAAGTCGTAGGTAGTAATCTCCAGTTCGTGGCCGTCGGGATCGCGGAAGTAGATCGAGTGCGAAATTTCGTGATCTTGGAATTCGAATTTGATACCGCGTTTTTTAAGCTCGTGCTGTGCTCCGAGAAAATTTTCCCTGTTCGCGCGGAAAGCGAGATGCAACATGCCGATCCTGCCGGTGCGCGAGGCAGATTTTGAATTATTGTTACGCAGTGGAAACAGCGCGATGGCGGTATTTCCTTTGGCTATGAATGTGGGAATTCCTTCCCACATCTCTTCATAACGTCGCTCGAATCCGAGAACTTCAACGTACCACTTCACGGATCGCTCGACGTCGCACACGCCAAGGGCTACGTGATCAATTCCTTCAAGTTGCATGGTCTATCCGATCTGTATTTCTGGTGGGACCTCTGGATTCATCAAGGATGCGCCACAACCCGCGTAAATAACCTGTCCAGTAATCCGACGAGCTTTCTCGGACGCCGCTGTCTGCCAGTGCCAGTGCAATCCCTCTCCCGATTCCGCGCGAACTGCCAGCGATCAAAGCGTGCTTCTCTTCGAGTGCCATCGCAGCCCCTTTTAGATTACGTAAGCGCCACTAGCCCTTGTTTTCATCACGATCGAACGAATCGACATGTGACAGACTAATCCGTGGCGGTGTTAAGAAGACCGCCGCGCAAAGAAAAACAAATACTGCCACAGCACCCGTCCACTCCCAAAAACCGAGGTGCCAGAACACGGAATGGCGCAGTGCGGTGCGAATGGGTATCGCCCAGGAGAGTTTCAGACGTGCAAGAAGCAACAAAGATTCGCTAAAGAAAATCCCAACCAGCGGCAACAGCGTCACTGACGACCAGACCCAGAATAGTCGCGGCGCAAACAGAGTGCGGCCTTTCCATGCGCACCAGCAACCGCATAACATTCCGATTGCCAGAAACCCGGCGGCGGAGCGGCCAAGAAGTTCATGCAGACGCCGGACTCCCAAGACCTCGTGCATGTGCTGCGGAACCACAAAGCAGGCGAAAATCAGTGTGACGATTCCCGCGGCAAACGTCCCGGCACTAATTCTTGCCGCTCGCGGCGCGATTACCTCCAAATGCCGGTGCAAATGTCCGACGAATGGCAGCATCAACAATCCTGTCAACACCAAGCCGCTGGCAGCCAGCCAATAATGGTTTGGATTATCCCGCGGGGAAAGCAAATTGGAGATAACTCGGTATCGCCAGTCGTAATTTTGCGGGAACATCCACGCGCTCACAGTCAGTGTTCCGAAAAACGAAACGAAAATCAGCGCCAGGAAGGCAGCGAGAGTTGATTTCCGATAAAGCATCGCGCGACGAGACTCGCACGGAACAATAGGCCTCGCAATTCATCGGCTTTTGAGGCAGCTAATGGCGTCATTGGTTGCAAGACTGCACATCTGGGCAACACTGATGCGACGCCCGATGAGATGGTTCAATGTGGATAATCTAAACGGTCATCCAACCTCCCGCTTCGCAATGCATCGAGAAATGCCGCGTAATCCTTGAACGGACCTCCAATGGCGCGCCAGACTGCTTTCGGTTTCGCGTTATCCTTTGTGAGTTTCGCAACCAAAATGTGATAGGTGTGAGCGATTCCGCCGCGCTCGTAATGGACAACATAATATTCGCCGCCGACAGCTCCCCAAATGAGGCGCTTGCCTGGGAGAGTTGGATCCGTGATGACATCAGTCGCATTCCACTTCTCGCCTGGCTCTGCGAGCCGGCCATCCCCGCCGCCGTCGCAAAGGGCGAGGATTGCGGCTGGCAAGTCGCTGGTGGAGTGAAGTTCGTGAAAGCGCGAGGCGTCTTGCAACGTCTTGCGATCTTCCGCCGAAAGCTTCGTGACATCTGCGTAGGAGAAGCTCTGAATCGCGACGGCGAAAAGTAAGTAAAGGCTGATATGGTTCATCCACAGCGAGGTCTAACGAAAGCAAGCTCAGTCACAGCTATCCGATCTGTATTTCAGGAGGAACCTCCGGATTCATCAAGGATGCGCCACCATCCGCGTAGATCACCTGTCCGGTAATCCAGCGCGCCTTCTCCGAACAAAAGAGTGTAACAACATCGCCGACATCTGTTGGCGTTCCAAGGCGTCCCATCGGTGTCCAACCTCGCTCGTGCCAATTCCGGATGAGTTGCTGGACCTGGTCGGGGAGTGTGTTCAGGACGCTGTCTTCCGTCCATCCCGGGCTGATCGCGTTCACCGTAATACCGCGCTTCGCAACGGCGACGGCAATGTACCTAACGAGCGACTCCAGTGCCGCCTTCGCTGACCCCATGCCGACCCACGGTTGGAGGCCACCGGTCCGGCTCCCTTCGGCGTAGGTGATGGCGAAGATTCTGCCGCCATCGCTCATCAGCGGAAGCGCTTCCCAAACCGCGACAAGGAACGCCTTCGCCTGGGAATCAAACGCCGTGTCCCATTGTTCCAGGGTGATGTCGAGAGGGGGTGCGTAGAACGTGGGCGCCTCAGGCCGTGCGTTGCTGACGAAGATGTCGAGCGTCCCGAACTCCCTCTTCAGCTTACGAAACATCTCAGTGATTTGTTCTGGACGCGTCACATCGGCCTGAATCAGGACACCATCGGACCCGCGTTTGCGGACCTGGGCGAGCGTCTCTTTCGCGGCAGCCTCGTTTTGGAAGTAGTGAATCGCGACTTTAACGCCACTCTCCGCGAGGGCGAGAGCAATCCCTCGCCCGATGCCGCGCGAACTGCCGGTAACCAGCGCGTGCCTTCCATCAAGTGCCATATGAGCGGCGTGAACGTTTAAACTGCTGTGCGCGTGGCTTGGTCGGCCCAGACGGCGGCATGAGCGCGGACTGGGGAACCGAAACCTTTAAGGACGACTTCTCCCACGTCTTCAAAGAGGAGTCCTTTGCCGATGCACAAGTCGGGAATTGCGTTTGATACGAGAATCTGTTCCGGCTGCGCATGACCACAGAGGCGGGCGGCCAGTTGAACCGTCGATCCAAAGAGATCGTTATTTTGTTCGACGGGTTCGCCGGCTGCGGCGCCGACTCTTACTTTGAGCGGGCGCTCGGGATTGGCTTCCGCATGCCTGTCCAATTTACGCTGAATCTGAATCGCGCATCGGACTGCGCTTGCAGCTGAGACGAACGATGCCATAATGCCATCGCCGGTGTGCTTGACCTCGCGGCCACTTGAGTTCGCCAACGCGTTTCGGACAACGGAGTTGTGCACGTCGAACAAGGCCATGGCCGCTTCATCGCCCATCGATTGAGTGAACGCCGTCGAATCCACGATGTCCGTAAATAGGACGGTTCGGATTCCGGGGTCTCGATCATCAGTCGCGCCGCCGGGAACTAACACTGCACCCGCGTCATTCGTTTCCACGCCGCCGAAAAATGCTTCGGCGAGCTCAGGCTGAACCTCAATAATCTTCTCGGCCAGCATTCCGTGCGCTTCGCGATGAACATGTTCTGCGGCCTCAGCATTTGGCGCATGGACGAGACAAAAAATTTTGCCCGCCTTCTCGTTGACCCAATATTTGCTATATTCGACGCCATATTTCCGCTGCACTTCCATGTCCTTCGCGTGAGCCTTGGCGACATCCTCGGCGGTAACCTCGCTCAGTTCGTGAATGTCCATGTATAGCGGCATATCGATGTTAGACTACGACACGACTCTGGATGCGACAAGCAGTCCGCGCAGGGTAAATTCATGGAGGTGCTACACGATGATCAACCGCGATCTTTGGAGGCTGATTGAGTGTCTGGTAAACGACGCAATAGCGTTCGGTCAGGCGAAGCAAGGTAGCGAGCTGCTCTTCGGTGGCGTCGGTGTCTAAATCGAAATGCAATCGGATTTGATGGAAGCCAACCGGTGCATCTTTTGAAACTGCCAAAGTCCCGCGAAAATCGAGATCGCCTTCAGCCTGAACCGTCGCGCCGCGTAACTCGATGCCCAGCGCGGTAGCAACTGCACGCAGCGTAACGCCCGCACATCCCACCAACGCTTCCAACAGCATATCGGCTGAGCACGCACCAAGCCCGTCGCCCCCGGTCGCGGGGTGAAGCCCCGCTTCGACCCGCGCTTTTCCGGTTTCTATTTTGCAAGTAATCCCTCCACCGATTCGTCCTTGCGCGTGAAGAGTGACCAGCGCGGTTTCAGGGCGCTCGCGGTATCGGGCTTTAAGAGGCGCCTGCAA
>WNGF01005238.1_pt1 | contig 20232 bp, 18 predicted proteins | sample 5400641 | NCBI WGS metagenome assembly WNGF01 (sample SAMN13153371, study PRJNA577476) | soil metagenome | isolation source: 80 cm soil or saprolite under grassland replicate 2 | place: USA:California | collected 2016-06-15
CGGGGGTGCTGACCTGGCCGGCCTGGCAGACCTTGCGCGCGGCCGTCGCTGTGCTGGCCGGGTCGGCCAGTCATCCGCAAATCGCCGAGCTCGGCCACGCGGGGGTTGCCGTCGAGGTCGTTCCCGCCGAGCCCGCGGCCGCGCGTGCTGGGCGGCTGATCAGGCTCGCGGACACCGCCGCGGGTCCTGTCGTCTGGCTCGCCGCCCACTCGGGCGAGGACGACCTGCTGGCGGCGATCGGCGGGTCGCGCGCCACTGTGCTGCAGGGCTGTCACGACCTGCCGGGGAGCCGGATGCTTGACCTTGTCGCCACCATGGACGCGCTCCGAACGGGCTGTCCGTGGGACGCCAAGCAGACGCACCGCTCGCTGGCGCGCTACCTGATCGAGGAGTCCTACGAGACACTCGAGGCGCTGGAGACCGGAGACAGCCACGCGCTGCGGGACGAACTCGGCGATGTGCTCCTCCAGGTGGTCTTTCACGCCCGGATCGCCGCCGAGCGCGCCGATGGCACCGGGTTCACCATCGATGACGTCTGCGATGCCATCGTGGCCAAACTGGTGCGCCGGCATCCGCACGTCTTTGGTGACGTCCAGGTTTCCGGCGCCGACGAGGTGAAGGCCAACTGGACGGCGATCAAGGCAGCCGAACGGGAGCAGAAGCAGGGCCGCAGGGGATCGGCGCTCGACGGCATACCGTTCGGCCAGCCAGCCCTCTCGCTCGCCGCCGAACTGCAGGGCCGCGCCGCGTCGGCCGGGGCGCCGCGCGAGCTCACCGACCTGGACGGCGCCGGGGGCGGGCCCGGCGGCACCGGGCCCGGCGGTGCCGGGGCCGGCGGGGCTTACGCTGGCGCGGAGCTGGGCGGCGCGCTGTTCGCGCTTGTCGCGGCGGCCCGCGCGGCAGGGCTGGACCCTGAGTTCGAGCTGCGCGCCGCAGCGCGCAGGTTCAGCGATCGATTCCGCATCTGGGAGGCAGGCCAACCCTCGGGTTGAGTCTTCGGCCGGGTCCACACCCAGCGCGGCCCAGCGAGGCCCAGCGAGGCCAAGCGGGGCCAGGCGGGGGCCGGCGTGGCCACTGCGGCCACGGCGCGTGCTCCACTAGGCTCCAATGCGGACATGTTGGCCATCCAGCAAGCACGAGCAAGGAGCGGTCATGGCGTCCATCGATGCCATCCATGCCAGACAGATCCTCGATTCGAGGGGTAACCCAACCATCGAGGTCGAGGTCATGCTCGATGACGGCGCCGCGGGCCGTGCCGCGGTGCCGAGCGGCGCGTCAACGGGGGCCTTCGAGGCCGTCGAGAAACGCGACGGCGCGAGCGAGTACGGCGGCAAGGGCGTTCAGGGCGCGATCGCCACCGTGCTCGAGACGATCCAGCCACAGCTTGTCGGCCACGACGCGGACGACCAGCGGATCATCGACTTCACCATGATCGACATGGATGGGACGCCGAACAAGTCACGGCTCGGCGCGAACGCGATCCTCGGCGTCAGCCTCGCGGTCGCGAAAGCGGCCGCAGAGTCGGCCGAGCTTCCGCTGTTCCGTTACCTCGGCGGGCCCAACGCCCACCTGCTCCCGGTTCCGATGTTCAACATCGTCAATGGCGGGGCGCACGCCGACACCAACGTCGACGTTCAGGAGTTCATGATCGTCCCGACCGGAGCGCCGACCTTCTCTGAGGCGCTTCGCTGGGGCGCGGAGACCTACCACGCGCTCAAGTCAGTGCTCAAGCAGCACCGGCTGAACACCGGCGTCGGGGACGAAGGCGGCTTCGCGCCCGACCTCGAGAACAACAGGGCCGCTCTTGAGCTGATCACCGAGGCGATCGGCAAGGCCGGATTCGCCCCCGGCGAGGACATCACGCTCGCGCTCGATGCCGCGGCCTCTGAGTTCTACTCGGGCGGCGCGTACGTCTTTGAAGGCTCACCACGCTCCGCGCAGGAGATGACGCGGGTCTATACCGAATGGCTGGATGCCTACCCGATCGTTTCGATCGAGGACCCGCTCGCCGAGGAAGACTGGACGGGCTGGCAGGAGCTGACGGCGGCGATCGGCGACCGAGTGCAGGTGGTCGGGGACGACCTGTTCGTTACTAATCCCGAACGGCTGCGCAGGGGTGTCGCGGAGAATGTCGCGAACGCGCTGCTTGTCAAGGTCAACCAGATCGGCACGCTCAGCGAGACGCTCGATGCGGTGGAACTGGCGCACCGCAGCGGCTACCGGTGCAAGATGAGCCACCGGTCAGGGGAGACCGAGGACACCACGATCGCGGACCTCGCCGTCGCGACCGGCTGCGGCCAGCTCAAGACCGGCGCCCCGGCTAGGTCCGAACGCGTCGCGAAGTACAACCAGCTGCTGCGCATCGAAGAACTGCTGGATGACGCGGCCAGCTATGCGGGCGCGAGCGCGTTTCCCCGGTTTGTCTGGGGTTGACGGCCCGGTTGACGGCCCAAGGCAAACGGTAAAGATCCGATGGTGGCCAGCTGATGACGGCAGACTCCGGCGGTGGGCCGGTCCCTTCCGAAGGCGACGCCGCGCAGAACCGCCGGCCTGCCTCAGCGGGCAGGCCACGGCTGACCAGCCGCGCCGCGGTTCTGGCCGTGGTGGTTTGCGCGATCGCGCTGAGCCTCGCCTACCCGGTCCGCGAGTACGTCGCGCAGCGCCGCCAGATCAGTCAACTCGAGGCGCAGCACACGGCGGAACAGGCGCAGGTGCGAAGGCTCCTGGCGGAGCGGCGGCGCCTCACCGACCCCCGCTACATCGAGGACCAGGCCAAGGCCAGGCTGAACATGTGCATGCCCGATGAGACCTGTTACGTGATCATCAATGGCCATCCGGGCAGCGGACTGCCGCACCCGCCCAAGGCACGGCGCGGCGCCTGGTATGTGACCCTGTGGGAATCGGTGCGCCAAGCCGACCACGGGCCGGCCCGTGACCGGGTGCGATGAGCGTCACCGACCAGGACATCAGCGTGATCGCGAAGCAGCTCGGCCGCGAGCCCCGCGGCGTGCGCGCGGTGGCGTTCCGCTGTCCCTGTGGCTTGCCCTGCGTGATCGAGACCCGTCCGCGCCTGGACGATGGCGCACCGTTCCCCACCCTGTACTACCTGACCTGCCCCAAGGCGGTCGCCGCTGTGGGCGCGCTTGAGGCAGGCGGTGCGATGAAGCAGATGACCGCCCGTCTGGCCGCCGACGTCGCGCTGCGCAGCGCATACCAAGCGGCGCACCGTGACTATGTCGAAAGGCGCGCCGCCGCCGCACACGCCGCGGGCGTGGCGCCGTTGCCGGCCGGCACGCAGAGCGCGGGCGGAATGCCCGAACGGGTCAAGTGCCTGCACGCCCTCACCGCGCACGAACTCGCCGCGCCTGGAATCAACCCGTTCGGGCGGGAGGCGCTGGCAGCGGTGGGCGAGTGGTGGCGGGACGGGCCGTGCCTGACGGTCCGAGCGGACGACAGCGCGGAGAGATCATGACAAGGGTCGCGGCCGTGGACTGCGGCACCAACTCGCTCCGGTTGCTGGTGGCCGACGTGGAGCCCGCGTCCGGCGCGCGTGGCGGCGGTCCTGGCGGTCGGCTGGACGATGTGGCGAGGCAGATGGAGATCGTCCGGCTCGGCCAGGGGGTGCTGCGTCGCTACGCCGAGACCATCACGGCGGCCGGGGCTGTTGCCGTACGAATGGTGGCGACGAGCGCGACTCGTGACGCGCAGAATGCGGACGACTTCAGCACGGGCGTGCGTGCGATTCTTGGCATCGACCCCGAGGTGATCAGCGGGGACGAGGAGGCGGCGCTGTCGTTCGTCGGCGCCACTGCGGAGTTGGCGCGGACCTGCCCCCACCTCGTGGTTGATATTGGTGGCGGATCAACGGAGTTCGTGCTCGGCGCGCCTGGCGGCCCGATCACCGCGTCCGCTTCCTTCGATATTGGTTGCGTCCGCATGACCGAGCGCCATCTGCACGGTGATCCGCCGACCGTTGCCGAGATCATGGCCGCCACGAGCGACATCGACGCCGCGCTCGAGGCCGTGGCGGTCACGATGCCGGCGGCCGGCGCGGCGAGACTGGTCGGGCTCGCCGGGTCTGTGACCACCGTCGCGGGTATCGCGCTCGGCCTGCCCTCATACCAGCCGTCGCGCCTACACCACGCGCAGGTCTCCGCACATCAGGTTCACGCGGTCGCCGAGCACCTGCTTCGCAGCAGCCACGCGCAGCGCGCCATGATCGGTGTCATGCATCCGGGCCGGGTCGACGTGATCGGCGGGGGAGCGCTGATTCTCGAGCGCGTGATGACCCGGTTCGGGTTTCCTCAGGTGCTGGCAAGCGAGCACGACATCCTGGACGGCATCGCGTGGTCGCTGGCATCGCAGCGGGATTGCGCGGCCTCGTCGCGACCACCGACGCCGGGCCGTTACGGTGACGGTCGTTCCCCCGGGTAGCGGCTGGCCCGAGGACCCGGCCACACCCGACACGCCGGTCGCCAGGACGGCGGCGGAGGTTGGCGAACTCGCGTCCGGAGCGCAGACGATCGCCGAACTCGCCGCGCGGCAGTCCGTCTGCCGAGCCTGCCCCCGCCTGGTCGCATGGCGTGAGCAGGCCGCGGCGGTCAAGCGCCGCTCCTACCAGGCGGAACCGTACTGGGGTCGGCCGGTGCCTGGCTGGGGTGACCAACGGCCGCGTGTGCTGATCATCGGGCTGGCGCCGGCCGCCCATGGCGGAAACCGCACCGGCCGGATCTTCACCGGCGACCGCAGCGGTGACTGGCTTTTCAGCTCGCTGCACAGGTGCGGGCTCGCTGCCCGCCCAGACAGCGTCGCGGCAGGCGATGGTCAGCGTTTGCGCGGCACACGGATCGCCGCTGTGGTCCGGTGCGCTCCGCCCGCGAACCGGCCATCCCCGGACGAGCGTGACACCTGCGCGCCGTGGCTCACCGCGGAGCTGGCGCAGGTGGCTGGCGGCCTGCGCGTGGTCGTGGTACTCGGCGGCTTTGCCTGGCAGGCGTCATGGCCGGCCCTTGGGGCCGCAGGTTTCGTGGTGCCAAGGCCACGGCCGCGGTTCGGGCACGGGCGCGAGGAGGATCTCCATCTCGGCGCATCCGGCCGCTCTGTGCTGCTGATCGGCTGTTACCACCCGAGCCAGCAGAACACCTTCACCGGGCGGGTCACCCACGCCATGCTCGACGCCGTTTTCATGCGGGCGCGGCACGTGGCCTTCGGCTAGCTCCGGCTGTTCCGAGCGTCGCCGCCCGTGGTACCCGCTGCCGCGGAGGTTCATCGGCCCCCGGCCCGCGTATCCGGCACGATCGATGGCCCCGCTTCTCTTCCGCCGGGCCGACGGGACCGCTCCGCAGAACTTGTGAAATTTTTCACGATCTACGTCTGTTGAGACTGTGGACGGGCGCAACGGAAGGACAACAGGCAATGACCCAAACCCGCCGGGGCCTTCGACCGGCTACTGGCCGCACGTCGCGCGTGCCTCGGATAGTGATCGTCGGCGGTGGCTATGTCGGCATGTACACCGCGCTCCACCTGCGGCGCAAGCTGCGCAGGAACGAGGCGGATGTCTGCGTCATTGACCCGAAGTCGTACATGACCTACCAGCCGTTCCTGCCGGAGGCGGCGGCGGGGAACCTCGCGGAACGCCACGTCGTGGCGCCGCTGCGCCAGGTGCTTCGCGGCGTCCAGGTTCTGAACGGAAGCGTCACGGCCATCTCACATGCCGGTCGCTATGTGGACTTCCGGCCGCTCGTGGGCGACGTGCGCAGGATCGGTTACGACCTCATCGTTGTCGCACCAGGATCGATCTCAAGAACACTTCAGATCGACGGACTAGCAGATCACGGAATCGGATTCAAAACCGTCGGTGAGGCGATATACCTGCGCAATCATGTACTTACACAGCTCGATATCGCGGCATCGACACAAGATCTTAAGGTCCGCCGCAAGGCCCTTGCCTTTGTCTTCGTCGGCGCGGGCTTTGCCGGTGTGGAGGCGCTCGCCGAACTGGAGGACATGGCGCGGGGCACCTGCCGCTATTACCCCGGTCTCGCGCCAGCAGACATGCGATGGATGCTGGTAGAAGCGACAGACCGCATCCTTCCCGAGGTCGGTCCAGAGATGGGCCGCCGCGCCATCGACGAGCTGCGCACGCGGGGCATCGACGTTCGGCTCAGCACCCGTTTGGCTTCCGCCGTGGACGGCCGGATCGTGTTGGACGACGGCACTGAAGTGGACGCGAGCACTCTGGTGTGGACAGCGGGAGTGAAGCCGAATCCCATGCTGATCAACAGTGATCTACCCCTGGATTCCAGTGGGCGGCTCAGGGCGACAGCCGAGTTGACCGTGCCCGGTACACGGGGCGTGTTCACCGCCGGGGATTGTGCTGCGATCCCAGATCTCACTGCGCCGGACGGCGGAGCAGCAACGATGTGTGCGCCCAACGCTCAGCACGCGCTCCGCCAAGCGCGGCGGCTCGCCCTCAACATCCGCGCGCACCTGCGCGGTAAGCCGCTCGAGCCGTATCGGCATGCGTACGCGGGTTCGGTCGCGAGCCTGGGCCTGCACCGGGGCGTCGCGTCGGTCTATGGCGTCAAGCTCACCGGCTGGCCCGCATGGTTCCTGCACCGGACCTATCATCTGGCTCGCGTGCCAACCCTGAACAGGAAGGTTCGGGTCGTGGCCGACTGGACGCTCGCTCTGCTCTTCCCGCGCGAGATCGTGTCGCTGGGTACGGTGGAACGGCCCAGGGAAGAGTTTGAGCAGGCACTTGCCGCAGCCAACCAGGCACGTCAGGCCAGTTGAGGATCATCAGCCGCATTGAATAATGGCCCTTTACACAAAAAAGTGCGAACCCTATTCAATCGGGTAAGGGTGACAGGTGCCGGCGCGAGGTACTATTTCCTCGCCCCCGTAGCCCAAGGGAAGAGGCTGGCCCCCTAAAAGGGTCCCCAGTGTCGGTTCGATTCCGACCGGGGGCACGAGCGGGCCTTGCTGCTTGTCGGCCTTTGGCCTACTGCGCCGTTGCCCGCGGTGTCGGCCCGGGGGCGACACCGCGGCCCCCGATGCGGGACGTGCGAGTCAGCCGCTTACGTCGGGGCCCGCACGGGTGATCGTCACGCGGATGATCACGCGCTTGTCGCGCTCCATGGCCGCACGGTAGTCGGCCCAGTCCGGGTGCTCACCGGCGATGGTGCGGTAATAGCCCACGAGAAGCTCCATGGCGGCTGGCAACGAGACCACTTCGGCGGTCCCGTCCACCTGAACCCAGTCACCGAAGAAGCTGTCGCTGAACACACACAGCGATGCGCGGTTGTCGCGTCGCAGGTTACGAGTCTTGACAGCCGCCTCGCGGCTACTGATCAGCGCCCTGCCTTCCGCGTCAACCGCGGCGAGCACTGGCGACAGCTGCGGCCTGCCATCGGCACGAACCGTGGCAAGTATCGTGCGGTGGTGGGTCCGCAGGAACTCGCGGGCGCGGTCTAGATCCACCTCAACCGCTGTAGAGGCGGGTGCGCCGCCGCAGCTCGTACTCGTGAACTATCGCGCTCGCATAGCCATGCGTTAGGCCGTGTTCGTCAGCCAGCCAATGGGCGCGTTCCTCACAGCGGAGGAACGCAGGGCCGGACTCGATGCTCCTGAACCACTCAGGTAGGTCACGTCCTGTGACGCCGGGGATGCGAGCGATCAGGTTCTTATGCATCTCCGTCGAGTGATTCAGAGACAATTGGCACCTCCAGGGTGAGCTCCTCTTTGTGCGAGCGTGCACCAGCCGTTGGCCCATTACAAGTCCTTGCCCCCAGCTTTCGGTCAGATCGAACGTGCTGTGCAGGTGGCGTTGAGGTTGCGGTGCCGAGAACGCCGCGCAGGTCAGCGCCGTAGCCGCCGCCCAGGTCGGCTCGTGGCTCCGTGACCCCTTATCCGGCGTCAGCTCAGCCTTTCAAAGATCATTGCCATCCCCTGGCCGCCGCCGACGCACATGGTTTCCAGGCCAATCGCCTTGTCGTGGAATTGGAGGCCGTTGATCAGCGTCGTGGTGATGCGGGCGCCCGTCATGCCAAACGGATGGCCGACGGCGATCGCCCCGCCGTTCACGTTGAGCTTGTCCAGGTCGACGCCTAGGTCGGTGTAGCTCGGGATGACCTGAGCGGCGAATGCCTCATTGATCTCCACCAGGTCAATGTCACCGACCGTCATACCGGCCCTCGCGAGAGCGCGCCTCGATGCCTCGACCGGCCCGAGACCCATGATCTCCGGCGACAGCGCGGACACGCCGGAGGACACGATGCGGGCGAGCGGCTGGATGCCCAATTCGGCCGCCTTCGTATCACTCATCACGATCACTGCGGCAGCGCCGTCGTTGAGCGGGCAGCAGTTGCCCGCGGTCACCGTACCGTTCGGCCGGAACACCGGCTGCAGCGCCGCGACCTTCTCGATCGTCGCACCTGGCCGTGGGCCGTCGTCCTTGGCGACGACGGTGCCGTCTGGCATGGTCACCGGGGTGATCTCGCGCTGCCAGAACCCATCCGCGATCGCCTTCTCTGCCAGGTTCTGCGACCGCACCCCGAACTCGTCCTGTTGCGCGCGGGTAACTCCGCGCAGCGCGGCCACGTTTTCTGCGGTCTGGCCCATGGCGATATAGACATCTGGGAGCGCGCCTTCCTGGCGCGGGTCCGTCCAGCCCGGGCCGCTGCCCGCGGACTGGCCCGGCCCGCCTTCCGCCTTTCTGGCGGTGCGCGCAAGCGCATCGGCGAACCGCGGGTTGTGCGTGTTGGGCCAAAAGTCGCTGCTGCCGGAGGCGTATCGGCTGACGCACTCGACGCCGGCCGATATGAACGCGTCGCCTTCGCCGCTCTTGATGGCGTGGAACGCCATCCGGGTCGTCTGCAGCGAGGATGAGCAGTACCGGTTCACCGTGGTGCCGGGCAGGTGGTCGTGGCCGAGTAGGATCGCCATCACCCGCGCGATGTTGAAACCCTGTTCCCCACCCGGCTGGCCGCAACCAACCATGAGGTCCTCGATCTCGGCAGGGTCAAGCTGCGGCACCTTGTCCAGGACCGCGCGAACTACCTGAACGGCCAGGTCATCGGGCCTGATCTCCCTGAGGCTTCCCTTGAGCGCGCGGCCGATGGGGGAGCGAGCAGTGGCGACTACGACTGCCTCGGGCATGGTGCGCATCTCCCGTCAAGCTGGTGGATTACTCAACGGTAACCCATCGTGCGAGCCCGGACGACGAGTGAAGTGGCATGATCACAGCGTGGGGATGCGGGCGTCCGATACCGTCGAACCGAGGGGTCGCGTCGTCACGCGGTCCTTCGCGCCTTCTCATCACAAGCCGGTCCTGACAGGGGCGATGCACATGCAGGTTTATGACTCGCTCGCCGAACTCGTTGGCAACACCCCGCTCGTCCGGCTGAAAAAGGTGACCAGGGACATCGCCGCTGACGTGCTTGCCAAGGTGGAGTACGTCAACCCGGGCGGTTCGGTGAAGGACAGGATCGCGCTGCAGATGGTGCAGGAAGCAGAGGCGTCAGGCGCGCTGCGCCCCGGTGGCACCATCGTGGAGCCGACCTCAGGCAATACAGGCGTTGGCCTCGCCATCGTTGCCGCTGAGAAGGGCTATCGCTGCGTGTTCGTATGCCCGGACAAGGTCGGCCATGACAAGATCGCGGTTCTCCGCGCCTTCGGCGCCGAGGTTGTGGTTTGCCCGACTACGGTCGCGCCGGATCATCCGGACTCCTACTACAGCGTCTCGGATCGTCTGGTCACCGATATCACCGGCGCATGGAAGCCAGATCAGTACACGAACCCGGCGAACCCGGCGTCGCACTACCAGACCACGGGTCCCGAGGTCTGGGCGCAGACCGACGGCAGAGTTACCCATTTCGTGGCCGGCATCGGGACCGGCGGCACGATCACGGGGACGGGGCGTTACCTCAAGGAGGTGTCGGGCGGACGGGTCCAGGTGATCGGCGCCGATCCCGAGGGTTCGGTGTATTCCGGTGGCACGGGTCGGCCGTACCTGGTTGAGGGTGTGGGCGAGGACATCTGGCCCGCAACCTACGACCCCTCCGTGTGCGACCGGGTCATCGCGGTGAGCGATAAGGAGTCCTTCGGCATGACCCGGCGGCTCGCTCGGGAGGAAGCGCTTCTCGTGGGCGGTTCGGCCGGGCTTGCCGTCGTCGCGGCGCTACGCGTTGCCGCGCAGGCAAGTGCCGGCGCTGTGATCGTCACGCTGTTGCCTGACGGTGGCCGCGGCTATCTGTCGAAGATATTCAATGACGACTGGATGGCCGATTACGGCTTCCTGCAGACGGAGACGGCTGAGGCCCGGGTCGCAGATGTGCTCGCTCGAAAGGGCCCGTCTCTTCCGGAGTTCGTGCATGCCCACCCAAACGAGACTGTCGGCACCGCCATCGAGATCCTTCGCGAGTACGACGTGTCACAGCTCCCGGTCATGAAGGTCGAGCCCCCCGTCATGGCGGCCGAGGTGGTCGGCTCGATCGTGGAGCGGGATTTGCTCGACGCGCTGCTGTCCGGCCGTGCCCGGTCGGCAGACCCGGTGGACAGACACATGTCCGAGCCCTTGCCGATGATCGGGTCCGGCGAACCGGTGAGCCGCGCGGTCGAGGCGCTGGAAAAGGCGGGCGCCGCCGTGGTGCTGGTCGACGGAAAGCCGGTCGGCATGCTCACCCGCCAGGACATGCTCGCGTTTCTCGTTGGTGACGGCTCATGACTCCCGCGCACGCTGGACGTGACGCGGGACCCGCAGGCAGCTCCGGCGGGCCCGCGCGGTCGGCGCGCGTGCCAGGCGATCACGGGTTCCAAACGCTGGCGATCCACGCCGGCCAGGACCCTGATCCGATCACCGGCGCGGTGGTGCCGCCCATCTACCAGGTCTCGACCTACAAACAGGACGGTGTTGGCGGGCTGCGCGGCGGCTATGAGTATTCGAGGACCGCGAACCCAACTCGCGGCGCGCTTGAGGAATGCCTCGCCGCCCTTGAGGGGGGCACGCGCGGGCTCGCGTTCGCCTCCGGCATGGCCGCAGAAGACTGTCTGCTGCGCGCGGCATGCTCCCCGGGCGACCGGGTGCTCATCCCTGACGACGCCTACGGCGGAACGTACCGGCTCTTCGCGAAGGTTCTGGACCGCTGGGGCTTGCGCCACGTCCCCGCACGGATCACCGACGCGGCAGCCGTTAAGGACGCTCTTGACGCCGCGCCGACGCGGCTGGTGTGGGTCGAGACGCCGACCAACCCGCTGCTTGGGATCGCCGACATCGCTGCGATCGCGCGTCTGGCACATGACGCGGGAGCGTTGCTTGTTGTGGATAATACGTTCGCGTCGCCGTACCTACAGCGTCCGCTGACCCTTGGTGCCGATGTCGTGGTGCATTCCACGACCAAGTACCTGGGGGGGCACTCCGACGTGATCGGCGGGGCGCTTGTGGTAGCCGACGCCGCGCTCGGCGAGGAACTCGCGTTCTATCAGAACGCGATCGGCGCAGTGGCGGGACCGTTCGACGCATGGCTGACGTTGCGCGGGATAAGGACACTCGCCGTGCGGATGGACGCGCACTGTGCGAACGCAGCCAGGATCGCGACCGCGCTCGACGTTCACCCCGCTGTCGCATGCGTGCTGTACCCGGGTCTGCCATCCCATCTGGGCCATGAGGTAGCGGCAAAGCAGATGCGCGGGTTCGGCGGAATCGTGTCATTGCGGTTGCGCGACGGCGAGGATGCCGCGGTTGCGCTGTGCGAGCGCACCGAACTGTTCACGCTTGGCGAGTCGCTTGGCGGTGTCGAGTCACTGATCGAACATCCAGCCCGGATGACACACGCGTCCGTGGCAGGTTCGCCGCTCGAGGTCCCCGCAGACCTGGTTCGCCTCTCCGTTGGCATCGAGACCTGCAGCGACCTGCTTGATGACCTGGCCGGCGCGCTCGGCTGACGGCGAATGAGCACATCGAAATGAGCGCGGCCGTGACGGGCCTCGCCTTCGTCTTGGCGATCGATCACAGGAACTCATTGCGAAAGTGGTACCGCGCGGTCACAGGAAGGCCGCCGGCCGATACCGCCGCGCTCCGCGCGGCCAAGGAGGTTGTCCTCGACGGCTTGCTGCATGCGATCGGCGCCGGGATGCCGGCGAAACAGGCGGTGTTGTTGGCGGACGAGGAATACGGCGCGGCGGCGATGGGGCGGGCGCGGGAGCACGGAATCGTCACGGCGGTTGCCGTTGAGCGAAGCGGGCAGCCCGAGTTCAGCTTTGAATATCGTGATCGTTTCGGCGAGCACATCGAAGGCAGCGGCGCCGACATCGTCAAGGCCTTGGTGCGCTACAACGTCGAAGGTGACAAGCGGCGCAACGGCCACAGCCGGGAACGGCTGGCGGAACTGGCTCGCTGGCTCGACGGTAGCGGTCGTCCGCTGATGCTTGAGCTGCTTGTGCCCCCACTGGCCGATCAGCTTGCCGGGATCGGAGGTGACCGCGAGCGGTTCGACCGCGAGATGCGGCCAGCGCTCACCGCGCGGGCGATGCGGGAACTCCTGGCGGTCGGCCTTGTTCCGCGCTACTGGAAGATCGAAGGTCAGGCGAGCACGGCAGCATGCGAGGAGCTCGCCCGGGCAGCGGGGCGGACTGCGCGGACGCGCTGTCTGGTGCTGGGCCGTGGGGAGGACGCCGCCGCCGTCCGTCGCTGGCTCACGCTTGCCGCGCCAGTCGATGGTTTTGGCGGGTTCGCCATCGGGCGGACCATCTGGTCCGGGCCGCTGGAGGCATGGCTCGCTGGGCGCGCAGACAGACAGGCCGCGGCCAGGCTGATCGGTGAGCGCTACCTGTCGTTCGCTCAGCTCTACCTCGCTCACGCCACGGTGCCACGAGAGCAGCCAGGCGCCCGGCGCTAGAGCGCTCACCGTGGCGCAGATCGCGTGAGAAGCCGGGGGTACGAAGCTCCAATCACGTACTGATCACCGTTGACTTGTGTGCGAAACAGCGCGAGGATGACCATTATTGATCAACAGTAAGCAGGGAGAGTTGGCATGGCCGCTCGCCCTGTCCGTGTCCCCGGGACTGCGGCGCGGCGGCCTTGTGTGGCTCTTTCTATCGGCCCTGATCCCTCGCGGCAGCGCGCCGGCGCGCATCCCGCAGCGGGAGGGCTACCGAACTGGCTACGATACACGCCCTACAAGAGGAGGTCCCCTTGAGGTTAACGAGACGTAGGGGCGTGGCGGCGGCCGGCACCGCTGCCATTGTCATGGTCGCGACCGCGGCTTGCGGCGGCAGCGCGAGCAGCGGCTCGAGCGCCAGCGGAACGATCAGTGTTGTGATGGCCCAATACAGCAGCCAGAGCCAGCCATACTGGACGGACCTGGTGAGCCGTTTTAAGAAGCAGAACCCGAAGATTCATGTCAACCTGCGCGTCATCGATTGGAACACACTGCTGCAGCAGGTTCCCACGATGATCCAGACGAGGTCCTACCCTGACGTGCTGAACTTCAACGCCTACAGCACCTTCGCAAGCGCCGGCCTGCTCCGCCCGGCGCAGCAGGTTCTTTCTCCCTCTGTGCTATCGGACTTCGTCCCCTCGTTCGTGCAGAGCGATACCGTCAAGGGCAAGCAATACGGCATTCCGTGGATCGCGAGCGTGCGAGCGCTGGGCTACAACAAGCAGGCATTCGCCAAGGCCCATATCGCTTCGCCGCCGTCGACGTGGTCTCAGTTCACGGCTGACGCGCTGAAGGCCAAGAAGGCCGGCTATACCGGGTACTGCTTGCCGCTGGGCGCGGAGGAGTCCCAAGCCGAATGGTCGCTTTGGATGTGGTCAAACGGTGGCGGCTGGACGACGCCGGGCGGCCAATGGGCGATCAACAGCCCGCAGAATACCAAGGCGCTGCAATTCCTGCGCGCGCTGGCGAACACCGATAAGGTCACCGAGCCTGAGCCAGGAAAGACCAACAGGACCGACGGCTGCTGGGCGGCGTTTGGCCAGGGTCATGTGGCGATGACCGAGATCATGCCCCTTGGCACGTTTGAGACCAGTTCCATGAAGGGATCAGGCGTGCAGTGGGCATCGGCGCCATGGCCACGGGCCAATGCAAGCATCCCGGAGTTCACGCTCGGCGTGCAGGATGTTCTGATGGCGTTCAACCGGCCAGGCAACACGGCGATGGTGAAAAAATTCCTCGACTTTGTCTACCAGAAGAGCAATTACCTGAAGTTCGTCAAGGACGAGGGTTTTCTGCCAGCGACGCGCTCGACGAGCGCGGCCATGGCCTCCGACCCGGTGGCGGGCCCCGGGATCGCGTTGCTGCCGAAGGCGAAGTTCTACCCTTCGACCCAGTCAAGCTGGAACAAGGTTCAAAGCGCGGTGCAGAGCCAACTTGGGACGGCGATGGATCCAGGCGCCAACCCCAGCAAGGTGCTTTCGTCGCTCCAGCAGATCGCGCAATCGTCAGGATGACGGCACATCGCGTGGCGGGCGCGGACCCCACGGCGCCCGCCACGCTGTGATCGCCGGAGGGGCGGGCACGTAGGCACTCGGGCACAGGCGAGGATATGACCAAGGGTTCCGCCGTCACCGCAGGCTCGGAGTTGCCCGGGCTGGCCGGCCAGCAGGAGCCCCGGCCGCGGCGCGGCCGCGGGCCGTTGCGAGCGCTGGGCCGGTACGCACCGTTGTGGTGGACTGGGCCGAGTCTGCTGCTCATCGCGGTGGTCATCGTTTATCCAGCGATCGAGATGGTGCGCACCTCGGTTGAGAAGGTGAACTCAATCGGGCTCACCGAGGGCTCAGCGGGGCTTGCGAATTACCGGCACCTGTTCGCCGAGTCAGCGCTTGGCCATGTCGCGGTTAACACAGTGCTGTGGGTGCTTCTTGTGGTCGCCGTGACGATCCTGGTGTCGCTTGCGCTGGCGCAGTTCCTCAACAAGCGCTTTCCTGGCAGGCGACTTGTGCGCTGGGCGCTCATCGTTCCCTGGGCAGCGTCCCTGGTCATGACAAGCACGGTCTGGCGCTACATCTTCGAGGGCAGCTACGGGATGCTCAACCGGGTGTTGCTCGACTTGGGGATCATTCACACGCCGGTCGAATGGTACAAGAACAACGCCACAGCGTTTTGGTCCCTGATCATCGTCGGCATCATCGTTTCGATCCCATTCAGCACCTATGTTCTGCTGGCTGGACTGCAGGCCATCCCGGGCGAACTGTACGACGCGGCTCGCGTGGACGGCGGCGGACCGTGGCAGATCTACAGCAAGGTCACATTCCCCTTGCTCAAGCCAGCCCTCTTGGTGTCGGTCGTGCTCAACACGATCTACGTGTTCAACTCCTTCCCCATCATCTGGGTGATCACCGGCAAGCTCCCAGGGGACAACACGGACACGACGATCACCTTCATGTACAAGATCGCCTTCACCTATCGGCTCGATGTGGGCGAGGCGGCGGCTCTCGCTGTGCTGAACGTGTTTTTCCTGATCGTCATTGTCAGTCTCTATATGCGCAGGGTCCGCTGGACGCGGACGGGTGAGAGCGCGCTCGCGGCGGGCTCGGCGCGCCAGCGGTTGCTGGCGAAGCCACGCGATGCGGCGGCCAGCAGGCTTGCGGCCCTTGCGCGCGCCATCTCGGCGGCGCTCACCCCGATGGCCCGAACGGCGGCTGCGGCGGCCGGGGTGGCTCGAAGCGCATGGCGACCGAGTCGGCGAGTGGCCATGCCCACCGTCGGGCTCATCGTCGCGGCGTTCTTCCTTGCCCCCTACGCTGTCATGCTGACTTCCTCGCTGAAATCCAACCATGATCTTTTCCGCAGCCCGGCTCTCTACCTGCCGTCTAACTGGGAATGGGGCAATTTCGCCAGCGTCTGGAGCAAGATCCCGCTAGCCGCCTACCTGGTCAACAGCCTCGTCATCGCGGCGGTGGCGACGGCGATCGTGTTGCTCGTCTCGCTACCGGCGGCGTACTTCACTGCCAGGCACAACTTTCGCGGTCGCCAGGCGTTCTTGTACACGGTTCTGATCACCCAGATGTTCGCGCCTGTGGCGCTCGTCGTCGGCATCTACCGGGAGGTCGACATTGCCGACAACCTGCTCCGTAACGGCGGCGCACCCTTCGGGGCGATCAACAGCTATTGGGCGATCATCCTCGTGAACGCGGGATTCAACCTCGCGTTCTCGATCTGGATCATGAACGGCTACCTGGCCAGCATTCCGAAAGAGATCGAGGATGCCGCGATGGTGGACGGTGCCGGGAGGCTCCGCACGATGGTCAGGGTCGTGCTTCCACTCGCCAAGCCGGGGATAGTCACCGCGGTCATCTTCACCTTCATCCAGGTGTGGAACGAGTTCGTGGTGGCGGAGACGATCTTTAATGACCCGACCACGAACCGTGAGACCCTTACCGTCGGGATCAACGCCTTTGTCGGCCTCTACCAGACGCAATACCAGTATCTCTTCGTTGTGTCGATCATCGGCATCGTGCCAGTCGTGATCTTGTTCGCCGCCATTGAGCGCTACTTGGTCAGCGGGCTTACCGCCGGGAGCATCAGGTAGCCCCCTGTCGTGGTCGGCTTGACAAGGCGCGCAGTATGACGGGACTATGCACTAGTTCGCACAAATACGTACATCGAATAAACTTAAAAGATCAGATGTGCGCAAAGTTCTGGCCAATTGGGTGAGCGCGGACGTGGCGCGCGAGCGGGTGAGCGTGGAGTGGCGCACCGGCGGTGAGCGCGGACGTGGCGCGCTGGCGGGTGAGCGTGGAGCGATGGACGGCCGGTGAGCGTGGAAGTGGCGCGCTAGCGTCATGATTGCCGCATGGCTGACGAGCGGGCAGATACAGCCGGTTCGGCCTCCGATCAGATCGGCGGGGCAGGCCGCGCAGCTTCGGTAGTCCTGGGTGTCGACGTCGGTGGCACGATGATCAAGGCGCTCGCGGTCCGTAACGACGGACACGTCGTGCTCCGCGCGCGGACGCCGACTGCGGCCCAAGAGGGCAGCAAGGCGGTTATCGCGAGGATCGAGGCCTTCTGCGCGGACCTGGCCGACGGAATCGCAGGTCAGACTGGCCTCCCGCCGTCGGCGCTCGGACTCGCGGTCCCCGGAGTAGTGGATGAGACAGCAGGCGTGGCGCGCTTCGCCGCCAACATTGGCTGGCAGGAGGCCCCGCTTGGCGAGCTGCTCAGCCAGCGTCTCGGTGTGCCGGTGACGGTCCGCAACGATGTGCGCGCCGCGGGCCTCGCCGAGGCGCGGCTCGGCGCCGCCCGTGGATCGAGGGATTTCCTGTTGTTGCAGATCGGGACGGGTATCGCGGGCGCGCTTGTGCTGGATGGCCGCCCATACTCCGGCGCGCATGCGCTGGGAGGCGAGTTCGGGCACGTGATCGTGGCCCCGGGCGGGGCTGCCTGCAGGTGCGGTGCCCGCGGCTGCCTGGAGACCGTGGCGTCCGCGGCCGCGGTGGCCGGCCGCTACATGGAGCGATCAGGCGGAGGTGGTGCCTTGCTGGTCGATGCCGCCGAAGTCATCCGCCGGTCGGCGGGCGGAGAGGCTTGTGCCAGGGAGGTCTGGGGCGACGCCGTCCGAGCGCTCGCCACCGTGCTGGCCTGGTCCCAGAACATGCTCGACCCCGAGCTTGTCGTGCTGGGTGGTGGGCTCGCGCAGGCGGGAGCCGCCCTGACTGACCCGTTGCGCCGCGAACTGGGCAGCCAGCTCACTTTTCAGCGCCTGCCCCGGCTAGCCGTGAGCGAGCTTGGCGACGAAGCCGGATGCCTCGGCGCGGCCATGACGGCGTTTGAGCCAATCGGGTTCGGTCTGCGCGCGTTCGTGCGTGAAATTCCCTGACGCGCCCACATCCGGCGCTGAGTCCTGGTACCGGCGGCCAAGTCATCGCCGATCTCGGCAAGGACGTGCGATGCGGGCCCCGGCGGCAGCCATCAGCGGAGGGCCACCGGTGTTGGCTCGAGCAACAGCGGAGGGCACCGACGCCGTTATCGCATGACTGGCAACACCATGCCCCACGAAAGGGACTGGGGTTCCCTCAGCAAGCGGAGGCGTTTCCCTGCCCAGGCGCGGCTCCGGCTCAACACCAAACGAAAACAAAGATCAAGACCAACGTCAAAATCGGGGTGCCAGCGCTCCACGCGGCGCAGCTATGGCGCAGCGGGCAGCGAACAACCGGGGAAACAACAAGCCACACGCAGAACCCACAGCCATCGAAGAAGGGCAAGCAGAACGTGCGAGGCGTAGCTACCTACGCACGAGATCACGGGGGAGCCCGTGCGCAAGTTATCGATCAAGCTCATCCAGCACAAGAGCCCACGGATAGGCATCAAGGTGCTCGCTGCCTGTGCCGGGATCATGCAGCGGGTATACCTCTGGGCCGTATAGGACCCTCACTCCCCAAGACCGCAGCCGCCCGATGTTTTCGTCGAACGCCGGGTGGGCAGCGTGCAGGCGGTTAGTGAACGGCAACGCGACCACCGGTAGCCGTTTGCCAATGGCCTCAGTGAGCAGGCCGAGCGCGAGGGTGTCGCTGATCCCAGCCGCCCACTTGTTGATCGTGTTGAACGTCGCTGGTGCGACCGCTATAGCGTCGGGCGGCGGCAGCACATCAGGCGCGCTGGGCTCTTTGTACTCGCTGCGCACCGGATGGCCGGTCAGTTTCTCGACCGCCGTCACGTCCATGAACCGCGCGGCCTGCGGGGTAGCGATCACGCAGACGTCCCAGCCCCGACTTTGCGCCCCAACTACGAGCTTGGCCACCTCCCGCGCGGGGGGTGCCGCGCAGGTGATCACGTAGAGAACGCGGCTCACGGGTTCACTCCCGCCCGCTCGGCGAGCCCGGATAGCTCAAACGGGGGTCCGCCGCGTGCCCGGCGCAGAAGGTCTCCGATGAGACCGCGCGCCGGCTCGCGGCAGCGCACCTCTTCGGCAGCGATCTGCTCGGCGTCCAAAAGTGCCCTCACAGCCGCGTCCCGATGCCCCGCCTGACTGCATGCGACACCGAAGGTGACCATGTGCGTTGCCCGGCGCTCACGCGGCAGCGCCCTGAGTTGAGCCTCAGTCAGGTCACAGGCCGCCTCCACGGCCAAATCCCCATCTCCTAGATTCACCAGCGCCGAGACACGGTGAACGCAGACGTTGGCCGGCCCGGCAGGTTCCGTCCGAGCAGCGAATATCGCGATGCCTGAAAGCTCATCCAGCAGTGCCGCACTGCGGCAGCAACGTCGTTGACCGCAGGCGCGCGGGAGTCAGCCCCGTCCACTCGGCTGAACGTTGCCGTTATCGCCTCATAGCGAAGTAGCGCATCGCGCAGGCGCCCGATTTCCACGCCATCCAGGCATTCGCGTCCAGCGGGCGGCCGGTCCTGCCGGATTAGCAGACCGAGGTCGATCCGCGGGACTGCGGCGATCTGGTCAAGCTGGACCAGGGAGGCCCTGCGCGTCCCGGCTTCAACCTTCTCCACCCAGCTCTTGGACTTCCCAACTCGATCAGCGAACAACGATTGGGTCAGCCCTCGTCGTCTGCGCCAGTGGGCGATCCGCCGCCCGACCTCGCGATCATCCATCACAGACCCCACCGCCTAAAAGCTGTCAAGCACAGGATGCACGCCATCGCACACATTGTGCGATCTCATCTTCACCACTGGCCCTAACGTCACGACAGTTAACACGCAGCCGAGTCACGAGGTCCGACCCAGCACATGAGCACCTATGAAGCCACTACGCCACCGGACGGCACGACGTGCGACATGCGCGGCTGCTGTTCCGCCGCGAAGGTCCGGATGATCATACCCAAGTCGCGGTTCGAGGCCGACGGCATCGATCACAGCCAGGATCCACCCACCTTTGACGCGTGCGAGCTGCACTGGCCCGCGGTCCGCGACGCCGCCGCGCGCAACGGGCACGATGTCGTGGACATCACGGGTGATCTTGCGCGGCTCGCCGCCGGCTTCGCCGGCTGGACGGTCTTCCACAGCGACAGCGGGCGGTTGTACGTCTCGCCGCCGGTCAACGGGCCGGCCCAGGGTGTCACCGTCGACGCGTGGCTGGTCGGCCCGCTCCGCGCGCAAATGGCCGCACTCGACCTGACCGCTCACTGAGGAGATCACGTCCTCCACGACGACGGCGCCGGGCACCTGCGGCTGCTGCAGCAGGAGTTAGCCAACCGCGGTCTGAAGTCGGACCTCGACACCCGGGGCACCTTCCCGCGGCTGCGCGTGTTCGCTGCGGCCGAGATCCCCGAGGTCGCCGA